>Ga0302325_10008713_pt1 | contig 22258 bp, 15 predicted proteins | sample Palsa_T0_2_FD_201948 | JGI IMG/M metagenome (GOLD analysis project Ga0302325, IMG submission 201948) | Peat permafrost microbial communities from Stordalen Mire near Abisko, Sweden - Palsa_T0_2 | ecosystem: Environmental > Terrestrial > Soil > Palsa > Peat permafrost | place: Sweden: Abisko...
GGATCAGCTGTGATCAGGCCTGCCGGGCCGGCCGACATCCCGGCAATCTACCGGCTGATCTGCGAGCTCGCCGACTACGAGCGCTCGCTGGACCAGGTCAGCGCCACCGAGGACCGGCTGGCTGCATCGCTGTTCGGGCCGGAGCCCGCGGTGTTCGCGCATGTCGCCGAGCACGACGGCAGCGTCGTGGGCTTTGCGCTGTGGTTCCTGAACTACTCCACCTGGCTGGGCAAGCACGGGATCTACCTGGAGGACCTGTATGTCACCCCCGCCGTCCGCGGCACTGGCCTGGGCAAGGCACTGCTCGCTGAGCTGGCGGGAATCTGCGTCGAACGCGGCTACGGCAGGCTGGAGTGGTGGGTGCTGGACTGGAACTCCCCGGCACGGGGCTTCTACGCCTCGCTCGGCGCGGTCGGCATGGATGAGTGGACGGTGCACCGGCTCACCGGCCCCGCCCTGACTGCCCTGGCAGCGCACGCCAGCCAGGGCAGGTAGGCGTCCGGACCGCCGGCGGAACTGTGACCGGGCCGTCGTTCAGGCAGTATCGCCGGGAGCAGTGCCGCCGCCGGTGCGGGTCTCGCCCCGGCCCGCGGGAGTGTTCAGATGCGACTGGCTCTCCCGCAGCGTGTTCAGCGCGCCGCCCGCCGTCCAGTACTTGCGGCCGGCCACCAGCAGTTCCTCAGCCGGGAACTTGGTGATGATCTCGCACCCGTCAGCGGTGACCACGACCTCTTCCTCGATCCTGGCCGCCGACCATCCGTCCGCCGCCGGCCAGTAGGTTTCCAGCGCGAAGACCATGCCCTCTTCCAGCGTTTCGGGGTGGTCGAGCGACACGAGCCGGCTGAAGATCGGTTTCTCCCAGATGGACAGGCCGACGCCGTGCCCGTACTGCAGCGCGAACGCAGCGGTCTCGTCGGGGAAACCGAACTCCTGCGCCGTGGGCCACAGCGACACGATGTCGGCTGTCGTGGTGCCCGGCCTGACCAGGGCGATGGCCTGGTCCATGTACTCACGGCAGCGGATGTAGGCGTCGCGCTGCGCGCGGGAGGCGCTGCCCACCGCGAACGTGCGGTAATAACAGGTCCGGTAGCCCAGGTGACTGTGCAGGATGTCGAAGAACGCCGGGTCACCCGGCCGGATCAGCCGGTCAGAGTACACGTGCGGGTGCGGCGAGCAGCGCTCGCCGGAGATCGCGTTGACGCCCTCCACGTACTCGCTGCCGAGATCGTAGAGCACCTTGGCGACCAGGCCGACGCACTCGTTCTCGCGGACCCCTGGCCGCAGGAACGCATACAGCTCCTGGTAGGCGGCGTCGACCATCGCGCACGCCTGGCTGAGCAGCGAGATCTCGTCAGGGGTCTTGGTGCGGCGCGCCTCCAGGAATACCTGCTGCCCGTCGACGGTCTCGATGCCGCGGGCCCGCAGCGCGGCCAGTACCGGCATCTCGGCGACGTCGACGCCCAGCGGCGCCCCGGCCAGGCCGTGCTCGTGCAGTTCGGCCGCGACCTTGGCGGCGACATCCTCGGCGATGCCGGCGTCGGGGTGGAAGGCGCCGCGCAGGGTGGAGATCCCCGCTCGGGCTCCGGTCTGCGCGGCGCCCTGCGCGGTGTGGTCCAGCCACGGGTTGTACAGCTGATGGTGGCGGGCAGCCGAGCCGAAGTCCCAGATCACCGGTTCGCCGCCGCGCGGCAGCAGCGCGAAGCGGATCAGCTTGTCCATCGCCCAGGTGCCGATGTGCGTGGCTGTCATGTACCGGATGTTGGCGAAGTCGAAGCTCAGCAGCGCGCCGAGATCAGACTTCTCCAGCTGCGCCTTCAGCCGGGCGAGCCGGTCGGCACGGAGCCGGGGCAGGTCGACCCGCTGCTCCCAGTCCACCGCGTTGGGTCCGTAGGTATGAATGGCCATCGCCGGTTACCTCTTTCCCGCCTGGCCGCCGAGGTACAGCGCGCCGATCTCAGGATGATCGAGCACTTCGCGTCCGGTGCCGGTCAGCCGGACCCGGCCGTTTTCCAGTACCACGCCGTGGCTGGACATCCGCAGTCCGGCCCGTGCGTTCTGCTCCACCAGCAGTACCGTCTTGCCTGCCGCGTTCATCATCGTGACCGCGTCGAATACCGAGCGCAGCACTTTCGGCGCGAGTCCCATCGACGGCTCGTCCAGGATGATCAGCGACGGATCGAGCATCAGGCACCGGGCGAACTCCACCAGCCGCTGCTGGCCGCCGGACAGGCTGCCTGCCTTCTTCGGTGCCCAGGCGGCTACCTCGGGGAACATCTCCTCGACCCGGCTGCGCCTGCGGGCCAGCAGCGAGCGGTCGCTGATGGTATAGCCGCCCAGGTCGACGTTCTCCCGCACGGTCATCTCGCGGAACAAGCTGTGGTGCTGCGGCACGTGCACCATCCCCAGGCGCAGGATCTGCCGGGGGCTCTTGCCCTCCAGCGACTCTCCGCGCAGCAGAATGCGGCCGCGGCGCGGCCGCAGCAGGCCGCTGACGCTGGCCAGCAGCGTGGACTTTCCCGCGCCGTTCGGGCCCACGATGCAGGTGATGCCGCCCTCGGGGACGGTGAAGGAGACGTCGTGCAGCACGTCACTGCCGCCGTAGCCGCAGTACAGTCCCTCGACGCGCAGGGCTGCGGCGCTAGCCATCGCCGTCCCCGCCCGAGCCCAGGTAGGCATCAAGCACCCGCGGGTCGGCGGCGATGATGCCGGGCGGCCCGGATGCCACCACCGTGCCGTAGTCCAGCACAGTGACCTGATGGCACAGCCCCATCACGAATTCCATGTTGTGCTCCACGATGAGGAAGGTCGTGCCCTGGGCGTTGAGGTCGCGGATCCGCGCGGCGATGTGCTGGATCAGCGACGGATTGACCCCCCCGGCCGGCTCGTCGAGCAGGACGATGGCCGGGTCGGCAGCCAGCACGGACGCGAGTTCCAGCAGCTTGCGCTGGCCGTAGGACAGCGTGTCCGCCAGCGCGGCCGCGTGCCTGGCAATCCCGGTGAACTCCAGCAGCTCCAGGGCACGGCGCCGGTCTGCCGCCCCGCCCGCCCTGGCCAGCAGCCGGCCTGGCCGGCCGCCGCGGCGGGCGGCGACGAGCATGTTCTCCATGACCGTGAGCCGCGGGAAGATCCTGGTCAGCTGGAAGGTGCGGCCGATGCCCAGCGCGAATACCCGCTGCGGCGAGGCGTTGGTGATCTTCCGGTCGGCCAGGTACACCTCGCCGGAATCCGGCCGCTCGTATCCGGTGATGATGTTGAACAGCGTGGTCTTGCCGGAGCCGTTCGGCCCGATCAGGCCGGTGATAGAGCCCTGTTCCACGGTCAGCGTGCAGTCGTCGAGCGCCTGGACGCCGCCGAAGGCCCTGGCGATCCGCTCGGCCCGCAGTTGCGCGGTCACGGCCCGGTTCCCTTCGGCCGCGCGACGGCTGGCGCCTGCGAGCCGCGGGCGCGGTCGCCGGACCGGGCCCGCCGGGAGGCGATCCGCTGGGCTGCGGTCGGCAGGATGCCCCGCGGCAGGAACAGGATCACGGCCAGGAAAAGTGCGCCCAGCAGGATCTCGCTGAGGTAGTCGTTGGTGAACCGGATGGTCAGCCACTGCTGTGCTGGCTCGAGTATCAGCGCGCCGAGCGCGGGCCCGAAGATCGTGCCGAGACCGCCGAAGAACGACATCAGCGCCAGCGAGAGGTCGAACAGCGGGTCGAAGGCGGCCTGCGGCTGCGCGATGCCGATGAAGTAGAACCACACGCCGCCGAGCAGGCCGGTGATGCAGCCCGACAGCGCAAAGGCGGTCAGCTTCACCGGCATGGCCCGCACTCCCAGGCCGCGGGCCCGGTCCTCGTCGTCGCGGATCGCCCGCAGCTGCAGGCCGAACCTCGATCGCCGGATCAGCCAGGACAGAGCGATGGTGCCGGCGGCGATGCCCAGCGCCAGGTAGTAGAACGGGTCATTGTAGGTGGCCGCCGTCCAGTTCAGGATCGGCGCGACGATCCCGCTGGTGCCGCCGGTGAAGGAGAAGTTGAAGGCCATGAGCTGGAAGATGAAGAAGATCGCGATGGTAATCACGACGAACGTGTGCCGCCGTACCCGCAGCGCGACCAGGCCGACCGGGATCGCGATCACCGCGGCTACCGCGGCGGCCAGGGGCATGAGGGAGAAGACCGCGTCGCCGGTGAGCTTGAAGTCCCTGGCGGCGATCGCGACCGCGTAGACGCCGCTGCCGAAGAAGATCGCGTGCCCGAGCGACAGATAACCCGAGTACCCCGAGAAGATGTTCCAGGCGCACGCCGCCGCAACGAAGATCATCGTGTCCACGGCGATCTGGGTGACGGCCCCGTTGGTGAACACCAGCGGGAAGACGGCAATCATGACGGCCAGCGCGAGCAGCAGGGCGGCCAGCACAATCCGGCCGCTGGCCCGCGACGCGGCTGCCCGCCGCCCCGCCGGGGCCGCCGGGGGCGCATGGGCTGCCCTGCCTGCCCCGGTGGCCCTGCCTGCCCCGGTCATTGCGCCCGCACTGCCGCCCGGCCGAACAGGCCGGCCGGCCGGAACGTGAGCACAAGCACCAGCGCGGCATAGAACACCACGATCGCCCAGTTCGGGTACCAGATGTCCACCACGGACTCAATCGTGATCATGAGGACGGCGGCGGCGAGGGCGCCGCCGATGCTGCCGAGGCCGCCCAGGATCACGATGGCCAGCAGCCGGGAGATCAGGTCGTAGCCGCTGTTGGGGTTGAAGCCGCCGCTGGTCGCGCCGTAGGCCATGCCGCCGGCTGCCGTCACCGCGACGCCGATTCCGAACGTCAGCGTCGCCACCCGGTTCACGTTGATGCCGATCAGCCTCGCGGCCGTCTGGTCCTGCATAGTGGCGCGCACGCTGCGGCCGAACTTGGTCCGGTACAGCAGCAGGTAGATCGCGGCCACCAGGGCGACGGCCAGCGCAAAGGCGTACAGGTAGATATCGGTCAGGTAGAAGCCCGAGATCCGGATGCTGGCATTGGACGCCTTCAGCACCACGAAATTGGGCCCGAAGATCCAGTACAGCGCTCCTTCGATGATGATCGCGACCGCGAAGCAGGCCAGCAGCGACATGGACGTGCGCTCCGGGCCGCCCAGCGGGCGGATGAAGGCCAGGTGGATCACCATTCCCAGCAGGAACATCGCCGGGATGGTGATCAGCAGGCCGAGGAACAAGCCGATGTGCAGATGCACCGAGAGCGCGTAGCTGAGGTAGGCACCGGTGATCACCAGGATTCCCTGGGCCACGTTGATGATGTCGAGGACGCCGAAGATCAGCGTCAGCCCGACCGCCATCAGCGCGTAGACACCGCCGCTGAGAATGCCGTCGACGGTGTTCTCGAGGATCTCGCGTACCATCTCAGCTCCGCGCCGCCGCCTGCATCTAAGGTGGCGTCAGCTTGCCCAGTGCGGCTTCGGGTAGAGGATCTTCACCGAGCCTGCCGCGCTTACCGGCAGGACCTGCACGAACTTGCCGTTCTGCCACTGGAAGATGTAAGCGGTCGACACCAGGTTCTCGCCCAGCGCGTTGAACCGCACCGGCCCCTGAACGCTCGACAGGGTCACGCCGCTGTGCAGGTAGCTGATCAGCTTGGCGTTGCTCAGGCTGTTGTCGTGCGTGACTGCCTGGTCGACGACCTCGCCGACCGAGTAAGCCTCGGCGATGTCGGCGTTGATATCCGAGGCACTGCCGCCGTATTTCGCGACGTAAGCCTTGACCATCGCCTGGCTGAGCGCGTTGCGCGAGCCTGGGTACCAGGCGTCGGGCACCATCATCCCGTTCGCGTTGGCCGCGCCGACCGCGCTGGTGAACGCGCTACCCTGGTCCGGCCCGGCAGCCGCGATGAAGATCTTCGGATTGTAGTGCTGCTGCTCGAAGGCCGTCATGAACGAGGAGACGGTCGGCACGTCGGTCGACCCGAGTACCACGGCCTGGGCCTTGGTGGCCGCCACGTCGTCGGCCGGCGCTTTGTAGGCGGTGACTTCCTCGGGGAAAATTTTCGAATATGCAGTTTTGATCCCCAGCGGCTGCAGAATGCTCTGCGTCCGCTGCACCTGCGGGGTCGCGAACGGGTCGTCGGCCATCGGGTAGGCCGCGGTCGCCGGCCGCTGGCTGGCCGGCAGCGACTTGATCCAGGCGGAGAAGGGATCGAGCTCGTCGGCCACCGGCAGGCTCACGTCGAAGACGTTGGACAGCTTCTGCGCGAACACGATCGGCGCGCCGCCGGCGCCCTCGACGAAGGCATACCCGTACCGGTGCGCGATCGCCGAGGCGGGTGCGGTCAGCAGCGAGGAGAACGGGCCGAAGGTCAGCGCGACGTGGTCGATGTTGATCAGCGTCTGGTAGTTGGTGACCACCTGGGTCGGCGAGCTGTTGTCGTTGAGGATCTTCAGCTCGACCTTCCGGCCGAGGATGCCGCCATGGCTGTTGACCTGGCCGGCCCAGAACTCATAGCCCTTCTGGTACGCCTGGCCATCCGCGCTGAAGTCGCCGGTGAGCGACAGCGAAGCGCCGATCAGGATAGGCGACTTGCTCCCGCTGCTCGTGGTGGTACCGCTGCTGCTGCCGCAGCCGGCGATCAGGGCGGCCGTGGCGGCCGCCGTCGCGGCTAGAGTCAGGAACCGGGCGCCGTTAGGTCTCATCCCCGGTCCTCCCTTCGCTGAGGAGTGGCTCCGGTGGATGTCCCCGCCGTCGCATCCGGCGCGGCTGCCGCGTGGGCGATAGCGCGGCGGTGACGGTGGTCGGCGGTCAGTATCAGTGGCTGACCGTGAGACAGCATACTCACCGTGTTATCTCTCCCCCGAGGCTGTCAGGCTCAAGCCCGTCGGAGACATCCGCGTCCTCGCTGACCAGCGTGAGACCGGCCGACTGCGCCTGAAGCTGCAGCAATGCCGCGAAGTCCTCGTCGCCGTACCCGTAGCCGACCAGGCTCTGCACCAGCTGGTGGACCAGGGCGGCGACCGGCAGCGGCACCTCGAGCTCGCGCGCCGCGGCCAGCCCGAGGTCGAAGTCCTTGCGCAGCAGCGTCGCGGTGAACGTGGGGTGAAAGTCGAGATTCACCAGCGCGGGCGTCTTGTACCTGCTGAATGCCGAGCCCAGCACGCTCTTGTTCAGGCAGGTCAGCAGGGCTGCCCTGCTGATCCCGTATTTCTCCGCCAGGACCGTCACCTCGGCCAGCGACTGGGTCACTACGCCGAGGAAGAGGTTGTGGCACAGCTTCACGATCCGGGCGAGCTCGCCCTCGCCGACGTAGGTCGCGCCCGCGCCGAGCAGGTCGAGGTAGGGCCCGGCCTGCTCGAACGCGGCCTTCGGGCCGGAGACCGCGAGGGTCAGCCGCCCCGCGCGCGCCACCTTCGGGTTGCCCATCACCGGGGCCGCGAGCAGGGCCGTGCCGCGTGCGTGCAGCCGCTGCCTGACGTGCTGCGAGGCCTCGGCGGAGACCGTGGAGCAGTCGACCACGATGGCCGGGGCCGACGGGCCGTCCATCAGGGCGTCGGGACCGAGCAGCGCGTCGATCAGGTCCTGGGACGTGCCCACGGTGACGAACACGATGTCGGCCGCGCCGAGGTCGGCCGCCCGCTCGGCAACCTTGGCCCCGCGCGCCGCCAGCGGCTCGGTCTTGGCCTTCGTGCGGTTGTAGACGGTGACGTCGCAGTCCTGCGCCAGCAGCCGCACGACCAGGGCTGAGCCCATCCGGCCGGTTCCCAGCCAGCCGAGCCGGCCGTCGGAGCGTTGATCGGTCATGCCCCACCTACGAGATCCTCGTGCCAGCAAGCTGACGGCGCCGTCGTCCCGAGCAGCCGGCAGACCGTTCCTGAGTCCCGGCCGCTGGCCACAATCGTTTGCTGACTGAGCGTCCCCCAACGGCAGTGCGATGTCAATGGCGCAGTCGGCCGACATGCTGGCCTTTGCGCTAACTCGCTCCTTACCCCGCCGGTAGCGGTCCTACTCGGCTACGCGGACGAGTCAGCGCAGGACGGACAAACGATGTGGAATGATCTGCAATCGTGTGCAAGTTTGACGCAATGCCGATTCAGGAACCGGCCGCCGGCGGCGCAGTGGAGCCCCGGATGATGAGCTCGGGAGCCAGGTAAATGATCTTGACTGGCCCGCCTCCCCCGCCGATCCGCTCCAGCAGCAGCTGCGCAGCCTCCGTGCCCACCTGGTAGTGCGGGAACCGGACGGTGGTCAGCGGCGGCCGCAGCCGGTCGATGAACGGCATGTCGTTGAATCCGACCACCGATACGTCGTCCGGGCAGGTCAGCCCCGCCTCCTCGAGGGCGCGGTAACAGCCGACCGCCAGCATGTCGTTTCCCGCGGCGACCGCGGTGCAGTGGACGTGCGCATCGAGCAGCTGCTGGGAGCAGCGGTATCCCTCCTCGACCGAGAACGCCTTGGCGTGCGCTACCAGATCGAGGTCGAGCGGCAGCCCGCAGTCCTGCATCGCCTCGACGAAGCCCCGGTAGCGGCCCAGCCCGGTCGAGACCTCCTGCGGGCCGGCGATGTAGGCGATCCGGCGGTGTCCGAGCCCGGCGAGGTGAGCGATCTCCATCCCGACACCGCGCTCGTTGTCGACCGAGACCGAGGAGAAGCTGTAGTCCTCCGACAGCCGGTTCATCAGCACCACCGGCATGCCGGCCTGTGCCATCTCGGTCAGCATGGGGCTGTGCAGGCGTGCTGTCGCCAGCGCGTAGCCGTCGACATGACGGGCCCGCATCTGCTCGAACACCATCCGCTCGCGCGTGTCATCGGAATCGGTATTGCCGATCAGGGCGACGTAGCCGTTGGCGGCCAGGCGATCTTCCAGGCCGCGGACGATCGGCGGGAACAGCGGATTGTTGAGGTCGGGGATGAGGACGCCGATGGTGTTGGAGCGCCTGGTCCGCAGGCTCCGCGCCACCGTGTTAGGGCGGTAGCCGAGCGCTTCGGCTGCCGCGACGACCCGGCGGGCCGTTTCCTCGCTGACCAGCAGCCGGGTCTCCGGGTTCAGTGCGCGTGACGCGGTCGCGGGATGGATGCCGGCCCGCTTCGCCACGTCCTTGAGCGTGACCGGCGGCTCCGGCATCGGCACTCTCGCTCCGCTCTGCGCACGTGCAGACCTGGCTGCATGCCCACGGCATGCCGTCGGCGGCTGACTACAGCATGTTACCTGGTCAGTGCGTTGGTGCAGCGGCCCCGTCCCCTGCTAGCTGGCGGGACGGGCAGCTGCCGGGCGCCCTTGCGCCACCCGGCTGTCGTGCGACCATGACAGTATGCGGATCACCGGTGTCAGCTCGACCGATCTGTTTACCGGAACGGCGGCTCGCCCGCTGCAGCTCGTCCGCGTGCGGCTGATCAACGATGGCCCCGCCATGATCCGCAATCCCAGCGCCGAGCTGACCGTCCGGGTCGCCGGCTCCGGGGTGACGACCCCGGAGCCGGTATTGCTGACCGGCCTGCGGCCCGGTGATGAGGCTACGGCCGAGGTGGGGATCCACATCGCCGCGCCAGCCGTGCCGGGCGGCACCCGCATCGTGCGGGCTGTGGCGCAGGCATCGGCAGTGGGCTCGCGCGCCGAAGCGACAGCCGAGATCACCGTTGCCGAGCCAGGCTGGACCATGTGGATGGTCAGCCACTTTCACTATGACCCGGTGTGGTGGAGCACCCAGGGCCAGTTCCTGCAGTCCCGCCTGCTGCTGCCCGGCGCGGACGGACAGCTGCCAGAGGTGCGGACGGCGTTCGAGCTCGTACGGCTGCATCTTGACGCGGCCAGGGACGATCCTGACTACAAGTTCGTGCTGGCCGAGATCGACTATCTCAAGCCGCACTTCGACGCGCACCCCGAAGACAGGCGCGACCTGCTCGACTTCATCGCCGCTGGCCGCATCGAGCTGGTCGGCGGCAGCTACAACGAGCCCAATACCAACCTGACCTGCGCCGAGTCCACTATCCGCAATGCCGTTTACGGCACTGCCTTCCAGCGCGACGTTCTGGGCGGCGATCCCCGCGCTGCCTGGATGCTCGATGCGTTCGGCTTCGATCCCTCCTACCCGGGCCTGATGGCCGCGGCGGGGATGACCGAGTCGGCCTGGGCCAGGGGGCCGTTCCACCAGTGGGGCCCGAGCCGGACGGCGGGAGACAACCGGCTGATGCAGTTCGCCGCTGAGTTCCAGTGGCTGGCTCCCGATGGCAGCGGCCTGCTGACCAGCTACATGGCCAACCACTACTCGGCCGGCTGGGGCATGCAGCACGCCGCCGATCTGCCGGCCGCCGAGCGCGACGCCTACGAGCAGTTCAGCCAGCTCGCCCCCGTCGCTGCGACCCGCAACGTGCTGCTCCCCGTCGGCGGCGACCACGTCATCCCGTCCCGGTGGGCCACGGCAATCCACCGGGACTGGAATGCGCGGTACGTCTGGCCGCGGTTCGTGACCGCGCTGCCCGGCGAGTTCTTCGCCGCCGTCCGCGGCGACGCCGCGCGGCGGGATATCTGGATCACCCCGCAGACCAGGGACATGAATCCGGTGTACACCGGCAAGGACGTCTCCTATATCGACACCAAGCAGGGCCAGCGCGCGGCGGAGACGGCGGTGCTGGACGGCGAGCGGCTGGCCACGCTGGCATGGCTCGCCGGGGCACAGTACCCGGCGGCAAGCCTGGACAAGGCCTGGCGCCAGCTGGTCTTCGGTGCCCATCATGATGCGATCACCGGGACCGAGGGCGACCAGGTCTACCTGGATCTGCTGGCCGGCTGGCGGGAGGCCTACGAACGGGGGGACGCGGCCCGGCGCAGCGCCATCGGGTACCTGGCAGGCCTGGCCGACACTGCCGCCGCCGCCCGCGCCGCGGCCGGAAGTGCGGTCGCGGCCGGAAGTGCCGTTGCAGTGGCCGGCAGTGCCCTCGCAGTCGGCGCTGCCGTTACCGCCGGCAGTGCCGTCGCAGCTGTCGGCGGTAATGTGGCTGTCGGTGTCAGCGTGGGCGAGCCTGACCCGGCACCGATCGCGATCGTCGTGGTCAACTCGCTGTCGCTGGCCAGGCCCGGCCTCGCCAGGATCGCGCTGGAGCTGGCCCCGGCGGACGCCTGCTGGCTGGAGCTGCGGGACGACGCCGGGGCGGGCGTGCCGTTCCTTGCCGAGGGAGTGACGCGGCACCCGGATGGCTCGCTCGCGACCATCACGCTGACTTTCCGGGCGGCTGAGGTGCCCGGCGTGGGTTACCGGACCTACCTGGCGCTGCCGTCGGGAACGGGGGCGTCAGGAACGGGACCGTCAGGAACAGGGCCGTCAGGAACGGGGCCGCCGGACGCGGGCTGGCTGACGATCGACGGCGCAGGCGTCGAGAACGAGTTCTTTGCCGTCACGGCTGACCCGGCTCGCGGCGGAACGCTGTCGCAGATCCTGGACCGGCGCTCCGGGACTGACCTGCTGGCTGGCCGCGGGAACGAGCTGGTGCTGCAGGAGGAGTACGCCGCGCACCCCCGCTGGGGGGAAGGGCCCTGGCTGCTGTCGCCCAAGGGACCAGGGACCGGGTCCGCGGGCGGCCCGGCCCACTTGCGAGCCCAGCGGTGCCCCATCGGCAGCCGCCTGGTCGCTGAGCTGGTCCTGGGCGGACTGCGGGTGACTCAGGAAACGCTGCTGTGGGACGGCGCGGACCGCATCGAGTTCCGCACGCACGTGGACGGCTCGATCGGCCAGGACCACCTGCTGCGGGTCGCCTTCCCCGTGAACGTGCCTGGCGGCCTGCCGGTCTACCAGGCTGCCGTCTCGGTGATCGGACGGCCGTTTGGCACCGCCGACATGGACGTGGCCGAGCACTCCTTCACGCTCGACAACCCGGCGCACGAATGGTTCGGCCTCAGCTCCACGGCAAGGGTGGCACTGACCGGGCCAGACGGCGGGCGCCAGCTGCAGGCGCTCGGGGTCGCCGAGGTGATCACTGCCCCGGTCCCCGCCAGGGACAGCGCCGGGCCGGTGGACTCGCCGGGGAACGGCGGCTCGCGGGAAGCCGTCCGTGACCTGCTCGCGGCGCTGGCCCGGGTCGGGGTAACGGCGACCTGCTCCCTGCCGGGCGGCCCGCGGTACGGAGCCATCGAGATCGACTCCAACCTGCCGGATTTCCGGATAGCGCTCGGCGGTCCCGAGCAGAACTCGCTGACCGCCGCGGTACTGGCCTCCGCCCCGCAGGCCGCGGCCGCGCTGACCAGCCAGCTCACCGCCGCCGGCCGAGCGCGGGTCTGGGTTCCGGCCGCGCGCAGCCGGCCGGACGCGTTCGCTCCCGGTGCCGATGTGCGCGGCGAGCGAGATCTGCCGGTCCTGATCGTGGCCGCGCGAGATCTGGAGGCGGCGGTCGCCGCGCTCGTCGAGGACCTGGCAGACGCCGTCATCGAGGTTCAGGCCGTGCCGGTGGGCCCGGACGCTGGGCCGGTGGGCGCGGACGCCGGGCCGGTGGGCGCGGGGGGCCCGGATACGGCGCTGGCCGGCCAGTCGGTGGCGCTGCTGAACCGCGGCACGCCCAGCAGTCTGGTAACCCCCGAGGGGGTGCTGTTCATCTCGCTGATGCGCTCCTGCAGCGCCTGGCCCTGCGGTATCTGGATTGACGGGGAGAAGCGCACAGTGCCAGATGGCAGCAGCTTTGCCTGGCAGCACTGGAGCCACACGTTCGAGTACGCGCTGGCCGCGGGCCCTGGTGACTGGCGCAGCGCGGGATTCTCGCTGGCCGGCCAGGACTACAACCACGACTTGCTGGCCGCCGCGACGGACCTGCATGGCGGGGCGCTGCCGGCCCGGGCCAGCCTGGCCGGCGCCGAGCCGGCCACTGCGCTGCTGGCCGCACTCAAGCCGCGCGGCAACCCGCTGGCGCCTGGCGCGCCCGTCACGCAGCCGCGGCCGCGCGACGGCGTCACCGTGCGGCTTCGTGACGTGTCGGGGCGAGCCGCGCCGACGACGGCGCAGGTGCGGCTGTTCACCGGCCTGATCGGCGCGAGCGGCAGCAGCCTGTGCGAGGACAGCGCGGGCGAGCCGCTGCCGCTGCGCGAGGGCGCTGCCAGCGTCGAGCTGCCGGCCTGCGGAGTAGTCACGCTCGCCGCCACTCCGGCCGCCTGGGGCGGCGCTGATGCGTTCGATAGCGCTGATGCGGCCGGCCTCGCTCTGGCTGGGGCCGCGCCGCCCGGGCGCGGCGGCCCGGTCGCGGCGGATCCGGGCCGGGTATCGCTTCCCGAGCCCGCCCAGCCCGTTTATGCCAGGTACTGGCTGCACGGCAAGGGACCTGCCCCGGCTGGCAACATGCCGGTCGCAGTCCATCTCTCGCCGGGGCGGCTGGCCCTGCGCTACCAGGGCGCCGGATCGCTGCGGCTGACTGTCGGCTGCGGACCCCAGGCAGCAGCCGGCGCGGTCCGGCTGGAGATCCCGGCGGCCCTGTCGGTGGAGCCCGGCGGGCCGCTGGCCTATGACCTGCCCGGCCTGGGTTACGCGCAGTGGGACCTGACAGTCCGCGCCCGCCCGGATGCACCCCGCGGCCGGTTCTTCGTGACCGCTCAGATTACTGACGGCCTGGGCCAGCTGATCGAGGACGCGGTCCTGGTCACCATCGGCGCGGCAGCCGAGCAGGCTGACCGGACGCCGGCTGACCGGACGCCGGCTGACCGGACGCCGGCCGACCGGACGCCGGCCGAGCTGGCTGCGGCGCAGGAGGCCGATCAGCAGGCGCTCGCGGCGGAGGTTGATCTCACGCTCGCCGCCGGGGAGCTGGCGCTGCGTCCCGGCCAGACCGGCGAGATCGCGGTCCGCCTGCGCAACCGGACGGCGTCGCCGATCAGGGGCGAGGCTCAGCTGGTCTCGCCGTTCGGAAGCTGGGACCAGGCGCGGCCGTGGACGCTCGGCTTCAGCGCGGGGGCCGGAGCCGGCTCGACGCTCAGGTTCACTGTCGCCGTGCCCGCCGACGCCCGCCCGGGCCAGCACTGGTGGGTGATTGTCAAGGTGATGTACTTCGGCCGGCTCCGCTACAGCGAGCCGGTGGCCGTGACGGTCGGCACCTGACCAAGCCGCAGGCTGTCCGATATTGCCCGGTCTTAGCCCTTACAGCGGTCGATGGCCGTTCTGGTGAGACACTGGACACCCCGGTTAACACCACCCATTGGACCCATGATCTCTGACATCCCGGCCGGCGTGGGCAACCTGCCCGCCGAGCCCAACAGCTTCATCGGCCGTGAGCGTGACCTGGCCGAGCTCACCAGGCTGCTCGGCGATGTGCGGGCCCTGACCTTGTGCGGGCCGGGCGGGATCGGCAAGACCAGGCTCGCGCTGCGGCTGGCCTGCCAGCTCGCGCCGCAATTCCCGGACGGCGCATGGCTGATCGAGCTCGCCGACACCGCCGATCCTGGCCTGCTGGTCCAGCGCATCGCCGCCACGCTGGGCATCAGGCAGGAGCGCGACAGGCTGCTGGCCGACACGCTCGCCGATGCCCTCAGGCAACGGCGCATGCTGCTGATCCTCGATACCTGCGAGCATCTGGTGGACGCCTGCGCCGTGGTCGCGGCGCGGCTGCTGGCTGCCTGCCCGGGCCTGCGGATGCTCGCCACAAGCCGGGAGCCGCTGCGGGTCCGCGGCGAGACCGCGTGGCGGGTGCCGCCGCTTGAGCTGCCGGGTACTGCCAGCGGCGAATACGCGCGCACCGGGCTGTTCCTGCCCGAGGCCGTACGCCTCTTCGCCGAGCGCGCAGCCGCTGCCCGGCCCGGGTTCGGGCTCAGTGCCGACAATGTCGCTGCGGTGGCGCAGATCTGCCGCACGCTGGACGGGATGCCGCTGGCGATCGAGCTGGCAGCTGCCAGGGTCCGCGCGCTGTCGGTTGAGCAGATCGCCGCCCGGCTGGATGACCGGTTCCAGCTGCTCGCATCCGGCGACCGGACCGCTCCGCTGCGGCAGCAGACCCTGCGGGCAGCGGTGGACTGGAGCTACGACCTGCTCACCGAGGCCGAGCAGGTCCTGCTGCGCCGGCTGTCGGTATTCGCCGGGTGGAACCTGGAGATGGCCGAGCTGATCTGCGCCGACAGCGTGCTGCTGGCCGGCCAGGTACTCGGCCTGCTGGCCGCGCTGATCGACAAGTCCCTGGTCGTGCTCGACGGCGAGCTGCACGGCGGGACGCGCTACCGGCTGCCCGAGACCATCAGGGAGTATGCGGCGGACCGTCTCGCCGACTCCGGCGAGGGACCTGAGCTGCGGCGGCTGCACCGCGACTACCTGCTGCAGCTGGCCGAGGGGACTGTGACGCAGGCCTTCGCGCGCGGCGATCCGCCGTGGCCTGCGCGGGTGGCGATCTACCACCGGATCGCCGCTGAGCGGGCCAACTACCGGTCAGCGCTGTCAGAGTGCCTGGAGCGCGGCGAGACCGCTGACGGCCTGCGGATCTGCTCGGCGCTGCGCGCACTGTGGGTGAACAGCGGCGAGGTGACCGAGGGAGCCGGCTGGTTCGATCGCCTGCTCGGCCGGGGCGGTGACGTGCCCGCTGACGTCCGGGCCCGCGCACTCATACTCCGGGCAGAACTGGCCTTCGAGCAGCAGGACTACCCGGCCGCTGCCGAGTGCGCAAGCGCAGGACTGGATCTCAGCCGCAGCGCAGCAGGCGGCCGCCCGGCCGGCGCACTGCGCGTGCTCGCGCTGGTTCACCTGCGGGCTGGCCGCCACGACGACGCCCTGGCCAGCGTGGCTGCGGCGACCGCGGCTGCGAAGGCGGCAGATGACCCCTGGGAGGAAGGCCTGGCGCTGGCCACCAGGGCGGCGATCTTCGCTCGCCAGGATGAGCTGGGCGAGGCACAGCGCGCCTGCGAGCTGGCCCTTGAGGTGCTGCGCGCCAACAACGGCTGGGGTGTTGCCCAGATCTCCTACGGGCTCGGCAGCCTGGCCAGGGCGCGTGGCGACCACGAGGCAGCGCTGCGCCATTTCGGCAGCGCGCTGGTGCTTTACCGGGAGATCGACGCCAGGCCCGAGATCGCCCGGTGCCTGGCCGGGATCGGCCGGGTCGCGCTGGCTCAGGGCGAGCTGAGCCTGGCCGGATCGAGCCTGGCCGAGTCCCTCCAGCTCAGCCTGGCCACCGGGCAGCGGCTCGCGATCGCCCGGGGCCTTGAGGCGGCCGCCGTGCTGGCGGCGGCCCGTGACGACCCGGGCCGCTCGGTCCGGCTCGCCGGCGCGGCGCTGGCCCTGCGAGAGGCAGTCGGCGAGGTCGCCCGCGCGCCGGCCAGGGCCCGGCTGGACCAGCTGCTCGCTGCGCAGCGCTCCCGGCTGGGTGCTGGCGTGACGGCAGGCCTGCTGGCCGAGGGCAGGGCGATGAGCGCCGACGAAGCAGTCCGGCTCGCCACCGGCGCGCCCGGCGGTGAGCAGCCCGGCGGTGAGCAGCCCGGCGGTGAGCAGCCCGGGCATGGCAGGACGGTCACGCCCCGGCAGGTCAGAGCGAATGGCGCTGCCGTCGTGCCGTCGGTGCTGACGGCGCGCGAGCACGAGATCGCGGCCCTGATCTGCGGCGGGCTATCGAACCGGGACATTGCCGCTGAGCTGGTCATCAGCCCGGCCACAGCGGCGCGGCACGTGGCGAACATCTTCGCCAAGCTAGGATTATCCTCCCGCGCGCAGGTCGCAGCCTGGACCGCTGAGCGCCGGCCCGGCGGGCGGGGCTGAGGGCCCGGCGGGCGGGGCTGAGGGCCCGGACTGCCGCGCTCCTGCCCTCCTGGTCCGGGGCGCGGGAGCCGCCTGCACACCGGCCAGCTTCCGGCCTGCATACCGGCTCGGGCCGGGATACACAGGTCCGGCGCTCATTTCCTGCACACCGTAATGGCCCATTCAGCGCATGCGGCCGGGCCCGGCGCTGCCTATCGTCAGTGCCAGGACATAGCGCGCTGCTCTTGCTGCACCCGGTCTTCTGGAGGGGGATGACCGGAGGCGGCCAGGGTGCGGCAGCGGGCGGAGTTCCTCGCCGTCGTTACAGGTCCGGGGGGCGGTTCTCGTACGGCGTGCTCAGCACGACGGTCGTCCGGGTGGAGACGCCAGCTGCAGCGCGGATTTCCTGCAGCAGGTCCTCCAGCGCGGCCGGCGAGGCGACCCGGACCTTGAGTATGTAGTTCTCCTCCCCGGCCACGCTGTGGCAGGCCTCGATCGCGCCCAGATGCGCGAGCCGCTGCGGCGCGTCGTCGGCTGCCGCCGGGTCGAACGGCTTGATCGAGACGAACGCCGTCAGCGGCAGCCCGGCGTCATCCGGGTTGACCAGCGCGGCATAGCCCTTGATCACGCCCCGCTCTTCCAGGCGCCGGACCCGCTGCTGCGCCGCCGATACCGACAGTCCGGTCTGGCGGGCCAGCTCGGTGAAGCTCATCCTGCCGTCGCGCGCCAGCAGAGAGACGATCTTGCGGTTGGTCTCCTCCACCTGGTCACGTTAACCCCCTGTCGGGCGTTACTCCCGGCCAGTACTGATAACAGCCAGGTTTTGGGCTCGGCTGCCGCGTTCGCCGCCGGGGCACGCCGCCGCCGTCAGGGCGCCCGCCCTCGCCAGCCCGGCCCTCATCAGCCGCGTCGCCGTCACCCGGCGTCGCCGGTCAGCGACCGCCCGATCACCAGGCGCTGAATCTGGTTGGTGCCCTCCAGGATCTGCAGCGCCTTGGCCTCGCGCAGGTAACGCTCCGCGGGGAAGTCCTCCACGTAGCCGTAGCCGCCCAGCACCTGGACCGCGTCCGTGGTGACCCGCATCGCCGCATCGGTGGCGAACAGCTTGGCCATCGCCGCCTGCCGGCCGTAGGCCAGGCCCGCGTCCTTGCGGCGCGCGGCGCTGAGGTACAGCGCACGGGCGGCTTCCACGGCTGTGGCCATGTCAGCGAGCATGAACGACACGCCCTGGAAGGCACTGATCGCGCGGCCGAACTGGTGCCGCGTGCGGGCCCAGCCGACAGCGGCGTCCAGCGCCGCCTGCGCCAGGCCGGTAGCACACGCGGCGATTCCCAGCCGCCCCGCCTCCAGCGCGGCCAGGGCGATGCCGAACCCCCTGCCCTCCGCGCCGATCAGGGCGTCCGCGGGCACCCGGGCGGCCTGGAAAATCATCTGGGCGGTGACCGAGCCGCGCATGCCCATCTTGTGCTCGGCGGGCGCGGCGCTGACGCCCGGCGTCTGCGCGCCGACATGAAAACAGCTGATCCCGCGGGCCCGGCCGGGTCCCTCATGATCTCCGGACGTGCGGGCGAACAGTGCATAGAAGTCGGCCTGCCCGGCGTGCGAGATCCACGCCTTGACCCCGTCGATCACGTAGTCGCCGCCGTTGCGGACCGCACTGGCCTGCAGCGCGGCGGCATCGGAGCCACTTCCGGCCTCGGACAGGCAGTAGGCGCCCAGCAGTTCGCCGCCGAGCATCGCCGGCAGCCAGCGTTCCTGCTGCTGCGCCGTGCCCTCGGTCACCAGCGGGAAGCAGGCCAGGGTATGCACGCTGACGCCGAGGCCAACCGTCAGCCAGGCTCCGGCGAGCTCCTCGATAACCTGCAGGTAGGTCGAGAAGGACTGGCCGCCGCCGCCCAGGCGCTCCGGATAGGGCAGTCCGAGCAGCCCGGATCGGCCCAATATTCGAAACGGGCCCCGCGGGAACATCCCAGCGCGCTCCGCGGCAGCTGCCGCCGGGCGCAGCTCCTTGTCGGCCAGCTCCCTGGTCAGCCCGAACAGGGCACGGGTCTGTTCGTCCGGGCATTCACGCTCGACCGCGCTCATCCCAGCGCCACGGTGACAAGCTCGCGGCTGGCGTTATTGAGCCGCTGGTATCCCTGCTCGGTGCAGACCACGATGTCCTCGATCCGGGCACCGTGACTGCCGGGGTAGATTCCCGGCTCGATGGAGAAGGCGTTACCCGCCGCGAGCGGCTCGGCGTTCCCCGCCACGATATAGGGGTCCTCGTGACTCTCCAGGCCGATCCCGTGGCCGGTCCGGTGCACGAAGTACTCGCCGTAGCCGGCGGCGGTGATCGGCTCCCGGGCGGCGGCGTCCACCGCCTCGGCCGAGATCCCCGGCCGGACCGCTGCGCAGGCGGCGTCCTGCGCGTCCTTGAGCACCTGGTAGTAGGCAGCGAAGTCGGGCGGCGGCTCGCCCAGCACGTAGGTCCGCGTGCAGTCGGAGCAGTACCCGCTGGCCATGGTGCCGCCGATGTCGATGACGACAGCGTCGCCAGGCCGCAGGACCCGGCTGGCGGCCAGGTGGTGCGGGCTTGCCGCGTTCGGCCCGGAGGCGACGATCGCGAAGTCGACCCTGGCATGGCCCTCTTCGATGATCGCGTCACAGATATCGGCGGCGACCTCCTGCTCGGTCCGGCCCGGCCGCAGCCAGCCCGGCACCCGGGCATGGACCCGGTCGATCGCCGCGCCCGCCGCCAGCAGGGCCGCCACCTCGGCCGCCGTCTTGCGCGCGCGCAGCCCGCGCAGCGCCAAGCTGGCCAGGTCCTGCCGGGCGGCGGGCATCGCCGCTCGCAGCCGCAGCACCATCAGCGCCCACATCCGGTCGGACAGCCCGACCGCAGCCGCGCCGCCCACCCGGCCGGCGATCAGCGCGTACGGGTCGTCGGTCTCATCCCACGCGATGATCTCCAGCCCGAGTCCGCCAGCCGGGGATGCCATCGCGGCCGGCAGCTCCAGCCGCGGGACGACCAGCAGCGGGTCGCCGTCCGCGGGCACCGCCAGGCAGGTCAGGCGTTCCAGCGCAGGAGCGTCGTAACCGGTCACGTACCGCAGGTCAGCGCCGGGGGTCAGCAGCAGGGCGTCGAGCCCGGCGGCCGCTGCCGCCGCTGCGGCCTTGCCGAGCCGGTCCGCCGGATACAGATCGCTTCCCACTGTGACCTCCAGTCCCGGAGCGGCGGCGCGCGCTCATGCCCTTCGCCTGGCATCATCTCACCCAGGAGAACTGTGTTCCCACCTAGACAGCGGAGCCCTGTATGCCTCACGCTAGGTGCACGACTTCTTACTACATGTGAACGATGATGACTTCTGAGACTTCGCAGGTTCCCGGCGCCCGGCTGGCCGCGGCGGCAGCCCCGCCGCGCCCGCGCGGCACCCGCCGCGGTCCGCGCCGGTCCGGCGCGGCGCTGCCTGAGATACCGGCACTGTCTGAGGTATCGGCGCAGCCTGAGGTACCGGCGCAGCCGGCCAGACCGGTATCCAGGCGGGAACTGGAGGCCAAGCTCGCTGCGGAGCTGGCGCACGAGCGCCACATCGCGGTGGAACTGCAGCACGCCATCCTGCCGCTGCACGACGAGCCGTTCGACCTGCCGGGCCTGCGCACGGTCGTGCGGTACCTGCCTGCCTCCCGGGCCGGCCGGGTCGGCGGCGACTGGTACATCACCGCGGAGCTGCCCGGCGGGAACGTCCTGGTGGCGATCGGCGATGTCGCCGGGCACGGGCTCGCGGCCGCCGCCGGAATGGCCCGGCTGCGCGGCGCGCTGGCCGGGCTGGCGATCACCGGGTCGCCGCCCGAGCGCCTGGTCGGCTGGCTCAACGACCTGGTGCACCACGTGGCGCCCGAGCACACCGCGTCGGTCATCGCCGGCTACTTCGAGCCAGCCAGCCGGGTACTGACCTGGGCGCAGGCAGGTCATCCGCCGCCGGTGCTCGTCCGCGGCGCATGGTCGCGCCCGCTCGAGCAGCCAGCCGGCATCCTGCTGGGCGCCGGCCGGGCTCCCTACGCGGCTGCCGAGTTCGCGCTGGCGGCCGGCGACCTGCTGCTGCTGTACACCGACGGGCTGATCGAGCGCCGGAATTACTCGATCGACGAGGGCCTGGCCGCGCTGGCGGAAGCTGTCCGCGGCGCCGCCGATCCCGAGCAGCTCGTCGCCGCCGCGCTGGCCGCGGTCGGCTCCCCCGAACCGGAGGACGACACCTGCCTGATAGCGCTGCAGGTGCTCTGAGCCCAGCGCCGGCACGCCTCAGCGCGGCGGTACGGTCAGCGCCGCCAGCATCCGGCCGAGCGAGGACCCCAGATCCCAGCGCTCGTCGAGCTCGCCCAGCCGGGCGGGGTCCGCCGGCCTGACCGGCAGCCGTCCGTCGACGGGCGGCACGGGGGCGTCGGGAGCCGTCCGGACAACCGGCAGCGCCGCATCCAGATAGTCCCGGGCGGCGGCCAGCTTGGCCCTGCTGCCCATCGGGAACCCGCCGTGCCCCTGGTCGAGCGCCGCCAGCATGGCCTCGACCGTGCCGAAGACCCGCACCAGCGCGGCTGCTGTCTTCTCCCCCACGCCCGGCACGCCCGGCAGCCCGTCACTGGGGTCACCGCGCAGCGCCGCGAAGGCGGCATAAGCGCGGCCGGGGATCTGGTACCGCCGGGTCACCGCTTCCTCGTCGACGATCTCGAGCTTCGCCAGTCCGCGCGCTGTGTAGAGGATCCGCACGGGCCGCTCGTCGTCGACGAGCTGGAACAGGTCTCGGTCGCCGGTCACCACCTCGACCGGCGGATCCTCGCGGGCGGCCAGGGTGGCGATGACGTCGTCGGCCTCGTACCCGGGCGCCGCGGCCGTCGCCACCCCGGCGGCCGCGAGCACCTGCTCGATGACCGGGATCTGGGCCGTCAGCGCCGCGGGCACCTGCTCGGACCCGTCTGGCTCGGCGCGGTGCTGCTTATAGGAGGGAATCGCGGCTACCCGGAAGGCGGGCCGCCAGTCCGCGTCCATGCAGGCGACCAGCCGGCCGGGTCGCCTGGCCTGCACCAGGCGCGCGATCATGTCGAGCAGCCCGCGGACCGCATTGACCGGAGTGCCGTCCGGCGCCGTCATCGTCTCCGGTATGCCGTAGAACGCGCGGAAGTACAGCGACGCGGTGTCCAGCAGCAGCAGCGTGCCCACCCGGGCCATCATGCCAGGCCCAGCACGCGGCCGGTAATCCATACATTTCCTCTATGATATATATGTAGTATTGGCATTGGAGCCCGGAGTCCCGGCTCCCTAGGCTAGGGTCATCCGATCGGTCAGCGGGGAGGCAGGGCATGACACTTGCCAGCCAGGTTCGCACCCGGTGCCCGGCCGGGCTGATTTCCGCGATCCGCGCAGCCACCGCGCGCCATGCCGACTGGCAGCAGACGGCCGTGCTGGTAGCGCAGCAGCTAGGACGGCACCTGCCTGGTCCGGAGATCCTCACCGCGCAGGAGTGCCGCGGCAGTCCCGACGGGTATGTCTGTCATACCCTGCACACCGAGCCGGACGGATCGTTCTCGGTCTGCGCGCTGGTGTGGCGGCCCGGGCAGGTCACGCCCATCCATGATCACGTCACCTGGTG
>Ga0302325_10008718_pt1 | contig 22250 bp, 17 predicted proteins | sample Palsa_T0_2_FD_201948 | JGI IMG/M metagenome (GOLD analysis project Ga0302325, IMG submission 201948) | Peat permafrost microbial communities from Stordalen Mire near Abisko, Sweden - Palsa_T0_2 | ecosystem: Environmental > Terrestrial > Soil > Palsa > Peat permafrost | place: Sweden: Abisko...
GCTGGAGGCGCCCGAGCCGGCTGCGACTCCCGCGCCACGCGCCTCGCAGGCGAGCCCGATCCTCGGCGAGATCGCCGCCTCCGGCGCCCGGCCGCGGGCGGTTTATCGGCGCCAGGGCGACCGGCATCTGCTGGTGGAATACGGGCCCATCGCCCTCGACCTCGAGCTGCGGCTGCGCGTGCACGCCCTGATGCTCGACCTGCAGGCGCTGGACCCGCCGGGCGTCATCGACATCACCCCCGGCATCCGCTCGCTGCAGGTCCACTACGATCCCCGCGTCCTTTCGCAGGCGAAGCTGCTGGCGACGCTGGCCGACGCCGAGGACCGGCTGGCCGGCCTGACCGACTTCGAGATACCGTCCCGCGTCGTGCACCTGCCGCTGAGCTGGCAGGACCCGGCGATCGACCAGACCATCGAGAAATACATGGCCTCGGTCCGCGACGACGCCCCCTGGTGCCCGGACAACATCGAGTTCATCCGCCGAATCAACGGCCTGGACTCCATCGACGAGGTCCGCCGCATCGTCTTCGACGCCCGCTACCTGGTGCTGGGGCTGGGCGACGTCTACCTGGGCGCGCCGGTGGCGACGCCGGTCGACCCGCGCCACCGGCTGGTGACCACCAAGTACAACCCGGCCCGCACCTGGACGCCGCCCAACGTGGTTGGCATCGGCGGCGCCTACCTCTGCGTCTACGGGATGGAGGGCCCGGGCGGCTACCAGCTGTTCGGCCGCACCATCCAGGTGTGGAACACCTGGCGCCAGACCCCCGCCTTCGAGGCCGGCAAGCCGTGGCTGCTGCGCTTCTTCGACCAGATCCGCTTCTTTCCCGTCAGCCACGAGGCGCTCACCGAGTGGCGGCGCGACTTCCCGCTCGGTCGGCGGGAGCTGCGGATCGATGACGAGACCTTCCGCCTCGCCGACTACCGCGCCTTCCTGGCCGCGCACGCCGGCGAGATCGAAGCCTTCCAGCAGCGCCGCCAGGGCGCCTTCGACGCCGAGCGGGCGGCGTGGGAGGCGAGCGGCGAGTTCGCCCGCGTCGAGGCCCTCGCCACCGAGCCGGCGACGGGCGCGCAGGCCGAGGTGGTGGTGGCGCCGGACGGCTCCGAGCTGATCGAAGCGCCGCTCGGCGGCAGCCTGTGGAAGATGCTGGTCCAGCCCGGCGACCGGGTCGAGAAGGGCGAGACCATCGCCGTGATCGAAGCGATGAAGGCCGAGTGCGCCGTCGCCAGCCCCGCCGCCGGCGTCGTCACCGGGGTCTACGCCAAGGAAAGCCAGCCGATCGCGCCGGGCGCGGCCCTGATCGCGCTGGCGGCGGCCTGAGATGACGCGCCTCTCAGCCCTCGAAATCAGCCAGGCGGTCGCGGCAGGAACCACGTCGGCGGCGCAGGTCGTGCAGGCGGCGTTGGCGCGCGTCGCCGCCTATGAGGCCCTGCAGCCGCAGGTGTGGATCGAGCGCGTCGCCGTGGCCGAGGCGCTGGCGGCGGCGCGGGCCGTGGACCGGCGCGTGGCGGCCGGCGAGCGGCCACGCCTGGCCGGCGTGCCCTTCGCGGTCAAGGACAACATCGACGTCGCCGGCCTGCCCACCACCGCCGCCTGCCCGGGCTTCGCCTACCGGCCGGCGCGGACGGCGGCCGTGGTTGAGCGCCTGCTGGCCGAGGGCGCGGTCCTGATCGGCAAGACCAACCTCGACCAGTTCGCCACCGGCCTGGTCGGCACGCGCTCGCCGTACGGGGCCTGCGCGGCGGTCCACAATCGCGACTACATCAGCGGCGGTTCGAGCTCCGGCTCGGCGGTGGCGGTGGCGGCGGGCCTGGTCGCCTTCGCCCTCGGCACCGACACCGCCGGTTCCGGCCGCGTGCCGGCGGCGCTGAACGGGCTCGTCGGCTTGAAACCCACGAAGGGTCGCTGGAGCAGCCGCGGCGTCGTGCCGGCCTGCCGCTCGCTGGATTGCGTCACCGTGCTGACGGGCGATGTCGCCGATGCGGCGCTGGTCGACGCGGTCGTCGCCGGCTTCGATCCCGCCGATCCATTCTCCCGGCGCGCGCCGCCGTCGCCGCCGGCCGCGATCGGCGCGGCTTTCCGCTTCGCCGTGCCGAGGCCTGAGCAGCTCGATTTCCTGGGCGACTCCCAGTCGGGGCGCCTCTTCGAGGCCGCCGTGGCGCGGCTGCGGGCCATGGGCGGCGGGCCGGTGGAGGTCGACATCGAGCCGCTCACCGACGCCGCGCGGCTGCTCTACGAGGGGCCCTGGGTCGCCGAGCGCACCGCCGCGGTGGAGGAACTGCTGCGCCGCGATCCGCGCGCCATCCACCCGGTGGTGCGCGCCATCCTGCAGGGCGGGCTGGCGATCACGGCGGTGGAGGCGTTCCGGGGCGACTACGAGCTGCGCGGCTACGCCCGCGCCGCCGAGGCGATCTGGGAGGCCGCGAGCGTGCTCCTGCTGCCGACCACGCCCACCACCTACCGCCTGCGCGAGGTGCTGGCCGAGCCGCTCGGCCTCAACGCCAACCTCGGGCGCTACACCAACTTCGTCAACCTGCTCGATATGAGCGCCATCGCCCTGCCGGCCGGCTTCCGCGACAACGCCACCGGTTTCGGCGTCAGCCTGATCGGCCCGGCCTGGGCCGACCTGGCCCTGCTGGACCTCGCCCGCCGCTATGAGGAGATCGCCCCGATGCCGCAGACCCCGCCGCTCGATGTCGCCGGCGTGACGCCGCAGGTGAAGCTCGCCGTGGTCGGCGCCCACCTCGGCGGCATGCCGCTGCACTGGCAGCTCACCAGCCGCGACGCCACGCTGGTGCGCCGCTGCAAGACCGCCGCGGCCTACAAGCTCTACGCCATGGCCAACACCACGCCGCCGAAGCCGGCCCTGGTCCACGTCGGGGCCGGCGGCGCGGCGATCGAGGTGGAGGTCTATGCGCTGGGCGTCGAGGCCTTCGGCAGCTTCGTGGTCGAGGTGCCGCCGCCGCTGGCCATCGGCACGGTGACCCTGGACGACGGCAGCGAGGTCAAGGGCTTCGTCGCCGAGCCACGCGCCCTCGACGGCGCCGAGGACATCACCGCGCTCGGCGGCTGGCGGGCTTATGTGGCCTCGCGGTAGATCAGCGGGCCGGGTAACCCCTCACCCTCCCAACCGCGATGCGGAGCATCGTGGGAGGGTGAGGGGTTAATCCGCCGCCGCCAGCTCCGGCGGGATCGCCATCGGCGCCTTCCGGTCCAGCGGGAAGTCGTGGACCACCCGGGCGCCGTAGCGGTGGGGCGCCTGGGGGTCGTGGCGGTGCTTGTCCAGCGCCAGCACCCGGGTGCCGAGCTTGAACGCCTCCTTGATGTCGTGGGTGACCATCAGGATGGTCAGCCCGTGCTCGCGCCAGAGACCGCTGATCAGGGCGTGCATGTCGAGCCGCACGCCGGGGTCGAGCGCCCCGAAGGGTTCGTCCAGCAGCAGGATGCGCGGGTGTAGGATCAGCGCCTGGGCGATGGCGAGGCGTTGCTGCATGCCGCCAGAAAGCTGGGCCGGGAACACGTCGAGGGCGGCGCCGAGGCCCACCTGCTCCAGCATCGCCGCGGCCTTCGCTTTGGCCTCGCGCCGCCTGGCGCCGGAGAGCCGGCCCAGCGCCATCGAGCCGGCGCAGTCGAGGCCGAACAGCACGTTGTCGAGCGCGCTCAGGTGCGGGAAGACCGAATAGCGCTGGAAGACCACGCCGCGGTCGCGCCCCGGCTCGGGCCGCAGCGGCGCACCATCCAGCTCCACCGTCCCGCGCGTCGGCGCCTCCTGGCCCAGCACGAGGCGCAGGAAGGTGCTCTTGCCGGCGCCCGAAGGGCCGACGATGGAGACGAAGGCGCCTTCCTCGACGCCCAGGTCGACCTTCTCGAGCACGATCTTGTCGCCGTACTCGACCCAGACGTTGCGGAAGGCGAGGATGGCGCTCATCGCCCCCTCGCCGGATGCGCCCAGGGGAACAGCCGCCGGTTCAGGGCGACCAGGATCAGGTCGAAGCCCACCGCCAGCAGCGCGATCCAGGCGACGTAGGGCAGGATGATGTCCATCGCCAGGTAGCGCCGCACCAGGAAGATCCGGTAGCCGAGGCCGACGTCGGAGGCGATCGCCTCGGCCGAGATCAGGAACACCCAGGCGGGACCGAGCGAGAGCCGCAGCGACTCGAACAGCCGCGGCAGGGCCTGGGGCAGGGCGACGCGCAGGGCGATCTGCCAGGTGCTGGCGCCGAGGGTCTGGGCCTTGACGATCTGCTCCTCGGGGATCGCCGCCACGTGGCCGGCGAGGTCGCGCACCATGAACGGCGTCACCCCCAGCACGATCAAGGCGATCTTGGCCGTCTCGCCGAGGCCCAGCGTGATGAAGAGGACCGGCAGCACCGCGATCGGCGGGATCACCGCGACCGCCGAGACCAGCGGCCCGATCGCGGCCCTGGCCAGCGGCAGCACGCCGATCATCAGGCCCAGCACCAGGGTGGTCGCGGTGGCGATGCCCAGCCCGATGCCCATCCGGCGCAGGCTGGCGCCGGTGTCCTGCCAGAGCGGGATGGCGCCGGTCTGCGGGTCGGTGTCGATGGCCATCACCTTGATCTCAGCCGCCATGGCGCCCACCGTCGGCAGGACCTTCTCGGTCGGGTTGGCCGCGTGCCAGGCGCTGGAGGCGATCACGTAGATCAGGGCGACGGCGAGCAGCGGGATCAGGCCCAGCCCGAACCGCCAGCCCCCCGTCGGCCGCACGTTCAGCAGCCGCCGCAAACGGACCCCTCTTCGCTTCGGCCTCTGGCGGAGCGATCCGGCATCGTAACCCCTCACCCTCCCACGCTGCTGCGCAGCGCGGGCCCCTCCCTCTCCCTCCGGGAGAGGTCAATCTCGCGACACCTCTCCCACGGGGAGAGGGAGGGGCCCGCGCCCGCCAGGGCGTGGGAGGGTGAGGGGCTGCGGCGCCTCACCCTAGAGCTGGCCATTGGCCGCCAGGTTCTCATAAGTCGGGTCGAACCGGAGCTTGATGTTGTCCGGCGAGCCCAGCACCGCGCCGCCGGGGAAGGCGATGCCGATGTCGTCCACCGAGTGGGCGGACTGGCCGAAGAGGCCGTGCTCGAAGCTGAAGTGGCGCACCCGGTCGGTGGCCGTTACCAGGGCCGGATCGACGGTGAAGGCCGCCGCGGCCTTGGGGTCGGCGAACAGGTGGGTGGTCCTCAGCTGGCCCTCGAAACCCGCCTGGTCGGTGCCGGAGAGCTTGGCCATGGCCGCGCGGGCGGCGGCGCCCTGCGCATCGTCGCGCATCATCAGCGCCAGGGTCTCGTACCAGATGCCGGTCAGCGCCTTGCCGAGGTTGGGGTTGGCCTTCAGCGTCGCGGTGTCGACGATCAGGGTGTCGAGGATCTCTCCGGGGATCTGGGAGGAATCGAACACCTCGTGGGCGCCCGGCATCTGCTTCACCTCGCTGAGCTGCGGGTTCCAGGTGACCAGGGCGGTGGTCTGCGGGGCGGTGAAGGCGGCGACGATGTCGGCGTCGGAGGTGTTCACCGTCCGCACATCCGGCAGCCTCAGGCCCACCTTCTCCAGGCCGCGGGCCAGCAGGTAGTGGGAGACCGAGTTCTCCACCAGGTTCACCGACTGGCCCTTGATGGCGAGCAGGTTGTCGGCGTTCTTCAGGATGATGCCGTCGTTGCCGTTGGAATAGTCGCCGATCATCAGCACGGTGGAATCGCGGCCGCCGGCGGCCGGCACGGTGAGGGCGTCCATGGTGGTGGAGGTGACCGCGTCGACCTTGCCGGCGGTGAACTGGTTCAGCGACTCGACGTAGTCGTTGACCTGCACGATCTTGATCTTGACGTGGTACTTGTCCGCCCACTTCTGCACGATCCCGGCCTGCTCGGCGTAGGGCCACGGCATCCAGCCGGCGTAGATGGTCCAGGCGACGGTGTAGACCCGGTCCGGCGACGAGGCACCGCCCGCCGCATCGCTGCTCGGTCCCTTGCCGCACGACGCCATCGCCAGGGCGCAGGCCGCGGCTGCGACGGCGGTGCGCAACGCGCCAAGCCAACTCCTCATCCAAGGCCTCCTGCGCCGGTTTCGTCGCCCACGGTCCGACCGGTTCAGTACTACGATCCGGCGCAAGCGTAATACTTGGAGGGTCTGGCGGCGGGCCCGTGCTGGGGTCAGGCGCCGCCAATTTGGGCGCGACCGGCGCGCGGCGTCTCGAAATCGGGCGCTCGCCGGTCAGCTGCGTCGAAAGGCGGAGCTGGGCTTTCGGGTCGCGATGGCGTGAACGCGGGCGGCATAAGTCAACAGCTATTGACATGCGACGGCTCCGCATGGATGTTCCCGACTGGGCATGCCAAGCCGCAGGGAAGACGCCATGAACATCGCCGTGAAGGTCGACGCCAGCCCGGAGGTCGCCGAGGCCTATGCGATCCCGCTCGCCGAGATCAATCCGGCCAAGGTCGAGCGCTTCCAGGACGACACCATCTGGCCCTATTTCGAGCGGCTGCGGCGCGAGGACCCGGTCCATTTCACCGCCGAAAGCGATTTCGGGCCCTACTGGTCGATCACCCGCTGGGACGACATCATGGCGGTGGACACCGACCACGAGGCCTTCTCCTCGGCCGAGGGCATCGGGCTGCCTAACCGCAAGGTGCAGGAAGAGCAGGAGAAGGTGTTCGCCCAGCTGGGCCGCGGCCGCCGCGGCGGCGCCGGCTTCATCACCATGGACGAGCCCGAGCACAGCGTGCACCGCAAGGCGGTCAGCCCGACGGTGGCGCCGGCCAACATCGCCAGCATGGCGCCGGTGGTGCGCGAGCGCGCCGGCCAGATCCTGGACTCGCTGCCGATCGGCCAGGAGTTCGACTGGGTCGACCTGGTGTCGAAGGAGCTGACGGCGATGACGCTGGCGACGCTCTTCGACTTCCCCTTCGAGGACCGCCGCAAGCTCACCTACTGGTCGGACATGTTCACCAACATGCCGGGCCACGGGCCGGTGAAGAGCTGGCAGCACAAGGCCGAGGCGATCGGCGAGTGCTTCGCCGCCTTCCAGGCGCTGCGGGAGCAGCGGGCGGACGCCGAGCCCAGCATCGACCTGATCTCGATGCTGACCCACAACCCCGCCACGCGGGACATGACGCCCGACCAGTACAACGGCACCGTGGTGCTGCTGATCATCGGCGGCAACGACACCACCCGCAACACCATCTCGGGCAGCGTCTACGCCCTCAACAAGAACCCCGACCAGTACGACAAGCTGCGCGCCAACCCCGACCTGATTCTGCCGATGGTCTCCGAGACCATCCGCTGGCAGACGCCGCTGTCGCACATGAGCCGGGTGGCGACGCGCGACGTCGAGCTCGGCGGCAAGACCATCAAGCAGGGCGACCGGGTGGTGATGTGGTACGTCTCGGGCAACCGCGACGAGACGGTGATCGACAATCCCAACGCCTTCATCATCGACCGCGCGCGGCCGCGCCACCACCTGTCGTTCGGCTTCGGCATCCACCGCTGCGTCGGCAACCGGGTGGCCGAGATGCAGCTGACCATCATCTGGGAAGAGATACTGAAGCGCTTCCCGGTGATCCAGCTGGTCGGCGAGCCGGTCCGCACCTATTCGTCGTTCGTGCACGGCTACGAGAGCATGCGCGTGATCATCCCGGCGCGGGCCTGACCAGACGGTCCGGGGCGGCGTACAAGCCCGGTCGTGACTGACGCCCCGATCCTCGACGACCCGCGCGCCCCGCCCCGCCGGCGCGACGCCCAGGCGACACGTGCGGCGATCCTGGAAGCGGCCAAGGCGCAGTTCGGGCTGCTTGGCTACGACCGCGCCGCCTTGCGCGACATCGCCGCCGAAGCCGGCGCCGACGTCGCCCTGATCAAGCGCTATTTCGGCGGCAAGGAGGGCCTCTTCACCGAGGCGCTGAAGGCCTCAGTTCGCGCTGACCGGCTGCGGGAGTGGAACCACGCCAGCTTCGCCCGCGAGGTCGCCACCATGATGGCCGGCGGGCCCGGCGCGGACGAGGCCCGCACCCACAGCTTCCAGTTCCTGCTGCGGGCGGCGACCTCGCCGACCACCGCGCCGCTGCTGAATGTCGCCGTGCAGGAACGCTTCCTGGAGCCGATCCGCGACTGGATGGGCGGCGACGACGCCCAGGCCCGCGCCCGGGTGCTGGCGGCGGCCTTCATCGGCTTCCTGGTCGAGCGCTTGATCCGCGGCGAGGCGCTGCAGGGGCGGGAGCGCGAGGTCTTCATCGCGCGCGCCACAGCCCTCTTCGAGGCGCTGATCGCCATCGACCCACCGGCCGTCAGCGATCAGCGCCCGCGAAGCGAGGGTCTCAGCAAGAGCCCCTGAGGGCGCTCAGGCTAGCGCGTCAGTGCGGGTGTCCGCTGCCGCCATGGCCGCCACCCGCGTGGCTGCCGCCGTGTCCGCCGCCGCCATGACCGCCGCCGTTGTGGACGCCGCCGGTGTGGACGCCGCCGCTGCCGATGTGGACGGTCTGGCCCGCGTAGCCGCCGCCGTTGTGGTAACCGCCCCCGCCGCCATGCCAGCCGTTCCAGCCAGAGCCGCCGCCCCAGCCTAGGCCGCGGCGCCAAGCGTAGCCGCACCAATAGTAGCCGGGACCCTGCCAGCCGCCGGAGTACCAGCAGTAGTTCTGGCCGCCGAAGAAGAACTGGGCCGGCTGCAGGGTCGGCGCGTCGCCGGGGTGATAGACGCCGGACGTCAGTTGGAGTGGCGCGGCGCCGGCGCCGCTGACGGCGAAGGAGGCGCCCAGCAGCGACGTCGTCGCCACTACGCCGAGGAGTAGGGTGCGCATATTTGTCTTTCGGGTGATCTGGGCGCCGCCGCGCGAAGCAAATCGCCTCGCGCCCGGAACTCTTCCTATGCCAACGCCCAACTTGCCGAATGGTTCAGGCGCCGCGCGCCGCGAGGCGGTCCAGGTCGAGCGCCGACAGGATCGAGGCCCGCATCGCGGCCGCAGAGAACCTGTCTCGCGCGTAATCGGCCTGGGCGCACGCGCGCTGACGCCACAGGGCGTCGTCGGTCAGCAGCTGGACGACCGCCTCGGCAAGGCCGGCCGCGTCGTCGGCCACCGAGGCGACCTTCGCCAGGTCGGGCAAGCCTTGCGCGCCAACGGGCGTGGTCACCAGCGGCAGGCCCTGCGCCAGCGCTTCCGCCACCTTCAGCTTGACGCCGGCGCCGAACCGCAGCGGCACGAGCGCGACGCGGGCGCTGGCGTAGTGGCTGGCAAGCTCGGCCGCGCTCACCTGGCCGATCACGATGATCCGCTCGCCCGCGAGGGCCCGCACGCGCGGGTTGGGATGCGAGCCGACCAGGATGAGCCGCGCCGCCGGAACGCGGGCGAGGATCAGGGGCAGGATCGCCGTCGCCAGCCAGTGCGCGGCGTCGACGTTGGGCGGATGGGCGAAGCCGGCGACGAAGAGGATGTCGGCGCCGGTCGGCGCGCCCGCGCGATGCTCCGTACACGGCAGCGCATAGGGGACGACCACGCGGGCGTCCACGCCCGGCTCCAGCGCGCGCACGGCGCCCACCTCCTCGGCGGAGAAGTAGAGCACCCGGTTCGCCGTGCGCCACAGCCGCCGCTCCAGCGCCTCCATGGCCGTCGCGGCGCGGGCGACCTCGGCGTCGCCGGTGACGCGGGCCTCCGCGGCCATCCGCTGGAAGTGGATGTCGTGGCCGAGGTAGTAGACCGGCAGGCCGTCGCCCTTGAGGTGATCGATCACCGCCTTGGCGACGTCCGGCCGGCTCACCAGCGCCAGGTCGATGTCCGCCCGGTGCTCGCGCGCCCAGTCGGCGAGTGACGGCGATGGGCCGTGGAACAGCTCGACCCCGAGCCGCTCCAGCGGCCCGCCGTAGGCCTCGCTGTAGCGCTGATTCTGCGGCCAGAACTTCACCACAGCCCCGGCTTCGCTCAGCAGGCTGACGATCTGGAACACGCAGCGCGAGCCGGCGTCGCGGTCCGGCTCGGGCAGGTAGTGGTCGATGACCAGCACCACCGGCCGCTCGCCGGCCCGGTCGCGGGCCTTGAGGCCTGGCGGGCCCGCGGCGGCCTGTTCAACCGCCAGGACGCCGCGCCATCGCTCGACGAATTTGCGGCGGTTGATCTCCTGGTAGGCCTTCACCCCGGTGGTGAGATCGCGGCCGTTGGAGACGCCCTCGTGGTGAACCACCACCGCGCGCGGCTGGTAGACCACCTTGCGGCCGGCCTGGCGGACACGGAAGGCGAGGTCGGTGTCCTCGTAGTAGGCGGGGGCGTAGAGCGGATCGAAGCCGCCGAGCCTCTCGAACAGCTGGCGCTCGATCAGCAAGCAGGCGCCGGAGCAATAGTCCGTCTCTCTCAGGTAGCCATAGACCGGTTTGCGCGGATCATCGCCACGCCCGAAGTTCCAGCCGCCGCCATCGCGGAAGACGACCCCGCCGGCCTCCTGCAGCACGCCGTCCGGATAGACCAGCCGCGCGCCCGCCAGCCCGACGCCCTCGTCGTGCGCGAACGTTCCCAGCAGCGCGTCGAGCCAGCCCGGCGCCACCTCGGTGTCGTTGTTGAGGAAGCACAGATACTTGCCGGCGGCGCGTTCGGCGGCGCGGTTGCAGCTGCCGACGAACCCCCGATTCTCGGGATTTTCGAGGTAGGTCAGCCACGGGACCTGGCGCAGGCCGCCGATCTCGGGATCGCCCGAGGCGTCCTCAGCCACGATGATCTCGACGCTGGCCGCCGACGGCGCGCGGGCGATCGAGGCCAGGCAGCGGCCGGTGTAGTCGAGGTGGCCGTAGGTGGGGATGATGATCGAGACCAGCGGGTCCTGGCCGGCGGCCACGGGGAGGGCGGCGAGCTCCGTCGGCGTCCAGTCCTTGCGACTGCGCCAGGCGACGACGTCCGGAAAGCCTTGAGCGGCGGCGCGCGCCGGGTGGGGGCGTCGATCCTCCGGCAGCCCGAGCAGCCGGGCGAGGGCGCGCCGCGGGTGCCGGACGATCCATCTCAGGTTACTGCGCAGCTGCCCCACCTGCTGGTTGCGCCGCATCATCCGGCGCCGGCGCGGCGTCTGGCAAGCCGGCGCCCCAGATCTGCGGCCGCGACTATCGCCGGCCTGCGGCTGACGGCAAGGTGCCCGGCGTGAACGTCGTCTCCGCTCCACTGACCTGCCTGCGCCGCTGGTCGGCCGCCGCCAGCGCGCGCCGCCGCGCCGCCCGCGCGGGTCGGCCATCGCGACAGGAACGGTGGGCCCGGGCTCGCCTTGCCGCAAGGGCCTGGCTTGCGCTGGCGCGCTTCCTCGCTGGCGGAGGACGCCTTCGGGCGCCGCGGAGCGCGAGCCAGCCCGACGTCTCGGTGGTGATCGTGATCTGGAACCAGCCGCACCTGCTGCTGCGCTGCCTGCGCGCGCTGCTGGCGGACGCCGGCGCCGGGACCGAGATCGTGCTGGTGGACAACGGCTCGGCCGCGCTGACCCGGCGGCTGCTGGCCCGGCTGGACGGCTTCGTCACCATCGCCAACCCGGCCAACGCAGGCTTCCTGCGCGGCTGCAACCAGGGCGCCGCCGCGGCGCGCGGGCGCCAGCTGCTGCTGCTCAACAGCGACGCCTTCGTCCGCCCCGGCGCGCTGGCGGGCGCGCTGGCCGTGCTCGACGACGACCCGGGCGTCGGCGCGGTGGGTGGCCGGCTGATCCTGCCCAACGGCCGGCTGCAGGAGGCCGGCTGCATCGTCTGGTCGGACGGCGCCACCAGCGGCCGCTGCCGCGGGCTGCCGCCGAACGCGGAAGCGGCGAGCCGGCGCCAGGACGTCGACTACTGTTCCGGCGCCTTCCTGATGACGCCGAAATCGGCCTGGGACCGGCTGGGCGGCTTCGACGAGGTGTTCGCGCCCGGCTACTACGAGGAGAGCGACTACTGCCTGCGCCTGCGCGACGCCGGCCTGCGGGTGGTGTTCGAGCCCGGTGTGGCGGCCGACCACGTGCAGTTCGGCAGCCAGGCCCGCAGGGGCGACGCCATGCGGCTCAGCGAGCGCAATCGCGTGACGTTTCTCGCCCGCCACGCCGAAAGGCTTCGCAGCGCGCCGCCGCGTCCCTAGGATCGGCGGCGTGGGCAGGGCGAAGAGTCGACGGTATCGGTGCGCACGCCGCCAGTGATGAACGCCAGGGACGCGCCAGCGATCCGGATCGCGCTGCGGCTGGTGGGCCAGTACCTGGTCCCGCGCTGGAAGGGCCTGGCCGCCGGCGCGCTCTGCGCCGCGGTCTCGGCCGGCCTCACCGGCGCCCTGGCGGCCTTGCTGGAGCCCGCCATCAACCCGCTGCTCGCCACCAACGCCAACCTCGGCGCGCTGGGCGCCCTGCCGGCGCTGCTGGCGCTGCTGGCGCTCGGCCGGGGCCTGGCCTCGATCGGCCAGTCGATGCTGGCCAACCGCATCGGCCTCGACCTGGTCAGCGCGCTGCAGGTGGAGCTGGTCGGCAAGCTGATGCACGCCGACCTGGCCCGGCTGCGCGGCGCCCATTCCGGCAGCTTCCTGTCGCAGGTGCTCAACGACACCGCCAGCGTGCGCGAGGCGGCGACCACCGGCTTCCTGAGCTATCTGCAGTCGGGCCTGACGCTGCTGGCCCTGGTGGCGGTGATGTTCACCAAGGACTGGCTGCTGACCCTCTTCGTGCTGCTGCTCGGCCCGGTGGTCGGCTGGGTGCTACGCGACTTCTCCCACCGGGTGGCGAGGGCGCTCAAGGGGGCGACCGACGGCAACGCGCAACTGGCCACGGTGGTGCTGGAGAGCCTCAGTGGCGTTCGCGTGGTCAAGATGGAGGGGCGCGAGGATTTCGAGCGCGATCGGGTGGCGCACGTGCTGGCGGGCCGGCGCAAGCACATCGTCGCCTCGGCCGATGTCCGCTCGGCCGCAGCCCCGGTGTCCGAGATCCTGACCATGGTGATGGTCGCCGCGGTGATCGCGTATTTCGACTGGCGCCTGCACATGACCCCGGCCCACCTGGGGCCGCTGGCCATCGAGGGCCTGACCCCCGGCGGTTTCACCTCGTTCCTGGTGGCGCTGATGGCGGCCGGCCAGTCGCTGCGCCAGTTCGCCAGCCTGCAGCCGGTGATCACCGAGGGCATCGCCGGGGCCCGGCGCCTGTTCACGGCGCTGGACGTGCAGCCGGAGATCCGCAATGCGCCCGGCGCGGCGGATCTCACCATCGAGCGCGGCGTGGTGCGCCTGGAGCAGGTGAGCTTCGCCTATGGCGGCGAGGGGCCGGTGCTGAACGACGTCAGCCTGGAGGCGCGGCGGGGCGAGATCGTCGCCCTGGTCGGACCTTCCGGCGCCGGCAAGACCACCATCCTGGCGCTGATCCCCCGCTTCTACGACGTCGGCGGCGGGCGCATCACCATCGACGACCAGGACATCCGCCATGTCACCCTGGCTTCGTTGCGCGCCCACATCGGCCTGGTGACCCAGGAGCCGTTCCTGTTCGACGACAGCATCGCAGCTAACATCGCCTATTCGAAGCCCGGCGCGCCGCGGGCGGCGATCGAGACCGCCGCGCGCCAGGCGGCGGCGCACGACTTCATCCTGCGGCTGCCCAAGGGCTACGAGACGCGGGTCGGCGAGGCGGGCTTGCGCCTCTCCGGCGGCCAGCGGCAGCGGATCGCCATCGCCCGCGCCTTCCTCAAGGACGCGCCGATCCTGCTGCTCGACGAGGCTACCAGCGCGCTCGACACCGAAAGCGAGGCGCAGGTGCAGGTGGCGCTGGAGCGGCTGATGTCCGGCCGCACCACGATTCTCATCGCCCACCGCCTGTCGACCGTGCGCGGCGCGGACCGGATCTATGTGATCGACCGCGGCCAGGTGGTGGAGACCGGGTCCCACGCCACGCTGGTGCGGCAGGGCGACCTCTACGCCCGCCTCGCCGGCAGTCAGGAGCTGGGCGGCGTCGCCTGAGGCGGCGCGGCCGGCTCTGCGAGGATCGCCTCAAACGTCTCGCGCGCCGCCTGGTCCCACCCCCGCGGCGAGAACCGCGCCGCGATCGCCGCCTCGTACGGCGCCCGCGCGGCGGGGTCCTCGATCCAGCGGCGCAGGTGCTCGCGCCACGCCGCCTCGTCGCGCGGGTCCAGCGTCAGGGCAAACTCGCCCGCGACCTCGGCGAGCGCGCCCGCGTTCGAGCTCAGCACCGTCTGGCCATGCGCGAACGCCTCCACCAGCGGCAGGCCGAAGCCTTCGTACAGCGAGGGGTACAGGCAGAACGCGGCGTGCTGGTAGAGGCTGTCCAACTCCGCGTCGCTCACCTGCGACAGGTGGATCAGCGAGCCCGCCAGGCGCGCGTCCGAGCGCAGCGCCGCCGCCAGCTCGTCGGTCATCCAGCCCACGCGTCCGACGAACACGAGCTTGAAGTCCTGCGCCTGCGGCACGCCCGTCGCCAGCAGGTCGAGCCACGCGCGATACAGCAGCTCATGGCCCTTGCGCGGCTCGAGGGTGCTGACGAAGAGCGCGTAGCGGCCGCTGGTCAGGCCGCCGGGCGGCGCGGCCGACGCGGCGGCTGCCAGCTCCGGGGCGGCCGAGCCCAGCGGGACGACGCAGAGGCGGCGCAGGGCGATGTCCGCGGCCCGGCAATAGCTCCGCACGTCCTCGGCGATCGCCTGGGCGTTCACCACCACCACGTCGGCGCTGGCGAAGGCCGCGTCCCAGTAACGGCGGGTGACAGCGACGTCGTGGGACTTGAAGAACTCGGGGAAGATGAGGGGAATGATGTCGGGGCAGACCACCGCGAGGCGAAAACCCGACGCCGCCTTGGCGGCGGCGATCGCCGCGATGTTGGTGTGGTTCCAGCCGAAGCCGGCGCAGACCAGCGTATCGCTGGGGCCGAGCCTGACCGGCGCGCCCAGCGCCAGGTCCGGGGTCGGAAACGGCCGGCGGCCGCCCTCGTCGTCCACCATCGTCGGCCGGTAGCGGTCGGTCATCAGCAGGCGCTGCAGCCGGTCCGCGCGGCGCTGGCCGCCAGGCGTCTTCGCGCCGAGCCGCGCGCGCTCCAACACCCGCAACAGGGTGCGCCGCAGCTGCAGGGCCGCGTAGAGCCACGCGGGCAGCGCGGCGCTGCGACGGCGGCGCCCGCCGGTGGGGTCGGGCGAGGCCCAGGTGTTGAGGGTGGCCGTCCCGTCGATGAAGGCGTCCGCGTAGGGCGGCAAGACCGCCCGATAGGCCATGATCTCCGCGTCGAAGACCGCGAACGCCCAATCGGGACGCCACTGCCGCACCCACCTCGCCAGCTCGCGCTGGACGCGGACGATCCCCACCGGCGGGCCGCTCCAACGCGCCGCGGAGGTCAGGTCGAACACGATCCGCTGGCCACGCGGAGGGCCCATCAACCTAGGTTCTGAGGCTCCAGGCGGCGCTCAGCACGGTCCGCGGCCGGTCGCGACAGAGGCGCATCAGGAGCCGCCGGGCGTCGTCCGACGTGGCGCGGTCCGGATTGCGTAGGCGCGCCAGCATGGCCAGGGCCGCCAGGCGGCGTTCGTCGTGGGTGAGGCCGGCCACCCAATCCCGCCCAGCCAGCGCCATCGCCGGGGAGCGTCGTGACTGGCATCCCGGGTCGAGCCAGCGGTAGAGCTCGGCCGCGTCCTGGTAGAAGTCGCAGCCGGCGCCCCGCCAGTCCGGCGGCGCGTCGAGCCCGTCGGCGGGGTCGAGGCCGGTGCGCCGGCGGATCGCCGCAGCGCGCTGCGCCAGGCGGACTGAGAAGGCCTGCCGCAACCGCAGCCGCCGGCTGATGCTCTCGGCGTGCAGGCGATAGCCCGCCAGCACCTCGGGGATATTGGCGAGCTCGGCGACTTCCGAGGCGCGCAGCCAGAGGTCATAGTCCTCGGCGCCCTGAAAGGCGCAGCGGTAGCCCCCGAGGCCGCGGAGCAGCGTCGTTCGGGCCATGACCGTCGAATGCACGAACGGATTGCCCCGGTTCAGGATCTGCCGCAGCTCGCCGCCGCCCGTGGCCGGCGTCCGCAGGCCGCGTCGGCGGCCGCGCGCGTCGATTTCGGCCGCCCAGGCGCCCACCAGCCCGATCCCGGGCTGTGCGTCCAGCACCTCGGCCTGGCGCTCCAGGCGCGATGGATAGGCGACATCGTCCGCGTCAAGCCGTGCGATGTAGGGCGCCTGGGCCGCCGCGATGCCGTGGTTGAGGGCGGCCGCGAGGCCGCGGTGATCCTGCTCGAGCACGCGGATCCGCCGGTCGGCCCCGGCCAGGTCGGCAAGCAGCACCTGCGTCTGGTCGGTCGAGCCGTCGTCGACGATGATCAGCTCCAGCCGGCTCTCGCTCTGCGCGCGGATGCTCTGCACCGCCTCGGCGAGCCAGCGCTCGCCGTTGTGGACCGGCATGAGGACCGATATGCGGGGCCGGACGCCGAGGCGGGGCGGGCTGCGCGGCGACTCGACCAAGGACGCCGGCGCCACGCCGGCGGCGAATCCCGGGAGGGGCACGGCGGCGTGCGAACTTCGACGCATGATCGGATGATGGACGAACGGCGTTACTTGCGACAGCCTCTTTCGGCGCAAGCTTGGCCGCAATGCAGCAGATTGCGCAATCGCGATCCACTGCGCGACCCGCCCCGATGATCCGTACCGAGATCGCCAAAGGCGTCGGCGTCCTGGAGCGGCGGCTGTTTGCGCAAGCGCCGGTCATCCTGATCTACCACCGTGTCGCCGAGGTCCGCGACGACTGGGGCACGGTCACCCCATCGCGGCTGTTCGCCGAGCAGATCGAAGCGGTCCGCAGCGTGCGCCAGGTCGTGTCGCTCTCCGACCTGCTGGCCGCCAGCCGCGAGTCGCGCCCGGGCCGCCTGGCCGCCATCACCTTCGATGACGGCTACCAGGATGTCTTCGCCGTCGCGCGGCCCATCCTCGAGCGGCTGGATTGCCCCTCCACGGTGTTCGTCGTCACGGGCCTCGTCGACCAGCCGCGCGAGTTCTGGTGGGACGAGCTGGGCTTTATCTTCCTCGACGCGCCGAGCTTGCCGGAAGCGCTGGAGCTGGAAATCCGCGGTCGGGCGCGGCGCTGGGAGCTGCCGTCGGGCAGCCGGCCGGCGCGCGAGCGGGCGCGCCATGAGCTGCGTCGGCTGCTGCGCAACCTGGCGCCGGAGGCCATCGAGACAGTGCTGGCGGCGCTGCGCGATTGGGCCGGCGCCCCGCGACCGTGCCGGGCGACGCACCGGGTGATGAGCTCGGCCGAGCTCGCCGAGCTGCGCGGCGGCCCGATGCGGGTGGGCGCCCACACGGTCAGCCATCCGGTGCTGCCGTCGCTGTCCAAGGCCGCGCAGGCCCTGCAGATCGCGCAGAGCCGGCGGGCCTGCGAAGCGTTCGTGGGCGAGCCCGTCGAGCATTTCGCCTATCCGTTCGGCGACTACGACGGCCGCTCGGTGGCGGCGGCGCGGGACGCGGGGTACGCGTCGGCCTGCACCACCGCGCCCAGCATCGTGCGCCGCGGCGCCGATCCCTTCCGCCTGCCGCGCATCAGCCCCGGCCAGGCCGACGCGGAGACGCTGCTGCGAAGGCTGAGCTGATGCGCATCGCCCAGCTGATCTCGGTGGGCGTGACCAACGGCGCGGCGCGGCACGGGCTGGCGGTCAGCGCCGAGCTGGCCAGGCGCGGCCACGCGGTGGTGCTGTTCCATCGGCGCTGGCTGGACCTCGCCGCGGCGCAGGCGGCCGGCGTCTGCTGCATCGAATGGGGCTTCGAACTGAGCCCGCGGGGCCTGCGCGCGCTGCGCCGCCGCTTCGCCGAGCATGGCGTCGAGGTCGCCCATGTCCACACCAGCAAGGCGCACGCGATCGCGGCGGCGCTGCGGCTGCTGGGCGGCCCGCCGGTGGTCGCCACCGCCCACGCCCAGCACCTGCAGCTGCCCTGGGCGCTGACCGACCTGGTGATCGCGCCGTCGGAGGCGGCGGCCAGCTACCACCGGCGCGTCAATCTGGTCGCCCGCCGGCGGATGCGCCTCGTCCCCAGCTTCATCGGCGCGCAGCGCTTCGATCCGCCGACGCCGGACCGGCGCCGGGCGGCGCGCGAACGGCTGGGCGTGGCCGCGGGCGCGCTGCTGGTCGGCCAGGTGGCCGACATCCACTTCGACAAGCGCCAGTCCGATCTCGTCGCCGCCGGCGCCAGCCTGCAGGCGCGATGGCCGAACCTGCGGGTGGCGCTGAAGGGCGCGCCGGTGAACGCGCTGGAGCTGGCCCGGATCGAGACGGCGCGCGGCGGCCGGGACGACCTGCTGGTCCACGACGAGGATCGCGACCAGGTGGGGCTGTTCCTGGATGCGCTGGACATCTTCGCCGTCACCTCCGTGCGCGAGGTGGGGCCGCTCTGCGCCCTGGAAGCGATGTCGGCCGGCTTGCCGGTGGTGGGCACGCAGGTCGGGCGCTTGCCGGAGCTGCTCGGCGATCAGGCGGCAGGACTGCTGGTGCGCCCCCGCGACCGAGCCGCGCTGGTGGCGGCGATCGACAGGCTGGCCGCTCATCCGCAAGACGCCGCCCGCATGGGCGCGGCGGCGCGGGCGCAGGCGCTCTGCAGGGTCGACGACGCCGGCGCGTTCGACGCCATCGAGGCCGTCCTCGCCGAGGCGGCCGCCCTCAAGCCTCAGCCACGCCGCGCCTGACGCCAGCGCTCGAGCGGCGGTCTGGCGAAGGCCTGCGGCGCCAGTCGCCTCAGCACCGCCGGGGCCTCGTGCAGGTCGATGGCGAGGCTGGTGAAGCCCGAGACCTTCGCGCCGACCGGATTCGGCTCCAGCTCGAACCCGTGCACGCTGTCCGCCAGCGCCAGCATCAGCAGGTCGACGACCGCATCGAGGTTCCGCTCCCGAGCGTCCGCCTCCGGCCCGAGGTGATGCAGCGGCTGGCCGGCCGGATGGCTGAGGTTGGCGAACGAGATCACCCGGGCCGCGCCGAACGCCTGCCGGCAATCGTCGAGCGAGGCGCGGTTGTCGGTGGCCACGAAGATCGGGCCGCTCAGGCGCTGCGCGAGTTCGTCCAGCCGGTCCCGGTACCTGGCCCGGTAGTCGGTGTTGCGGATGTGCAGGGCGGCGTAGGAGCCGCCGATCGAGCCGCGCCGCCGGCGCAACTCGGCGGCGACCGCATCGCCGATGCGCAGCCGCCGCAGGGCGTCCAGCGAGTGGCGCCCGCCGCCGAAATCGTGGTGCACCAGCAGCGGCTGGTCGTAGTCGCGCTCGAAGTCGAACGAGACCCTGAGGCCCGTCGCCTCATCGACGGTGCGGCCCTCCCGGCCGGTATTGCGCGGGCGGTAGCTGGTCACGCGTCCACGCAGGAACGACGGAAAGACCTCCATCGCGTCGAACCGGTGACGAACCCGCTCGGCGCTGAGCACCAGCCGGCGCTGGCGGCTGACGAAGTAGTCCGCGAACCGGTCGCGGAACTCGATAGCGCCCTGGTGATCGGTCTCGACGATCACCGTGCGGCCGAAGCGGTCCGCATAGCGGCAGGCGCGCTCGATCTGGCAGAGCATGTCGTTGAGCCCGCCGGCGGGGCGGCACAGCAACAGGCGCCTGGGGCTCACGAGGCCGGTCCCGCGGTGCGGCCGCGTCGGCGCCGCTGGCTCAGCCGCTCGGCGAGGTCGCCCTCGATGACGCTCAGACGGTGGCGGGCGATGAACCGTTCCTCGAAGCCGCCTGCCAGGCTGGACCGGGCCGTCGCCGCCAGCGCGCCGGCGTAGTCGGCCAAAAGTTGGCGCGGCAGCCCGAACAGGCGCGGCGCGCCGACCGGCTCGTCGGTCCCGAACAGGCGGCGCACGCCGCGCCCGTGGTTGTGCGCCCGCTGCAGCAGCCATGCCGGCGTCAGCTGGTGCGGCTCGACGAGGTGCCCGACCACGATATCCGGCGCGTGCCAGCAGCGGTGTCCGGCCGCGGCGGCGCGCATCAGCAGTTCGGTCTCCGCGCCCACGGCGTACTTCGGCCCGCCGTCGGGGCCGATGCCCTCGAAGAATCGGCGGCCCTCCAGCACGCGGCGGCGCACGGCCATGTTCGGACCCCAGACCGCCGTCGGCGCGGTCGGACCCTCCTCGAAGTGGGTCCAGGCGAAATAGTCCTGCGGCGCGCAGCGCAGGATCCAGTCGGGCGGCGGATAAGGCCAGATCGGCTGTATGGCGCCGCCGAAGATGTCGTAGTCCGGCTGGCGGCCCGCGAGCCGGCGCAAGGCGACCAGCCAGTCGGCCGGCGGCGTCACGTCGTCGTCGGTGAACACCACCAGATCGCCCTCGACGGCCGCCAGGCCGGCGTTCAGTCCCCGGCTCTTGCCGCGGCGCGGCTCGGTCAGGACGGTCAGCGGCAGGCGGGCGGCGCGCGCCCGCAGCAGATCGCCGCCGCCGTCGGCCACCGCCACCAGCTTCCAGCCGCCCGGCGGCGACGTCTGTTGCTCCAGCGCGTCCAGCAGGCGCGGCAGCGAGGCGGCGCCGTTGAAGGTCGAGAACAGCACGGTGAGCACGCCGCGGCCTCAGGCGGCGGCGCTGGCGGCCGGCGCAGCGTACTTCTGGCAGAAGTAGAAGCAGTAGCTGGTGTCGCAGGGCGCCGGCGCCGGCCGCGGCGCGAAGCTTCCGGCCAGGAGGTTGCCGAGCCGGGTCTTCGGCGAGCAGCGGAACACCCCGCCGTCCGGCTCGATGGAGACGAACCGCCGCCCGGCCTCGCACGAGCGGCCGGCATACGACGGCGTGCCGTCCACGAAGGCGTCGTCGCCGAAGATGTCGATGCTCGGCCGTTCGGCGCGGCCGGCCAGGGCGCCGCCGTAGAAGGCCCGCGCCGCTTCGGCCAGGACGCCGAACCGCACTTTCTCCGCCGGCGTGTAGGCGCCCGGGTACTGCCGGCCCTCGAAGGTCTCGCGCAGCAGCTTCGGGACCGGGAACAGTCCCAGCGGCCGCAGCAGCTGGGCCGCCTCGTCGAACCGCCTCAGCGCCGTCGGCGTCGCCACCATCGAGACGAACAGCGGAAAGCCGGCGTCGCGCAGCAGGTCGGCGTGGCGCAGGAAGCTGGCGTGGCCGATGCGCGCCTCGCGCTCCTCCAGGTGCAGACCCGCGTTGATGAAGCTGACCCGCCGCGGGTCCACCGACCGCGCGAACTCCGCGATGGCGCCGTGGGTCAGGTTCGAGTTCAGCGACATGAAGTGATCTTCGGTGACGGCGCGGCACAGCGCCGCGAAGTCGAAATAGATGCTCGGCTCGCCGCCGGTCATGTGCAGCAGCCAGGTCTTCCCGGTCCTGGCGAACGCCGCCTTCCACTCGGCGGCGGAGGCGTAGCGGCGCATCTTCGAGGCCAGCTGCGACGGCGCGATGAAGCAATAGCTGCAACGGAAGTTGCAGGGGTTGAGGAGCTTCCAGTCGGCTTCGATGTCGTAGTTCACGCCGTCGTTCGCTTGTGGGCCGGTCCGGCCGCATCCTCGCTGACGGCGCGAAAATCTCTAAGGGCTTTTGGCGGGCCCGGACCGAGGATCGGCGAGGCGCGTCCGCTACCGCCCGGCCCGTCGATCAGCTAACCTTCTTCAGTCTTTTCCGGGGGCTGTGCGTGGCGATGGAAGCGACTCGTCCCGAAGGAGGGCTCGCGAACCTCGGATCCCGCCGCCGTGATCTCGCAAACCAGATCGCCCTGGCGGGGCGGGTCCTGGTCAGCTCGACCCTGGCCGACCCGGGAAAGGGGACCATCAAGGCCCGGCTCAGACGAGCGGAAGCCGAGCTGGACGCGGCCGTCGACGACGTCGCCGCCTTCCGCAAGGCGCGGCGCGTCCCGGTCTGGCGGCGGCTGACCGACCGGTTTGCGCGGTCGCCCTTGGTCTCCGTCGTCCTGCCGACCTACAACCGGGCGCGGGCCGTTCCCGAGGCGATCGCCAGCCTCGGCTGGCAGAGCTTCCGGCGCTGGGAGCTGATCGTCATCGACGACGGCGGCGACGACGACACCGCCGCGGCGGTGGCGCCGTTCCTGCGCGACCCCCGCGTGCGCTTCTTCCGCCAGGCGCACGCCGGCCAGAGCGCCGCGCGCAACCGCGGCCTGCGGGAAGCGCGGGGCGACATCGTCGCCTTCCTGGACAGCGACAACCTCTACTTCCCGGGCTTCCTCGGCGCCGCCGCAGCGGCCTTCCGGGACGATCCGGCCCTGGCCCTGGGCTACGGCATCCTCGCCACGCGCAATCATCTCATCACCGGCACCGAGCTGCTGTTCCAGGACTTCGACCGCGCGGCCCTCCTGGACGCCAACTACATCGACCTCAACACGCTGGTCTGCCGGAAAGCGGCGATCGACCAGGCCGGAAAGT
>Ga0302325_10008720_pt1 | contig 22247 bp, 21 predicted proteins | sample Palsa_T0_2_FD_201948 | JGI IMG/M metagenome (GOLD analysis project Ga0302325, IMG submission 201948) | Peat permafrost microbial communities from Stordalen Mire near Abisko, Sweden - Palsa_T0_2 | ecosystem: Environmental > Terrestrial > Soil > Palsa > Peat permafrost | place: Sweden: Abisko...
TCGGGCCTGAGCCCGCGCCAGGCCTCCAGCGCCTGTTCCGCCGTCGCGACCTCGCCGACCACCTCGATGCCCGGCTCGTGACCGGAAAGCAGCCGCACGATTCCGGCCCGCAGCAGGGGCCGGGCCGCCGCGACCAGGACGCGCAGCCGCGGGCCGCCCTGCTCGTCTTGCCGCCGGTAAGGGAACCGGGCGCGGATCCGGGTGCCCCAGCCGGCCAGTGAGTCGACGTCGACGGTCGCGCCGAGAACACGTGCGCGCTCACTGAGGGCGCGCAGCCCGAAGCGATCGCCTGGCCACTCGGCCTTCGGGTCGAAGCCCTGGCCGTCGTCTTGCACCAGCAGGGTCACCACGGCCGGCTCGTACATCAGGCCAAGCCGGACCGAACGCGCCTGAGCGTGCCGGACGATGTTGGTCAGCGCCTCCCGCGCGACCCGCAGCACCGCCTGCGACAGGCGCTCCTCCATCGCCGGCGGCGTCCCGGCGGACACGTACCTGACCTCGAGTCCGCCCATGCTCTGCGCCCAGGCAGCCTCGGAGCGGAGGGCGTCCTCGAGCGTTTGCCCGTTCAGCGGCGATGCGGCCAGGCCGAGCAGGGTGAGCCTGGCCTCGGCCAGCGCGTCCCTGGCGGCGGTGCTGGCCTGCCGGAGCTGGGCCAGTACGGCCTTGATCTCCTCATCGCGGACCGCCGCCTCCCGGGTGCTGGCGGCAAGATCCCGTTCGGCATGGTCGAGGCACACCCGGATGCTCACGAGCCGCTGCGCGAGGCTGTCGTGCACCTCTCCGAGCAGCCGGTCGCGTTCGGCCGACGCGGCCTCCGCCCGGGCTCGCTCCTCGGCCACCTCGTGCATCCGCGCGGTGGCTAGCGCGATCGCCGCATGCCTGGCGAACAGCTCAAGCAGCTCGGCATCATCAGGCCCGAAGACTCGTCGTTCGTCCCGGCTGAAAACGATGCAGACCCCGATGACGCGCCCGCGCCATTCCAGCGGCACGCCGATGACGCCGCGCAGAGTAGCGCGCTCCGCCGCGGCCACATGGCCGCCGTGGACTTCGTCGTAGCGGGCAAACCAGACCGGGGCGCGGCGCGCCACCACGGCTCCGGTCATTCCCTCGGTGAGCGGAAAAACCTGTCCGGACTGACAGGCCACCCCGATGTCAGCCTCCTTGCGGTACGTCCCGGCGGCCTCATCGACGCTGCAGACCGAACCCGCGTGACAGCCGAGCAACTCGGTGCAGCGCCGCAAGATTCTTTCCAGCAGCGGGCGCAGCGAGAACTCACCGGCCAGATCCTCCGCCACCGCGATCAGGCCGGCCGCCCGTGCGGCGACGCCCTGCTGGCTCTGCGGTAGTCCCGTAGGACCGCGGTCGGTGGACACATGCCCTCCGGATCTGCAACGGCGCTGTCGCACCGCCGAGTGGCTCGCTCAGCGGTTCGATCTGAGCATCGCCCGCTGGACGATACGACGTCAAGGCGGGCCCGCCGGGCCCGGCCTCTATGGTGGCGTCATGAGCTCCTGGTGGCAGCGCGACGTGATCGCGGCGGGCAAGCTGCCGCTGATGCTGTGCTTCCTGGCCTTCGTCGTCACGTTCGTGACCACCCGCGGCATCACGCGCATGATCCGCGACGGCCGCGGCCCGTTCCGGAACGTCACGGCGGACGGGACGCATATTCATCATTCCGTGCCCGGCATCATCCTGCTGATCATCGGCGCCTTCACCGCGATCGGCGGGCCCGCCGGCTCGCTGGGCTGGACCTCGTTCGCCGCGGTGGCCGTCGGTACCGGCACCTCCCTGGTCCTGGATGAGTTCGCGCTGATCCTGCACCTGCAGGACGTCTACTGGAGCGGCGAGGGTCAGCTCTCGGTCGAGGCGGTAAGCCTGACCGCCGCCTGCCTCGGGCTGGCCCTGGCCGGGTTCAGCCCGTTCGGCATCAAGGACGCCGACGCCATCGAGATCTCACTACGACTGACCGCCACCGGCGTCCTGGTCGCGGACGGCGTGCTCGCCCTGATCTGCGTGCTCAAGGGCAAATACCGGACGGCCCTGTTCGGGCTCTTCCTGCCGCCCGTCGCGGTGTTCGGCGCGCTGCGCCTGGCCCGTCCGGCATCGATCTGGGCCCGGCATCGCTACCGGGCCAGGGAGATGGAGCGCGCCACCCGCCGCGCCGCCGACTTCGACCGGCATTTTGCCCCGCTCCAGACCGACTGGGACAATTTCATCGGCGGAAAACCGTCCCAGCCCAACCCGCCCGCCCCTGAACCGGACCCGGAAAGGAAGCAAGCTTGACGACCGAATTGGTGCTACTCGGAACGGCGGGCGCACCCTTGCCCGTGGCCGGCCGCGGCGGGATCTCATCGGCGCTCGTCGTGGACGGGCGAGTCTTCGTCATCGACTGCGGTCGCGGGTCACCGTCCGCCTTCGTCGAGGCGGGCCTCGACTTCACCCGGCTGGAGGCCGTGTTCCTCACCCACCTGCATGCCGACCACACCGGTGATCTGCCCGGCCTGCTGCTCTACCCATGGGGCGTCCGGGTCGGCGATAACGGCCCGCTCGCGCCGATCCGCGTCTACGGGCCGTCACGACCCGCGGCGGTGCCGGCCGGTGACGCCCTCTTCCATCGCGAGACCACCATCCATCCGGAACGACCGGTCCCTGGCGCGTCCGACCTGGTCGAGAGCATCCTCGCGGGCTACGCCTACCATCTGAACGTCATGCCGCTGGACGCCCGCATGCCGGACGCGGGCGCGCTCGTCCGGGGCATCGACATCTCCGTCCCGGCCCGGACCGATGGCTTCGCCCAGGCCCCGGTGCTCGTCTTCGGCGACGGAGCTGTCCGGGTCACCGCCGTCGCGGTGACCCACGGCCACGCCGTTCCGGCGCTGGCGTACCGTTTCGACACCGCGGACGGCTCCGTGGTGTTCTCCGGCGACACCACCGTGAACGACGACCTGATCGCCCTGGCGCAGGGCACCGACATCCTCGTTCACCAGGTCGCCGACCTCGGCTACCTCGAGCGGCACGGCATGACAGGTGCCGCCCTGGAACGGATGGCCGCGCTGCACACCGACCTCACCGAGGTCGGTGGCGTGGCCGAGCGCGCCGGAGCCCGCGAGCTGATCCTCAGCCACTATCTCCCCGCTGAACCGGACGCGATCACCGCGGCGGACTGGGCCAGGCGTGCGGCCCACGGCTTCAGCGGGACCACCACCGCCGGCCACGATGGCCTGCGCAGAATGCTCCCTGCCCGGGAGTGAGCCTGCCTTCGACGGCGGCCAGGAGCCGGCGGGCTGTCGATCACGACTTACCCCTGGCCGCTCAAAGAGTGCCTCCCATCGCGCTGACCAGCTCGGAGCGGGAGATGCCGTGCTTGTCGCCGAACTCCTCGAGTTGCTTGAGTTCGATCTGATCGGGGAAAACCCGCGACGCCTCCTCGGCTGCCTCGGTGTAACCCATGCGATTCATCATGTCAATCGCCCACTTCTTGCTAATGGCCATGTACTCGAGCCTAGGCGAACTGCGGGTAGAGGGCGGCGACGCCGCCGGCCAGGCCCTGCTGGACCCGGCGGCTGGTGTCATCGGCCAGCACCTCGACCGCGCCCGCGGCCAGGCCGTCTAGCGCCAGCTTGGCCACGATGGCCGGGTCGACCTTGGGTACGTCCAGATGGCGGACCATGTCGGTGTCCATGTAGCCCACGTGCAGCGCGGTGACCTGCGTGCCCTGGCCGGCGAGCTGGACGCGCAGGCCGTTGGTCAGCGACCACTCCGCCGCCTTGGCCGCGCTGTACGCGCCGCTGGCCCCCTGGTTGAGCCACGACAGGGCGGAAAGGACATTCAGCACCCCGCCCCCGCCGCCCGCCGCGAGCTGCGGCGCGAACGCCCGCGTGACCCGCAAGGTGCCGTAGAAGTGCGTGTTCATCTCCCGCTCGATGTCGGCCAGCGGGCCGTCGAGCAGCGCGGCGCCGGTCGAGGATCCGGCGTTGTTGACCAGCAGCGTGACATCGCCCGTCGCGGCGGCGGCGGCGGCCACCGACGCCGGGTCGGTGACGTCCAGGGCGACCGGCGTGACGCCGGGCAGGTCCACCGAGGCCGGGTTGCGCGCCGCCGCGTAGACGCGCGCTCCGCGCGCCAGCAACTCCTGCGCGAGGTAACGGCCCAGGCCGCGGTTAGCCCCGGTGACCAGGGCGGTGCTTCCTTCGATCTGCATGACATCCTCCTGAGTAGGTTTCTCCAACTTAGCATCTCGGTAGGAAAAAGCAACTCAGGGTAGAATGGACGCATGGAATCCGAGCCGGCCTGCTCCATCGCCCGCAGCCTGACGGTGCTTGGCGAGCGGTGGACGTTCTTGATCCTGCGGGAGGCGCTAGCCGGGGCTACCCGGTTCGCCCAGTTCCGTGACGCCCTGGGCATCGCGCCCGACATGCTGGCCGACCGGCTGGCCACGCTGGTCAGCTACGGCGTCCTGACCCGCGAGCCCTACCAGGAGCCCGGTCGGCGGGTGCGCTACGGCTACCAGCTCACCCCGGCCGGGCGCGAGCTGCAGGTGGTGCTGGGCGCGCTCCAGCAGTGGGGTGACGCGCACCTGCCCCGGCCCGAGGGACCGACGCTGCTGCGGCGGCAACGGGGCACGGAGCGGCCGCTGCACGTCGCCTACGTCGACGACGACGGCCGCGAGATCGACCCCGACGACGTGGCCTTCGTCCGGACCCCCGCCTACCCGGCCTGACCAGCCTTGATTCAGATCTCCCATTCGTAGGAGAACTTCACCACGTCGAGAATCACGAAGGTCTCCACGGCGGTGATGGCCTGGATCTGGCCGAGCGTGTTGGAGGTGAACCCGAGCAGGTGGTGCTGGTCGCAGAAGAAAGCCTCCACGATGATGTCGAACCGCCCGGTCGAGACTCCGACGTAGCGCACCTCGGGCTGCTGCTTGAGCTGCTCGCCGACGGCGCGCAACTCGGGGAGCAGGACGGAGATCCCGATGATCGCCGACAGGCTCCGGCCCACGGCCAGGGGCGTCGGAACCGCCACGATGTTGATCAACCCGCGGGAGACCAGCTGACCGATTCTCTTGCGGGCCGTCGTTTCCGAGACACCCAGCTCCCTGGCTATGTCGGTGTTCGCCATCCGGCCGTCGACCTGCAGGATTTTGATCAGGCGGCGGTCAGTCTCATCGAGCAGGCGGGCGTGCTCCGGCTCACACAACAGAACCTCGCAGTTCGAATCACAGCTCTACCGATCTAATATTAACCGAGATTCGAACTTAATAATCTGAAAAATGTTGACATTCGTCAAGTTGTGGTTTTAGGCTCCGGTCATCTGATCCCTAGGAGGACGCGATGGCTGAAGCCGTGACAGCAGGTTCCTCGACAGCTCCCGGTGTCTTCTCCCGGAAGGCGTCCGGGCTGGTCCGGGTCGGCAGCACGCTCGACGTGTTCATCTTCAATGTCGGTCTGGTGTCTGTCGGCATCGCCATCGCCTACAACCAGTACTACGGGCCGAGCCTGTATCCGGGGGCGCAGCCGTGGGTGGCCACCCTGCTGGCGGCGTTCGGCATGGTCTTCGTGGCGGCCGCCTTCTACTGCTGGTCGGTCGTCTTCCCCCGCTCGGGTGGCGTCTACGTGTTCCTGTCGCGGACCATCAACCCCGGTGTGGCCTTCGTCATGTCGCTGATCGAGACGATCATCCTGCTGTACTACGCGGCGCTGGCCGCCGGCCTGATCGTTCAGGTCGGCCTGTCCTCGTTCTTCGGCGCGGTCGGGACAGTGGCCAAGAACGCGACGCTGACCAGCTGGGGTGCGACGGTGGCCAGGCCGGCCGGGGTGTTCTGGATCGGCACCCTGATCATCGTGGTGGCCGGGGTGCTGCTGATCAGCGGGACCCGGCGGTACTTCACGGTGCAGCGGGTCTTGTTCGTCGTGGCGGTCGTCGGGCTGGCCGTGATCGCGGTGGTGATGATCTTCGGCAGCCGGGCCAGCTTCCAGCACAACCTGACCGGGCTGACCGGCCTGCACTACAACCAGGTCATCGCCACGGCGGAGAAGCACGGGTACGCGCCCGCAGCCAGCAGTTTCAGCATGAGCGGAAAGTTCCTCATCTGGCCGCTGCTGCCGCTGCTCGGCGCCGTCCAGTCGGTCGGGATCGGCGGTGAGATCAAGAAGGTCCGGCGCTCGCAGCTGTACGGGATGATCGGTGCCGTCGTGGCCACGGGCATCGTGATCGCGCTGTTCGCGCTGCTGTCGAACAAAGACTTCGGCTACAACTTCCAGGGCGCGGTGGCCTACAACTCGCTGAACGGAGTGACCGGGGCGACCACCTCGACCGCGCCGTGGTTCGCCGTGCTGGCCGGGATCCTGGGCGACAACGTCCTGCTCTCCGGCATCATCCTGGCCACCTTCGCGGCGTGGATCTGGTTCTGGATCCCGGCCGAGCTGGCCTATACGACCCGGAGCATGATCGCGTGGTCGTTCGACCGGGTGGCACCGGACCGGCTCGGCTTCGTCAGCGAGACGGTGCATACGCCCGTGGTCGCGATCGGGATCTCGACCAGCGGCGCGGTCGTCTTCATGTGGCTCATCGCCTTCAAGGCCGTTTCCTTCCTGACCTTCATCGAGGTGCTGCTGGTCATCTGGGGCACGGTCATGGTCTCGGCGGTGCTCTTCCCGGTGCTGCGCAAGGGGCTCTATGCCTCGTCGCCGGCCAAGAACTTCAAGATCGCCGGTATCCCGGTCATGCCGGTGTCAGGTGCGATCTCCACGGTGTTTTTCGCGCTGGCCTTCTGGCTGCTGTGGCGGGACCCGATCGCGGCCGGGCCACTGATCAAACTGTCCAAGATGCCGGTGGAGGCCTGGATCACGCTGGGGGCGATCGTGGTAGGCACGGCGTGGTATTTCGGGGCGAAGGCCTACCGCAGGCGGCAGGGCATCGACATCAGCCTGGCGTTCCAGCAGATCCCGATCGAATGAGGACCCCGGCGAATGCGGTCGTGAGGTGATCGCGGTCTGGGATCGGCTGCAGTCCGAGGCGGTTTCGATCGTCGCTGAGGCTGGCCGGGCGGGCGTCACGCTCCGGGTCGTCGGCTCGGCCGGCATCCGGCTGCACTGCCCGGGTCCCGGCCCGGTCATGGACCGGCTCGGCCGGCCGGCCAAGGACATCGACTTCATCGTCCCGCAGCAGCACCGCAAGGGCATGCGCCGCCTGCTGGAATCCCGCGGCTACGTCACAGACAGGGACCTGCTGATCGCGATGGAAGGCACCAGGTACAGCTTCACCCACGCCGAGCACGGGACGGAGATCGATGTCTTCGTCGAGCGCCTGGCGTTCTGCCACACGATCGAGGTCCGCGACCGCCTGGACGTCCACCCGGTCACGATCCCGCTGGAGGAACTGCTGCTGCAGAAGGTCCAGATCATCGAGATGACCACCACGGACGTCATCGACATCAGCGTGCTCCTGGCCACCCACGAGGTAGCGCCGGCCTCCGGGGACACCGAGACGGTCGACGCCGGCCGCATCGCCCGCCTGCTCGCCCGTGACTGGGGGTTCCATCACACGGCCACCCGCAACCTGCGTCAGGTCCGCGACGCCGTCGGGGGAGCCACCACCGATCTGGGCCAGGAGCCGAATGACAAGATCCGCGACCGGGTCGGCCGGGTCCTCGAGGCTATCGACGCCGAGCCGAAGAACCTGGCCTGGCGGATGCGAGACCGGATCGGGGAGCGCAAGCAGTGGTGGCAGGACGTCGATGACAAGGAGGCGACCTACTGATGGGCCTGCTGCGCAAAAAGCCGCCGATACCGCGTGGTCAGGACGAGCGCACCATCTTCTTCGCCTCCGACCTGCATGGCTCCGAGGTGTGCTTCAAGAAATTCGTGGCCGCCGCGAAGTTCTACGGCGCGGACACCCTCCTGCTCGGCGGTGACATCAGCGCGAAGATCGTCGTGCCGATCGTGACCACCGGCGCCGGGAAGTACGTCGCGCAGTTCCACGGCCAGGAAGAAAAGATCGACGACGTTACCATCGCCGATTTCGAGCAGCGCGCCTGGAACAGCGGCCTTTACACCGAACGGATGGAGCCCGACGAGTACCAGCACTTCGTCGATCACCCCGACGAGGTTGAGCTGCTGTTCAACCGGGTCATGCGCCGGACCGTACAGCGGTGGGTCGAGTACGCGAAAACGAAACTCGCCGACAGCCCGGTCACCATCTACAACGCGCCAGGCAACGACGACCCCAAGGAAGTCGACGAAGTTCTGCTCACCCACGGCGATGACCGGCTGATCTTCGTCGAAGGTGAGATCGTCGAGCTGGCCCCTGGCATGGAGATGCTCAGCACCGGCTACACGAACGTCACCCCCTGGGACACCCACCGCGAGTACAGCGAAGACGAGATCCGCGCCCACCTCAAGCAGATGACCGACCGGCTAGCCCGTCCGCGCCAGGCGATCTTCAACATTCATGTCCCGCCCTACAACTCGCGGCTGGATACGGCGCCGCTGCTCGGCCAGGACCTCAAGGTGAAAACCTCGGCAGGCGCTCAGGTGACTGCCCCGGTCGGATCGGTGGCCGTCCGGGAGGCCATCGAGGAGGTCCAGCCGCTGCTCGGCCTGCACGGGCACATCCACGAGTCTGGCGGCTCAGTCAAGATCGGCCCGACCACCGCCATCAACGTCGGCTCGGAGTACGGGGAAGGCGTCCTGCGCGGGGTGCTGCTCACGATCGGCGGCGGCAAGCTGCTGCGCTATCAGGCGGTCACCGGGTGACGCGCCAGGCGGCCGAACTCCCGCCGGAAAGACCGGCGGAAAGAAAGGACAGGGTCGAAGGCGTGACAGATATCGAGCGACTCAGGCACGATCTGGAGTCTCAGGGCGTCAAGTACGTGTTCGGTGCCTATACCGACGTGCACGGCGTCCCGAAGTCCAAATGCGTCCCGGTCGCGCACCTCGCCGACGCGGCGGCTGGCTCGGAGCTTTACACCGTGGGCGCGCTGGACGGGATGGGCGAACTCGGCCCGAATGAAGACGAGTGCGCTGGGATCCCCGACCTGGCCGAGATCACGGTGCTGCCCTGGGACCGCCGGTACGCGGTGGCGCCGGCCAACCTCTACTTCCACGGCGAGCCGTACTCCCATGACTTCCGGCGCATCCTGCAGAACCAGATCGACGAGGCCGCGGCGGCGGGTTTCCGGATGAACATGGGCGTCGAGCCGGAACTCTACGTACTCCGCGACACCCCCACCGGCGCACAGCCGTGGATTCCCGAGGACCTGCACAACGCGCCCACCCGCGGCTACGACCTGGAGACCACGATCCTGGCCGACCCGTTCCTTGAGCCCATGGTCCAGTACATCAACGAACTCGGCTGGGACGTGTACTCCTTCGACCATGAGGGCGGCGACGGCCAGTACGAGTTTGACTTCGGCTACACTGACTCGCTGAAGATGGCCGACCGGATGCTGATTTTCCGGCTGATGGCCAAGCACGTCGCCCGCACGCTTGGCTGCTTTGCCTCGTTCATGCCCAAGCCGTTCCAGACTTCGTTCGGCTCCGGTGCTCACCTCAACGTCAGCCTCGCGGACATCAACACGGGCCGGAACCTGTTCGACGGCGGCGCGACCGGAGACCTCTCCGCGATTCCGCATGACCAGGCTTACGGCCCGATCGCGTATCACTTCACCGCCGGCGTGCTCGCGCATGGCGCCGCCCTGATGGCCGTGCTGTCCCCGACCGTCAACTCTTATAAGCGGCTCATGCCGCGCGGTCTTATGCAGGAGATCTCCTGGGCTCCGGTTTTCCAGGCGTGGGGATACAACAACCGGACCTTGATGGCCCGGCTGCCGATGAACCGGCGGTGCCTGGAGGTGCGCACGGCCGACAGCGCGGTGAACTTCTACCTGGGCGCCGCGCTGGTGCTCGCCGCCGGTCTCGACGGCATCCGGCGCGAGCTGAAGCCCGCCGATCCGGTCAACATCGACACCTACAAGGTCAGCGAGAAGGACCTGGCCGACATGGGCGTGCGCCGTCTGCCGTCGCATCTGGGCGAGGCGGTCACCGCCTTCGAGGACAGCGAGTTCGCCCAGCAGGTACTCGGTTCGGAGCTGCACGCCAGCTACGCCAGCCTCAAGCGCGCGGAGTGGCAGGAATACAACACCGTCGTCAGCCAATGGGAGCAGGACAAATACCTGCGGCTGTGGTGACCAAGAAGGAGAGGAAGTCACGGTGAGTAACCTGCGGGAAACGCCGACGAGCTCAGCGCTGCGCCGAGACCAGGCCAACATCGAGGCCGTCGCCCGGATGACCGGCGCCGAGCCGGTCCTTATCGACGTCCAGGCCGCCGGCCAGGCCATCCCCGGCATGACGCCGCAGACGATCCTCACCTCCGGGCCGCCGCTGCCGTGGCCGGAGTACTACGGCGGCCAGCGCCGCGCGGTGATCTACGGCGCCATCTACGAGGGTCTGGCCAGCGACGAGTCAGACGCCGACGCCAAGCTGCGAGACGGGCGGATCGTCCTCGGTGCGACCCACGACCACGGCTGCGTCGGGTCGGTCGCGGGCATCTACACCGCGTCCATGCCGGTCTTCGTGGTCGAGAATACGAAACGGGGAAACCGGGCTTACTGCAACTTTTACGAGGGCGAGTCACGGCACCGGCTGAACTACGGCTCCTATAACGACGAGGTGCGGGCCGGACTGGATTTCCTTCGCGACGAGCTGGCGCCGGTTCTGGGGGACGTGATCCGGTCTTCCGGTGGCATTGCGCTTAAGCCGCTGATCGGGCGGGCCCTGCGGATGGGCGATGAACTGCACAGCCGCAATACCGCCGCCACCACCTTGCTGATCCGGGCCCTGACGCCGCAGTTCGTGGAGTACGCGGTCGGCTCCTCGAAGGAGCGGGCGCTGACGGCGCTTGGCTTCTTTTTCGACAGCGACTACTCGTTCTTGCGTCTGTCCATGGCGGCGGCCAAGGCCATGGCCGACGCGGCCCGGGACGTCCCCGCGTCCAGCGTGGTGACGGCGATGACCATCAGCTGCCGCAATTTTGCCATCAGGGTGAGCGGGCTGGGCGATCAGTGGTTCCTCGGACCGCTGCCGGAAGTGTCCTGCAAGCTGTTCGAGGGCTTTACCGACGATGACGTCCAGTGGATCGGCGGCGAAAGTCACATCACTGAGACGGTCGGGCTCGGCGGCTTCGCCCAGGCGGCCGCGTTCGGGCTGCAGGCCTACCAGGGCGGCTCGGCGCAGGAGATGGTGGCGATGAACTCGCTCATGTACCACATCACCGTGGCCGAGCATCCCGACTTCAAGATCCCGTATTTCGGGTTCCGCGGCACCCCGGTAGGGATTGACGTCTTCAAGGTCGCTGCTACCCGCACCCAGCCCGTTATCGACGGTGGCCTCGCGGGCAAGAACGGCGGGCAGATCGGTGCCGGGATCCTGCGTGCGCCGCTGGAGTGCTTCGACGCGGCAGCGGCCGCTTACCAGCAGCGATACCAGGACGGCTAGACGATCTCCCACTCGTAGGAGAACTTGACCACCTTGAGGATGATCGACGTCTCCAGATTCGTGATCCCCGGCAGGCTGCCGAGCTTGTCGGTGACGAACTCGAGCAGATGCTCCTGGTCGGTGAAGAATGCCTCGACCATGAGGTCGTAACGCCCGGCCGACATCCCGATGTACCGGACCTCGGTGTAGCTGCGGATGGCGTCGGCGACCCCGTGAATCGCGGTCAGCTCGACGGAGATGCCGATGATGGCCGACAGGTTCATGCCCGCGGCCTCAGGAGTCGGCACGGCCACGATGCTGATCAGCCGTTCATCGAGCAGGTGAGCGATCCGCTTGCGCACGGTCGTCTCGGTGATCTCAAGCACCCGGGCGATCTCTGTGTTGCTCAGCCGTCCGTCGACCTGGAGCATCTTGATGATCTTGCGGTCCAGCTCGTCGACCTGCCGGGCTCTGACGCGGGGAACCGGAGCGTGCCCATCGGCTTGCTGACCGCTTTTCGAAGCCACGCGGACTCCTATCACCACCGGCTCAGCCGTGGATGGACCTGCTCGTTGACACCGGCGCGTCTCGTCGTCTGCCGACAGCGGTCACCATCATAAGGCCGGGCCGGATGCCCGGCTCACCTGGAGGCTGGGCAGGCTGTCAGGAACCCCGTCGCTTATCAGCCGGCGGACCAGGGTCGTGTCGAGCCCTTCGGCCACCAGGTCGCCCAGCGCGTCGAGCCAGTCGTCGCGCACCTGCGCGTAGCACACCTCGCCCGGGGCCCACCGGCGTCCGGCCTGGCCGGCGACCTGGGTCAGGAAAGCCCGCCGGAAAGCGTCGTTCTCGAATATCCCGTGCCAGGACGTGCCGCTCACCGGTCCGGCCACGCATCCCTCGGCCGATCCGTCCTCGGCGATGATCAGCGGCTCGCCATCGTCCGGGTGGACCTGGCCGTGCCGGATCTCGTAGCCGTGCACGGGCATCCCGCGCACGCTGCCGCGGGACTGGCGTAGCGTCTTGGCCCGGGTGAACTGCGTCGTAACCGGCAGCAGGCCAAGTCCCGGTACCTCGGCGATGGCATTTTCCACCCCGTCGGCGATGCGGCTACCCAGCATCTGATAGCCCCCGCAGATGCCGATGACGGGCCGCCCCTGCGCGGCGTGCCGGCCGACCTCCTCTGCTAGCCCGCGGTCGCGCAGCCACTGCAGGTCATGCACCGTGGCGCGGGTGCCGGGCAGGATGACGAGATCGGCGTCGCCGAGGTCATCCGGCCGCGTCGCCAGGCGTACCAGCACGCCCGGCTCGCAGGCAAGCGGATCGACGTCGGTGTAGTTCGACAGCCGGGGGAACCCGATCACGGCGACCCGCAGCGCCTGGCCCGCGGCGTCACGCATGGCCCACGGCTGGCTCTGCTCCAGCCGCATGCTGTCCTCCCCATCCGGCCAGGCGCCGGACAGCCAGGACAGGACTCCGGCGCATGGCCGGCCGGTGAGCTCTGACAGCCAGTCCAGGCCGGGCTGCAAGATGCTGCGGTCGCCGCGGAACTTGTTGATCACGTAACCGGCGATGTGCCGCTGGTCGGCGGGATCGAGCAGGGCCAGGGTGCCGAGCAGCGACGCGAACACGCCGCCCCGGTCGATGTCGCCGACGAGCAGGACGGGAAGATCCGCGGCCCGGGCCAGGCCCATGTTGGTGATGTCCCCGGCGCGCAGGTTGATCTCGGCCGGGCTGCCCGCACCCTCGCAGATGACGACGTCGTAGCTGGCCCGCAAGGTGGCCAGGCTGTCCAGGACGACGTCGAGCAGTTCCAGCTTGAGCTGGGCGTAGGTGCGCGCGTCCGCGTCGCGCCAGGGCTGGCCGAGCACGATCACGTGAGACCGCTGATCGCTGCCGGGCTTCAGCAGGACCGGATTCATCAGGTGAGTCGGGGCCACCCGGGCCGCTGCCGCCTGCATGGCCTGAGCCCGGCCGATCTCCGCGCCCTCGGCCGTGACCATGCTGTTGAGCGCCATGTTCTGGGCCTTGAACGGTGCGACCCGGACGCCCTCACGCACCAGCCACCGGCACAATCCAGCGGTGATCGCCGTCTTGCCCACATCACTGTGCGTGCCGGCGACCAGCAATGCTCCGCTCACACCCAACCCCTACCAGGAGCCCTCGGCGTGATCAAATCACTGCGAAACCCGGCCACCCCGCGCCGTCGTCCAGGGACGGAGTTTCTCGGGGTTGCGTACGACCCAGATGCGCTTTATCCGGTTGCCCGCGATTCCGAACGCGAACACCGTCACGATGCGGCCGTCTTGCTGAGCCACCAGCCCGGGCTGGCCGTTGACCGTCCGCTCCAGGAACGTCATGTTGCCGGGCGCCCGGTTGGCGATCTCGACCCAGGCGCGTGCGACCTGATCCCCGCCTTCGATCGGGCGCAGGAAGGCAATAGCGAGGCCGCCGCCGTCGGCGATCGCCATGGCGCCGGGATCGAGCAGGCCGATCAGGGCGTCGATGTCCTTGGCCTCCCATGCCGCCTTGAAGGCCCTGACGATGCCGGCCTGCTGAGCGGTCGGACTCGCGGGAGCCTGCGCCACGCGAATGCGACGGCGGGCCGAGGAGGCCAGCTGGCGGCACGCCGCCGGCGTACGGCCGACGATCTCGGCTACCTCGGCGAAAGAGTAAGCGAAGACGTCATGCAGGATGAACGCGACGCGCTCGGCCGGGGTCATCGATTCGAGCACGACGAGGAAGGCCATGTTGACCGACTCATCCAGGGTGACCCGGTCGGCGGGGTCGACGGTGGCGCCGCCCGGCCGCCCGGTGATCCACTCGGTACGTTCGGGCAGCGGCTCGGGGATCCATTCGCCCACGTAGGTCTCTCGCCGGGCCCGTGCCGAGCCGAGCAGGTTGAGGCAGATGCGGCTGGCCACTGTCGTCAGCCAGGCGCCGGGAGATTCGATGGCTTCGGCCTGCGGCCGGGACATCGCGTACCAGCGGGCGTAGGTCTCCTGGACGGCATCCTCGGCCTCGGCCAGGGAGCCCAGGAGCCGGTAGGTGAGATTGATCAGCTGACGCCGCTCGCTCATGATCGCGTCCAGGCCCGGCTCGGCCCGGCCGCCTCCTGGCCCGGATCGGGTGGTCATGGTGCCGACGGCTCCCTCGGTCGTATCTGCCCTCACCAGTCCCGACAAGACAGCGCACCAGAATGTGAGGCCGGCGCCTCGCCTCACATTCCAGGGGGTTTCGTTGTCGTACTGCTTAGGCGAACACATCATCGCACCCGATGCCACCCGCACCGGGTGCGATGTGACCAGGAGGGAAAAGGGAACCGATGAGTGACTTTCAGGCCATCGCCGACCGCGTCGAGATCGAGGCGCTGCGCGGCGAGTTCACCGACGCGGCGATGATGCGCGACCGCGCCCGCCTGGCGTCGCTATTCACGCCGGACGGCGTGCTGCGGATGCCCAACATCCCCGCCGAGCTGGCCGGCCGGGAACAGATCCGCGCCGGGGGCGAGCGGCTGCAGGCCGAGTGGGACTTCTTCGTGCAGACCACCCACCCCGGGACGATCCAGCTGGACGGCGACACCGCGACCGGCCGCGCCTACATCCAAGAGCTCGCCCGCACCCGCGACGGCCGCCAGGGCCTGAACTACGCCATCTACCACGACCGCTACCAGCGCACCGGCGGCGGCTGGAAGTTCACCGAGCGGGTCTACGAGGTCAGGTACCTCGACACCAGCCCGCTGGCGGGCTCGGCGCCCCGCCCAGCCGGAGCACCCGCCACACCGTTCGCCGACCCGGCGCCCGCGCCGAGCCTGGAGCGGGCGGCCGCTGCGCTGACGGCACACGGTTTCACCGTCGAAATCCTCGACGACGCTGCTGCCGCGCGTACCCGCATCAAAGATCTGATACCCGAGGGCGCCAGCGTGTTCACCTCGGCCAGCGAGACCCTCCGCCTGTCCGGCATCGATGAGGACATCAACGCCAGCGGGCGCTACCAGGCCGTCAAGCCACGCGTCCTGGCCATGGACCGCGTCACCGGCGCCGACGACATCCGGCGGCTGCTCGCCAGCCCCGACGTCGTCGTGGGCAGCGTCGCCGCGCTCACAGAAACCGGCTCCCTCGTGGTCGCCTCGGGCAGCGGAAGCCAGCTACCCGCCTACGCCGGCGGCGCCGCCCGCGCGATCTGGATCATCGGGGCGCAGAAGGTGGTTCCCGACCTGAGCACCGCGCTGCGCCGCGTCGAAGACCACTGCCTCCCGCTGGAAAGCGCCCGCACCCAGGTGGCCTACGGGTGGCCCAGCGCCGTCAGCCGCCTTCTGGTCCTCAACGCAGAACCCCACCCCGGGCGCGGCACCGTCCTGCTGCTCCGCGAAGCGATCGGATTCTGAACCGCCGGGAGTCGTCCAGCCGATCATTCGCTCCAGAACGGGCGCACCTCGATCGCGTGATAGCGGGCGATCGGATGCGCGGCCGCGAGCTCGATCGCCTGCTGCCGATCGGCGCAGCTGACGACGTCGATGCCGGCGATGAACTCCTTGGTCTCGATGAACGGCCCGTCGCTGAGCAGCGTCTCTCCGCCGCGGACACGGACCGTCGTGGCCGTCTCTGGCCCCTCAAGCGCGTTCCCCAAGACCTGAAGGCCGCGTGCCTCCAGGTCCAGCCGCCAGGCTTCGCCCTCGTCCATCACCGCCTGATCGTTGAACGGCGCCGCCGGCGTTCCGCCCATCCACATGGTCAGCAGGTACGGGCGGGCGTCGCCGTCCTCACCGCGCCCGAACGCGGACGCCTCCTCACCCAGCCGCAGCCCATCGGCGAACGGACGGATCTCGAGCGTCTGGAACCAGGAGATCGGGCACTTGACGGCCACCTCAATCGCCTCGTCGAGGCCGGCGCATTCGAGCAGGTTGAAGCCCGCTATGAACTCCTTGGTCTCCGCGAACGGGCCGTCGGTCACCAGCGTCTCGCCGTCGCGCACGCGCACCGTCGCCCCCGTCTCCGGCAGGTCAAGCTCCCGGCCTAGCAGGTGCACGCCGCGGCCCTTCATCTCCTCGACCCAGCCGGGGAGCTCACGCTGCATGACCGCCAATTCCTCTGGTGCCGGCAGGCCGTCATCGCAGATGATCAAGAGCAGGTACTTCATCTCACCCTCGCTTCACGTAGCCGTAACAGCTGATCGCCTGGCGCTTACGACCAGACAACGAACGGGAACCACCTAGAAGGACACATGGAAGTGTTGAGTCGGCCGGCCGCTGGCGCCGTCGGGAGATTAGCCGGCTGTGGTATTTTCGACGTCGTAGTGAGCTGCTGCGAACTGAGGAGGTGAGACCGATCAACGCAATGACAGGTCGGGGCTCCCTCCCTCGCATGGCCTAGGGAGTGCCCGCAGAAGGCATCCCGAAAGGCTCCAAACGCAATGCGCTTCACCTCCCAGGCGTCGTCCGACGGCGTCACCGAACGGCTCTTCACCCTCACCTCCACCGTCGGTGAAATCCCCGGCGTGCTGTGGACGCCGGACGGCGCCGCCGGGCCCCGCCCCCTGATCCTGATGGGACACGGCGGCGGCCAGCACAAGAAGGCGCCCGGCATCGTGGCGCGTGCCCGCCGCTTCGCGGCCGAGTGCGGTTTCGCGGTGGTGGCCGTCGATGCGCCCGGCCATGGCGGCCGGCCGGTAACTGAGGAACAAAGCCGGCTCATCTCCGAGATGCGGGCCCGCATGCAGACCGGAGGGGAGGTGACCACACTGCTCGCCGGTCTCCACACACTCCTCGCCGGCCAGGCCGTCCCGGAATGGCGGGCGGTCTTGGACGCGGTCGCCGAACTCGGTCACGTCGGCGCCGGTCCGGTGGGCTACTGGGGGATATCGATGGGCTGCGGACTTGGCGTTCCGTTCATCGCCGCCGAACCCCGCATCCGCGCGGCGGTGCTGGGCCTGAACGGGGCGGAGACCTCGGCCGAGGCCGCCGCGCAGATCACCGTCCCGGTGGAGTTCCTGGTGCAGTGGGACGATGAGCTGGTGCCGCGGGCGGCGAGCCTGGCGCTGTTCGACCTCTTCGCTTCGGCTGAGAAGACGCTGCACGCCAATCCCGGCAAACACGCGGAGATCCCGCGGTTCGAACTGGACAGCACGCTGCGGTTTTTCACCCGGCACCTGTGCTTATAACGCTGTTGCCCGCGACGCGCTGACCGGTTCCGCGGTCTGCCTATCCGGGCCAGGACGAGGAGGCTGGCCGTGACGCCGGTCGCCCCGAGGACGATCAGCCGCGGGTCGGACTGGTAGATGCCGAAGACGCCCCAGCAGAGCAGTTCGGCGAAGATGAGCCACCACGTGGACTTGGAGATGCCAGCGGTGTGATCGGTCCGGTACGCCGTCCAGACCGAGGGCGTGACCTGGAGCAGGAAGGCGACGGTCAGGACGGTGCCCAGGCCCGCGCGGCCGAACAGCACGGCCGCGGTGACGAGCAGCGCGGCCCACGCCACAGCGAGTACCAAGGGCCGGCGCGGGAACCCGGCCCGCCCACGACCAGGAAACGCCCGCTGTCTCCCCGGTGCGCGCCAAGCGTGCCAGCTGAGGCAGGAACTGCGGCGCGGCCAGGAACGCGGCCGCCAGCGGCAGCAAGCTGAAGACGGCGTGCCTCGATGATCCCTCTATCGCTCGGCAGGAAGCCTTACAGCGATAGTGTATTGCCGAAATGGCGAAATATTTTTTCGAATATCGACGCTATGACGTCATCATTGAAATATTCTATGCTCATGGATGAGATTGACCGCAAGATTCTTGCTGAGCTTCAGCAAGACGGTCGCCTGACGGTGACGGAGCTGGCCGACCGGGTGCGGCTCACTCCTGCGCCCTGTCACCGGCGGCTGCGCGAACTGGAGCGCAACGGCATCATCACCGGCTACCGCGCCATCCTCGACCCAGCCGCTGTCGGCCTCGGCTTCGAAGCCCTCGTCAGCGTCACGATGGACCGCGAGGACGCCGGCACCGTGGCCGCTTTCGAAGCCGCGCTCGTCGCAGTGCCGGAGATCCGGCACGCCGAGCGGCTGTTCGGCGACCCCGACTACCTGCTCCGCGTCGTCGCGACCGACCTGAATGGCTATGCGACACTGCGGGATCGCAAGCTCGCCACCTTGCCGGGAGTCCATCGCATCACCTCAACCATCGTGATGAAACGCATCGTCGACAACCGGCCGCTCCCACTACCGGGAACCCGGTACCGGCCCGCCGGGTTACCGGAGCTAGACGGGAATTCGTGGCACTGTCGGGTCGACCCGGGCAATGTCGTGGGGATCGCTGGTGACGATGGCATGACGACGCTGCCGGGCGCAGAGCACGACATGAACGTCAACTACGTCGTCATGGTTAGTGGCCGCGCACATCAACCCGACGCTCCGCGCCACGCTCAACGTCATGACCGCGATGTCGATGCCGGAGGACTTGAGTAGCCTGGCGAGACGGGCCTGGCGAGGACTGCGCCATGCCTGTGCGATGACTTCGACCGGGATGCAGATAGTTCCCCCGCGCCGCCGGGTTTCGTCCAATCGTGCTTGCATGGCTACGGCCTTGCCGGGGTGATCGAGCGCGAGAAGCGCGCCAGCGTCGAGCGTGAGCCCGGTCGTCGCGGCGGCGCTCACCCCGCCAGCCTGTCGCCGCCCCCTGGCAGACCAGTCAGTCCTACCTGGTCAAGCTCGGTCTCGACCTGCCGCTGGACCTCCGCGGGCACCGGGGTCTCTTCCCGCCAGGAGGCCAGGATGTTGTCCAGGGTCTCGCGCTCCTGGTAGTCCTCCAGCGCCGTGGCCACATACGAACTGACCTGTCGCTTGCCTCCGGCAGCGTGCTTGATCCTCTCTACCAGTTCGTCGGGAAGGCTCACCGTGATGCGTTTCATACAATTATCATACTCCGCGATGCTCTCCGGCTCCGAGCCCGCCACCGGCGATGAACACCGTGGCTGACGGTCGGCCGCGTGTCGATCGCCTCCTCAGCGACTGGGTATACGAACTTATGTACACCTAAACGGCGGCTGACGAGGCATCACAAGAGCGCAGTGAGCACCTGTAGGCCAGGGGGAAGCCGCGCGGGATAAGTCTGGTACCGACCGTCGGCGACGCAATCCGCCTCGCGAGGCCGAAGTAATCAGACGGACTTAAAACTGAATAACAGAAGGGAGATAATTTTGATGAGGAAGTCGATCAAGAGCTTCGTAACGACCGGAGCGCTTGCACTCGCCACAGTATCCGGCGCAGGCGCGGTGCTCGCACCGCAACGTCGGCCTCCGCCGATGTCCTGGTCAACTACGATGGCGGTACCATCCACCTCGGACAGTCCATGCAGGTAGGGGTTTGGTACCAGCAGTTCAGCGGTGGCCCAAAAGGTTACCGGGCAGGCGTATGGAGCGTCTCGGCGCACAAGTGGATCCTCACTCGCAGCGGTTACTCGTCAGCCACGGGCTGGAAAATATGGTCGGTCAAACCGTCGAGGCGCGGCGAGTACCATACGGTCTACGATACCGACAGCAACAGGGTGACGTTCTATACCGCAGTGAAGTAGGTAATAGCCGAAAGGATCGCTCATGCCCCGGGTTGTAATGGACACCGCATCGAAATCGGCCGGAACTAACGTATTAGTCCACTCGCGAACGAAGACCGACTATTACGTCGCCTGACCTCCGCCACGGCTGAACCGGACCCGGTCATCCACCTGGAGTATCGCCGTGGCGGTATCCACCGAGACTGCCGCGGCCGCGGCGATCTTGTCGATCGAGCGCCATCTGTAACGAGGATGGCTCAGGGCCTCATCGATTCTCGCCCTGATCGCCTTATCGGTGCTCATTTCTGCAGCAGGTTCGTTGCCGGGAGCTTGTTCGGCTGCGGTATTGAGGTCGGCTGCGAGCGCATCATAATCCCTCGCCGGAAGCCCGAAGCCGAGTGACTGTGCGATTCGGGTGTACAGTCGCTTCAGGCCCTGCGCGTCGTTAAGCTCCAGTCCCTGACGAGCAGAGAGGGGCATCGGCAGGTCTCGCGGCTGTAGCCCGCCGAAACACATAGGTATCACGGGTATCTCACGGATCCAGGCCGCTCCCGCCTCAAAATTGACCCACGGGCGACTAATGGCGATCGGGCTGCATAGCACAACAAAGATAGAGGAATTACGTAGCGCCTCGCTTACGGATGAGAACCATTCCTCTCCCGCGGCAATGCTCTCCGTGTCAGATGATAGGAAGACCGTGAGCTGCTCAAGAAAGTCTTCTGTCATCCTCAGCTTCAGTCTCGCCGCAACTTTCGCCTCTTCGGTGATGTGGCTGATAAAAACCTGAGTAGCCATCGCGCTCCTTTATTTCGGGTCAGCTTAGTGCTGCGTGCCGGGTAAAGCAACTTTGTCGCGGATCGTTTTCTCGTGTCGTAATCCTAACTGCAAGCAGATACCCGAGACGCCACGGAATGCTCTGCGCCACGCGTACCCAGCCGCTCACCTGCTGTGTCTCTGCGGGCTGGGTCCGTTACCTTATGCTGATAATGCCAACTGGAAAACTCGAAAACCGCCCTTCCCCGTGGTTAGGGGAGAACGGCTTCGGGACAGATGGGCAGGGTCTGGTAATGACGCGACCAGTTACCGGTGTGAGCGTCGGTAAGGCGTGCGGGCGCGGCAGGCGGCTTACCCGCCGGAGTCCGGTTCGCCGAAGGAAACCCGGTAGGTCAGGGACTCGACGTCGGCCCCGTCGAGGTGCGCCTTGAACTCATAACGGGCCAGGTATTCTCCACCAACCCGGTGCCCCTACAAACCAATGCGTTGGAGGATCAGCGGGCTGGCGGGCGGGGGCTCATCGCCGATGTCGATCGCCCCGGCCAGTTCGGCGCGGGCCGCGTCGAGCCGGCCCGGGTCCTCGCCGCGCAGTTCCACGATGGGATCGCCCTTGGCCACGGGCTCGCCTGGCTTGGCGCGGCAGATCACGCCGGCGGCCGCCGACACCGTTTCGCCGGGGCGTGACCGCCCGGCTCCCAGCCGCCATGAGGCCATGCCCACCGCATACGCGTCCAGCCGGCGGACGATGCCGTCGCGCGGCGCGGCCACGACGCCCAGCAGGGGGCTGGCCGGGAGCGGCTGATCGGGGTCGCCGCCCTGAGCCCGGATCATCTCGCGGAACTTATCCAGGGCCCGGCCGTCGGCGAGGGCCTTAGCGGGATCGCCGTCGACCCCGGCCAGCTGCAGCATCGCCTCGGCCTCGGCCACTGACAGGTCCCGGACGTCGTCGGGTCCGCCGCCGCCCAGCACGTCCAGCGCCTCGGCGACCTCCACCGCGTTGCCGACGGCGCGGCCCAGCGGCGTGTCCATGGCCGTCAGCATCGCGGCGGTGCGGACCCCGTGAGCCTGGCCGATCTCGATCATCGTCGAGCCGAGCAGCTGGGCCTGGTCGATATCGGTCATGAACGCCCCGGACCCCACCTTGATGTCAAGCAGGAGGCTCTGGGTGCCCTCCGCCACCTTCTTCGACATGATCGAGCTGGCGATCAGCGGGATCGACTCCACGGTGGCCGTAATGTCGCGCAGCGCGTATAGCCGCCGGTCAGCCGGGGCCATTTCGTCGCCCGCCGCGGTGATGACGCCGCCGACCTTGTCCAGCATCTGGAGCAGCGCGGCCGGATCCAGGTCGGGCCGCCAGCCGGGGATCGACTCCAGCTTGTCCAGCGTCCCGCCGGTGTGGCCGAGTCCGCGCCCGGACATCTGCGGCACGGCGGCGCCGAAGACGGCGACCAGCGGCACGATGATCAGCGACAGCTT
>Ga0302325_10008721_pt1 | contig 22246 bp, 19 predicted proteins | sample Palsa_T0_2_FD_201948 | JGI IMG/M metagenome (GOLD analysis project Ga0302325, IMG submission 201948) | Peat permafrost microbial communities from Stordalen Mire near Abisko, Sweden - Palsa_T0_2 | ecosystem: Environmental > Terrestrial > Soil > Palsa > Peat permafrost | place: Sweden: Abisko...
GTGTGTCCTTGGACGATTTCTATCGCGACCAATCGCATTTGCCGCCAGCCGGTCGAGACCGGGTAAATTACGATCATCCGCGAGCCATTGATTGGCCGGTAGCCCAAGCGGTGTTGCAAGCTTGCCGATTAGGCCGCAAGGTGCAGGCGCCAGAATACGACTTTGTCACTCACACGCGTGTGCGTAAGTCCAGAGTATTGACGCCCAAACCAGTTATCCTGATGGACGGCCTTTGGCTTTTGTGGCGGCCGGAAATTCGCCGCATGTTCGATCTTCGCATCTTTCTTGATTGTCCGGCCCGGCTCCGCCTTAACCGACGCATAGAGCGAGACCGAACCACAAGAGGCCGCGATGTGCGCTCCATTCATCGGCAATTTCGAGAGTCTGTAGCCCCGATGCACAAACTCTTCGTGGCGCCCCAGGCCCGATGGGCCGACGTCATTCTGCGACGCCCTCCGGACAAACATGAGATCGAAGACCTTGCGGTTATGGTACGAGAAATGATTGAGAAGCCGGAAATGAGCGGGTTTGGACGTTTTGGACGAAAGCGCATAGGACAACGCTTTGAGCGAGCACTCGGTGAAGTCGGTGGGCACTAGAATTTCCCGCAGCCTCAATTCGGTCAGGGCAATTGGCATTCCTTCTGCGTCGCGATGAACCCCTGCATGCCTTGATTCCTTAAGCTTCATAATTAGCCTCCTGCGTTAAAGTCAGTTACGGGCTCGTTTTGCCGCCCAGGTTCCGCTTCCCGTTCAAATTGAGCCCTCAACCTTGGATTTAACATAGGACGATTGTTTCCGAGAGCAAACGGATATTTTAATCAAACCTGATAATCAGCATTTTGCCTATTAGTTCTTGGGGATTTGTCCAAGTATTTGTTGCTTTCTTCGTGCTTTCACCTATAGTGGATCAGGAGTTTATGCTATGCCATCGCTCACCAGGAACACTAGGGTCGCGCCCGGGAAATATTCCGGGTTCTAGCTTTCTCCTTCGCGCGTGTTACCGATTTTTTGGGTTTTTGGGAATTTGTGTAATCTCTTCTTCCTCAGTCTTAAAGGCCGATGCAAGCGATCTGGCCAATTTGATGAATCGACCAGTCGTCACTCCTGAAATGGTGGCCAACGAAGTTGCCGGTTTTTCTTTTGAATTAACCCCTCAATTGCAAGCGCCGGATGCATTTTTGCAGCGCAAACGGGGCGATTGCGCTGATTTTGCCAATTTGGCCTCTCTCGTTCTAACGCATCAAGGCTACACTACGAAACTGGTTGTCGTCATGATGTCCAAGCAGACTCACGTTGTTTGTTTTGTGAAAGAGGCGGGGGGATTTCTGGATTATAATCACCGCGCTGATCCTCATCCTGTGATCGCCTCCGATGGTTCGCTGGAAGATATCGCCCGCAAAGTGGCAGGCGACTTCCGCAGTCAGTGGAACATGGCCTCGGTGTTCCGCTACCAGGAAAAGTCGCCCGTTTTTCTCGATTGTCTTTTTGCCTCGGGGTCTTCTCCAGCGCGATCTTCAAAGCGGCGACCATCCGCAAACGCAGCCGTGAAAACGACCCCCCTGGCCAAAACCGCTGGCCCCGTGCAGACAGCAAATAATACATCGCTTGCCGAGATCAACTGACTCAAATTATAGGGCTTTGCGAGTGTCCTGGCCAGCAACGACGTGATCTGACAGTTGATGAGAAATAGCAGGCTCGAGGTGTATTGGATTGTTTGCCATCTCTTGGACTCGCAGACTAATCAGATTTGGAGCAGCTTGAGACAAGTCGCCCTGGGCGTCGTCCGCAAAATGTCCACCGCAAATCACGTTGTTGGTGCAGGTGACATCATTGACCAGAAACCCTTTGCCCCCGCAATGCGCGACCTCAAGTTTATCGAAGGTATTGCCAGCACATTCGCTCCCAAGGCAAGGCTGTAAACCGGTCGCAGTTCCGACAAAGCTCTGCGCCATGAAAACACCATGATGGCGGCTTTTTTGAATCGTTACACCTTGAAACAGATTGTTGCGAGACTGCCGCATGAAGATGCCCAAATCATTGCCCGTCAAAACTGAGTCATGGATCACGTTGTGGTTGAAATTCAAATCAAGGGAGATGCCGGCCGATAGGTTGTCATGCAAGTTCAGGCGGCTAAAATCGCAATCTTCCGTGAAGTAACAAGCCAATCCATCAAATTGGTTGTCGAACGCGGTGAAATCACGCACAGTCAGGCGTCGAGTCCGGCCCGAAGTTACCATGCCGCCGGAGCGGCAACGGCAGCAAACTACATTCTCAACCGTGGCCCCATCGACATTCCACACGTCCACGCCGTTGTTGTAAAGTCCCGCGCCGGAGCTCAACACATGCCAAACTTCTTTCGGTTGATGGCTCCTATTACCGTCGATGAAAAGGTCAGCCAGGTGGATATCCTTGGTCGGCGCGACCGTATCCGAAGGCGAGCCCAGTAGCACGACAGGACAGTTCGCGCCATCGGCAAGATAAAGCACTGTGTCAGTGCCGTGACCGCGCAAAGTCTGGTGGTCTTTCCGCATGATAATCGGTTGATGAATGAGATACTTCCCCGCGCTGAGCAGAACTTCGCCTCCGGCTGGGAGTTTGTCTAATGCCGCCTGAATCCCTTCCTCACCTGAATCAATCGGAACAGGCAGTTCAGCCGCTAAAACGGAAAAAGAAGAAACCAGGACCAAGGCCACCGCGATTTTCGTAAACATTTTATGCATGAATATTAGTTATTACGGCTTCGGACTTCGGGATATACCTCCATATATCATCTGAATTGACGGTAGGACTTTACCCCATATTCATGCATTCTGGTGATTTTTTCTGCCCCCTCAACGCCGTTGTCAGCGGGAGCTGAAATCCCGCCAAAGTGCCCACCGGCAGTTTTGCGATTGATTGAACAAACCAGTCAAATCAGGCTCGTCGGTCACGCAGTTCGCTGTTTATGATAGAGTCAATTCTAATTCAATCAAATCTACGGCCAAGGCTCAATCTACTTTCTGCGTTGCTGGCGATAACGGTTCTCACAAACTCGAGCCAGGGCCAGTCGACTTTGAAATTCATACCAAAGCCTGCCGACCTGCAATCCTGTGCAGGACGCTATCAAGCCTCGACCGATACCGTTATCACGGTGCAGTCCGACGGCGACCGATTGAACTTGGTTATCAATTCTGGTTCGCCTATGGAGTTTATACCGGAAGCCAAAGACCGTTTCGTCAACGAGCAGAGTGGGACCAGGATACATTTTGTTAGAGATGACCGGGATCATGTAACGGAGTTGGTCTTGGAACGAAACGGAGAGCATCGAGCCAAGCGCGTCGAAGACACCTCCGAGGCTTCGGACACTTTGGCATCTGAGCGAGTCCGCCATGCACAAGTCGATGGGACAATTTTTCGAGCAGTGCTCAGCGGCGACGGCAAAATTCCGGTCGTTTTTGTGAGCGGCATCGCGAACTGGATCAAGGTCGCGGTGGGCATCAGAGGTCAAGCCATCGCGGTCCGTTACGAAAAGAGCGGCTCCCAAGCGCCAACGGACGTGCTGACACAGGTCAAGTTATTGCACGGATTGCTCGCCTCACTGGAAGTCGCCCAGCCGTTTATCCTAGTGGGATGGTCGTACGACGGAGCGGTCGCTCGCATCTACGCCGACGCTTATCCAGAAGCAGTTGGAGGACTGGTTTTAGTCGATCCTTTCGACGAGGGCTTTGTGGACTGGCTGCAAGCGAATCAGCCGAAGAACTATCAACTCTTTCGGCAACGCGGCACTGAGCGCTACGTCGCGGATTGGGATGGCTTTATTCGCCGATTACGAGCCGCCCATGTTCCGAAGTCGGCTCCGGTGGTTTTGCTAACTGCCGGACATCGCGAAGTTCGTGAGGGCGACGCCCTCGAAGAACATCTCGACTCTGCGGACTTTCGGCAAGGTGACAAGGCGGTGAAGCAGGCGCACGAGGCATGGATCGCAACAATCCCTGGTGGCCGTCTCGTTGTTGTTCCGAATGCTGGACACGATATTCCTGGCGAGCAGCCCCACTATGTCGTGCAGGCGATCCAAAAAGAACTTCAGGAGATGGTGAAGCGGGACAAATGAACGTTCTTACTGAGCGCCGAACTGCCGTCCTCGCGCTCTGGCTCGGCTGACCGGTTTTGAAGTGCCCGGTGACAACGCCACGGCCTCATCCCAATTGCTTCAAAATGCCGACCGTATCGGGTGGCAGAGAAACCGTCGGTAATTCGAGAGAAATCCCCGCATCCGAGACGGCCACCAACTTATGTTTACCCTTGCGCAATGGCGCCGATAAATTCTTCGTCCCTAGGTTGCAAGCAATGGTCCAATCTCCCCGTTCCACTATAAGCCAGCGCGCATCTTCGTCAAAGCGCACGACTACGTCCTCCATGCGACCGCTGGCCAACCTTGGGCTGGCGCGGCGCAGGCGGATCAATTTCTTGTGCCACTCTAAAAACTCTTTGTGCTGAGGCTGGGAAAGTTCGTCCCAATTGAGCTTGGACTTTTCGAAGGTTTCAGGTGCCTGCGGATCGGGGATTTCATTCGCTTTGCCCGCAAAGCTGGGAAATTCGCGCCGCCTTCCCTCCCGGACTGCCGCCGCCAGCTTGGGATCACGGTGGTCGGAAAAATAGAGAAAAGGTGTCGTGGCGCCCCATTCTTCGCCTTGGAACAGCATCGGCAGGAACGGGGAGGTGAAAACCAGGGCTGCCGCGATTTTCATTCGACCCATGCTCATCAATTTGCCGCTGCGCTCCCCGAGCGCGCGATTGCCTATTTGATCATGATTTTGCAAATAGGCCAGAAAATGGGAACCATCGAGTCCCGTCGGCGCGCGGCCTTGGCGCCGTTTGCGGAATGGCGAATAACGACCGTCATACACATAAGCGTTTTGCAGGGCCTTAGCCAAATTTGCCAAAGTTCCAAAATCAGCGTAGTAACCACGATTCTCGCCCGTTAGAACCGCATGAAGTGAATGGTGGAAATCGTCATTCCAATGCGCGTGCAGAGCGTAGCCTCCTTGACTTCGCGGCCACAGGAGGCGGGGATCATTGAGGTCGTTTTCCGCAATCAGCACCAATTTCCGACCCACGAGTCTTTCCAAATTAAGAACCTTCTCCGCAAGTTGCTCAATGAATGGCCGCGCTGAGTTGTCCACAATGGCATGCAAGGCATCCAGGCGAAGACCGTCGAAGTGGTAATCCCGAAGCCACATCAATGCATTGTCACAAAAAAAACGCCGGACTTCGTCGCTATAGGCATCATCGAAATTGATGGCCGGCCCCCATGGCGTGGCGAAATTGTTTTTTTGGTAGGGCGCAAATTTGCCCCAGTAATTGCCAACAGGTCCGAAATGGTTGTAAACGACGTCGAGAATCACCGCCAAGCCCTTGCGATGACACGCTTCGACCAGGCGTTTCAGTGACTCGGGAGATCCATAAGCGTGGTGCGGCGCATACAATCCCACGCCATCGTATCCCCAGCCATGATCGCCAGAGAATTCATTAACCGGCATCAACTCGATGTGAGTTACACCTAATTCCACCAGATGATCGAGTTTCTCAATGGCTGCGCTAAAAGTTCCTCGAGGTGTGAAGGTGCCGATATGCAATTCATAAATCACCGCTGAAGAGAATGGGGGAGCCTGCCAATCCGTGTCGGACCAAACAAAATTGTCATGAGCAATGGTTCGAGAGAGACCCTCCACTCCCCGGGGTTGATAAGGAGAACGGGGGTCGGGGAATGGTCCTTCTTCATCCAGCAAAAAACCATAATCGCTGGCTGCGGCTAAAGAGGGCATTTCAACAGACCACCAACCATCCTCCTCTCGGGCCATGGGAATGCGCTGTTGAAGAATGGCCAATTCCACTTTTTGGGGAGTTGGCGCCCAGACGCGAAAGGTGTGCATCATTTTTCCTTACTCCGCAACAGCAGCGCCAAAGGAATAAGGGCGGTCAGCGGTTTCATACAGCCGTCTTCCGAGGGTGAATCTGTCAATACATTTTGCCAACGTCCGGCCGGGAGTTCCACCTTGGTGTCGGCCCAATCGCCCCGGAATGAGCCCACCAAGCGCGGCGTTACGACAACTGCGCCCTGGCCTCGCGCAAACGCCAGCACGTGGGCTGCTTGCGCTCCTGAGACGCGCACAGGTTCGTAAGCACTGCTAAAAAGGGATGGGTTATCCCTGCGAACCTGCAACACTCTGCGAATAAGCCATAACTTCGGCAGACCCGAAGCGCGTTCGCTCCAAACCTCCTCAAAGTTCTGATGTTTGGCTTTGGCCAGATATTGGCGGCGCAATTCAAAATCCACCGGCCGGCGATTATCTGGATCGGTTAAATTCAAGTCCCAGAGTTCTGATCCTTGATAAATGTCCGGCACCCCGGTTGCCGTTAATTTAATAAGAGTTTGGGCCAGGGAATTGATCCAACCCAAGTCAAGCAAAGGAGCGACAAAGCGCTCGACGTCCGACATGAACGCCGGATCGTCCATGGCTTCGATGATAAATGACTGCAAGGCTTCTTCAAACTCCGCGACCGGCTGACTCCAACTGGTGTGTTCCTTGGCTTCGCGCACGGCCTTTTGCATATAGGCCAGGGCACGATCTTTCGCCAATGGCCACGCCCCGATCAATACTTGGTAAAAGAGATATTCCGTCTTCCGATCAGGCCAATTCCGGTAGCGTTTGGCCGCGTTCATTTTCGACCATCGACTGACCGCTTCGATCCATTCCTGCGGGCGTTCCGATAAGAGAGCCAGCCGCGCTCGCATATCTCCGCCCCACTTCGTGTCGTGGGTCGCGGACGCGGCCATGGACCCTGGCCAACGATCTTGCTGCCGCTGGCACCATTGGTGAAATGAACCCAGGCTCGATCCGAATTTATCCGGCGCGCCCCCCACTTCGTTCAAGGCCGCAAAGCGCGTGTAACAATAGAACGTCGTATCTTCCACCGACTTGGCCATGATGGGTCCGGTCAATTGCTGAAAGCGGAGAACAAAGTCATCTTCCAAAGATCCACGATGATGGAGCGACAGAAGTTCCTCGAGAAAATCGAAAAGTTCAGAGGGAAGATCCGGACGTTGCCGGCGAGCCGAAGTAGCCGCTAAATGAATTAGACGCGCATCGCCTTTGCTCATTTCGGAGTCATCCTTTCCGATGGCGTAAGTGCGATATACTGGAAGGCAAGCAGCCACCTCGGTCCATGCCTGCGCCAGCTCTGTGCGCGTGTAATCCCGACATTCAAAATGCCGCGCAGCAATATGAACCAGCAAATCAGTTAGCCGGGCGGTTTCGGCTGTCAATTCATTATGAATGACCATTATTTTCTTTTGCCGCACCACGCTGGGATAATCCAAGGTATCGCCCGTGAATTCTTTATAGAAATTTGACAAAGGCTCCTCGCCTTGCGGATCAATGAAGATTTCATTTAAATTGCACAGAAAATCATAGCCAGTCGTGCCGTTCACCGGCCAAAGTCGATTCAACGGCTCTCCAGGCTCGAGAATTTTTTCCAACACAATCCAAGCCTTTGGAGCCATCTCCCGCAGGCGATGCAAAAACCGCTCCGGATACCTCAATCCGTCGATGTGATCTACCCTCAATCCATCCACCCACCCATTGTCCAACCATTGCTTGACCAGACTCATAACTTTATCAAAGACCCAGTCCTCTTCGATCCTGATGCCAGCCATGTTGTTAATGGTAAAGAAACGTCGATAGTTAAGAACCGATTGGCCATTCCGCCAAAACATCAATTGATAGTTTTGCCTTTGAATGAACTCATCCAGAGCCTTGGGATCCTGGTTAATACCAGACAAAACGGTCTGAATGTCCTTGGACTCGGCTTCTGCAGAAGGCGTTCCTGTGCGGAGCCGCATCGCTGACACGCTTTCGGGCGAAACGGGTAGGGTTTGCATGCCACATTGAAGGCCGAGGGAATTTCCCTCTTGGACTATACGAACATTTCCTCGAAGCAGCGCCTCATGGTAACGTTCGGTTAGAATGGGCATCGCGACCTTTCCGCGCAGTCGAGGATCATCGACCTGCCAATTGATGTCGAAGCAATCGGCGTAACGGCTGGCCGAGCCATGAGTCAGCACGGCCCGCCACCAATGGTTGTTAGGGCTATCTATTCCCATGTGATTGGGAACGATATCAAGAACGAGCCCCATTTGATGTCGCGCCAATTCGTGGTGGAGTTGGGCAAATTCATCCGGCGTTCCCAATTCAGGATTCAATTTCTGAAAATCACAAGTATCATACCCGTGCATGCTCCCTGGGACGGCCGCGAGAAGGGGAGAGGCATAAATATGACTGACGCCTAAATCGTGGAGATAGGAAACGAGATCGCGGGCTTGAGGCAAAGTGAAATCTCGATTGAATTGCAGCCTGTAGGTTGCGCGCGGACATCGCTCATCGCCGGGAACATCCGTTTCAAGCTCGGTTAGCATAACCGCAAGTGGGCTAGCCAGGATGCACCAAATCTGTCTTGGCTGATTTTACATTGTCGTGGCCAGGAGTGGCCAAGTCTTCTGGGTTGGTCGCTGGCGAAAAACCTAATGCTTCCCCGAGTTTTGCAAACAGACTGAGCCAATCCTTTGCCGTTTCCTCGCCTTCGGAGGCACGCTTCAACAGCTCAGGACGGATGGTCTTCGAAATTTCAAAATAGGCATTTTGCGGCTTCCAAAGGTTACGCTCAAAAGGAACTTCACGCGCGAGGCTGGCGGCCTCCACAAAGGATCGTAACATTTCCAAATCTTCAGGTGTTCTAAGCAAGCGGTCACTCAACCGATCAAAATAGCCTTTACAAGCATAGGCGAGAATTTCCTTATCTAGGGTGACTTTCGTTTCCTGGCATTCGGCCAGCAAACTGCGGACCCGTTCGGCGTCTAGGTGCTCGCTTTCAAACTGGTGCCGAATCTCACTGTTCAGCACTTGCTCGACAGCCATTCTCAAGCTTTGCAGGGGAGGGACATGCAAATCCGCCATGAACCTCAGCAGGGACGAATGGCGATCCGAGATTAGTTTGTAGGTTGTATCGATTTCCCGGCGGGATTCTGCCAGGATTTGATTGAGCAACTTGCGCTGTTCATCAAGAAAGAGATTTTTGAGCGAATACTGCGTCTGGCCAAAATGGGCATCCATTAATCGGATGATCTGTGGGAAGTCGGAACGTTCGAACGCCTCGTGGGCCGCCTTGACCAATTTCTCATACTCTTCGACATTTCCGTTAAGATGAACCCAACAATTTAAATGGTGGTTGCCTAGGTAGAGAACTCCGTAAGAGAGGCTGTCCGAATCCCGGGTGATTTCAAACGTCACCTGCGCTCGTCCCAAAGCCAATCGCGCTGACCCGGCGGTGAACATCTGCCGATCCTTCTGATGAAATGAAAACGCATAGAGACGCGCATCAACGGGATAGGACTCAAAAATGGAACTGATGGCATAATGCGCGCCAGCGGTTTCTCGCGTGACTATGGCAGGTTTGACTAACTTTTCATAAATGATACGCCCATCGGCGTTTTCGGGAATATTACTTTTGGCCAGGGACAGTCGCTCGACAAAGTCAGATTCCAAGTCTTCATGCCACAATTCTTTGGCCAACTGAAGAGCCCGGGCCGCGTAATGGATGATTTGAACAGTTTCCAATCCAGACAATTCATCGAAAAACCAACCGCAACTGGTGTACATGAGCATGGCTTGCCGTTGCGCCTCCAGCATCTGCAAAGCGGCAATCTGCTCCTGGTCAGTCAACTCGTGCGTGGCGTGTTGACTGAAAAAGCGGCGGACACTATCGGAAGAACGATCCAGAATGACATTGATGTATTCATCGCGCGCCTTCCAAGGATCCTTTAGTAACGCGCCACCCTGTGACTCGAAGCGAGGGGCGAGTTGGTCGCGCAGCCAATCCAAGGCATTGCGCAGGGGTTCGCGCCAGGTCTGATTCCAGCCCTCATGGCCGCCAGAGTTGCATCCGCAATCCCGGCGCCATCGGTCCACGCCGTGCGGGCAACTCCAGGCGCTGGGCTGATGCAGTTCTACCTCGTGGGTCGGTGGATGTGCTTCAAGAAATTCAGCGTAAATTGTCAACTGCACATCGGGATTATCTTCAATGGTTTTGAGCGCGTAAGCCAAGGCCATATCGCCATATCGAAAATGATGACCGTAAGATTCTCCATCGGTCGCCACATGAAGCAGTTGATCCCATGTTCGATTTTCGTTGCCGGCTCCCGTGAGGCGATCCACCAGACGGCCGCCGTCGGTCAGGAGGCGTTCAAAGGCAACCGCTTGAGCCACTGGCGCATCATAGAAAAAAACGGCAATGGAGCGGCCCGATGGCAACTGAACCCGATAAGCCCTGGACGGGTCCACCTTGCCGCCATTGACGTCCTCCCAATCCTTGCTCTCCAACAAGCGCACTCGACTGGCCTGAAAGGGAGAGAGGATGGTGAACTGGATGCCGAACTGGGCCAGCGCCTCAAGAGATTCCACATCCACTGCGCATTCCGGCAACCACATGCCTTCCGGCACCCGGTGGAACTTGCTCTCGAAATCGCGAACGCCCCAAGCCACTTGCGTCTGTTTATCGCGCGCATTGGCCAGCGGCATGATGAGGTGGTTATAACATTGGGCTATGGCCGAGCCGTGTCCGGAGAAGTGCTTCTGGCTTTCACGATCGGCTTCCTGAATAGCCGAAAGGATATCCGGCGCCTTCTGCTGCATCCACGACAAGAGCGTTGGGCCGAAATTGAAGCTGAGCCGGGAATAGTTATTGACTATTCGTTCGATACGGTTCCCAGCCCCCAGGCAGCGTGAATGAGCATTCGGCGCATAGCACTCGGCCGTAATGCGTTCGTTCCAATCATGATACGGATGGGCAGAATCCTGCAATTCAACCGCTTCCAACCAGGGGTTCTCCCGGGGCGGTTGATAGAAGTGCCCATGAATGCAAATGTATTTTTTCATAGCCGTCGCTTTGGCGGAGTCTTATCGAACATCAATACTGTTGGTGACGTCTTTCACGCCCTCGGCGTTCTTGGCTAATTGGATGGCGTGACTTCTGGCGTCGCTCGAATTTACGAAACCGCTTAATTGCACCGTGCCTTTGAACGTTGTGACAAGCACATCGCCATATTTGTAGTTGGTGTCGCCGCTTAGAGCACTTTTGACCCGCATGGTAAAGCCACTATGGTCGATGGATTCGCCGGTGCTTTCGTGATAGCGGTCACCCGCGCATCCGCTGGCCAGCACGCCAGCCAGAATGGGGCTGACCGACACGCACAAAATGGTAATGAGCTTACCGCCATTATTTTTCTAATTTTGAATTATTGTTTTCATTGTGTCCTGTCCACTCCTTGCATTTTACTTTTGTTCTGCCATATCCCGGTGAGGAATGGGCCGCGCGAGTAATGTCCGTCAGTACGGCTTGCAATCCTATAGGGTGTTTCCCCCGAGGCGCGACGTGCCTTCCCCCCACGGTTTTCACCCCATTTCGCACTCCCTAAACTCCGCTTAATTTCTCGTAGAAGGTTCAGGTTTTATCAAAAAGAAGTTGCGAATCCTAATGGTTGAGGACGAAGCCAACGACGCACGTTTGGCCGAGCAAGTCCTGCGAAAGGGGGGCTTTGAATTTATTTTCAAGGTTGTGGACTCCGAAAACGCATTTGCCAAGGAACTAAAAAGCTTTCGGCCCAGTGTTATTCTATCCGATCATGGCCTTTGTGCGTTCGACGGTTTTTCCGCTTTGGCTATCGCCCAGGATGAGTGCCCAGACGTGCCTTTTATCTTCGTGACCGGATCGCTGGGAGAAGAGATGGCGACCAAAGCCCTCAAGAATGGAGCCTCGGACTTCATCCTCAAGCACCGCATGGCAACCCTGCCTCCGGCCTTGCATCGCGCTTTGCGCGAAACACACTCCCGGGTTCTGCACAAGAAGGCAGAACAGGAAATTCGCCGATTGAATGAGGATCTGGAACACCGCGTGGCGCGCCGCACGGCTGAACTGGAGGCAGCCAATAAGGAACTGGAAGCCTTCAGTTATTCTGTTTCCCACGAGTTGCGGTCCCCATTGCGGCAAATGGAAGGATTTATCGAGCTGTTGAACACGAATAAAGCAGCGGCCATGGATGAAGAGTCCCGGCAATACTTGAAAGTCGTTTCGTCCGGCGCCAGGCGGTTGAGTCAATTGATTGATGATTTGCTCGCGTTTTCGCGCACCGCGCGGGCCGGCCTGCGAAAAACGAAGATCGACTTGAAAATTCTCTGCGAGAGCGTTTTCCGCGACTTCACTGGTTCGACGGACGGTCGCAAGGTGGAATGGATTATGGGTGAATTGCCGGAAATCTGCGCAGACGTGGCCCTATTGCGCCAGGTGTTTGTCAACCTCATTGGTAATGCGTTAAAGTATACACAGCGTCGCCAACATGCGCGCATCGAAATCTCCAGCCATAAGACGGACGAGGAATTAATCGTAACCGTCAAAGATAACGGAGTTGGTTTCGACATGCGCTATGCCAGCAAACTGTTCGGCGTCTTCCAAAGATTGCATCCTCACTCGGATTTTGAAGGCACCGGCATCGGATTGGCTAATGTCCGCAGGATCATACATCAGCACGGCGGACGAACGTGGGCGGAAGGACAGCCAAACCACGGCGCCACCTTTTTCTTTTCGCTTCCGTTGCCTTGAGGTTGAGCTCGCATGAAAAGGCAAATTCATATTCTTATCGTTGAGGACGACGAGGCCGATGCGACGTTGGAGCAGCATATGTTGCGCGGCGGAGGCCTCCATTTTTCCGCAACTCGAGTCCAAACGGAGGAGGATTACATCAGAGAGTTGGACTGCAATCCGCCAGACCTGATCTTATCCGACTATTCCATGCCTGGTTTCGATGGCTACGCCGCCTTGAACATTGCGAAGAATAAATGTCCGGAAATTCCCTTTATTTTCGTCACGGGCACCATGGGCGAGGAAGTGGCCATCGAATCGTTAAAGAATGGGGCAACCGATTACGTCTTGAAAACGCGATTAATGCGTCTTGTTCCAGCAGTCAATCGTGCCATGCGCGAAGCTCAGGAACGGCATGACCGCGTCCTGGCCGAGGTCCAGTTGCGCGAATCTCACAAGCAACTTCGTTCCCTGTCGGTTTATCTTCAGCATGTTCGTGAGGAGGAGCGAACCCGCATCGCCCGCGAAGTTCACGACGAATTGGGTCAAGCCCTGACCAGTTGCAAACTGGGCGCTTCGTGGCTGGCTCGTCATTTGCCGCGGAAACAAAGGGATCTGTGGGATAAAGCCGAGAAGCTCTCGGCGGAAATTGATTCCACCATTCAAACCGTTCGACGAATTGCCACCGAACTGAGGCCGGGTATTCTGGATCATCTGGGCCTGGCTGCGGCCTTGGAGTGGCAGGCCCAGGAGTTTCAGTCGCGCACTGGCATTCGCTGTCAATTTTCGGCTCATCTGGGCAAAACGCCTCTGGACCCAGAGCTCACCACCACTTTTTTCCGTATCTTTCAAGAAACACTCACCAACGTCATTCGACATGCCGCGGCCACCCAGGTGGATGTGCGGTTGAAAGAGCAAGCCGCGCGGGTTATTTTGGAGGTGCGAGACGACGGCCGCGGTATCAGCAAGGAAGAAATCTCCGACCCAAAGTCGATGGGATTGCTGGGCATGCGCGAACGAGCCGCGCTGCTTGGCGGCGATTTCAGAATTCAGCCATTGCGCGGAGGGAAGGGGACCAGGGCTTGCGTAGCCATCCCTCGACGTCTGCGGCAACGTCGGTCAATTACAAAGTATGAGGATTCTCTTGGCAGACGACCACGCGGTCGTGCGGCATGGGCTCAAGCAGATTCTGACTGACGCCTTTAAGCGAGCCATCTACGGTGAAGCGCGCAACGCCCAGGAAGCTCTGGACTTGGTCTGGAAACACGATTGGGATGTGGTCGTGCTCGACATCACCATGCCTGGGCGCAGCGGATTGGATGTGTTGCATGAAATCAAAAAGTCCAAGCCAGGTTTGCCGGTGCTGGTGTTGAGTATGCACCCTGAAAATCAATTCGCCGTGCGCGTCCTTAAGAGCGGCGCCTCAGGTTATATGACCAAGGAGAGTGCCCCCAACGAACTGGTGGGCGCAGTCAAGAAAGTCCTGGCGGGCGGACGTTACGTGAGCAATGCTCTGGCAGAAAACCTGGCCGCTTCTCTTTCCGCTACGCAAAGATCGCCGCAAGAAAAACTTTCGGATCGGGAGTTTCAAGTGCTCAGGCTAATAGCGTCGGGCAAAACGGCCACGGACATTGCCCGAGAGCTGTCTCTTAGCGTCAAAACCATAAGCACCTATCGTTTGCGCATTTTGGAAAAAATGAATATGAAAAACAACGCCGAGTTGATGCACTACGCCATTCAGCATCGTTTGGTCGAGTGAGTAGGTGCAAACCCTATACAGGCGCTTAGACGCTTCTCTATTATGAAAGTGAGAATTTTTCTATGAATTGTCTTAAGGACGAGACTGCCTTCGTGCTGCCGAACCCCCTGGTTAATAGCCAGGAGAAAATGCTGGCGAATATCGTGGAAAAGGCGCCGGTTGGCCTGACTCAACTCGACGGCGACGGTGTCATCGAATGGGCCAATCTCGCTGAATTGGAATTACTCGGTTACTCACGTTCAGATTATATCGGAAAAAAGGCTTACTCATTTTACGCTGACGAATCCGAGGGCATCAAAGTGATGGACCGACTTGCGCGCGGAGAGACGCTTCATGATTATCGCACCAACCTGCGCGCGTCCGACGGGTCATTAAGGAGCGTTGCAATTAATTCCAGCTCGGATCTTGAGAATGGCCGTCTTGTTCGCTCTCGCCTTTCTACCCAGGGCAATATCCGGGACCGGCCCGGAGAGGAAGAGATCCTCCGCATGAACCAGGAGTTGGAGCGGAGGGTTCAACAGCGCACTTCGCAATTGGAGGCGACGAACAAAGAAATGGAATCATTTAGCTATTCCGTTTCGCATGATTTACGAGCCCCCTTGCGTGCCCTGCGCGGCTTTACCGAGGTTTTGCTGGAAGTCCACGCCTCCCAGCTTGACAGCCGGGGCCAGGATTTTTTGCGTCGCGCCTGTGCCGCGAGTTTCCAGATGGAACGAATCATCGAGGACCTGCTGAAGCTGGCACAAGTGTCCCGCGCGGACATCCAAGTGGAGGATGTCAACTTAAGCTCCATGGCGGCAGATATAGCTGCCAATCTGGCCAGCAGTGACTCATCCCGTAAGGTGGAATTTGTTATTGCTCCCGAATGTTTGGCTCGCTGCGATCCGCGCCTGGTTCGCATTGCTTTGGATAATCTATTGCGAAACTCCTGGAAATTCACTGCCAAGCGCGCCGAAGCTCGCATCGAATTTGGCCGAATTGAAGGCCCGGAACCTGCTTTTCTTGTGCGCGACAATGGCGCTGGATTCGACATGGCCTACTCCAAAAAACTATTCGGAGTTTTTCAAAGACTGCACGCCGTCAGCGAATATCCTGGCACCGGCGTCGGTCTGGCCACAGTTCAACGCATCGTTACTAGACACGGAGGACGGGCTTGGGCCACCGGTGAGGTCAATAAAGGCGCGACTTTCTATTTTACTCTACCCAACACGACCCCAGGCAACACTTCATGAGAAAGCCAAGCCAGCCATTGCAAATCCTTATAGTCGAAGACTCGGAAAACGATGCCCTTTTATTGCAACTAGCCCTTGAAAAGGCCGGCACTCGTTTTACCTGTAAACGGGTGGAAACTTCCCCGGAAATGAGCGCCGCCCTCGACGCTCAAAACTGGGACGTGATCGTTGCGGACTACGTCTTGCCGAATTTCGACGGGTTAGCTGCGTTGGCCTTGATTAAAGAACGTGGGCTGGACGTCCCCTTCATTATCGTCTCGGGCCACATTACAGAGAATACCGCCGTCGCCGCCATGAAGGCCGGGGCGCACGACTACGTCATGAAGGACAAGCTGGCCAGGCTTGCTCCAGCGATTGCTCGTGAAATACGTGAAGCCGAAATTAGAAGCGAACAGCGCGCTTCCGAAAAAAGGCTGCGAGACGAACAAGCATTCCGAGCTGCGATTGAAACTTCCATTCCTTCCGGGATTGCGGCCGTGGACCTGGATGGCCGGCAATCCTACGTCAACCCTGCTTTTTGTCACATGGTGGGATGGAGTGAACATGAATTAATTGGCCGAAAACCACCCTTTGATTATTGGCCGATGGAAGAGCATGACAATATTACCGCGGCCTTGGCCAAAGTTGTCGCGGGAGAAGTCCCCCCAGGTGGATTGGAGTTTCGTCTTAGGCACAAAAATGGGGAGCGCTTCGATGCCTTAATGCTGATGATTGGGCTAAGAGATTCATTTGACAACATCACTGGCTGGTTGAGTTCGGTGACGGACATCACCCAGCGGAAACGAGCTGAAGAGGCTTTGCGCCTTTCGCATCAGGAGCTGGAATTGCGCGTTAAGCAACGCACCGCCGATCTTTCCGCCGCTAACGACGAACTACAAGCCGCCTTGACGGAACGTCGCCGGCTTGAACATGAATTGCTGGAAATCACGGACAACGAACGCCGGCGCATCGGCCTTGACCTGCATGATGACCTGGGCCAAAAGCTTACTGGCATCGCATTGATGGCCAAGGGGCTTCAAACTAAATTGGCCCGCGACGGCTCGGAAAGCACAACTGATGCGGCCAGAATTCACTCGCTTATCCAGGAAACAATGAATCAAACGCGCGAGTTGTCGCACGATTTAGTCACGTTGGATCTGGAAGAGAAGGACTTGGCCTCTGCCATGGAAAGAATGGTTTCGCACACGAAAAGGACTTTCAATATCGCCTGCCGATTTCGTTGCGAAACCGCTGTGCCCTCGTTAAGCGCTAATGCCGTCGGCCAGTTGTATAAAATCGCCCAGGAAGCTGTCACCAACGCCATCAAACATGCCAAGGCCAAGCATGTTGAAATTCAGCTATCTAATGGTAAAAGCCAGCTCCAACTTTCGATTCGCAATGACGGTTCGCTCTTTCCTTCCGTCGTTAAGGCCAATCCCGGACTCGGCCTACGGATTATGAACTACCGCGCCCACTTGATTGGAGCTTCCCTCGAAGTCAGTCCCGGCGAGCGTGAAGGAGCAGTCGTGATTTGCTCTCTCCCTTTCTCCAAGCAAAAGGATTAAGCCATTACGGCCGTTGGCGCAATCAGCGGAGACGCCAATTCCCGCTCCACTACTCCTTTGGAGATGGCGTAACGCGTCAGTCCCGCTACGTCATGAATATTGAGCTTATTCATTACTTGCTGACGGTGCTTCTCCACGGTCTTGATGCTGATTCCCAATTCTCCGGCAATCTGTTTGTTCGGCAATCCTTCTGCGATGAGCTGCAGAACCTCTGACTCGCGTGAAGTCAACTCGACGTTCTTCTTAAGTGGCTGGCCGTCGGAAAATGCCTGCCGACAACGGTCCCGCAGACGCTTGGCAATGGCAGGACTAAAAAAAGCGTTTCCCTTGTGCACCTCTCGAATGGCCAAAAGCAGGTCATTGCCGGCCGTCTGTTTCGTCAAATAACCCGATGCCCCAGCAGCTGTTAGCTGTTGCACATAATCATCATCGCTGTAAGAGCTTAGCACCAGCACTTTGGCCGATGGTATGTTCTTTATCATTTGCCGCGTTCCTTCCAACCCATTCATTAACGGCATGACAACGTCCATAAGAACAACGTCAGGCATCGTTTTGGTGGCCATCTGCAAAGCCTGGCGTCCGTTTTCCGCTTCGCCAACTACTTCGATGTCCTCCTCCTGGCTCAAGAGAGCCCGGAGTCCTTGCCTAACAACGGTATGATCATCGACTAGCAAAACAGTTATTTTTTTCATAATTTAAAGTTGGCACATTGTTGATGAATGGCGCCGAATGCACAATCAGGGTAACTCCTAGAACCCCACTAATAGATTGCCGCAATGCCTTGTGGGAAGGAGGACTATTTTGCCGGCGCGATTATTACAGTCTGCGATGAATGCCTGTTTTCAGACTTTGGTCCACTTCCCGGCTCCGCAATGAATTCCAGAATGAAATCGCCTCCAGCGTCCTCAAAAACCAGCAATTCCCCAAATTACAGTCGGTTTTGTCTGCGATTGGGGCTTTGTCCCTATCGCAGAATGCGTCATCGCACTGGATATTTGCGCTAGTAGTAAGCGCGGCATGAATAAACAGCGCGCAAGAAAGATTGTGAGCTACGCATGAATATTCTGGTGAGTGACGACGATAAGACATTTCGGGATACGAGCTGTTTGCTCATTGAGAATGAAGGGCATTACGCTCAGCCGGCCGATTCTGGCGAGGCGGCGTTAAGAATCCTCAACGAGGATGACTTTCATGGCATCTTGGTGGGAGTCGATTTGGCGCCGGAAAATAGCCTCGACCTTCTTTCACAAATCTTGCGCCTTAAACCAAACTTTCCAGTATTTTTTGTGGCTGCACAGGGCCGCGTCCATACGGCCGTGGAAGCAATGCGGCGCGGCGCTGCGGATTTTCTGGAAAAGCCGTTCACACGGGAACAATTGCACCAAGTTGTAGCCCGGATGCAGAACCTAAGGCAATTGAATGCGAGCGCCGAGCGGCTTGAACGGGAGATCAAGGAGCCTAAATCACGCCATCCAAAGTTGATGTTCGACTTTGCCAGCCCCGTCATGAATGAGATTCTGCGCGTGTTGGAGCGGGCGGCGAAGACGCCGGCCACGATTCTTCTTTTGGGTGAGAGCGGCACCGGCAAAAGTGCGTTGGCGCGGGTCATTCATCAACAGAGTCATTTGGCGGATAAACCCATGGTTACTGTGAGTTGCCCCAGTCTTCCCAGGGAATTATTGGAAAGCGAATTATTTGGGCATGTTAAAGGCGCCTTTACCGGAGCCATTCGGGATCACTGGGGGAAAGTCAAAGCTGCCCAGGGGGGGACTTTGTTTTTGGACGAGATTGGCGACTTGCCATTGGAGATTCAACCCAAGCTGTTGCGTCTCTTGCAAGAAGAGGAATACGAACGTCTTGGTGAGAACATTACTCGAACAGCCGATTTGCGAATCATTGCGGCCACTAACCGGAATTTAAAGAAATGCGTAGCCGAAGGGACGTTTAGAGAGGATCTTTACTTTAGGCTCAACGTCATTGCAGCGGAAATGCCGCCACTGCGAAACCGTCCGACAGACTTACAGCAACTGGCCGACTGTTATTTGGAACATTTTACCGGGGAATACGGGCGCGCAGGAAAGGGATTTTCAGAAAAGGCCCGGGAGCGCATGAGCGCCTACGCGTGGCCGGGCAATTTACGAGAACTTCGGAACGCAATTGAGCGCGCCGTAATTTTAAGCTCCGGCGACTTCATTGAGGCGGACGATTTGCCAATGGAGGCCCACCCTGACACTTACACTTTGGAAACTTCGACATTGCCAGGCGACTTGGTTCCTCTCGATAGGGTGGAGGAACTGCATATTCGAAGAGTATTGGAACGCACCTCGAGCGTGGTGGAAGCGGCAAAGATACTTGGCATTGACCAAGCCACAATTTATCGCAAACGAAAAAAGATGGCGTTGGAATCCACTCCGGACCTTTGCGCGGCCTAGTCCAAGAGGGCCACGCATTAGCATTCGCTTTGCTCGAAACCAGCAAAGAAAGGAAAATAACACCGGAGCCACCTCTGGGATGACGCTGGCAACCGCCAAGCTGAAGCCGTCCAAGCCATTGGAAGCAACGTCACCGGCGTTCCAGGGGACGCGGGCAAACTTTCCGATCTCGACCGTCTCTATCAGACGGTTGAAAGAGAAAAAGGCCAGATTGATATTCTCTACGCCAGCGCTTGTCTTGCTGAAAGGGATGTGCCGTTTTCTCCCTCTCACCGGTCGCGCCAACTGCCGAGTTCTTCAATAATGCCGGACGCTTTGGTTCGATCCCCGTGGCGGCTCTGGTTTATTAAATGCGGTCTTCCTCAATGTCAAAGACATCCAGGAAGTGATAGACTACGCTGCCTCGTGGCAGGCACTCCAGGATGTAACCCTCGAGGAATTCCTGTATTTGGTCAGGCATGTCGCTTAGGCGCATGTCCCGCATCCGATTGTTCCACCTAATCACTTCAGTGCGCGGGCGCGAAGTGGCATGCTCACCAATCCATGCCGCGACTTCATCATCGTTTGCGCCAGTCGCAACGAATGATCGGAACAATTCTGCATCGATGCCGGTGAAGTCCAATAAGAACCTGTCAAGCGGACAATTAAAGTGGTACTCACCTGCCGAGCCCGCGATAACCGCGCGGCATTTGTCGAGCATCCGTGCGGCGAGCACATAGCCGGCGAGCATGTCGCGTGGGCTGCGCGGGTATTCTTTGCTCAGATCTGTTGCTTTCAGTGTCATAGTTTTCGTGTTCATGTTCGTTTATGTTTTTACTGTTGGTGGTTGAAGAATTCTATCGAGCCACCTTGCCCTACTATGGTTCCGGTGTTCAAAACTGCCGGCCTCATGATGTCAGAGCAGAGGTTTGATTTCCTTTTCAAATTCTTCCTTCTCTGTGAAACCCTGGTGTTGTTTGGCGATACGCCCTTCTCGATCAATGACAAAGGTCGTCGGAATGGCCTCGATGCCGCCGAAGTCTTGTGTCGCCTTGGCGTCGGCCAACACAACCGGATAGTTCACGCCAGATTTCTGTGCGAACTTTTTCACTTCGCCCGGGCTAATCTGGTCCACCGAGACCCCGATCATGGACGTATTCACTCAATTTCCCTGTCTTCAGCCCGCCGCCACGATGATCAAACCCTATACCCTGGAGGATCTGTTAGTTAAGGTCAAAAATGTACTGCGCGGAACCGCTCCCGTCGCTATTTGCTAGTCACTTAGAAATGATGCCACCTCAATGCACTTGCTTTCAAAACAGATTAAATTACCATTTGAATATGCCGTGTCACTTTAATGATCATACTTTTGGCAGCTTTATTCCTCAAATTCAAGAGCGCGGAGGAATCCCTCTACATTGCTTTTGACAAGACAGTGCGAGAAGAAGCCGCGCGCATCACTATCAACCACAATACGTGCCAATGTCCAAAAGCACATGCGCTTCCTGCGGCCAGCACATCGAGTTTCCCGACGAGATGTCGGGTAAAAAGGTTACGTGTCCCAATTGCGGCAACCAAACCGTGCTTGATCGACCCGGCAGCAGCGGCGGCGCCATTCGCATCCCCAAACAAAAGGACCCGGCGCAACGCGAGCCCGGAGCCTCGCCCGTTGGGCCCCTTTCTGTCAGGATTATCGAGAACATCGAAAAGGTCATCGTCGGCAAGCGGCCCGAAATCGAATTGACCGTAGTCGCGTTCCTGGCGGAAGGGCACGTGCTGCTCGAAGACGTTCCCGGCGTCGCCAAAACCATGCTCGCGCGCGCCCTCGCCCGGAGCCTTGGTTGCGTGTTCAAACGGATTCAATGCACCCCCGACCTTCTTCCCAACGACATCACCGGAAGTTCCGTTTTCAATCCCAAGACTGCCGATTTCGAATTCCGGCCCGGCCCCGTTTTTTCCCAGGTCCTGTTAGCCGACGAAATCAATCGCGCCACGCCGCGCGCCCAATCCGCATTGCTCGAAGCCATGGCCGAACGGAAGGTGACCAGCGATGGCGTCAATTATGATTTGGAGCCGCCGTTTTTTTTGATCGCCACTCAGAACCCGGTCGATCACGAAGGAACCTTCCCTCTGCCGGAGGCGCAATTGGATCGCTTCCTGGTTCGTCTCAAATTGGGCTACCCAGGCGCGGAGGAAGAAATCTCGATGCTCCAACGCCTCCGTGTGCGCCACCCCATCGAGGAACTGGAAGCCGTCGCTTCTGCCGCTGACGTGCTAAATTCCCAGCGCGCCGTTCGCGAGGTCCATGCCGACGAAAAAGTGTCCCGCTATATTGTGGAAATCATCCAGGCGACCCGCGAGCATCCCGATCTTCTACTCGGCGGCAGCCCTCGCGCTTCAATGGCGCTGTTGCACTGCGCCCAGGCATTTGCGGCCGTGCATGGCTTTGATTTCGTCATACCGGACGATGTCAAGCAAATGGCCCGTCATGTCCTCGGCCATCGGCTCATCATGCGCCCCGAAAGCCGCCTGCGCAAAAAAACCGTGGCCGGCGCAGTCGAGGAAATCCTGAATCGCGTGCCCGTGCCGCAAATGCCCGCCGCCGTGTTCGCCCGATGAAATGGATTCT
>Ga0302325_10008726_pt1 | contig 22240 bp, 22 predicted proteins | sample Palsa_T0_2_FD_201948 | JGI IMG/M metagenome (GOLD analysis project Ga0302325, IMG submission 201948) | Peat permafrost microbial communities from Stordalen Mire near Abisko, Sweden - Palsa_T0_2 | ecosystem: Environmental > Terrestrial > Soil > Palsa > Peat permafrost | place: Sweden: Abisko...
CGGTGGTCTCCTTCGGCTTCGGCTACGGACACGTGCGCGCGAGCAACGCTGCCCTCGAGCGCTTCGGCCTCGCCGAGGTCGTCCGCCAGCGGGGTGACCTGGGCCCGGCCATCGAGCGCGCCCTCGCTCGGCACCCCGAGCCCGATGGTTCCTTCGCCCGGCGCCCCTCGACCGCTTCGCTCATCTTCACCGACGAGCGTCGGGTCAAGCCGCTGCCGGCCTGGCGCCTGCGCACGGTTCGCGCGGCGACGACGCTGGCAGCAATCCTGCTCGTCGGCGCCTGGACGTTCACGACCACGGACTCCTACACGCTGCTCTCGGCCGCGTTCGGCGCCATGAAGCCCGTCAAGACCGTCCAGACGAACCACCGCGAGGTGGGGGTGCTCATCACCGCTCCGGGATCGCAGGTACCGACCCTCGCGACGACCGTCTCGGAGGAGGGCTACCAGGTCACCTTCTCGCTCGAACAGGCGCCGTCGGCGAGCGAGCTCGCCGCCCTCCACGCCGACGAGGAGCAGGCCGTCCCGCTCCTCCCCTCGAGCGGTCTCGTCCGCTGGCTGGGCACGCGCGGGGACCTACGGCACTTGATCCACGCGCTGGGTTACGGGCACCACTTCTTCTACGCCTCGCGGGGCTTCAGCATCGGCCAGTACCTGTTCGCGCACGGTGCCGGAGGTCGTCCCATCGCCGGCGCGGTCCAGCTCAAGGGCGACGGTACGGTCGGCACCCTCCACGCGGGCGAGGTCGTACAGATCAGCGTTCGCAACGAGCAGAGCCTCGTTCCCCTGCTGTTCGCGCTTCACCACCGGCTCCGCGAAGAGGGCCTTCACGCGGTGCCGGTGGCTGAGCTGATGCGCGACGCCGCGCGCCAGACCTAGGGCTCGCGACGCCTTAGCGAAGCGTCTTCGACGTCCGGTAGGCGCCGGTGCTCGCGGTGATGCGTACCGCCACGGCGTGACGGTGGCGCGCAAGCGCCGCGATCGCCTTGGCCTTCAGGTGAAGCTTGGCCTGCTTGGTCGATCCGCCGCCGAAGGTGACCGTGGTGTGGCTCTGCTGCTTACCGCCCTGGGTGGCGGTCACCGTGGTGTGGCAGGCCTTGCCGGCCGAGGCGGTGCAGCGCAGCGTGACTACGATGACGTCGCCCTTGCGCTGAACGCGCGTGATGCTGGCGTGTCCCGAGGTGGTGGAGGCCGAGCTCGCGCCCGGGCTCGCGCCGGTGAGGCCGCCGGTAAGACCGCCGCCGAAGAGGCTGCCGGTGGTGCCGCCGGTCGTGGTGCCGCCGCCGCCGGCGCCGCCGCCGCCCGTGCCGCCGCCACCCGTGCCGCCGCCACCCCCGCCACCGCCGCCGCCGCCCCCGCCGCCGGTCCCCGTGAGCGAGCCTGCTTCAGCGAGGAGCGCGGCGATGTCGTCCACGACGGTGCTCAGAGGTGCCGGGAGTGAGCCGCCGACGGTCTGCAGCGTTGTGATCAGCCCCTGCAGCAGCGTCGGGGTGAGGGCGCCACCGCTGGTCAGCGTGCTTGTGAGGCCATCGAGGGTCGAAGCCGCCGTCGTGGGCACGCCCGGCTCGCCGGCAACCGTGGTCAGGATGCCGGCGAGCGGCGCCAGCGCGCCACTGGCGATCGATGCGCCGGGAGAGAGAGCGGGAAGCGCGTCGAGAGCGCCGAGCCCGTTCAAGATCGACGCGCTGGACATGAGGCTGCCGACGCTCGCGAGCCCTCCGAAGATCGACGTCGAGGCTGATAGCTGATCGGCGAGCGCGGTGGCCACGCCGCTCAGCGGCGCGGGGAGGCTGGCCGCGGCGCCCTGAACGTCGCCGATCGCGCCGAGGAGCTCCGTCGGGGTGATCGCGCCGCTTCCGCTCAGGATGGTTGCGGCGCTCTCGAGCGCGGAGGCAGCCGTTCCCGCCCCGGGGCTGCTGGCCAGGGTCGAGAGGACGGTGGCGACAGAGCTGAGCGAGGTGGCGGGAACAGCTGAGCCGAGGCCGAGATCCTGCAAGCCGGCCAGGGCGGTGAGCGCGGACGCGTCATCGCCGGCGGTCAACCCGCTGACCTGGGTGAGCAGCTGCCCGAGTCCGGCCGTGGTAAGGGCGGCCGTGAGCTCGTTGACGGCGGTCTCGACCGCGGCAGACGCACCCGCGGCCGAGCCGATCCCGGCGAGGTCGCCGAGGGTTTCGGTCAGGCTCGTGGCGGCGGCTGGGTTGGTAAGCGCGTCGAGGAGCTCTGTCAAGAGGGTGCCGAGGATCCCGCCGCCGTCCAGTGTGCCGATGGCATCATCGAGCGCGCTGAGCGACCCCGAGACAAGTGAGCCGCCGGGCGCGACAGCCTCGAGAATGCTCAACTCGGAGAGGATCGAGGTCGCCTCGGTCGAGCTGATCCCTGCAGCTTGCAGCGCCGCGGTGATGTCGGGCACGGCCGGGAGCGAATTGCTGGCCAGGGCGCTGTCGAGCGTCGGGGTGGCGAGCGAGGCCGCGAGGACGGTGACGCTAAGCGCGGCCTTGAAACGCAGGTGATTCATCGGGATCCTCCCATCGGTGGTGGGTCGTACCCGCCGCGCCGTGCACTGTCGTGGGCTAACACCCCACGCTGTTGCCCCTATCGCGAGCCGAGGCCGACGTTCCCTCATCGGCAGCAAGGACGCGAGCTTTAGTGCTCCTCGAAAATTTTATATAAGGTGAGATTTTCCTCTATGAATGCTTCTGCTCGCCCATGACCTCGGCCGCCGCAGCCTCGGCCGCGACGAGCTGCTCCTCCACGAGCCTGAGGCCGGAATCCCAGAACCCCGGATCGGCGAGGTCGATGCCCACGATCGCGCCGAGCTCCTCGGGGCTGCGCGAGCCGCCGGCGGCCAGAAGCTCGAGGTAGCGTGGAACAAACGACTCCCCCTCCTCGATAAAGCGACGGTACACCGACAGGGCGAGCAGCTGCCCGTAGGCATAGGCGTAGACGTAGCCCGGAGTGTTGATGAAGTGGGGCACGTAGGACCACCACATGCGGTAGCCGTCGGTCACCTCCACGGCGTCGCCGAGGAGCTCGACCTGGGTCTCGGTCCAGAACTCGTTGATGCGATCTACCGACAGCTCGCCCTCGGCCCGGCGGCGGGTATGCACAAGGTCCTCGAAACGGTTCATGGCCATCTGCCTGAACACCGTCGCGATCGCGCCCTCGAGGCTCTCGGCGAGCAGGCTCAGGCGCTCCCGCGGGGTCGAGGCGGCATCGAGCAGCCGCCCGAACACGAGCGCCTCCCCGAACACCGACGCGGTCTCGGCCAGGGTCAACGGCGTCGACTGGTGAAAGATCCCCTGCGGCCGGGCGAGCGCAGCGTGCAGCCCGTGGCCGAGCTCGTGCGCCATGGTCAGGACATCGCGACGGCGCGCCGTGTAGTTGAGCATCACGTACGGGTGCACGCTGGGGACGGTGTAGGCGCAGAACGCGCCGCCGCGCTTGCTCGCGCGGATGGGCGCGTCGATCCAGTGCTTCTCGAAGAACTGGCGGGTGATCTCGCCGGCGACCGGGGAGAACGCCTGGTAAGTGCCAAGCACGAGCTCGCGGGCTTCGCCGAAGGCGAAGGTGACGTCCTCGTCGATCACCGGCGCGGAGCGGTCGTAGTCGGCGAGCTTTGGCAATCCGAGCAGCCGAGCCTTGAGCGCGTACCACCGCTGCGGGATGTCGTAGCGGCGGCGCACCGCTTCTGTCAGCGCCGCTACCGATTCGTCGGAGGCCTCGTTCGAGAGATTGCGGCCGGCGAGCCAGTGGGGGTAGTGACGCAGGCGGTCCTCGACCGCTTTGTCGTGCACGAGCGTGTTGTAGATGAACGAGCGCGTGCGAATGCCGGGCTCGAGCGCCGCGGAGGCGGCCTGCGCCGCCGCGCGCCGCACCTCCCGCTCGGGTGACTGCAGTCGGCTGAGGACAACCTCGAGCTTGAGCTCCTCGCCGTCGAGGGGCACGGTGAGCGCTGCAGTCAGCTCGCCGAACAGGCGCCCCCACGCGGCCTGGCTCGAAATCGCCTTTTCCGCCATGATCTTCTCTTCGGGCTCCGAGAGCAGGTGCGGGCGGTAACGGCGCACGCTGCGCAGGTAGTGGGCGGCAAAGGCGAGCTCGTCGGGGCTCAGCAGCCGCTCGACCTGCTCGTCGTCGAGCGCCGCCCACTCGAGCTCGAAGAACAGCAGCTTGGTCTCGATCTCTGTTCCGCGCTCCTGCACGTGCTGGAGGAGCTTCCCGCGCTCGGGATCGGCCGTGTCGGTGGAGAATCGTAGGGCGGCGTAAGACCCGGCCTTCCCGACGAGCTCGTGGATCTCCTCGAGCCGGCGCATCGCCGCGGCGAGCTGCGAGGAGTCGAGCTCGGCCAAATGGCCGGCATAAGTGGCGGCGAATTCTTCGGCGAGCTCGGTGGCACGATTGAGCTGGCGCTCGACCCCCTCCTCGCCTTCGCCCTCCGCAAGCTCTTCGAGGTCCCATTCGGTGCTCAGGAGCTCGGGGTCAGCGAGTAGTGAGGTATCGGTAGCCATGCGAGAGAGACTATTAGGGTGCGGCCCGTTGCCGTTTCACTTCGGTCGGGCAGGCGCCCACGTCGAGTGGGCCGCTCAACTTGAAGACCGAGATCGCCTGCCCGAAGGCGAGATGGCGGAAAACGAGCCGCGCGGCGTGATCCGATCCCGTCCACTCACCCTCCGGCGAGTATTCCAACCCGTGTGGGTGCCACGGGTCGCGGGCCGGGGTGGTCACGAGGTAGCGGTAGCGTCCGGCGTCGACCGCCGTCCGCCAGGCGCGACAGGTGCGGATCGGCGTGAACGAGCCGTGGGGACCGTGGTGGGCTACGTACTGGACCCGATTGGAGTCGTCGAGGCCGAGCAACGGGTAGGAGAAGAAGCCGCCAAACGTGCCCACGAGCCCGATCCGCGCGCCGTGAACGCCCCTCGCCCACGCCCACATCGTCGACAGCGATGACACCCCTGGTTGGAAGGCATAGCGGCCGCGGAGATAGTGGCGCTGCCCGGCGTACCCGGTCACCGCGACAGCGGCGAGCACCGCCGCGAGACCACCGAGCAGAAGTGCCCGGGGCGGTGGGCGGCGGGCCAAGCCGCCCGCGGCGGCGAGCGCCCCCAGCGCGGTCACGCCGACGACGATCGCCCCGAGGACATAGCCGCCGTTCCACAGCCGATCCTCGGCGAGGGTGACGGCGAGGAGCAGGGCGAGGACCGCGAGCGTCGCGGCCCGCGCCCGGGCACCGTCGAACCAGGGGGCGAGCGGAGTCACTGCCAGCGCCAGGGTCAGGCCCGGGGCTGCGTAACGAAGATTGAAGGCGAACCCTGAAGGGTCGCCGGCGGGACCGGCCGCGGTCTCGGGCGTGATCAGATAGGCGGCGAGCGAGGCGAGCGCGACGAAGCCGAGCATCTGCGTCGTCGGGGAGTCGGCTTTGCCGACTCCCCCGCGACCGGGGAGGCAGAGCACTGGGCCGAGGACGGCGACCGCGACCACGGCTACCCACCACGGTCCCAGACCCGCGGCGAGACCGGGGGCGAAGAAGCGGCTCCAGATGCTCGTGTCGCTCGCGTAGTGCACGATCGAGAAGCCGGTCTGCTGCTGGAGCGGCGCCGCCGGCGTGGACAGGATCCCGAGGCCCACCCAGGGCAGGGGATTGCCTACTGCGATGAGGTTGCGTACGTACCAGTAGCCCGCGGCGAGGACGAACGCGGGGACCCAGGCTTTCGCGACGCGGCGACGGCGGCCACGATGAGCGATGAGGATCGTGCCCACGGTCAGCGCGAGCACCGGAGCGAGCAGGCTGAGCTTGACCGAGACCGCAAGCCCAGCCGCGATCGCCGCGAGGGTTAACGGGGCGGCTCTGGTGAAGGGGTGGGCGGAGTCCGATTCCGACTGCGCGTTAACCACGAGCGCCACTGCGGCGAGGAGGAAGAAGACGCCGGCGATGTCGTTGGCCGCGGTTCCTCCTTGAGAGATGCGCATCATCGGGGTGGCGAACGCGAGCGCAGCCCCGGTCATGGTCCACGGGCCGAGGCCGCGCGGGGAGCCGATGCACCACGCCGCCAGGAGGCTGAGCGAGAGCCAGCCGAGATTGATCGCCGGAGACAGCGTGTCCCGCCCGAGCAGGACGATCCCGAGCCCGTGCACCAGCTCGGCGGTGGCCGGGTAGAAGGCGGTCAGGTACTCGACGTCGGTGAAGCGCAGGCTCGTCACCCACCCGGTCTGCGCGAACGACGCCGCCCACGGCAGGTGGTACCAAAGCGAATCGAAGCTCCGAATCCCGATGTCGTAGGAGACGAGTGTGGGCACGGCCCACTCGGCGATCACCGCGGCGGCAGCGATGAGCGCGATGGTGGTGGCGAGTGGGGGTGTGGCGGGGCGGGGGGGTGTGCGGGTGGCGGGGGGTGGGGTGGGGGCGCGGGTGGACCAGGGTGGGGTGGGGGCGCGGGTGGACCACGCGCGCGCTGCGACCGCCGCGAGTACGCAGGCCGCGACTATGGGCCCGAGCCGGAACAGACCGACGGCGCCGAGCACCTCGAGGAGCCCGATCAACACGGCTAGGCCGAGAACGAGCTCGGCCAGGCGCGCGAGCGCGCCGCTCCACCCCACGAGCAGCCGCGCCCGCAGCGACAGGGCGACCACCGCCATCGATGCGCACACGACGAAGAGCGCGGCGAATCCAACCGCGTAGCGCCCTACCGTCACCTGCTGCTCGACCCCATGGTTCGCTGTAACACTAGGGCCGTGGCATCGAGCGTGGGTCGACTGACTGGAGGTCTGCTGGCGCTGCTGGCGCTGCTGGCCGTCGCCGTGGCCGTCGCGGGGTGCGGGGGCAATGCGCCGCGGCGTCCACGACTGAGCTCGGTTCCGCTCGTTGCCGGCGGCAGCGTCGTCGCGCGAGCGGACTCCTGCGACGCCGGCGCCAACGCCTACTGCGCGCTCGACGTCGTCTTCGTCGATCCCCGCTTCAAGTCCGCGCAGCAGCTGGTGGCGCACGAGCGACGGTGGCTGAAACGGAGCCGTTGGATTCGCGTCTCAGCTCAGACGGGCGATGAGCAGGCAGCCGACTCGCCGGGCGATCGCTTGCGGGTCACCTACTCAACCGCGGCGCTCGACCTCAAGGACATCGATCTCGGCTGGATCAAGCGCCCGCGCGCGATCGCCCTCGCGCTCTCGGATGCGATCTACGACCGCTCGGCGGCGATGTCGATCATGGTGGTGGCGGGGCCATCGTGAAGCAGAGTCTTCACTCGCGTTGCAGATCCGTCAGCTACTGACTGAGCCTGGCCGAGAAACGCGCCTACCGAGAGGGGCGCTCGGGAGGAGAAGGGGCGAAACGCTCGGGATACTGCGAGCCCGAAGGACGTGGACGCTTTTGTGCCGCTGTGCGCGGCACAAAAGCGTCCACGTCGCGCGCCCGGGACCCCGCGGCGCCCCCGGCCCCACGGCGGCCCCGGCCCCGGCCCCCTACTTAATCGCCTTGCCCGACGGGCTCATCACGTACCACAGGCCGCCGTTCGTATTGATGCCCTGGCCAGTGTGGCTGCCGGGCGAGGAATCGGAGACGTAGGTGTAGAGCGGCCAGCCGGCGTAGGTCACCACGCGGCCGCCGGAGGGATCGGGGTCGCTGCTGAGCAGCGATGCCTTGACGCCGCCGGAGGCGCCGAGCTTCGCGCCGCTGGGAAGGACCACGGGGGGCCAGACCGAGGCGCAGCTCCCGGTGCAGGTGACATGCTTGCCGCCGTCGGGCAGGAACTGGTAGAGCGTCCTGCCCTGAGAGTCGACGAGGACAGTGCCCAGGCCCGACTCGCTCTTAGCGCCGATCACTACCGCCGGCACGGTCTTCGTGGGGGCGCTGGCAGCCTTCGACGGAGTGGTGTTCGAAGAGCTGCCGCAGGCGGCGACGCCGAGGGCGAGCGCACTCACAAGGAGCGGGATCGACAGTTTCTTCATCGGGACTCTCCTTAACGCCTGCGGGGCCGGGACGCGCGCGATCACGTGGGAGCAATCGTATGCCGATCGGGCGCCGATCCGCGGTCGCGCGATCCTCCCCTAACTCAACGTAAATGGCCGCTATCGCTGGGGAGTGCCGCGCTCTCGCGGGGCAGTACCACCACGCGGCCGTCCTCGCCCACCGCCAGCGAGCTGCGGCCCGCGAGCAGGTCCCGCAGGTCGGCCCCGACCAGCTCGCGGCGCCAGCCCAAGAGGGTGCGCACGGACGGCTCCGGGTCACCCCGACGGGCGGTGGCGACGATCTGATCGAGCTCAGCGCGCGAGGCGATGAGCTCGTAGGCGAGGCCTGCTTCGATTCCCCGCGCACGAATCAGGGACTCGGCGAGCGCGATCAGGGGTGCGTCGCCGGACTCCGAGATACCGCGACGGTCCTCGCGCGGGATCGGCGGCTGCTCGGCCCCGCGCTCGATCGCCTGGATGATGACCTCGCCCCGGCGGCGGATGTTCGAGGGATGAACGCCGCGGATCTGCTCGAGCGCCGAGACCGTACTGGGCCTGCGCTTGGCCGCCTCGACGAGCGCGGGATCGGCGAGGACGGAGCCGACAGGCCTGTCCTCCTGGGACGCCGTGCGCTCGCGCCAGGCGGCGAGCTCGCGCGCGATCGCTCGTGCGCGTGGGTCGAGCTGACCGACCCGGGGCAGCCGTTCCCAAGCGGTCTCAGGATCGCGCTCGTCGGTGGCCGATTCGAGCAGACGGCACTCCTCGAGTGCCCATTCGACCCGGCCAGACTCCTCCAGGCGCGCCTGGATGGTGTCGCTGAGCTCGAGCAGGTGGACGACGTCTTCGCGCGCGTAGCTGAGCTGCTCGGCCGTGAGCGGCCGCTGGTTCCAGCGCGTGTAGCTGGCGGTCTTGCCGACCCGGCGGCCGAGGATGCTGCCGAGCAGATTGCTGTAGCCGGCCTGCGCGCTGGCCCCGACGAAGCCGGCGGCGATCTGGGTATCGAAGATGTTATGTATGTCGGTCTGCCAGGTGCGGCGGAGGATGGCGACGTCTTGACGGCCGGCGTGAAGCACGATCTCGACCGCGGGATCGGCGAGCAGCTCGACGAGGGGCGTGACATCGACGTCCTGGAGCGCGTCGACGAGGACGATCTGGGGCTCGCCGCCGGCGCGGTCGTCCACCGCCACCTGGACCAGGCACAGGAGTGCGCGGTAGCGGCCCTCGGACATGAACTCGGTGTCGATGCCCAGGCGGCCGGACGCTCGTGCCGCGGCGGCGATCTCGGCGACATCATCCGAGCTACCGAGAGGGGGAATCTCCCCACGCTCCATCGGGAGACCCTATCCGGAACCGCAAGTCCTGGCGGTTAACCTAGCGCGCTGGTAGGATTTGTCTCGATGATCTTTTCCTCCAAAGCTGAGTACGGAGTCCGCTTGATGGTCGAGCTCGGACGCCAGTCACCCGGGCACCCCACGAGCCTGAAGGCGGTCGCCGAAGCGGAGGGTCTGCCGCTCGCCTACCTCGAGCAGGTGGTGGCCAGGCTTCGCAAGGCGGGCCTGGTGATGAGCGCCCGGGGGGCGCGCGGTGGCTACTGGCTCGCGCGTGCGCCGCAGGAGATCTCGATGGACGAGGTCGTGCAGGCGCTCGAGGGAGCGATCGCGCCGATGGAGTGCTTCGTCAACGAGCACACCGAGCGCGTGCTGTGCTCGCACGAGCCCGACGCCGGCCGGGGATGCGCGACCAAGCTTCTGTGGACCCGCGTACAGGGCGGAATCATCCGCTCCCTTCAGCAGACCACACTGGCTGATCTGGTCGAGTTCTCACAACGAAACTCGGTTAGCGCCGAACTGCCGGCTGCACGCGCCCCAGCGGCCGCATAGCCCCACAAAACTTGAACTGAAAGCGGGAGATGGCAGATCTAGAAATCAGAAACCTTCACGTCCGGGCCGGAGAGAAGGAGATTCTCCGGGGCCTTGACCTCACCGTCGACAAGGGCGAGATCCACGCTCTGATGGGTCCGAACGGCTCGGGCAAGTCAACGCTCGCGAACGCCATCATGGGCCACCCCGGGCTCGACGTGACCGACGGCCAGATCCTCTTCAAGGGTGAGGACATCACCGAGGCCGATCCCGACGAGCGCGCGCGGATGGGCCTGTTCCTGGCCTTCCAGTACCCGGTGTCGGTGCCCGGCGTGACCGTCACCAAGTACCTGCGCACGGTGATGAACGCTCACCGCGAGGCGCACGGCGAGGAACCGATCTCGCTCAAGGAGTTCCGCCAGACCGTCGAGGCGGCGATGAAGCTGACCGAGGTCCCCAAGGAATTCTCGAGCCGGTACCTGAACGAGGGTTTCTCGGGCGGCGAGAAGAAGCGCATGGAGATCCTCCAGCTCGCGCTGCAGAAGCCCGAGATGGCGATCCTCGACGAGACGGACTCCGGCCTCGACATCGACGCCCTCCGCGTGGTGGCCAACGGCGTCAACTCGGTCGCCGGACCCGACATGGGCGTGCTCATCATCACCCATTACCAGCGCATCCTCCATCTGGTGCAGCCCAGTCACGTGCACGTGATGTTCCACGGGCGCATGGTCAAGCAGGGCGGACCCGAGCTCGTGACCGAGCTCGAGGCCAAGGGCTACGGCTGGATCCGCGAGGAGATCGAGGCAGCGGCATGACCGGGGTGGGCGAAGTGAGCACGACGGCCGCCCTGCCCGACGTCTCCTCAGAGTTCCCCGTCCTGCGCCGGGAGATCAAGGGCCGCCCGATCGTCTACCTCGACTCGGGCGCGACGTCGCAGACACCCCAGCCGGTGATCGACGCGATGACGCACTACTACACGCACTCGCGAGCGAGCATCCACCGCGGCGTGTACCCCTTGGCGGTCGAGGCCACCGACCTCTACGAGGGCGCGCGCGAGCGAATCGCTCAGTGGCTCGGGTCGACGGTCGAGGAGACGATCTTCACCTCGAACGCAACCGCAGCGATCAACCTCGTCGCATACACGTGGGGCCGGCAGAACGTCCAACAGGGCGACCTGGTGGTGATCACCGAGATGGAGCACCACTCGAACATCGTGCCCTGGCAGCTCGTCTGTCAGGACCGTGGGGCCGAGCTCGCCTACGTCCCGATCCTCGACAACGGTCACCTCGACCCCGACGCGCTCGAGGCGCTGCTCGCCCGCGGCCCCCGGCTGCTCGCCCTGGCCCACGTCTCGAACGTCCTGGGCACCATCAACCCGGTCGCCTCGATCGTGCGCCGAGCGCACGAGGCCGGTGCCGTGGTGGTAATCGACGGCACCCAGGCCGTGCCCGCGATGCCAGTTGACCTGAGGGAGATCGACGCCGACTTCTACGCCTGGACGGGACACAAGGCCTACGGGCCGACGGGCATCGGCGTCCTCCACGGGCGGCGCGAGCTCCTCGAAGCGATGCCGCCGTTTATAGCCGGCGGTCACATGATCCGCGCCGTGGGGGATCTCGAATCGACCTGGGCCGACCTGCCCTGGAAGTTCGAGGCGGGCACTTCGCAGATCGCCGAGGCGATCGGGCTCGGGGCGGCCGTGGACTGGATGCAGGCGCTCGATGTCGAGCGGATCCGGATCCACGAGGAGGCGCTCGTCGCCGAGACGCTCGAGCGCCTCGCCGAGGTCCCGGGGCTCACCATCCACGGGCCGCCCACCGCCTCCGAGCGGGGCGCCCTGGTCTCCTTCGCCCTCGAGGGCGCGCATCCCCACGACGTCGGCGAGATCCTCGGGCGCGAGGGCGTGTGCATCCGGGCCGGACACCACTGCGCCCAGCCGTTGATGCGCAGGCTCGGCATTGGCGCGAGTACGCGGGCGTCATTCGCGGCTCACAATTCGCTGGCGGACGTCGATCGGCTGATCGAAGGCTTGGCCGTCGTACGCCAGGTAATGCAACTCTAGAAACGCGCCATGGAAGACCTCTACCGCGAAAACATCCTCGAGCACTACAAGCGCCCCCACAATTGGAGCCCGCCCGCTCCCCCGATCGAGGACGCCGATCACGAGTTCCACGATCTCAACCCGCTGTGCGGCGATGAGCTCAAGGTACAGCTCAAGATCGGACCCGACGACGAGATCGAGGACGTGCGCTTCTCCGGCCACGGCTGCGCGATCTCACAGGCGGCGGCCTCGATGGTCTCGGACGAGGTCAAGGGAATGAAGATCGACGATCTGCTCAAGCTCGACCGCTCGTTCATCCTCGATCTCCTCGGCGTCGAGATCTCGGCGACCCGGATCAAGTGCGCCCTGCTCTCCCTGAAGGTGCTCAAGGGTGCCTCCCTCGGCCATGCAGTGGGATGGGAATCAGAAGCGACCAAAGGCTCCAACGGCCAGGTGACGTAGGCCATGCCACCCCCGCTATGATCTGAATGAGAAATCCGATCAACGCACTAGGACATACGGATCACGTGGCACAAATCATCGAAGTCTGTGCAGTAAACGACCTGCCGCCCGGCGCCAAGCGCCTGGTCGAGTGGGAAGACCTCGAGATCGGTGTTTTCAACTGCGGCGGCACGGTCTACGCGATCGAGGACCGCTGCACGCACGACGACGGCCCGCTCGTCGAAGGCGAGTTCGACCAGGAGGCGTGCACGGTTGAGTGCCCGCGACACGGCTCCCTCTTCGACCTGAAGACAGGCAAGCCGAAAACTCTTCCCGCCTACGTTCCGGTGGACACCTTTCCGGTGCTCATCGACGAGGAAACGATCAAGCTGGAGGTGGAGTAGTGGCGACTCCCGATACAGAAGTCCTGCCTGAAGTCCCTGTAATCCTGACTGAGAACGAGCAGCTCGGCAAGATCAACTCCGACTACACCGAGCGCTACGGCTTCCACGACGCCGAGAACTATCTGTACAAGGCGCCCAAGGGGCTCACCCGCCAGACGGTGGAGATGATCTCCGACTTCAAGTCCGAGCCACAGTGGATGCGCGACTTCCGCCTCAAGGCGCTCGACCACTTCCTCGCCCGCAAGCAGCCCACGTGGGGCTCGCCCATGCTCGCCGAGGTCGACTACGACAACATCCGCTACTTCGTCCGCGCTTCCGAGACGCCGTCTCGCTCGTGGGATGACGTGCCCGAGGACGTCAAGCGCACGTTCGACCGCCTGGGCATCCCCGAGGCTGAGCGCAAGTTCCTCTCCGGCGTCGGGGCCCAGTACGAGTCCGAGGTCGTGTACCACCAGGTCCACAAGGATCTCGAGGCCCAGGGCGTCATCTTCACCGACATGGACACCGCGCTGCGCGAGCACGAGGACCTCGTCCGCAAGTACTTCGCGACGATCATCCCGCCCAACGACAACAAGCTCGCGGCGCTGAACTCCGCCGTGTGGTCGGGCGGCTCGTTCGTGTACGTGCCCGAGGGCGTCCACGTCGAGATGCCGCTGCAGGCCTACTTCCGGATCAACACGGAGAACATGGGCCAGTTCGAGCGCACGCTGATCATCGCCGAGCCCGGTTCCTACGTGCACTACGTCGAGGGGTGCACTGCCCCGACCTACAGCTCGGACTCGCTGCACTCGGCCGTGGTCGAGCTGATCGCCCAGCCCGGTGCTCGGATTCGTTACACGACAGTCCAGAACTGGTCGATGAACGTCTTCAACCTCGTCACCAAGCGCGCCGTCGCCTACGAAGACGCAACCGTCGAGTGGGTCGACTGCAATCTCGGCTCCAAGCTGACGATGAAGTACCCGAGCATCTACCTGCTCGGCGAGCGCGCGCACGGCGAGGTCCTCTCGATCGCCTTCGCAGGTGCGGGCCAGCACCAGGACGCCGGCGCCAAGATCGTGCACGCCGCGCCCAACACGACCTCGAACATCTTCGCCAAGTCGATCTCCAAGGACGGCGGACGCGGCTCCTACCGGGGCCTGCTCGAGGTGGCCAAGGGCGCCCATGGCGCGAAGTCGAAGGTGGTGTGTGACGCGCTCCTGCTCGACGAGCACTCGCGCTCGGATACCTACCCGACGATCCGCATCGGCGAGAACGACGTCGACGTCGGTCACGAGGCGACGGTGTCCAAGGTCGGCGAGGACCAGCTCTTCTATCTGCGCTCGCACGGCATCCCCGAGGAAGAGGCGTCGAAGCTGATCGTCAACGGCTTCATCGAGCCCATCACCAAGGAGCTGCCGATGGAGTACGCGGTCGAGATGAACCGGCTGATCGAGCTCCAGATGGAGGGCTCGATTGGCTAGCGTGGTCGCCGAACGCGAGCCCGAGTTCCTAGCGGCGCGCCGAGAGCGCGCCGCTCGCTTGACGGAGACCCTCGCGCTGCCCAACTTCAAGGGCACCGCGGGGTGGGAGTTCACCGATATCTCGGCGCTCGACCTCGAGAAGTTCACCCCCGCGCCGTCGGCCTCGAACGGGGCCGCGCCTGACCGACTGTTCGCCCCCGAGAACGCCACCGAGCTCACTCAGGTCGACGCCGGCGAGGCGACGCTGTCCGGCGCCGAGCTGCCCGCCGGCGTGATCGTCGGCTCGCTCGAACAGGCCGCCCGCGAGCATCCCGAGCTCGTCGAGCGCTACCTCGGCACCGTCGTCTCCAGCGACGATGTGTTCGTGGCACGCAACGACGCGGGCTTCCGCGGCGGCGCGTTCGTGTACGTGCCCTCGGGCACCGCGCTCGAGCATCCGATCCTCCTCTCCCAGGTTCAGAGCGCCACCAGCACCGAGCTCCACCGGCGCACGCTGGTCGTGATCGAGGACGGAGCCCAGGCCGAGGTGTGGGAGCAGTACCTGTCGGCCTCCGAGGAGGTCGAGGGAGTGTTCAACACCGTCGTCGAGCTCGTCGTCTCCGAGAACGCGCGGCTGCGCTACGTGTGCGGCCAATCGCTGTCCGAGCGGAGCTGGATCTTCGGCTCTCAGCGCGCCGAGGTTGGGCGTGACGGCTCGCTCGAGTGGGTTGCCTTCGGATTCGGCTCTACCGGTGGACGCGTGCGCATGGAGACGCGGCTGGGCGGTCCCGGCGCCGACGCCCGGGTGACCGGCGCGTATGCGAGCCACGCCCGCCAGCACATCGACTTCGACACCACCCAGGAGCACGCCGCCCCGAACACGACCTCTGACCTCGCCTTCCGGGGCGTACTCCAGGGCCGCTCGACAGCGGTCTGGAAGGGGAACATCATTGTCGACCCCGGGGCTCAGAAGACCGACGCGTTCCAGGAGTCGCGCAACCTGCTGGTATCAAAGCGCGCCCACGCCGACGCCATTCCCGGCCTCGAGATCCAGGCCAACGATGTCCGCTGCACCCACGCGGCGGCGATCTCGCAGCTCGACGCCGATCAGCTCTTCTACCTGCGCTCCCGCGGCCTGCCCGAAGACGTCGCCAAGGGCCTCGTGATCGAGGGGTTCCTGTCGGCGCTGACCGAGCGCTTCGAGCCCGGTCCCGTGCGCGAGATGCTCGCCGGCGCGCTCGAGCGGCGCCTCGGGATGATCCTGGCCGATTAGGCCGGCGGCCGGGAGTTCTGCGCGAGCAGAACTCCCAATGGAAGCGGCGCAGCCGCTTCCACGCGTACGATTGACGCGCGATGGCCCGCGCGACGGTACCGATGATCCCGCTGGGTTACGGCAAGTTCGTCCGTGCCGACCGCGTGTACGCGCTGGTGCCGCTCGAAGGCTCGGAGCGGGGCGACCGGCGGCGAACGCTGGTGCACGTGGAGGGGATCGAGGCGCCACTCGTGGCCTCGCGCTCCGAGCGTGCCCTCGCCGAGGACCTGGCGGCGGCCCTCGGACACGAGCCGCCGGGCGGACGTGTTGGAGACGCGCGCCGGTCTGGGCAGGAAGCGCTGTTCTGAGCCGGTGAGCATCGTCGGGCTCGACCATGTGCAGGTGGCCGCGCCGCCTGGCTGCGAATCCGAGGCCCGGCGCTATTACCGTGACTTGCTCGGCCTGACCGAGATCGAGAAGCCCGAGCCGCTGCGCCCGCGCGGCGGCGTCTGGTTCAGCCTCGGCCCCCAGCAGCTGCACGTGGGTGTGACGGCACGGTTCTCGCCCGCCCGCAAGGCCCATCCGGCGCTGAGCGTGGCGTCCGGCGAGATCGATGCGCTCGCCGACCGGCTCGCGGCGGCGGGGGCCGAGGTGCTCTGGGACGACACCATCCCGGGCCAACGACGGTTCTTCTCCGAGGATCCGTGGGGCAACCGGCTCGAGATGGTGGCGGGCTGAGAACCGTCGGCAAGTCCTGCGGGCGCGCTGGGCGTAACTCAGACCAAGGGGCCGCTGCTCTGGGGTGTCCTCGGCCCGGTCCGCCCCGGAGGCGCGCCACCACCGGTCTCGGGAGCGCGAATCCAGGCGAGGATCCGTCCGTGGGAGATGACGAAGTCGGTGCGTGCGAGCTGACCGGTGCCCGATCCGCAGCCGGCGTCTGGCCCGGGCCGGTTCGTGAGACGGAAGAGCGCGCTGACGAAGCGACCACGCCGAGTGGCGGAGATGAGCAGGGCGCCGCACGGGAGGGCCGCGTTCGCGGCCCGCGCCTCGGCCTCGTTGCGGATCGAGATCGCGGCGCCCGCGCCGTCGAAGAACTCGCTCGGGAGGGCGAAATACCGGGCCGCAGCGTCGACATCCCCGCGGCGGAGGGCAATTGACCAGGCGCGAATCACGCTTACGGCTTTCGCATCGGCCGGCGCGGGCGCCGTGCGCGACGCGGCGCTCGTCCGCGCCCGGTGTGCGCTCGATCCGCACCCGGCGCCGAACATCGCCATCCCTACCACCGCTACCAGCCACCGCGAGCGAGCCGTTGCCATGTCACGGATCATCGCAGCCGCGCGAGCACCCGCTCAGTACGCTCTGGCTGGAATGCGGCTGACGACCTTCCAGGCGCCCGGGCGCGAGCAGCCGATTTCGGGCGAAGTATGCGGCGAAGAAGTCATCGCCTTCTCCGATGACTCGACCGTTCGTGACCGGCTCACCTCCGGAGACCTCAGTGCCGCCGACGGCGAGCGGTGGCCCCTCGAGCAGGTGTCGCTGCTCGCCCCCGTGCCCGACCCGGGCGCGATCTATGGCATCGGATTCAATTACGCCCAGCACGCCGCCGAGACGGGCACCGACCCGCCTGAGCGCCCGGTCGTCTTCGTCAAGGTGCGGGGCGCGGCCGCTCCACCTGGCGGACCGATTCACTGCCCGGCGGTCGTGCGCAGGCTCGATTACGAGGGAGAGCTCGTGGTCGTGATGGGTGCCGAGGGAGTCATCGGGGGCTACTGCGTGGGCGACGACGTGAGCGCCCGAGATCTGCAGAAGCGCGAGCCCCAGTGGACGCGGGCCAAGGGCGCCGACACGTTCTGCCCCTACGGTCCGTGGATCACCACCGTCGACGAGATGCCCTCGGCGGAGAACCTCCAGCTCCGCACCTGGGTCAACGGCGAGCTGCGGCAGGACGCGCGCACCTCCGATCTGATCTTCGGCTGCCAGGAGCTCGTCGACTTCATCTCGGAGACGTGCACGCTCGAGCCCGGAGACCTGATCCTCACAGGCACACCGAGCGGCGTAGGGATGGGCCTCGACCCTCCGCGGTTCCTGCAGTCAGGAGACGTGATCCGGATCGAGATCGAAGACCTCGGAGCGATCGAGCACTCGGTGGCGTGAAGCCCGCCGCGTGCCGGCAGACTTAGTACCGCGCGATACTAAGTCTCTAGTACCATGCGATACTAGGTCCACCCGTAAGCCGTCCCGAGAGAGGTGAAGTCGATGCCTGAGCCAGCCCACGTCCTCGTCGTTGCCCACCAGACCGCATCGACCCAGGGCCTGATGGACGCCGTGCAGGCGCGCCACGAGCGCGGCCCGGCGACCTTCCATCTCGTGGTGCCCCAGCGCCCGCACGGCATGCACAAGTTCGTCGATCCCCACGACGACGGATTCGAGGCGGCCGCGGCAGTCCTCGCCGCCGCGCTCCCCAAGCTGAGCGCCGCCGCCGGCAACGAGGTGACGGGAGCGGTGGGCGATCCCGAGCCGCTGATGGCGATTCATGATGCGATCAACCTCGGGAACTACGACGAGATCATCATCTCCACGCTCCCGCGCCGGGTGTCGAAGTGGCTCCACCTCGATCTCGTGAGCAAGGCTCGCGGAGTTGGCGTGCCGGTCACTCACGTAGAGGCGAGCCATGCCCCGGAGGCGGAGCCGCGCGAGGTCGCTTCGACGGGAGCGCGCTGAGGACGGCGCCGCTTTGAGTTTGCGCGCGGCTAGTGGTGCGCGAGCACGCGGTCGATGAGGCCGTACTCGACCGCCTCGTCCGCCTTGAAGAACCGGTCGCGCTCCATGTCGGTGTGAACCTGCTCGAGGGGTTGGCCGGTGTGCTGCGCGTAGATCTGGTCGATGCGGTCGCGGATCTTGAGGATCTCTCGCGCGTGGATCTCGATGTCCGTCGACTGGCCCTCGAATCCGGCGGACGGCTGATGGATGAGGATCCGGCTGTTGGGGAGGGCGAAGCGCTTGCCTTTCGCCCCCGCCGTGAGCAGTAGCGATCCCATCGACATCGCCACCCCCATGCAGATGGTCTGGATCTCGGGCTTGACGAACTGCATCGTGTCGTAGATCGCCAGCCCGGCGTAGATGCCGCCCCCGGGGGAATTGATGTAGATCGAGATGTCCTTGTCGGGGTCCTGGGACTCGAGATGGAGGAGCTGGGCGACGATCAGATTTGCGATCTGCTCGTCGATCGGCGTGCCGAGGAAGATGATGCGCTCGTTGAGGAGCCGGCTGTAGATGTCGAACTCGCGCTCGCCGCGGGCGGTGCGCTCGATGACCATGGGGACGAGTGGCATTGCCCTAACCCTACGACACGGCGGTGGTCGGTGGCCCTGCGACCACGCGGGCCGGTTGAGAACGGCCCGCCATGCGGCTAGCGTTAGAGCCCGCGCATGGTCCCTCTGAACGTTCCCAATGTCCTCACGGTGATCCGCATTCTGCTCGTGCCCGTGCTCGTCGTCGCGCTGCTCGACAAGACCCACGGCGGCGATCTGCTCGCCGCCATCGTGTTCGCGGCCGCCTCGCTGACCGACGCCATCGACGGCTATCTGGCGCGCGCCCGGAACTCGATCACCACCTTCGGCAAGCTCATGGACCCGATCGCGGACAAGCTGCTGATCATCGCCGCCCTCGTCGCCCTGGTCTCGCTCGATCGCGTCCAAGCCTGGGTGGCGATGGTGATCATCGCCCGCGAGTTCGCCGTCACGGCGCTGCGCATGGCCGCCACGCAGCAGGGCCTGGTGCTCGCGGCGGGACCTCTGGGCAAGCTCAAGACGATCGTCCAAGTGATCACCGTGATGGTTTTGATCGCGGTCCACGGACACCCCGTGTGGGTCTCGCTGCTCGTCTACGCGACGGTGGCGATCACCGTTTTCTCGGGCGCCGACTACTTCTTCGGCCTGCGCCGGCGGATCTCGGAGCTCGACCGTACGCGCGTCGACCGAGCCGGCGCCTGACGCGAGCGGCTCAGGCCGCGCCGTCGAGCCAGGCCCGACGGCTGGTGTGCTCGACCGCCGGGATGCCCGTCGCCAGCTCGCGGCGGATCTCCCCCAGCGTGCCGAAGCGCTCGGCGACAACATTGTGCTGGTGGATCGTCTCGAGGTTCAGCTGGTGCGCCGAGACAAATGCTCCATCGTCGAGGCCGGGGAACGCGTCGACCACGCCTCTGATCATCTCCCGCACGCAGTCCTCAACGAAACGGGGACGCCGATGGGCCTTCTCGACGACGGCGACCTCGTCGCTGCGCTTCATCAGCTCGTAGATCTCAGAGGACATCGACTGCTCGACGATCTCGAGCAGGGTGGCGGCGTCGATCTCGTCGTCGCACGATTCCGTGCAGCCGATGCGGAGCGTGCCGAGGCCACGCTGATTGTGAGTGGCGACGGGTACGGCGTCGAGGATCCGGTCGATCTCCTCGGTGTCGAAGCCCTCACCCGCCAGGCGCTCGCGCGCGGCGCCGGCGACGAGCTCCTGCGCGCACGGGCAGGCCGTGATGCCCTGGGCGGTGACGCCCGTCAGCCTCCGCGTACCTAGCTCGGAGGCCACCGCCGAGCCGTGGAGCGTATAGAGCTCCTGCGTCTGGATACCCGACACCGGAGCGAGCTTGTGCTCGGGGAAGCGCGCCTCGACGCTGACCTCCGCTCGTCGCGCGCCCTGGCGGACGCGGACGAGCTGGGCGATGTGCTCGGCGAGCGTCTCGGCCTTGAACGCCGCCTCACCGAGCACGACGTCGCCGATCGCTTCGTTGATGACCTCCTCGAAGCGGGACATGTGCGCCCCCTTCTGCTGGGCGCCGAGATCGACCACACACTCGAACCTCGCGGAAAAGAGCTGCTCAGCGCCGTTCTGGCGGATCCGGATCACCTTCTCGATCCCGGTTACCCCCACGCGGGAGATGCTGATCTGGACGGCCGGAAGCTGCGCCTGGACGTCGATAGAGGATGGGCTGGACGCTCGGCCGGAGAACATCGTCTCTTACAGGGTAAAGAGAGCGCGAACCGGCCGCGCGAAGACATCGTGCGTGATGCATCGATCTCCCCAACTTTTGTGGTATCACTTCTCGCGTTGGATGGGAATTGAGAGGGCTCGAACCTAAGCCGGTCCGGGTCAAAAGGTGCGTGTAGCGAAGGAGCTCAGGGGACTGTGAGCGATAAAGGACTGATTCTCTTGGGCGACGAGGCTCCGATCGTGGAGATCGACGAGCTGCGCCCGTTAATCGCCGAGGGGCACGATCGCGGGTTCCTCACCTTCGACCAGATCGCCTCGTGTCTCGAAGAGGTCGACGTGACCAAGGAGCAGCTCGAGGAGCTGCACGCCTATCTCGACGAGCAGGGCATCGACGTCGTGCAGGAGGAGGACAGCCGCGTCGCGGCGTCAGAGGCGGGGAGACTGGAAGTGTCCGCCGTGGCCGTGGCCGAGCGCCGCGTCGAGCCCGGAAAGCGCACCGAGATCGACCTCTCCGTCGAGCCGAGCCTCGATTCGCTCCGCCTCTATCTGCGCTCCATCGGTCGCGTCCACCTGCTCACCGCCGACCAGGAGGTCACGCTCGCCCAGCGCATCGAGCGTGGCGACATGAACGCCAAGCAGCAGATGATCGAAGCGAACCTACGGCTCGTGGTGTCGATCGCCAAGAGCTACCTGGGGCGCGGCCTGACCTTCCTCGATCTGATCCAGGAGGGCTCGCTCGGCCTCATTCGCGCGGTCGAGAAGTTCGACTATCGCCGCGGCTACAAGTTCTCCACCTACGCGACCTGGTGGATTCGCCAAGCCGTCACCCGCGCCATCGCCGACAAGGGCCGGACGATCAGGATCCCCGTGCACATGGTCGACAAGCTCAACAAGGTCGTGCACGTCGAGCGCCAGCTCGTGCAACAGCTCGGCCGCGAAGCGACGCCGGAGGAGATCGCCCGCGAGCTCGAGACGACCGCGCGGGAGGTGCGTGACATCCTCCGCATGGCCCAGCAGCCGGTTTCGCTCGAGAAGCCGATCGGCGAGGAGGAGGACTCGGAGCTCGGCGACTTCGTCCAGGACCAGACGGCCGAGTCGCCCTTCGAGCTTGCCTCCGAACACCTACGGCGCGAGAACCTCCGTCGCGCCCTCGCGGCGCTTCCCGAGCGCGAGCGCGAGGTGATCGAGCTCCGCTTCGGGCTCACCGGAGAGCGTCCCTACACGCTCGAGGAGGTCGGCCGAGCCTTCAACGTCACCCGCGAGCGTATCCGCCAGATCGAGAACCACACGCTGAAGAAGCTCGAGGCGCTGCCGGAGGCGCAGCGGCTTCGGGATGCCGGCTAATCGGCTAACGCCGATTGGCTTGAGAGTTCGGCTGGCGCCGAACTCCCGGGTGCGGATGATTCTCTGCCGCTAGCTACACTGCGGCTCCTCGCGGCGGGATACCCGAGCGGTCAAAGGGGCGTGGCTGTAAACCACGTGGCACTGCCTTCCCAGGTTCGAATCCTGGTCCCGCCATCGGTGTCGTGCTCGGGCGTCCGACGTATCTCGGACACGATACGCTGGCACCAAGCGCCCTCTTAGCTCAGCTGGTAGAGCACTTCCATGGTAAGGAAGGGGTCCCCGGTTCGAGTCCGGGAGAGGGCTTTCGGCCGATTTGCAGGGAAATGTCATCACTTTGTAGGCGGCAATCGGTAGTTTCTAATTGGCCTGCGCGTCCACTCCGCGTCCACTAGTTTGACGCGCGGCTCGGATGTACGTCTCAGAAGGCGTCTGTTTGCCGTCCCAATTTGCGATCACGCCGGCGTAGTGGAGCTCGATCATCCGGACGCTCGTGCCGACCTCTCGTGCGATCTGGGTGAGCGGAATCCCTTCGTAGATCCGGAG
>Ga0302325_10008727_pt1 | contig 22239 bp, 22 predicted proteins | sample Palsa_T0_2_FD_201948 | JGI IMG/M metagenome (GOLD analysis project Ga0302325, IMG submission 201948) | Peat permafrost microbial communities from Stordalen Mire near Abisko, Sweden - Palsa_T0_2 | ecosystem: Environmental > Terrestrial > Soil > Palsa > Peat permafrost | place: Sweden: Abisko...
CGCGGGTGCAGGCGCACGATCCCGAAGCGCTCAAATCGGCGCGCCAGGTCTTCGGCGATCGCATCGGCTACTACGAGACCAACTACGACGCGCTGGCCGGGGCGGACGCACTGATCATTCTGACCGAATGGAACGAGTTCCGTCATCCGAATTTTCATCGGATCAAGGCCGCGCTGAAGCAGGCGACGATCTTCGACGGGCGCAACCTGTACGATCCCGAACTGATGCGCGCGCTCGACTTTCGCTATTACTCAATCGGGCGGCGTCCCTTATAAGCGTTCGGGTTTGAAGGTGAGTAACGCCCGCAAGGTTTGGTTTCGTTCGATCAAATTGCGTCACGCCGGTTTAATTGATCGATCGAAGCGCGCATCGTTTGTGGAAGACCCACAAAGCCGCTCGCTCCCTATTTGCGCCACGGAGCAGGAAATTCGCCAGTCTTCAGAAAGCGCAGGTAGTCGCATAGAACTTCCTGATGGTCGAAGGTAAGCGGCGCTGGCGGTTGATCCGGTGCAAAGAGCCCGATTCCTTTCGCGTCATCACGAGCCTCCGGGGTACCTCGAGCGCGTCCGATATAAATAGCCGTCACGACCTGTCCACGCGGATCGCGATCCGGTCGCGAATAAACACCGAGCAGCGCTCGCAGCTCAACTTCCAGGGAAGTCTCTTCCAGCGCTTCGCGCACAGCCGCCTGCTCGACCGTTTCACCGATCTCGACAAAGCCGCCCGGGAGCGCCCATCCAAACGGAGGATATTTGCGATCGATGAGAGCGATTCGATCGTCAACTTCTACAATCACATCGGCGGCGACTGGCGGACATACTGGACGAGGCATGGAACAAGTTTAACACACCTCCCGAGGCGGAGGAGGCATATAGCAGTAGTCACTCCGCACCCATCCTTCGGACCACTACACGAGCATTCAGAAAGGTGCATCGGGAAGAAAGCTATGCTTGCATGGATTTCGCTTTCCCATGCACGATCATCCCACGCCGGAATTTTCAGCCGTGAAGGCGAATCGGAATCGATTTATACCCGACTATAAAATTCGATCGCATCCGTTGCACAGGACCGCAGGGCTGCGCTTTTGGAAATCGGCGCAGGAACTCCTCATAGAACGTGCGAATCTGCATCTCGGCAAGCCGTGCCCCAAGGCAGAAGTGTTGTCCGGTACCAAAGCCGACATGCGGCGGTTCAGCCCGTGCCACGTCAAAGCGAAAGGGATCCGTGAAAATCGCTTCGTCACGATTGCCCGAGCAATACCAGAGAATCACCTTGTCGCCGGGACGAATCGGCTGATCACCAATCTGCGCGGGTTGGACTGCGGTGCGCCGCATATGCATCACCGGACTGACCCATCGCACAATCTCGGAAGCCGCACTGGCAAGCAGCGGCGGGTCTGCGATTAAACGTCGCTTCTCCTCAGGATGTTCCGCCAGCGCGAGAAATCCTCCCGAGAGCGAGTTCCTCGTGGTTTCGTTACCGGCCGCCACCAGCAGAATAAACGTGCCGATGTAGCGTTCAGGCGTCATTGCCTCGCCGTCAACTCTTGAATGGACGAGCATGCTGATCAGATCGTCGCCCGGACGTTCGAGCCGTTCTCTCCATAATCCAAGCGCATATTCAGCCATCTCGCCGATCTTTTCCCGCAGCGCTTCAGGCGAGGGGCGGTACTCAGCGTCGTCCTCGGCTATCAGCGCGTTCGACCACTGGAACAGCATATTGCGATCATTTTGCGGCACCCCAAGCAGCTCGGCCAGCATTTGAATCGGGAGTTCAGCGGCAATGTCGCTTACAAAGTCACAAGTGTCGGCGTCTTCGAGACGATCCAGGATCGCGATCACACGGTGGCGAATCCGATCCTCGAGCAGTCGTACGCGACGAGGCGCAAATCCCGGCGAAACCATCCTGCGGTATTGATTGTGCTCGGGCGGATCCATGCTGATCATCGGCGCTTCGGTCTTTTCAGCGCCGACGCCCGCGACCCCGGCGACGTTCTCATCAAACATCCGGTGTCCACCATGTTTGCGGTCGGAGGAAAAAACGTCAGGACGTTTCGAAACCGCGATGATGTCCTCGTAGCGGGTAACCGCCCAGAATCCACGCCCATCATCCTCGGGATTCCACGCGACGGGTGCTCCGAGCCGTAGCTTTGCGAAGATCTCGTGGGGGATGCCATCACGGTAGAGATCCGGGTTCTTCAGATCGACGAAGGTGGTTTTCATCAAGCTGCTCCTTTTGGACATCCGCCGATTGTGATTCTAACGACTCTGATAACTCTGGGTAGCCCACTATTAAACGGCGATTCCTATTCCTGACAATTGCAATAGCGGAGAGCCTGATAGCGCAGGAAGAATGAGTATTCGTGCCGAGCGCGTATGTGCGCGTGGACGGCGCTCTCAAAGGCGCTGCACCGTGCGATGTGGCGGGGGCGAGATTGGAATCTCGACCTCCGCCTTGCATAGGGAAGCAGAGCGAGTCAACTGCGTGGGCGTTTAACGGCCGGCGGCGGCAAGCGAAAGGTCGTCGGCAACCACGCGATGAGGGTTGAAATACGGAAGCACGTGCTGACCGATCAACCGGAGCGACCGCATGATGTTCTGATGAGGTATCTGACCGGCCTGCTTGAAGAAAATGACCTGATCGACACCGGCCTTCTGGAAGCTTTCGAGCTTGCGATTAACGTAGTCGGGATTGCCCACGACGATCATGTCGTGATCCTTCAACTGCGCATCGGTGGCCTCCGCCGGATTTTGTTCGAGGGCGAAGACGTTGCGGATGTACTCGTAGGAATACAGCTCGTTTTTGGCCATCAGTGGCTCGAAGAGCTTGGCCACGTTCTTGAAGAACCAGCGAGCGCCTGCGAGTCCGATCGCTTCGTCTTCCTTGTTCTCGCAGACGTGACAAACTGCGACCGCGGCGAAGTTTTCGTTGGGAACCTTCGGCACTTGGTCGCTGCGGGTGGTGCAGGCCTTGCGGTATGATTCGAGCGACTTCTGCACCTGTTCCCAGTTGAAGTTGAAACTGAGTACTCCGAGGCCGCGGTCACCGGCCATCTCATAGCTTTCAGGAGCCGTGCAGGCCATCCACATCGGTGGATGCGGTTTCTGGATCGGTTTGGGGACCACGCGCCGTGGCGGAATTTTCATGAGCTTGCCATCGAATTCGAGAATGTCTTCGGTCCAGGCCTTGACGATGATTTCGAGGGCCTCGCGAACTTCGGCGCGAGTGCGATCGTAATCGACGCTAAAGCCATCTAGTTCCTGCGCGGTGGTGGAGCGGCCGGTGCCGAGTTCCATGCGGCCGTTGCTCATGATGTCCAGGACCGCGGCCTGCTCCGCCACCTTGATCGGGTTGTTGAACTTGAAGGGCAGCAGGCGGACGCCGTGAGCGATGCGAATGTTTTTGGTGCGCTGACTGACGGCGCCGTAAAACACTTCGGGCGCGGAGCTATGGGAGTATTCCTCAAGGAAGTGATGCTCGACCTCCCATACGTAGTCCATGCCGATGCGGTCGGCCAGTTCGATCTGGGCTAGCGCCTCCCAGTAAACATTGTACTCGCTCTTCTCATGCCATGGGCGCGGGGTTTCCATTTCGTAGAGTATGCCGAACTTCATCTTATCCTCCGTTGAGCAAAAGGCTTGGTCAATGGCGCAGATTCTCTATCTTTTGCCATCGCTTTGCCAAGGGATTGCGGCTCCAGAACTTACATCGGCGGCAAGATTTTCTAATCGACGGCGAGGTCCGGGCGCGAGCGTCGAGGTCAGACGACGAGGCTGTTGACGGTTATAGCTAAGCGAGTGCGAGGCGCCGCTTGAAAGGGGACAACCTATAGGGTTCAATCTCGCAAAGGGTGAATATCGGATGGTAAGGCGGTCCAAGGCAACATCGAAGGTGGGATCCAAGGCAGGAGAAGGCGAGCATAACGGATGGCCGACAGTGTTGGTGGTGCATGGGCCGAATCTGAATCTGCTGGGTGAGCGCGAACCCGCGGTTTACGGCAGCACAACGCTCAGGCAGATTGATGGGCAACTGCAGGAGTTGGCCGGTGAGTTGGGATTGGCGATCGAAATCTTTCAATCCAACAGCGAGGGCGCGATCGTCGATCGAATCCAGGCGGCGCGCGGGCGGATCGACGTACTGATTATCAATCCGGCGGCCTATACACATACCAGCGTGGCGATCCGCGACGTGATCCTGGCGATCGGCGTGAAATGTATCGAAGTACATCTGTCGAACGTCCATAAACGTGAGCCCTTCCGGCATCATTCGACTATCGCGGACGTGGCAGTGGGGCGGATAATGGGTTTCGGCGGGGACGGCTACATGATCGCGCTGCGGGCGGCGCGCAATCTGATAGCAGCGGAGCGGGCCACTCGGGAGTGACGGGCACGGGCCGGGTTGTGGTGGAATAGGCGGGTTGCGCGGACGGTCATAAAGAAGCGAATTCAAGGTCATCGATGGAAGTCAGGGAACTAAAGACATTGCTCGCGCTGATGCAGGATTTCGGCCTGGTCGAGCTGGAAATCGAAGATAAGAAGGGCAAGGTGCGGCTGGTGCGGGCGGGCGTCGCGAGCGCGATTGAAGCGCCTGCGGCGGCGAGTCCGGCGCCCAAGACGTTGGCAGCGCCACAGGCAAAAGCCCCGAAGCCGGCGTCATCGGCGTCCAACGGGACGCGCGGCGCGGAATCGCCCACGCTTACGGAGAGTCAGAAGCTGGTGGTGAGTCCGATGGTCGGGACTTTTTACCGGGCGGCGTCGCCAGATTCGGATCCGTTTGTCGAGGAGGGGGATTCGGTGCGCAAAGGTCAGGCGCTATGCATTATCGAGGCAATGAAGATGATGAACGAGATCGAGGCAGATGCAGGCGGGCGGATCGTGCGGATTTTGTGCGAGAACGGACAGCCGATCGAGTACGGGCAGCCGTTGATGGTACTGGAGCTGGGCTGAAGAAGGGGAGTTCAAGGGAACGAAGCGCAGGATCCTCGGATGAGAGGCTGACAATGTTCAAGAAACTGCTGGTGGCGAATCGCGGAACGATTGCGATCCGGATAATCCGGGCGTGCCGTGAACTGGGAATCGACACGATTGCGATCTACTCGACTGCTGACAAGGACGCGCTGCACGTGCGCATGGCCGACGAAGCGGTGTGTATCGGACCGGCGGCGGCTGAGGACAGCTACCTCAATATACCGTCGATTATCAGCACGGTGCTGACTTACGGGGCCGACGCGGTACATCCGGGGTATGGTTTCCTTTCGGAGAATGGGGACTTTGCGGAGGCCTGCCGGCGGTCGGGAGTAAATTTCGTGGGGCCGCGCGCACGTCATATACGGTTGATGGGTGACAAGCCGCGTGCGCGCCGAATCATGAAGCGCGCGGGCGTGCCGGTGCTGCCGGGTAGCGAAGGGACGGGAGTAACGGAACTCAAGGATGCGCAGGCCGACGCCGAGCGGCTCGGCTATCCGGTGCTGATCAAGGCGGCGGCGGGCGGCGGCGGCAAGGGCATGCGGATTGTCCGCGACGGGCATGAGTTGACGCGGCTGTTTCCGCTGGCGCGCGGCGAGAGCGAAGCGGCCTTCGGGTCGCGCACCATGTACCTGGAGAAATACCTGGAGCGCGCGCGCCACGTCGAGTTTCAGATTCTTGCCGACAACAATCGCAACGTAATTCATCTGGGCGAGCGCGACTGTTCGATCCAGCGGCGTCATCAGAAAGTGCTGGAAGAGGCGCCGTGTCCGGTCATGACCAAGCGGCTGCGCGAGAAGATGGGCAAGGCGGCGGTGCGCGCGGCCACGGTGGTGGGCTACTCGAACGTTGGCACGGTCGAGTTTTTGCTCGCTGGCGACGGTCAGTTCTACTTTATCGAGATGAATACGCGGATCCAGGTCGAGCATGGCGTGACCGAGATGGTTACGTCCACCGACCTGGTGAAGGAGAGTATCCGGATTGCGGCTGGCGAGCCGATGGGCCTCAAGCAGCGGCAGGTCGAGATCGCTGGGGCGGCAATCGAGTGCCGGGTGTACGCGGAAGACCCGGATACCCATCTGCCGTCGCCTGGGGTGGTGAGCAATCATCATGCGCCAGGAGGACTCGGCGTGCGGGTCGAGACTGCGCTGTACGACGGGTATCGCGTGCCAGTGCATTACGATCCATTGGTGGCGAAGCTGATTACGCATGCGGACAGCCGGGCCCTCGCGATCATACGGGCGAAGGCGGCGCTGCGCGAGTATGTGATCGATGGAATCCGTACGAATATCCCGCTTCATCTGAAGATTCTTGCCGATGCGGATTTTCAGCGGGGCGAATTTGCGACCGATTTCCTGAAGCGCTACGAGAATGTGCGAGTGGCGCCGGAAGCGATGGAGCGTGTCACGGCAAAGGCGTCGTAGGGGACGCTCGGCCCCTTGTTTCTCTGAACGGAGCTCGCGGACTCGCTAATTAGAGACCTAACCCCCCGCCCCTTCCTTAAAGGGAAGGGGCACCAGAAAGTAAAACGAGCAGGTATGCGGTTTTTGGTGATGGACGGACGAAGAGAAATAACGAGCGCGGCGATCCTGAGGACGCGACTCGGCGTTTGGATAGTAGCGGCGGCGACGGCCGCGGCGATCGGATTCGGCATGACTGGTACCGTCGCGGCGCAGTCGTCGGACCTGTCGGTGGGCGGGTTGAACTCGGGGCCAGCGTCGAATGGCACCGTGGACTCGGCGTCGGGCGGACCTAACGGTTTGCAGGGACTGGGCGGGGCGACCACGAGCGGTGCGCCGAAGGCGGCGGTTGAGGGAAAGGATTACGATTTCGGATCGGTGCTCAACGGAGTGCCCGTTGCGCACGTTTTCAAGATTCATAACGCTGGCACGGGGACGCTCGTCATCCGCAGCGTACAGACTTCATGTGGATGCACCGCGGCCAAGCCGACCAGGAGCGATCTGGCGCCGGGCGAGGACTCGGATATAGCGGTGTCGTTCGACACGAGTTTCGACAAGGGTCCGGCGACGCGAACGGTCACGGTTTCCACCAACGATCCGGCGGCGAAGCAAATCGTGTTGACGCTCAAAGGCGACGTTAAGGTGCAGGTCGAGGCGGCGCCTGCGCAGGTTGCGTTTGGCGACGTCAAGTACGGCGCCCCGCAGTCGCGGCAGGTAATCTTGAATGATTTGGTCGCGGGGCAGGATCCGCACGCCGCGCAGAGTTTCAAAGTTCGATCGCTGACCAACGCGAATCCGAATCTCAAAGTGACGGAAGCGCCGCGCACGGACGGGAAGGCGGGCGCGGTGCTGACGGTCGCATTGCTGAAAACGATGCCGGTGGGGGCCTTCGACGATACGATCAAGGTGGCGACGAGCCGCGCGCCGGTCGATATCACGGTATTCGGGACGGTGCAGGGCGACCTCACAGTGAAACCGGCGCAGGTTTCCTTCGGCGTCGTCCCGCATCATCAGGGGACTCTCAGGTTCGTGCGGCTGGTGAACGAAGGCGCGCGCCCGGTGAAAGTGACGGGAGTCAGTAGCTCAAACGTCAGCGTAAGCGCTACGATCGAGCCGGTCGCTGCGGGCAAGGAATACAAGATTACGCTGGCGCTGCAGCCTGACAGCCCTGACGGCGCGCTGCATGGGCAGATTGCCATCACGACGGATGACCCGGACGAGCAGACGCTCAACCTGCCTTTTTATGGAATCGTGGGGTCATTTCGCGGCTAAATCTGCGTGGGCGAGGCAGCCCCCAATTTCGCTCGACGTCGCGCTATCAAACCGCGGCGGAATGGCTGGCAGCAGCGGGTAGTCGCTTGATTAAGCCAGTAACGGGATATCCTGGCCGGTTGTCTTAAGTTCGCCTGCAACTCTATAGTCATTTATAGAGGTCGCCGGTGGCGTGCGCGTCCATCGGCAAGGCTGGGCTAAAGTGTCGAGATTCGCGCGGCTTAATCCGTTTCGATATCTCCTGCGCAAGATGGTGGATCTGGCGACGTCGCTGCTGACCAAGCCAGTCGCGCGCTACTCCCTGAGAGTTCCCAACGACATGGCGCAGCTGCGCAGGTATATCCGCAAGGGCGATGTGCTGCTGGTCGAAGGCAACGAGCGGATCAGCGAAGTGATGAAGTATCTTTCGCAAAGCTCGTGGTCGCATGCGGCGCTGTACGTTGGTGATGAGCCGCTCAGGCGATCGCCGGAGATGCGGCGCGAATTGATCGAGAAATATGGCGACGAGGCCAATTACCTGCTGGTCGAGGCGTTGCTCGAAAGCGGCGTGGTGCTGGTGCCGTTAAGCAAATACCGGGACTTCAACATCCGCATTTGCCGGCCTCATCAGTTGACCGCGGCTGACCAGCGGCTGGTGATTGATCACGCGATCGACAGCGTCGGCAATACCTACGATTTGAAGAATCTGCTTGACCTCGCGCGGTACTTCCTGCCGGTGAGTATCGTCCCGGCGCGCTGGCGCCGCCAGGCGCTGGAATTCGGCAGCAGCGATCCGACGCGCGTGATCTGCACGAGTTTGATTGCCGAGAGCTTCGCGCGGGTGCGCTTTCCGATCGTGCCGCTCTACGAACCGCTGCCCCCCGGGATGGAGCCTGTGCCGAGCCGCTACGCGTGGCTCGATCGCTTTACCCACAAGCCCCAGGTGTCGCATCTGCTGCGGATGGTATCGCCGAAGCTGACCACACCCCGTGACTTCGATCTTTCGCCGTACTTCGAGATCGTCAAATTCAGCGTGATCGAAAGTTCGCGCTTCGATTACCATAAGTTGCGCTGGGTCGAAGATCCCGGGCCGGCGCAGCAGCCGGGACCCGGGAAAACGCCGGGTGCGCTGGTCGAAGCGGGTACGATCGATGATGAGGTCGAAAAATCGGCCTGAGCGGCGGTTGGAGTAGCGGCGCGATTGCGCTAACTTCGGAGCCGCCGAAACGTATCGCGATTGCTGTACGCAGTTAGCGGGAGGACCCGAAGTTGGGACAGAACGAGGAACGGATCACGAACAAGCGCGAGTCGCTCGAAAAGACGATCGCCAAGATTCTCCATCGCTACTGCAACTTCGGCTGGGCCAACTATTACATCCCGGGTGAGAAGTTCCCGAGCCTGATCGAAGAACTGGTCGAGGTGGCGAGTCCCGCAGGCCAGGTCGGACAGGAGGAGTTGGTGCAGTTCTTCCTGCGCACTCAGCGAATGGAATCGGCGCAGGATCGCGCGGCCAAGTTGCAGGAAGACTTCGCTATCACTAAAAAAGGCTGACGCGGATCGCCGCGAAAGTTGCGCATACGGCATCAGGCGGCCCTGCCCGTCGGAGCAAAATTCTCTTTCAGCATAAGAATATCGAAGATTGATCGCCGCGATTAATTTTCGGCCGCGCGCCGTGGTATCGTTAGTGGGCAGCGATATCGAGGAAGGGGATCGATCATTATGGCGATAAATCAGGCCGAGCCGCCGCAGGCTTATGAGACGTTGACGGCGAATCCGGAAGCGGTCTATCTCGACGTGCGCACCGAGGGCGAGTTTGCGCAAGGTCATCCGGCGGGCGCGATCAATATACCGGTGGTGTTTATCAAGGGGCCGGGGCAGATGGAGGTCAATCCGGACTTCGTTGCGGTGGCAGAGAAGGTATTGCCCAAGGGCACCAAGCTGATCGTCGGATGCATGGCGGGCGGACGATCGCAGCGCGCGTGCGAGATGCTCGAGGAGGCTGGCTACGTCGATTTGACCAACGTGCGCGGCGGTTTCGGCGGTGCACGGGACGGTAGCGGCCAGATCATAGTGCCCGGATGGCGCGACGCGGGCTTGCCAGTAACGACCGAACTGGGCGACGCCACCTACCAGTCGCAGCGCAAGAAGGCGGCCCTCTGATGGCGATTCGGCTGACCCGAATCTATACCCGTACGGGCGACAAAGGGCTGACCGCGCTGGTGGGCGGAAAGCGCGTGCCCAAGGAGAGCGGACGGCTCGAGGCGTATGGCACGATCGACGAATTGAATTCGATCGTTGGCATCGTAAGGACCTACGTACCGAATTATGAGGCGAAGTTCGGCGCGGAGTTCACGTGGTATTCGGAAATGCTGCGGCGGATTCAGAACGAGCTATTCGATGTAGGTAGTGAACTGGCTACTCCCGACGATGCCGAATATGAAGGAATGCATCGGATCGGCGAGGGCGAGGTCAAGTTGCTCGAGCAGGAAATGGATCGGATGCAGAAGGCACTGCAACCGCTAAACTCCTTCACGCTGCCGGGCGGCGGGGTGCTCAACGCCTTTCTGCATCAGGCGCGCACGGTTTGCCGGCGTGCGGAACGCGTCTGCTGGGCGCTGCAGCGCGAGGAGCCAATCAACAATTATCTGATGGCGTACGTGAATCGCCTCAGTGATCATTTGTTCGTACAATCGCGATGGGTAGCGAAGCGGTTGGACGAGCCGGAGTACCTATGGGATCGAGGGCTGCGAATCGATCCGCGCGCGGCGCATGCCGCACAGCGCAAGGCCGTAGCCAACGGATCGAAGCCCGGCCGAAAATAGTGACGAACTTCGGAGTTCAAGAAGATGTCCAGTGACAGATTAACCTTGCGGCAGGCGCAAATCGGTCCGATGGCGAACTTCGTGTATTTCATTGGCGACACCGAGACGCGTAAGGCCGCGGTAGTCGATCCGGCGTGGGACGTTGACGCGATTATCAACTTCGCGAGCAAGGAAGGCTACGAGATCGACAAGCTTCTGATTACTCATTACCACCCGGACCATCTTGGCGGATCGATGATGGGCCAGAATATCCAGGGCGCTGCGGATATGTTGGCGAAGGTCAAGGCCAAGGTGTACGTCAACAGAGCCGAGGCCGAAGGTACCAAGAAGGTCGCGGGACTCAGCGATTCGGACCTGGTGATGGTCGATGCGGGTGACGTCTTCAATGTCGGCGAAATCCCGGTCAAGTTTCTGCACACGCCGGGGCATACGCCGGGTTCGCAATGTTTCCTGGTCGAGGGAAATCTAATTTCGGGCGATACGCTATTCGTGAACTCGTGCGGGCGAGTCGATTTGCCGGGGTCGGATCCGGCGGCGATGTATCACAGCCTGAATCACACCCTGAAGAATCTCGACGACGCGACGGTAGTATTTCCCGGGCATGCGTATTCGTCGGAATCGAAAACGACAATCGCTGATCAGAAGCGGCACAACATGTATATGCGCTTTCCGACGCTGGATGATTTCCTCGATGCGATGGGCGTCCGCCGGTAGCGGTCCAGCGTCGAGCAGCCAAGCTGGTAGCGCGGCGATTCGTTCAAATAGCCACTGGCCAGAGGCAAAGTCTCGATGAAATTCAGGGTGGTACTGCAGCAAGACGAAGACGGCGTGACGGTTGCCGAAGTCCCCGCGCTTCCCGGATGCATCTCGCAAGGTACTACGAGGGATGAAGCGCTGGCGAACATCAGGGAGGCGATCGTTGGTTATCTCAACAGCCTGAAAGCGCACGGCGATCCGATTCCTCCACCGATCGACGAGGCAGTGGTAGAAGTATCGGTTTGAGCACGCTGCCGCGCATTTCCGGACGCGAAGCGATACGGGCCCTACAAAAGATTGGGTATGAATTCGATAGACAGAATGGCAGTCACTTAATTTTACGCCAGCGGATTGCGCCCTACCGGCGTCTGGTAGTCCCCGATCATAAAGAAATTGCCAAGGGCACGCTGCGTGCGATAATCCGTCAAGCGGGTATCACGGTCGAGCATTTCGCCTCGCTACTCTGAGCGCAGGATCGCATTCAAAATTATTCGATTCGACAGATGGCTACCAAGACGGAGAAGCTTCAGGCCGAGGTGGCGCGGCTGCGCGAACATATCGATCGCCACAACTATCGCTATTACGTCCTCGACGATCCCGAAGTCACCGACGCCGAATACGACCGGATGATGCGACAGTTGGAAACGCTGGAGCGCGAACATCCGGAACTGCAAACGCCCGAATCTCCTACGCAGCGCGTCGGCGCCAAGCCGAGCGAGAAATTTGCCGCGGTGGTGCATCGCAAGATGATGCTCTCACTGGCGAACGCGATGGACGCTGCGGAGATGGTCGAATTCGACGAGCGAATAAAGCGGTTCCTGAAAAATGATCACGACGTTGAGTATGTGGCGGAAGTCAAACTGGACGGGCTGGCGATCGAACTGGTCTATGAGGAGGGGCGCCTGGTCGCCGGATCCACGCGCGGCGACGGCGTAAATGGCGAGGACGTGACGCCGAACATCCGCACCATCAAAAGTATCCCGCTGCGGTTGCAGAAACCGCCGCACGGTCCGATGCCGAAGCTGCTGGAGGTTCGCGGCGAGGTGATATTTCCGCGCAAGGCCTTCGACCGTCTCAATGCCGCGCGTATCCGCAATGGCGAGGCGCCGTTCGCCAATCCGCGCAACGCTGCAGCAGGTTCGCTGCGGCAGCTCGATCCGCAGATTACGGCGTCGCGGCCGCTGAATATCTTTTGCTATTCGCCGGGGCTGATCCAGGGTATCGAGTTCAAGTCGCAGTGGGATTTCCTGCAGGGGATCAAGGCGCTCGGATTGCGGGTCAATCCACTCACGCGAATTTGTCCCAACGTGGAGGGCGTAATCGAGTTCTGGAACGGGCTGACCGAGCAGCGCCACGATCTGGACTATGAGGCCGACGGGGTCGTTGCGAAGGTTAATTCATTCGCGCTGCAGGATCAGCTCGGTGAGGTTTCACGGTCACCGCGCTGGGCGGTTGCCTACAAGTTCAAGGCGCAGCAAGCGGAGACCCAGGTGCGCAATATTGAGGTGCAAGTCGGGCGAATCGGATCGCTGACGCCGGTCGCCAAGCTCGAGCCGGTGCAACTGGCGGGTGTGACCGTGTCGAACGCATCGTTGCACAACCTCGATCAGATTCGGGCCAAAGACGTGCGTATCGGCGACACCGTTTTGATCGAGCGCGCGGGCGACGTGATTCCCTATGTCGTGCGGGTGACCAGGCCGGGCAAGCCGCGCAACGAGCCGTTTGAAATGCCGGCGCATTGCCCGATCTGTCACGCGGCAATCGTCCACGAGGAAGGCGAGATCCTCTATTTCTGCGTCAACGCGAATTGCCCGGCACGGATGCGCGAGTCGATTCGCCACTTCGCGTCGAAGTCTGCACTGGATATCGATGGGCTCGGCGACAAGCTGGTCGGCCAACTGGTCGAAAAGGGCATGGTCAAGGAACTCGACGACATCTTCGATCTGACGGTGGATCAGATCAGCGGTCTCGAACGGATGGCCGACAAGAGCGCGCAGAACCTAATTGGGGCGATCGAGCGATCGCGCACGGCCGCGCTCGACCGCGTAATCAACGGCTTGGGTATTCGGCACGTCGGGGAACATACGGCACGCCAACTCGCCCTGCGTTTTCGCACAATCGCGGCGCTGATGGAGGCGAGCGAGGACGACCTCAGCGGAGTGCGAGATATCGGCACAGAGGTCGCGCACAGTATCCGCGAGTATTTCGACGAGCCGCGCAATCGCAAGGCCGTCGAGCGGCTGGCGGCGAAGCTCAGAATCGCGGCGCCGCCCGCGCCGGTGGAAGGCCGCGGCGCCTTGCGCAATAAGAGCTTCGTGCTGACGGGAACGCTGGAATCGATGACGCGCGACGAGGCCGAGCAAAAGATTCTCGCAGCCGGCGGGCGCGTGACGTCGGCGGTCAGCCGCAAAACCGACTATGTGGTGGCGGGCGCCGAGCCCGGATCGAAGCTGCGTAAGGCGGTCGAACTGGGAGTCAAAACGCTGGACGAACCCGACTTCATCACGCTAATTGAGGGTTAAGGCCCCGATGCCAGCAGGAGAGCAGCGCGCGCGGCTGCGGATGATCGTGAGCGGACGCCTGCAAGGAGTGTTTTTTCGCGGTGCGGCTGCCACGCAGGCGCGCGCGCTTGGAATTACGGGTTACGCTCGAAACCTCGCCGACGGTACAGTAGAGATCAATGCCGAGGGCCGTCGCGACGCGCTCGAACTGATGGCCGCATGGGCGCATCATGGACCCTCGCCGGCGCGGGTCGAGGGAGTGCGTATCGAATGGGGCAAAATGCAGCGCGAATTCACCGAATTCAAGGTAAAATGAGGCTCGGAGGACCGCCCTTTTACTTGGAAGGGTGGTTAGCTATAATTTATTAGTTAACGTAACGTTCTCGCGGTCTTCATCGCAGGGAGAATTTGCCCGCGACGGGATGATTGCGAACAAGGAGTGGGATTGAAAAATGGCTCTACCACCTGAGGCGGCAGGGCACGCCGTCGAGTCCTCTGGACTTGGCGGAGGCAGCGCCGCACATAAACCGGGGGTACGCCGCGATAGCGTCGTTATAAGGTTCGCCGGAGATTCAGGCGACGGCATGCAATTGGCGGGGATGCAGTTCACCGCCGAATCTGCAATCGCCGGCAACGATATCGCGACACTGCCGGACTTTCCTGCTGAAATCCGCGCCCCTGCGGGGACGCTGGCCGGCGTCAGCGGCTTTCAGCTAAACTTCTCCAGCCGCGAGGTTTTCACCGCCGGCGACGAGCCCAACGTACTCGTCGCGATGAATCCGGCGGCGCTCAAAGCCAATCTCGACGATCTGCCCCCCAATGGCGTGCTGATCGTTGACCGCGAGGCCTTCAGCGAAGCCAATCTGAAGCGTGCCGGTTACACCTCGAACCCGCTCACCGATCATTCGCTCGACAAATTTCAGGTCTTCCAGGTTGACGTCACCAAGCTGACGTCGCTGGCTTTGCACAACACCGGGCTCAACAATCGCGCGGTGTTCCGTTGTCGCAATCTGTTCGTGCTCGGGATGCTCTCGTGGCTCTATCAGCGGCCGATCGAGAGTACCGTGCGCTGGCTCGAAGGGCGCTTCAAAAAGACCCCGGAACTGCTGGACGCGAATCTGTTGGCGCTCAAAGCTGGTTACAATTACGGCGACACCACCGAGATGTTCGCGAGCTCGTACGAGGTGCCCGCGGCGCGGATCGTCCCGGGCCTCTATCGCAACATCACCGGCAATAGCGCAACCGCGCTGGGCTTCGTTGCAGCGGCGGCGAGCGCCGGGCGTCCGTTGTTTCTCGGCTCCTATCCAATCACCCCCGCCAGCGACATTTTGCATGAGCTCGCGGGCTACAAGAACTTCGGCGTTTATACGTTTCAAGCCGAAGACGAAATCGCTGGCGTCACCTCCGCAATTGGTGCGGCGTTTGGCGGCGCGATCGCGCTCACGACGACCTCTGGCCCTGGGATGAACCTCAAGGCCGAGGCGGTAGGCCTCGCGGTCAAGACCGAACTGCCGATCATCATTACCGACGTGATGCGCGCGGGGCCGTCAACGGGTATGCCGACCAAGCCGGAGCAGGCCGACCTCCTGATGGCTTTGTACGGACGACATGGCGAGTCCCCGATCCCGGTGATCGCGGCCTCGACGCCCGCAGATTGTTTCGATTGCGCCTACGAAGCCGTCCGGCTCGCGACAAAGTACATGACTCCGGTCATATTGCTTACCGACAACCAGCTCGCCAATGGCTCTGAGCCCTGGCTGCTACCGGACGTAGATAAGCTGCCGAAAATCACGGTTGAACTCGCCACTGATCCGAACGGCTTCATGCCCTACAAGCGCGACAGTGAAACCTTGTCGCGGCCGTGGGCGGTGCCGGGTACGCCGGGTCTGGAGCATCGCATCGGCGGGCTCTCGAGCGAGGATGTGACCGGCAACGTGAGCTATTCGCCCGCCAACAACGAATTGATGGTGCGGACGCGGGCGCGTAAGATCGCGGGAATCGCGCGCGAGATTCCGCCGACGGAGATCTTTGGCGACGCTGACGGGGGCGACCTCGCCGTACTTGGATGGGGTTCCACCTTCGGCTCTCTGCGCGAGGCGGTGAAGCAGATGCGCGAGAAGGGCAAGAAGGTCTCGCACATTCATATCCGCTATCTGAATCCGCTGCCGAGCGATCTTGGCGATCAATTGCACAAGTTCAAGAAAGTGCTGGTTCCCGAGATGAACATGGGGCAACTGATCAAACTGGTGCGCGCCGACTATCTGATCGACGCGATCGGCTTCAACAAGGTCCAGGGCCGTCCGTTCAAGGTGAACGAACTGGTTAACCGGATCGCGCGCGCACTGGAGGACGGAAAGTAAAATGGCTACCGCGCTTACTCGCAAGGATTTCGTTACCGACCAGGAAGTGCGTTGGTGTCCAGGATGCGGCGATTACGCGATCCTGGCGCAGGTGCAAAAGGTGATGCCGGAGTTCGGCATCCCGCGTGAAAATATCGTGTTCATTTCGGGCATCGGCTGTTCGAGTCGTTTTCCGTACTACATGAACACCTATGGATTTCATACGATTCACGGCCGGGCGCCGGCGCTCGCGACTGGGCTCAAGGTCTCGAGACCGGACCTTGACGTGTGGGTGGTAACCGGTGACGGCGACGGCCTGTCGATTGGCGGCAATCATCTGATTCACGCGCTGCGCCGCAACATCGACTTCAATATCCTGCTCTTCAACAATCGCATCTACGGCTTGACCAAGGGTCAGTACTCGCCGACTTCGGAAGTGGGCAAAGTGACCAAGTCAACGCCGATGGGTTCGATCGATTATCCGTTCAATCCGATTACCGTGGCCCTCGGCGCCAGTGCGACCTTTGTGGCGCGCACGATTGACGTCGAGCAGAAACATCTGGGCGAAACGCTCAAGCGCGCGCATGCGCATCGGGGCGCGTCCTTCGTGGAGATTCTGCAGAACTGCAACATCTTCAACGACGGCGCCTTCAATGATCTGAGCGACAAGGCGATCAAGGCTGAGCATCAGTTGGTGCTCGAACACGGCAAGCCGCTGATCTTCGGCAAGAACCGCGACAAGGGCATCCGCATGAATGGGCAGCGGGCCGAAGTTGTGGCGCTTGGTAATGGCGTGACCGAGAAGGACCTCGTCGTCCACGACGAGACCAATCTGGCGCTGGCGTTCATGCTCGCGAATTTCGAGGCGCCGATGCCGGCGCCGATTGGCGTGTTCTATGCGACCTCGCGCCCGACCTACGATGCGGCGATGAATGCGCAGTTAGCCGAGGCCAAGGCGAAACAGGGCGTGGGTGATGTAGCTGCGTTGCTGAAGCGCGGCGACGTCTGGACCGTACACTAAACGATCGTCGATAAGGATAAACCAAGGCCCGGCGGCATCTGCTTCCGGGCCTTTTTCATTGGCGCGCGACGTTCAGATCGGAGCTTGCTAGGATAAGCGCGCGGAGGCAGAGATGACCTGGCTCGAAGAACTGGAGGAAATTCGCCGGCGCACGGAGATCGCCAAACAGATGGGCGGCGCCGAGAATATCAAGCGCCAGCACGACGGCGGCAAGCTCACGGTGCGCGAACGCATCGGTCGCTTGCTCGATGGCGACTCGTTTCATGAATACGGCGCGCTCGCTGGCGCGACCAGCTATGACGAAAACGGCAGGCTGATCGAGTTTCGCCCCTCGAATCTCGTCGTTGGAACTGGCCGCGTAAGCGGCCGCCGCGTGGTGGTCGCCGGCGACGATTTCACGGTGCGCGGGGGCGCGGCCGACGCCGCCATTCACAGCAAGCAGGTGTGGGCGGAGATGCTCGCCGAGGAACATCGCATGCCGATCGTTCGGCTTGTCGATGGATCCGGCGGCGGCGGCAGCGTGCGTGTTTTCGAGACCGTCAAGGCGACTTACGTTACCGCGATTCCGGGCTTTGACGTGGTGGTGCGCCTGATGGGCGAAGTGCCGGTGGTAGCGGGATGCATGGGGTCGGTCGCAGGACTTGGCGCGGCGCGCGTGGCTGCGTCGCATTTTGCCGTGATGGTCCGCGGATCGAGTCAACTCTTCGTCGCCGGGCCGCCGGTGGTCAAGTTCGGCGTGGGCGAAGATTTGACCAAGGAGGAACTCGGCGGTTCGCACATCCATGCGTATGCGAGCGGCGCTGTCGATAACGAGGCCGAGAGCGAGGACGACGCGTTCGCGCAGATTCGGCGCTTCCTTTCGTATCTGCCGCAGAACGTATGGCAGGTGCCGCCTCGCACTGAACCCGAGGACGATCCCAATCGCCGCGAAGCAGAATTGATCGATCTGATTCCACGCAATCGCCGCGCTGGCTACGACGCGCGCAGGATGATCGAACTGATCCTCGATCGCGATTCCTTCTTCGAAATCACTCCGTATTTCGGCGGTTCGCTGATCACCGCTTTCGCGCGCCTCGATGGCTATCCGGTCGGGGTGATGGCGAATGACCCTTTCGTCATTGGCGGATCGCTTGACGCGTCGGCCTCCGACAAGCTGTGCAAGTTCGTCGATACCTGCGACACCTTTCATCTGCCGGTCGTCAATTTCGTAGATCAGCCCGGTTTTCTCATCGGCCGTGAGGCGGAAGTGACCGGGACCATTCGGCATGGCGTGCGTGCACTTTACGCGGTTTTCCAGGCTACGACGCCGTGGGTCGCGATTATGGTGCGGCGAGCATTCGGGGTGGCGGGCGCCGGTCATGGCAAGACTACCGGCCTCAACTTTCGTTATGCGTGGCCGTCGGCGGATTGGGGATCTTTGCCGCTGGAAGGTGGCATCGAGGCGGCCTATAAGCGGGACCTCGCGGCGTCTGCCGATCCCGACAAGCTGCGCGCGGAACTCGAGGCGCGGTTCAATCAGATTCGATCGCCGCTGCGCACCGCCGAGATGTTCGGCATCGAGGAGATAATCGACCCGCGCGAGACCCGTCCGTTGCTGGTCGACTGGGTGCGGCAGGCCTATGAGATCGTGCCGACGCAACTCGGGCCGCGCACCCGAATGATGCGCCCGTGATTAATTGGCTTCTCGCGCTGCCTGAACCATCAAGAAGGAAGAGTATCGAATGGAGTTACGCAGTCCCGGAGTGGGTAAGGTGTTGCGATTGGCCGTCGCCGTCGGCGCCCAGGTGGCACGCGGCGAAGAGGTGATGGTGATTGAATCGATGAAGGTCGAAATCCCAATCAAGGCGGGCATCGCGGGACAGGTCAAGGAGATCAACGTGAAAGTAGGCGACCAGGTCCAGCGGAATCGCGTCCTCGCGAAAATCGAATAGTCAGTATCGGATAAACCGTACTCAGGAATAGCCACAGTGCCGAATAGCCGATAGCTGTTCCGGAGTGAGCCGTGGTTTCGTGCGATCGTCAGGGTCGCCTTCTACTCGCGTTTCCCCCAGCGCTCGAAGAAAGTGACATCGGCGGCGGGTTTGCGCGCCGGACGTCCCCAACGGCCCTTCGGATAGCCCATCGGGACGAGGATTTCGTTCGCATGAGTCGTCGGCACGCCGAGCATCTCGTCAACTTCCTCACCGAATATGTGATGCAGCCCGGTAATCGACGTGCCGAGACCATAGCCGCGCGCCGCCAGACACAGATTTTGCACCGCCGGATAAATCGCGCCGTACATGGGCCGTCCTGCATGACGCTCATCCGTATAGCGCTTGACGCAGGGAAAGATCAGCACCGGCGCTTCTGCCAAATGATTTGCCAGGTAGTTCGCCGATTTGAGTGTTTTGCCGGCGGGCGAGTCCGGCTGCGTTTCCATCACCACGCGCTTTTCCGCGCTCAGGTAATAGGTATCCCAGGCCCGTTTGTACCGTTCGGCGACGAACTCCTTGGTCGCCGGTTCGGTGACGACGATGAAAATCCAGGGCTGCCGATTACTGCCCGACGGTCCGAGCGTTGCCGCCTCGATCACCCGCATGATGAGTTCGCGGGGCACCGGATCGGGCTTCAGCCGCCGCATCGATCGCGTTGTGTAAATCGCCTCGAACAGGTCGAATTCAGGATGGCCAAACATGATGCCCAAACCTACCATTTCGTTCGTGCCGAATCAGCGTGGCGGCGAGATTTCGCCGACGCATAATCAACGGCAAGGACTCACTTGATGCGGACGAAGTAGATTGATGGAACCGCTGGATGCCGCCGGCGGTTATTCCGTACGGTTGACTACTCTCTTATGAGGTCTCATAGCTGCCATGCCCGAATCGCACGATCCAGCTTTCAAGGGACGCCGCGAGCAGCCCTTGCCGATCCGGATAGTACATTGGTGCAACGCCGTCTTTCTCATCTTGATGGCGGGGAGCGGACTGCAAATCCTCGCCGCCTATCCATACCTGGGTCCACGCGGGGCGCAATATCGATGGTATCCGCTGCAGGGCACCTCGCCGCCGATGTGGATGCGTATTGGCGGATGGCTCGGCGGCGGCCGCCATTGGCATTTCGCGATCGCGTGGTTCTTCGTCCTCAACGGCATTTTTTATGTGAGTTACTTTTTTCTCAGTGGCGAATGGCGCCGGCGGATGTTTCGTCCGTGGCACGATACCTATGGCGCGATTGCGCAGTTCCTTTACTACCTCAGAATCCGCCGCACGGAGCCGCCCGTGGACTTTTACAATGGCCTGCAACGGCTCGCCTATAGCTCGGTGATTATCTTCGGCGTCGTGATGGTGCTGTCGGGACTCGCCATATACAAGCCGGTGCAACTCCATTTCCTTACGCTCCTGTTCGGCGGTTATGACGGCGCGCGCGTGGTCCATCTCGCGGGATTGTGCCTGTTTGCGATGTTCCTCGTGGCACACCTCGTACTGGTCTCGATGCATCCGCGGGAAATCCTCAACATGATCACCGGTGGCCATCGTGAGTAGCCTGATCACGCGGCGAAAGTTCATCGTTGCTGCGACTGCCGCATCTTTGCTCGCCGGCTGCGACACCCATCCGATCAAGGGATTCCTCGGTGCGATGAAGGACTGGAACGAGAAATTCGAGGGCTTCGTATATTCGCCAACCCGGCTCGCCCCCGAATTGCCAGTTAGCGACACCACTCCCGAGAGCGCATTCCCGGCGTATTTCGTCTCGGATACGGTGCCGACCGTTCCGCAGAACTGGACGCTCAGCGTGAGCGGACTAGTCGAGCGTGAGTTGGTGTTGACGCTCGATCAACTGCAGAAGATGACCCGAACGGACGTACGCCTGCGGCATCATTGCGTCGAGGGCTGGTCCGCCGTCGCCTCGTGGCACGGCGTGCGTGTCAGCGACATTGCGAAGCTGGCGGGGTTAAAGCCGGGGGTTAAGTACGTCGAGTTCAACTCCTTCGACGAGGACTATTTTTCGTCGTGGGACCTCGCCAGCGCGATGCATCCGCAGACCGTACTCGCCTACGGTATGAACGGTCATCCGCTCGGATCGGATCACGGGGCGCCGTTGCGAGTCTATTCCGCGATCAAGCTGGGCTACAAAATGTGCAAGTACCTGACGGAAGTGAATTTCCTGCCCAACAAAACCGGCGGCTACTGGGAAGACCAGGGCTATGATTGGTTCGGCGGCGTCTGAACAGGTTCGGCAGAACGTGGTCAAGGAACTAAGAACTTATGTTTTTTCTGAAACGCGCTATTTTGACGCACCTCGCAGACTCGTTAGCTCGGCTCGCGAGCTCGCCTAGTGATGGTTTCAGACTTCCATTCTTGAAGAGGGTGTCTGGGTTGACGCTCGCGATGCTCGGATAGGTTGCCCGGTTAAAATCGGAGTCTAGCGCAGCGCTAGTCCGGGGGCCTCTCTCTTCGACGCGTTAACCATGCTTCCGCGAGCGCAAAAGGTCTCATCTATCGCCATCGATAGACCAGATTGTGACTTACCACTGTGGGAAGTGTGAAACCTTTCAAAGGTTTCGCGTCTCTTCTTCTCTCTTCCAGCTATCTCAGATTCTATGTTCCTGCGAACCTCGCAGACTCGTTAGCTCGGCTCGCAAGCTCGCCTGGTGTAGTGCTATCCCTTCGGTAATCCCAGCACGCGCTCGCCGATGATGTTGTGCTGGATTTCGCTGGTGCCGCCCGCGATCGTGAATGCGCGCGCCGCCAGCATCCGATAGTTCCAGGAGCCGCCGTCCAGCGCGAGCGGTGCGCCATGCTCGAACTGGCTGTATGGTCCGAGCAATTCCAGCGCGAACTTCGCCATCCGCAGATTGAGGTCGCTCGCGGCGAGCTTGCCCACCGAGCCTTCCGGCCCGGGCGGCAGACCCTTGAGCCGCCGCGTCAACTGACGCATGTTGCCGTATCGCAATGCGGCCGCGTCACACGCGAACGACGCGATCTTCTGGCGCACCCCAGTATCGTCCCAGGCGGTGCCGCCGTTGCGTCCGATCTGCTTCGCCAGCGCCGCGAGCTTCTTCACCGCGGTCATCATGTCACGCATCGCTGCAATCGAACTGCGCTCGAACATCAGCGTCGTGACGGCGACCTGCCAGCCCTGGTTC
>Ga0302325_10008728_pt1 | contig 22239 bp, 18 predicted proteins | sample Palsa_T0_2_FD_201948 | JGI IMG/M metagenome (GOLD analysis project Ga0302325, IMG submission 201948) | Peat permafrost microbial communities from Stordalen Mire near Abisko, Sweden - Palsa_T0_2 | ecosystem: Environmental > Terrestrial > Soil > Palsa > Peat permafrost | place: Sweden: Abisko...
TGGGATGCAGTCCACGGGACGTTCACTTACAAAGACGGCCGCAAGAGGGCGTTAACGAACGGGCGAGCAGCGAGCATTTTCCGGCAATGGAAGCCCTATCCCAGGATTTTCGCACCCGAAGCTTTCGGATTGGTATCCGAAGTGTCCGACGCACCCATATTGTAGGTTCGAGTACGGCATTTAAATTATCCGCAATAAAAAGGCTCGGCAGCGCTTGAGCCAAAAGGGGGAACTCAATGAACCATCGCGCAAAATCGCTTGTCCTTATGGTGTTCGGCCTCGGCATCGCAGCACCATCGCTCGCGCAGGAGACGTCGAGCGAGCAATCGCTGGGCGAGGTGGTCGTGACCGCACGCCGGGTCGAAGAGCGGCTGCAGGACGTCCCGATCTCGATTTCGATTGTCACTCAGCAGGAAATCCAGGACCGTGACCTCATCAACAGTGCGGATCTTGGTCTCTTTACGCCGTCGTTGACGGTCAATGACCACTTTGGTCCGGAGAAAGCATCCTTCACGCTGCGTGGCTTCAACCAGGACCTCTATACCCAGCCGACCGTTGCCGTCTATTTCGCCGACGTGCTCGCACCGATCTCGGCCAGCGCGACCAACGCGGGTAATGGCGTCGGCGTCGGCAGCCTGTTCGACCTCGAGAACGTCCAGGTGTTGAAGGGCCCCCAAGGGACGCTGTTCGGCCGCAATACGGACGGCGGCGCGATTCTGCTGGTGCCCGTGAAACCGACGGACAAGTTCGAGGGCTACATCGAGCAATCGTTCGGCAACTACGACATGGAACGCACCCAGGCGGTGCTGAATCTTCCCATCAACGACAAAATCCGCATGCGTTTTGACATCGACCATATGACGCGCGAGGGCTATGAGATCAACACCTCCGGCATCGGACCGAGCCGCTTCGCCGACGTGAACTTTCTCGCTTTTCGCTGGAGTACGGTCATCGCCCTGACGGATAATATCGAGAACTACACGATCCTGACCTACAGCGACTCTGATAACCACGGTTTCTCGGCCAAATTAGCCGCGTGCAATATGGCCCCCCAGAATGCGGAACAGGGCATCGGCACGTTCTACGCCTGCGCGCAGCTGGCTCGTGAGCAGGCTGAGGGCCATGCTGGGAACTGGGACGTGGAGAACAACGACCCCTATGCCCAGAGCCGTCAGACGCAGTGGGCATGGATCAACACCACGACGTGGGACATCAATGACGCGCTCACCGTGAAGAACATTGCGAGCTATGCCCAATTTCGCGAAGCGCTGCGCGAAAGTCTGTTAGGCGACAATTTCATCGATCCCTTGGTCCCCGGCGCGACGAAGCCCGATTTCGCCGTGGACGCCATCGGAAACATGCCGGGGTATGATTCTTCGGCCCAGTCGACCGCCAGCGAGGAGTTGCGGTTCACGGGAAATGCTTTCAACAATCGTCTGGTCTGGCAGGCGGGCGCTTATCTGGAGGTAAGCGATCCGATTGGGTACGACGTTCAAGAAACCACGGTTATCCTGAATTGCGCAGATCCCTTCACTTTTCAGTGCGCCGGCGAGGGTAGCCAGTTCCTTCCCTACTTCAGGACCCACTCCAGCACGCAGGGGCTTTACTCTCAGGGAACTTACAAGTTCACCGACCAGCTCAGCGCCACTGGCGGCTTCCGCTACACCTGGGACCACTCATCCCAGTACGAGGCGTCGACAGTCAACAGCTATCCAACCCCCGACGTCCCGGTCGCTACCTGCCAGAACCTTTTGGGCACTCCTACTGTCCCCGCTATCACCGAGGGTCAGTTTGCCCCTTGCGGGCAATCCTACGCCACTTCTTCACACGCCCCGACCGGGGAGGTCGATATCGACTACAAACCGACCGGAGATACGCTGATCTATGCCAAATATGCACGCGGCTATCGGGCTGGCGGGGTGGCAGACCTTAATCCTTACTTCGAAACATGGAAGCCAGAGTACGTCGATGACTTCGAGTTCGGCACCAAGGACAGCTTCGGGGGCCCGCTCCGCGGCTATATCGATTGGGATGTCTTCTACGACAATTTCCGTGACCAGCAGATCAACGCAAACTTGGTCAGCGCCAATGAGGCTCTCTTCGTCGGCGGCACCGCGGAAATCAATGCCGGGCATTCACGCATCTGGGGCTCCGAGCTCGACGCGTCGGTCGAGCTCTTCACGGGGTTCAGGGTGAACGTGGGCTACGCCTATCTGAACACCAAGCTATTGTCGCTGACTATCCCGACGTTCCCCGCCGCGGCCGGGACCTTGATCGCTGCCATTGTCCCGGAGGCCGTCGCCGGCCAAGGCCTTACGCTGTCGCCAAAGAACCGTGTCAACGTGACCGGCACCTATACCCTGCCGCTGCCGCAAAACATCGGCGGGGTCTCTGTCAGTGCGACCTTCACCCATACCGACAAGCAGATAGCCAGCACAGCCTCGGACCCTGCCCTCGAAATACTGCCGGCGGAGAACCTCGTGAATCTGAACCTTAACTGGGTATCCATCGCCGAAAAGCCATTCGACCTTTCGCTGTTCGTCACCAATGTCGCCAACAAGTACTTCTACACCAACGTGTTGGACGCTTGGCCTTATTTCGGGTTTGAATCGGTAACCCCGAACGAACCACGCATGTTCGGTGCGCGTCTGAAGTATCATTTCCGGTAAACCAGCCACGAGACGCAGTGCAAGATACTGAGGAGGAGGTGGCCGGGCGTTTTGATTCTGCCAGTGCCAACTCTTTGGAGGATAAATGTCCCTCTACCACTTTCGCGTGAATGGTCGTGCGCAAAGCGTTGATGCCGATCCATCCACGCCGCTCCTCTGGGTCCTTCGCGATCATCTGGGTATGACTGGTACCAAATATGGTTGCGGCATTGCGCAATGCGGTGCGTGCACGGTCCATCTTAACGGCAGCGCCGTCCGCTCCTGTCAGATCCCCTTGGAAAGCCTCGCGGGCGCCGACGTTGTCACGATTGAGGGGTTGTCCAAGGAGGGCGACCATGTGCTGCAGAAGCTCTGGGCGGAGATGAATGTTCCGCAATGCGGATACTGCCAAGCCGGTATGCTGATGGCAGCGGCCGAATTGCTGAAGCGAAACCGCAAGCCGACCGCCTCGGACATTGACGCCTCCCTTACCAACATCTGCCGCTGCGGCACCTATCCGCGCGTCCGCGCCGCCATCCTCCGAGCGGCGGCGAATATGGCGTGAGGGAGCGAGCCATGCACGATATGACAATGAATCGCCGCCGCTTTCTCGTGACGACATCGATTGTGGCGGGTGGTATGGCATTGATGTTTTCGCGGATTAGGGCCGCTGGCTCGCTGGATTCTCCGGTTGGGCCGCGGCCCTGGGGGCCCGACGTCGCACGAGGCAACGAATTCACGCCGTGGATCGAAATTGACGGACGCGGCATCGTTACCTTGCGGGTACCCAATCAGGAGAATGGAAACGGCACGGTTACGCAGATGGCCATGAATGTTGCCGAGGAGTTGGCATGTGCATGGTCCGACATTCGGGTCGAGTTTGCTTCCGCGCAGCGCAATTTCCTCGAAGGGGGCGTCTATACGAAGGCGTTTCTGCCCTTCTTCAGCGGCCACGCCACCGATACGGAACGGATGAAATACACGATGCAACTCGGCGCCAGCGCTCGTGAGCGGCTGAAGGCCGCTGCCGCTTCACGGTGGGGTGTACCAGCGACAGAAATCGTGGCAGCACACAGCCGCCTTACCCATCGTGCAACAGGGCGAGCGATCGGCTATGGCGAGGTGGCCGCGCAGGCCGCGCAGATTAAGCTCGAACCGGAACCGGTGCTCAAGCCGGAGAGCGAATGGACTCTGATCGGCAAGAAATCGCCGTCGAGAATCAATATCCCCGACATCGCGACGGGCAAGGCAATTTACGGCATCGATGTCAAAGTGCCGGGCATGGTTTATGCCACGTTGATGCAGGCGCCGATTCAAGGCGGTAGGCTCAAGAGCTACGACCCCGAAAAAATTCGATCGATGCCCGGAGTACGGGCGATCGTCGTGGTCGATCCTGCGAAATCGCGCAACTCGCCGGTTAAGCCCGAAACGATGTGGGGACTCGGGGATACGGTTGCACAGCATGCGGTTGCAGTCATCGCGGATCATTTTTGGCAGGCCAAACGGGCCTTGGAGGCGCTACCGGTCGAGTGGGAACCTGGCGTTGGGGCCAAGACCGAAAGTGCCGAGTCAATTTACAGCGCGATGCGTACAAAGCGCGACAGCGAGCCCGGCAAGGTGCTGCTCGAGAAGGGGAATGTCGGAGTAGTGACGGACGGTGCGGTCGTTGAGGTCGAGTATCAAACGCCGTATTGCGAGAATGCCGTCATGGAACCGCTCAATGGCACCGCGCTGGTGACGGCGGACTCGGTCGAGGTATGGTGCCCGACGCAGGATTCCCGCCAGGCGTATTGGACCGCGATCGATGAGACCGGCATGCCGCCCGAGCGGGTCAAACTTCACCCCACTTACATGGGCGGTGGTTTCGGCCGGCGCACTCAGTCGGAGGACATCCGCATGGTTGTCGCCATCGCAAAGGAATTCCCTGGTGTTCCGGTTCAAACGATCTGGACGCGCGAGGAAATGTTCCGTCAGGGCCGATACCGAACGCCGGTCGCAACCCGCTTCAAGGGAGTTCTTGACGCAAAGACCGGGTTACCCAAGGCGGTAATCGGTCACACGGTTTTTGCGGGAGACCGGCCCCTCTTTCATCTCACACAGGGCTATCTCGATCCGCCCTATTTCAATACCGGGATAATTCCGAACGTCCGCTTGTCCCAAAGCAGCCTCCCCGTCCACGTCCTCAATGGTGCGTATCGCGGCCCTTGCTTCAACAGCCACGCCTTTATCATTGAATCTTTTATCGATGAATGTGCCATTGCGGCGGGCATCGATCCCCTGGATTATCGTCTCAAATTACTGGCGACCTGGGAAAAGAGCTGGAGCGACTGCCTCAAAGTTGTCGCGGACAAGATTGGCTGGGGCCGAAAATTGCCGAGAGGCGAGGGGCTGGGCATCGCCATCAGCGCGTGGCCAACGGTCCAGAAGAACACAGGCTCCGTTCTCGCGGCCGCGGCCCATGTGCAGGTAACGCCCAAAGGCGAACTCACCGTCAAGCAGGTCGACCTGGCTTTTGATTGCGGTCGCGTCGCAAATGCGGATGCCGTGCGTGCGCAGGTAGAGGGCGGAACGATCTTCGGTCTCAACATGACCTTGAACGAGGAGATGACGCTTAAGAATGGCGCGATGGTTGAAGGAAATTTTGACCATTATCCCATGCTGCGAATCGCTGACGTCCCGCAAATCAATGTCCATTTCGACGCACTTTCGGGCCAAGAGCGGTTTGACATCATGGGCGAGGTGCCGGTTGGACCGGTCGGCCCGGCGGTCGGCAACGCGATCTTTCAGGCAACCGGCAAGCGGCTGCGTTCCACCCCATTTCGCAACATGGATCTAAGCTGGGCCTCTTGACTGCGTCGCCATGAGCGAGCACCTGCCACAGAATTTCTTCTGATCTCGCCCTTCAAATGTCGCTATGCGGTCGTTTAATCAATTTGACCAGCAGCTACGAGATAGTGTTAACTATCAATTGTCCGAACTGATTGAAATGACGCGGGAGGGCGCGACGCTGCAGGCCGCGCCGGATCGAACGCCATTGCGCACAAGGACGCTGAGCAACGACGAGGCTGACGATGGAAGACCTGGCGAAACGCGATTATTTCAGTGATCATTCGGTTTTGACCGACCCTCACGCCTATTTCGAGGCGATCCGCGCCAAGGGACCGATCCATCAGTTGGATAACGGCATCGTGATGGTGACGGGGTTCGAGGAAAGTCTCGAGGTGCTCAACAACTCGCGGGACTTCTCCTCCTTGATCGCGTCGCAGGGACCGGCCGCGCCGCTGCCGTTCACGCCCGAGGGCTCCGACATCACCGAACAGATAGAAGCGCACCGCAAGGAAGTCCTGACCGGCGATCTCATCTCCAGCAGAGATGATCGGCAGCACTCCATGTCGCGCGCACTGCTCAGCCGGCTCTTCACGCCGTCGCGGCTAAAAGCGAACGAGAAGTTCATCGACGACTGTTCGGACCAGTTCGTGCGCGCCGCGGTCGCACGCGGCGGCTGCGAACTCATCAAGGAGATCGCGACCCCTTTCGTCACGCTGGTGATCGCAGATCTGCTCGGTGTGCCGCCGGCCGACCGCCAGCTGTTCATGGATACGCTCGATTCAGGGCCGCAGCCGGGCAGCCTCGATAGCGAAGAGCTGCTCAATGCCGGCCACCAACTCGTCGTGATGGGTACCTACTTCGCCCAGTACGTCGAGGATAGGCGGGCGAAGCCGCGCGATGACATCCTGTCAGAGCTGTCCAACGCCTCCTATCCCGATGGATCCATCCCCGATGCGGCAGAGATCGTGAGGCTCGCCACTTTCCTATTCGCCGCCGGTCAGGACTCGACCGCCAAGTATCTCGGCAACGCGATGCGCCTTATCGTCGACGAGCCGGGGTTACAGGATAAGCTGCGCGCGGACCGCTCGATTATCCCGGCTTTTATCGAGGAGGCACTGCGCCTCGATAGCCCGATCAAGATGAATGCCCGGCTCGCGCGCCACGACACGCAAATCGGCGATCTCGCCGTGCCGGCGGGCACCCGGGTGATGGTCGCGCTCCCGGCAGCGAATCGCGACTCGCGCCGCTGGCAGGATCCCGAGGCGCTGATCCTTGACCGGCCCAAGATCAAGGAGCATGTCGCCTTCAGCCGAGGCGCCCATGTCTGCATAGGTGCGCCGCTCGCGCGCACCGAAGTGCGCATGATCCTGGAGAAGTTTTTCGAATACACATCGCATATCGACATCGATCGCAGGAGGCATCCGAACGGCAGCCGGGACTTGCAATATGAGCCTAGCTTCATCATTCGCGGCCTCGCGGAGATGCACCTAAAGCTGGAGCCGGCGCCCGGCTTCTCGCCGTCCTAATCGCGTTCGATTGGCCGCGGATAATTTCAACATCGATAAAATCTTAACGGGCCTAGCTATGTACAAAGTATTGCACTTCATTAAGCGGAAGAAGCACTTGAGCCACGAGCAGTTCAAGGAGCATTTCGAACGCTCGCATGCCGCCATGGCGCTCAAATTTTGCGGGCATTGTTTTTCCGAGTACCGCCGGAACTACGTGAACATGGTCTGGACCGGAGGTGACTCCCGCCAAGAGGGCAGCGGTTACGGATTGCGAGAATGGGAATGGGACCTCATTTCGGAATGGATTTTGCCGAGCGAGGAGGCGCTGCAGGAAATCTATCGGATCATGCAGTCTCCGGGGATCGACGACTTATTTCGTGCCGATGAGGATCGTTTCATCGACCGTACGGCGACTGTGACTGTCCCTTGCACCGTCTGCGACGTCGGTACGGTCTTCAATCCCAAAGGGACCGTCTTTGATACCGTTACCGGCGAACCATCGTGGGACTGAACTGAGAACAACGAGCAACAATCACCTGTGGAGAGAAGACGGTGGACTCAGCGGACGAGACGTTTGATTTCGTGATCGTCGGCAGCGGCGGCGGGTCGATGTGCGCAGCACTGGTCGTCAAATCGATGGGATTCCGGCCGCTGGTCCTCGAGAAGACGGACTTGTTCGGCGGCACGACGGCGAAGTCCGGCGGGATCATGTGGATTCCGAACAACCGCTTCATGAAGCGCGATGGGATTGCCGACAGCACCGAGAAGGCGATGACCTATCTCGACCACATCGTCGGCGACCATGATGACACGCCCGGTGCCACGCGAGAGCGACGCCTCGTTTACGTGAACGAGGCGCCCCGCATGGTCGATTTCCTTGTCGATCAGGGTATCGAACTTGACCGGCACCGGTACTGGCCCGACTATTACGATGATCAGCCAGGCGGCCTCAAGGAAGGACGCGCCGTTTTTGCCGAGCTGTTCGACGCCAGCATGCTCGGGCCGGCGCGCGCGAAACTTCGGCCGAACTTCGTACCCGTGCCCGTCAAGTCGCAGGAGATGTGGGAGTTGCCGCTGTTCAAGAGGACGTGGCTCGGCAAATGGACCATGGCCAAACTCGTGCTGCGGATGATCGCCGCGAAACTCACCGGCAAGCATTGGGTCGCCGGCGGAGCGGCGCTCCAGGGTCGCATGTTGCACAAGGCTCTTGAGGGCAGTGTCGACATGCGCACGAATGCCGGCGTGGAACGCCTGGTGACCGGCGAGGATGGACGCGTCGTTGGCGTGCTCGCGAAGGTCGAAGGAAAGCCGCAAAGGATTGCCGCCCGGTTCGGCGTGCTGATCAACGCCGGTGGCTTTGCTCACAACCAGGCGATGCGAGACAAGTATCAACCGGGCACCTCGGCGGAATGGACGGCTACTTGCCCGGGCGACACGGGCGAGATGATCCTGGAGATGAAGCGACTTGGCGCGTCGATCGCTCAAATGGAAGAGATGGTGGGTAACCCGGCGGCGCTGCCCCCGGGTCTGCCCGGCCGCATCGCGCTGGTTGTGTCCGAGATTGCGAAGCCGCATTCGTTCGTCATCGACCAATCAGGCGAGCGTTATACCAACGAGAATCAATCGTACATGTCCTTCTGTCAGGACATGTTGGCGCGGCATATGGCAGTAGCCGCCGTGCCCAGCTGGCTGGTCTTCGACAGTCAATACATGGACAAATACATGGTCGCTGGAACGCTCCCCGGCTCGAAGAAACCTCAGGGGTGGTATGACGGCGGTTGGCTCAAGAAAGCCGCCACTATTGGGGATCTCGCTCATCAGCTCGCAATTGATCCTGGCAAGCTGGCCGCGACGGTCGAGCGCTTCAACGGCTTTGCGCGCCGCGGCAAGGATGAAGACTTCAATCGAGGCGGCAGGGCCTTCGACAGATTCCTCGGCGATCGCACGCACGCGCCTTCACCGGCGATGGCACCTGTCGAGAAAGCTCCATTCTATGCCTACCAGTTCTATCCCGGTGACGTCGGCACGTACGGCGGTGTGGTTACCGACAGCCATGCCCGCGTGTTGCGCGAGGACGGGACCGTCATTCCGGGGCTGTACGCGACAGGCACCTCGACCGCCGGCGTGATGGGTCGCGCCTATCCGGGCGCCGGGGCAAGCATCGGACCCTCGTTCGTTTGGGGCTACGTCGCAGCCAAGCACGCGATGACCGGCGCCGTGGCGTCGGATCGCAAGACGCACGAGATGACGGCTGCGATCCATGAAATACAAGTTCAATGAGGACGATTGGGCGGGAACATAGATGATCTGGAACAAGCCGCTGAGGGGTGGCGCGGGACTGGCGGCTCTCCTCGTGGCTACGTGGTTCGTGCCGGGTGCGGGGCAGGCAGCCGAGTGGCCAAACGTCAACGGCAACAGCAACGAGACGGGATTCAGCAGCCTTTCTCAAATTACGGCGGCCAACGCCAAGCAGTTGGGACTGCAGTGGTTCCTCGATCTACCCGGTGAAGCGAGCCTCGAGGCGGCGCCGGTCGTCGTCGACCGCGTGCTCTACTTCACCGGCAGTTATGCGAGCGTCTATGCGGTCGAGGGCGCGAGCGGCAAGTTGCTGTGGCGCTATGACCCCAAAGTTTGGGAGCATAACCCCAACAAAATGCACTTTGCCCTGGAAGTGAACCGCGGCGTCGCCTATGGCAACGGCAAGATATTCGTCGCCCCGCTCGATGGGCGCCTGATCGCCCTTGATGTGAAGACAGGCGAAGTTGTATGGCAGACCGAGACCACCGACCCGAACGGAGGCCAGACGGTGACTGGCGCGCCGCGTGCCTTCGCAGGGAAGGTAATCATCGGCCAGGGAGGCGCCGATTTCGGCATGCGCGGCTACGTGACCGCCTACGAGCAGGCGACGGGTAAGCAAGTCTGGCGCTTCTACGTCGTGCCCGGCAGCCCGGAGCAGAATTACGGTGATCCGGCAATGGAGGCGGCCGCGAAAACGTGGAGCGCCGACTTCTGGAAGAAGGCTGGCGGCGGGGGCGGCCCGTGGGACAGCATCACCTACGATGCTGAGCTCAACCGCATATACATCGGCACCGCCAACGCCTTTGCCTACAATCCCGACGAGCGCAGCCCCGGCAACGGTGACAATCTTTACACCGCTTCAATCGTGGCGCTCGATGCAAGCACAGGAAAATATCTCTGGCATTATCAGGTCAACCCGCGCGATTCCTGGGACTTCGACGCTACCCAGCAAATGGCACTTGCGACGCTCACCGTCGGGGGCCGGCCGCATCGCGTGCTCATGCAAGCGCCCAAGAACGGATTCTTCTACGTCATCGATCGCGATACGGGTAAGCTTCTCTCGGCCGAGAAGCTGGGCCGCGTAACTTGGGCCGAGCGCATCGATTTAAAGACCGGTCGCCCGATCGAAGCCGCCAACGTCCGCTATGATCAGGGCGAGTTCACGATGTTCCCGTCGACTATCGGGGCGCACAGCTGGATGCGGATGTCCTATAGTCCACGCACCCGGCTCATGTATGTGCCTTTCATCAACCTCGGCACGCGTTTCCACCGCGGCGCGCCGGACGCCGACGACCTGGCCCTCGGCGGCGCGGACATGGCTTACGATACCAGCGATCCGGGCCCGAAGGGCGCGCTGATCGCTTGGGATCCCGTCGCGCAGAAGCAGCACTGGCGCGTGCCGTTCACTACTTATTGGAACGGCGGCGCGCTCGCCACTGCGGGCAATGTCGTTTTCATGGGCGGCGGCGACGGCTGGTTCAATGCGTTCGACGCTGCTACCGGCACTCGCCTGTGGCGCAGCTACGCTGCCATGGGAATCATGGCTGCGCCGACCAGCTATTCGATCGGCGGCAAGCAATATGTCTCGGTGCTTGCAGGCTATGGCGGCACAGCCGGCAGTGCGCCGAGCAGCATTATGAACGTCGGCTGGAAATACCGCGGTCCTCGGCGCCTGCTGACATTCGCGCTCGGAGGCGGGCAGACACTGCCCGCCTCGAATCCACCGACATTGGCAGTGAAGGCGCAGGACAACCCCGCCGAAGTGCTCGATCCCCAAGAGCTGCAGACGGGCAAGTTGCTCTTCATGGCCTGCTTCTCCTGCCATGGGCGGAACCTCGTCTCGGCGGGAACGGCACCGGACCTGCGCGAATCTGCTATCCCGCTGGACAAGGACGCCTTTCAGCAGGTGGTTCGCGGCGGCGCGCTGATCCAATACGGCATGCCGCGCTTCGATACCTTCACGGCCGCGCAGGTGGAGGCGCTGCGACAATATATCCGGTCAGGCGCGCGCGAAGCCGAAGCAACGAAATAGCGAAGCGGCGAAGTAGCGTACCGGATCGGCGCCCGCTCCCCGGCTAACCGATCAGACTTCGCCGATCGCGGAGCAACGCAAATGACGGATCGTCGGGTCCGCGATGGCCGAGATCGGGGCGCGACGGCATGAAGTTGGATTCCGGGAGCAGCGTCGCGAGATCCACCACCACGAGCCGGTGGGCGATCCGCCACTGCCCATCGCGTCGCTCGAAGCGGTCGAGGTATCGACCCAGCCCGGAGAGTATGCGCTCGCGGCCATCGATCTGCATCGTCTGCCACGTACTGAAGTAGCACTCGCATCCGGCCTCGTCCGGTGCGTGGAACTCGATGGTGGTGTTGGAAATGCAATGGAGCGTAACGCGCATCGTTCGGGTCATCTCGATGATCCCGGGGCCGATCCCGTCGCCGGCGAAGGTCTGCGCGCCGTGTTCGTCGACCGCGTCCGAATGGTAGGCGGATGCGAGTAGCTTGGGGTCGGCTCGGTCCACGCCACGACAGTAGCGTATCAGCGCATCCTGGATTGCCTGTCTGTCGAGCAGCCGCTGTAGGTCGTTGGTCATTTCCACCAGCACATCGAGGAATTCCTACGCCATAGATTATATCATTAGCAAGAACATTCGCTATGCAATTGTTTAATTAATTGGACTGACAGGTACATCATGCTATCTTGGCTTGAGCGCTGCCAATCGGGGAATGCAATCACACTTAGCTCATAATTCTCAAAGACGACGACATTGTAAATGTCGGAGAGGGTAAAAGTGTTTTACGACAACGAACTTTTCCACACCAGCATTGGCTTTGACATGCGAGCGCCCGACTTCGGCGCGCCGGCACCCGACATCTACGCCGCCGCCATGGAGATGATCTCCTATGCCGACGCGCGAGGCATCGATAAGGTCGATTTCCAAGAGCACCACTGCTCCGAAGACGGATATCTGCCGGCACCGTTTCTCATGGGAACCGCTGCGGCCTCGCGCACCAAGCGCATCGGCATCGTGCTGGGCGCTGTCCTGCTGCCCCTCCACGATCCGGTGAAGATTGCCGAGATGATCGCTGTCAGCGATCTCATCAGCGGCGGTCGCATGCACGTAGTTCTGGCGGCGGGCTATTCGGAGCGCGAGTTCAAGGCCTTCCGCGTCTCCCTCCACGACCGCGCGCGGCTGATGGACCAGGGCTTCGACATCGTGCTGCGGGCCCTGTCGGGTGAGCGGTTCCGCGATAGGGACCGAGAGGTATTCGTGCGTCCCCTGCCTTCGCGACCGGTACGGGAAATTGTGTACGGCGGCGGCGGTACACCGCCGTCGGCACGACGGGCAGCGAAATTCGGCCTCGGCATGTGGCCGATGAATGACAGCATCATTGCCGTCTACAACGAGGAGTGCCGCAAGCTTGGCCGTCAGCCGGGCCGGCTCATCCGAGGCTACACCTCTGTTTATATCTGCGATGACCCCGAACGAGGCTGGACGGAGATTGCGCCGCACGTCCTGCACGTCGTTCGTAGCTACGCGGCGTGGAGCGGCTCAGCCAAGCAGTCCGCATCGCCGCTGCATGGTATGAATACCATCGAGGACGTACGTCGATCCGGCATGATTCAGGTAGTAACGCCGGAGCAAGCCATCGAAATCGGAAAATCGGGACCGATCGGCGTCACCCCGCTGATGGGCGGGTTTAGTCCCGAGCTCGGCTGGAAGAGCCTTGAGCTGTTTGTCACCAAAGTCATCCCCAGCATCAAGGACGTCGCCAAAGGTAACGCGTAGATCGCTTTTGCAAACTGATTCTGGGGGGTTGCATGGGATTACTGGAAGCGCACGCGGGCCTTGCAGGAAAGGCTGCCGCGATCATTGGTGGTTCAGCCGGCGTGGGGCGCGCAATTACCTTGGCCTTGGCAAAGGCCGGCGTCGACATCGCCACCTGCGACATTGATGAGGAAGCCACTCGCACCATCGTGGAAGAAACGCAGGCGCTTGGCCGAAAGATCCTATCCCTAAAGGCCGACGTTCGCGATCAGGAGTCGCTGGATCACTTTTATGATTGCACCGAGAAGGAGTTTGCCCATCTTGACATCGTGGTAAACGTCGCTGGTGGCGTGACTCGCATGCCGTTTCTCAAAACAACGCGCGAGCAGAACGCCGCTGAAATCCGGCTTAATTTCGGATATGTCGTAGACAGTGTTCGACGAGTCGTTCCGCTGCTTCGCAAGAGCGGCAGGGGCGGCAGCATCATCAACTTTACGACCATCGAGGCCCACCGCGGTGCGGCAACATTTTCCGTCTATGCTGGAGCAAAGGCAGCAAACAACAACTTCAGTCGAGCTATGGCGGTCGAACTCGCCTCGGAAGGCATCCGCGTCAATGTGGTAGCGCCGGACACCACACCGTCGCGCACAAGTTCCAACTCGGATCCAGCTCTTAGCGCAATACTTGAAAAGTTGCCGCCCGACGTTCTAGCTCAGTGGTATAAAATCTATATTCCACAAAAACACGCCCCTGCGCAGGAGGATCTGGCTAATGCGGTTCTCTTCCTCGCGAGTGATCTGTCCCGGGCCATTACCGGGATTACGCTGCACGTCGACGGCGGTACGATGGCCGCCTCCGGCTTTCTCGATTGGCCATTCGGCGACGGTTTTGGACCGGCGCCAATGCCTGGTACGCTCAGCGCTATGTTCAAAAAGGACTGAGCTCCATGGATCTTAGACTCAAAGGGCGGCGCGCGCTCGTCACGGGCAGCAGCAGTGGGATCGGAGAGGGCGTCGCCCGCATGCTTGCCCAAGAAGGCTGCGCCGTGGTTGTGCACGGCAGAAACCGCGAACGGGCCGAGAAAGTCGCGGCCGAGATCAAAGCTGCGGGTGCCGCGATCGGTGACCTGTCCACGGATGAAGGCGCGGCCGCGGTTCACGCCGAAGCACGGAGCGCGCTCGGGGGCAACATCGAGATCCTCGTGAACAATGCCGGGGGCAGCTCCACCGGCAACACTTCGAAGGCGCCCATCGACATTCCTCCCGCCGCGTGGATCGCGAATTACCATTCGAACACGCTCCCATCCATACGACTGTGCCGTCTTGCCGTCCCGGACATGATCGCTGCCAAGTGGGGCCGGGTCATCAATGTCTCGAGCGCCGTCGCCGTCCAACCCAACAACATGGGTTCGGACTATTCGGGTGCGAAAGCCGCACTAAATAATTTTACTGTCAGCCTGGCAGGTTCGTTGAAAGGCGTCGGCGTCACGGTCAATACGGTCTCGCCAGGCATCATCATGGTGGGCGGTCTGGTCCGGATGGGACGCCAACGGTACGGTGATGCAAACATGTCGTTCGAGGAGATCACGAAGCGCATGGTTGCCGACAAGATCTTCGATCTGCCGCCGGCTGGACGCCTTGGAATCCCGGAGGATCTCGCGCTAATCGTCTGCATGCTCGCGAGTCCCTTATCAGGTTTTGTCACCGGCGCAAATTATCGCGTCGATGGCGGCCAGATCCGTTCGGTGAACTAGGGAGCATCGCATCAGCGATCCACGGCGTACGGAGTCGGTCCGGAATTCCCGGTAACCGGGCCCAACTGCATGACCGCATTGTTGTTGTCATCATTGAAATAGATGATTTGATTCCCCGAGGCATCAACGGTTGCCGCTATCCCGAACAACGCGCCAGGCGTACCCGTATCAATTTGCACCGGCTGACCGACGAAGCCGCCGGGCACCACGGGGGATACCTCGATCAACAAGTTTGTCGTTGCGCTGGGCGTCGTGAGGCCGATATCGGCGTTACCGACCACCAGATCGCCATTCTGCAACAGGGCGGCGCTCAGCGGAGTATTGAACGGCGCGCCGTGCGCTATGACCCGGGCCGAAGCCATCGAGGGCCCGGAGAACGTCGGAACCGCTGTGGGCGTCGTGCCGGTGCACTGGCCGTTCACGACTACACCATCCTGCCCGATGGTGGACACGCCCGCGATGGCAATCACGCTGGCGGAAGCGGTGGCCACGACATACAGGGTATCGCTCGACGGATCGTAAGTTAAACCTGCGGCTCCGAAAATGCCTCCCGGCGCGCCGCCGCTGCAGATGCCGGTCACAATCTCGGTAAACGATGTCTGCGTATCACCGTCGAGGCTGATTCGATCGATGGTGCCGCCGGAGTTGATGTTGCCGCCGGGAGCGTTCGACACATAGATCGCCGCGGGCTGGGTGGCCGTCGCGGCCACGTACGCCTCGCCCCAAGGGCCGGCAAAAGTGTCGCTGGAGAAGGGCGTGGCAACCACACCGCTTGCGCTCACCAGTGGGTTCTCACCCAGCGGGTTCTGAACAGTCGACCATGCGGCCGCCGAGATGCTGTCATCCGGCAACATTGTGAGTGCGTTGCAGCCTTGCAAATCCGCCGATTGCGCGATCCGATACGGCGTCGAACCGGCGGTGGGGTGCAGTCCAATGATGGTTGTACCGTCGCCCTGAACATTCCCCGAGGGAGGCGTGGTGCTGTTATTCACAGCGTTATTGAAATTGCACACCACGAGATCCCCTTTGGTGATCAGTCCCGAGGTCGCCGGAGCGATCACGAGACCATAGGGATTCACGTCGCCGTTGAGTGGATCGACGGTCGAGCCGACGGTGGTGATTGCGCCGGTTGGGGCCAGAGCGGTGAGAAGGTTGGAGTCGACCACGAGCGTCGCGGATGTCGAGACGGTGCCGCCGGTGCCCGTGCAATTGAGCGAGTAGGTGTAAGTTCCGGGCGCGGTCGGGACGACCATCTGACTGCCGCTGGCCATTTGGCTGCCGGTGAAAGCGCCTCCTGCTGCGCTCGACGTCGCCGCGGTGCATGAGGTGGTATAAGCCGACGTCCAAGCAACGGTTGCTGCCTGGCCGAAATTGATGCTCGCACTCGCGGCCGGCTGCGAGAAGCTCGCGGTAGGCGCAGGTGTGCTCATGGGGGCTGTGTAGCCGCCATTGCCGTCACCACCGCATCCCGTGACCACAGTCACGAGGAATCCAGCCGCTACTTTGACCGACGTGCGAACGCAACCCTTCATACAAACTCTCCCTTGTCAGTTGATCCGATATTGGTTCCTCGAGCTTGGAAAAATGTTTAAGACTCGAGTGAATAAGAATGCGTTTGTAGTCCCCTAAAACCTCCCTGCGAACGTTCAAGCCAGCCGCCCTTGCTTCGGTCGCTGCATGTCAGTAGTTGATGTGCCTGATCCGAACTTCATGGCACCGCAGAGCATCGGCACCGAAGGCGCGCTCCTGCTGGGCGTCGATGATGAGCCGACCATTCGCATTTTTGCTCGAAGAGGGTGCTGCAGGATCTCGAATTGCCGGGCACCGAGTGTTCCGACGGAGTTTCGGCTCTCAAAATCCTGGAATCTGATCAACGAATTGATCTATTAGTTACCGATGTAGGTTTGCCCAATGGCCCCAACGAGCGATAACTCGCCGATGCGGCGCGGGTATTGTGTCGCACCGACAGCTATTACTTTCTCCGCTCCGTAGGCTACCGCACAGACCAGACAGGCGCGCTGGCCTCATGATCCTCCGTTGTCGATTCACAGGTAGTTCATGGATACTGATTCGCAAGTATTTCAAGATATCGTCGATGAATTTAAGAATAGCCCAGTTCTTCACTACGCCCAGCTGGGGCTACATGTTGAGAATGGCGTCGTGACGATCTCCGGCCGCGTGAATTCATTCGCCGAACGAAAGGCGGTGGAGCGGGCAGCCAAACGGGTTACTGGAATAAAAACTTTGATTCTCGAAATCCGCGCGGCCGTGATCCCGATAACCGTCACAGTTAGCGATGCAGGTACGCAAAAGGATACCGCTCGCAAGGATTGTGGTTAGGAGCCCGTTCGCTGATACGCGGAATCGCCGGGCTGGTGCGGTAGCACCAACTGATCATCCGGAGACTTTATGCTACAAGAGTTTCTGGTAAGAAACCGCACGCTACTCATCGACCGGTGTCGTTTGATGGTTGCCGAGCGGTCTCAATCCAAGTTGATTGCGAATGAATTGGCTCACGGCATTCCGATCTTTCTCGACCAGCTCGTTGAAACACTGACCCGCGGCCCGCTGTCCTTTCGCAGCGGTTCAGCGTCCAGCAATAAGGGGACACTCGAATCGGAAGTCGGAGATATGGCGGCCCTTCACGGGCGAGATTTACTCGCACAAGGGTTCACTCTCGAGCAGGTCGTTCGCGACTATGGCGACGTTTGCCAAGCTGTCACCAACTTGGCTTTTGAGACGAACGCTCCGATCGATGTGGATGAGTTTCGAACGTTCAACCGCTGCCTCGACAACGCGATTGCGGGTGCGGTCACCGAGTATGCCCGACATTCCGTGGTGCCCATCGAGAACGAGTCTCCGAAAATATCAAACTCGCGGCTCGGCGTTCTCGCTCACGAATTACGCAACCATTTGCAGACCATGACGCTCGTCATAAACGCGATCAAAAGCGGCAAAATCGGAATCTCCGGCGCCACCGGCGGGGTACTCGATCGCAGCATTGTCGGCATGCGGAAGTTGATCGACCAATCGCTGGCGAACGTGCGACTCAACGCAGGGCTAGCGCCGCAATTCCAACTCATCCATCTCGGCAAGTTCCTATGCGACATCGAGGTGTCAGCCGTGCTGGATGCGCGCGCCCGCGGATTGCGCTTCACGGTAACACCCATCGATGCTGACATTGCGGTGTATGCGGATCCGGACATGTTGTCTTCGGCGGTCGGCAACTTGCTGCAGAATGCTTTTAAGTTCACGAAACCTCATACGGGTGTACGGCTACATGCTCGTAGCGTCGCCGGCCGAGTCCACATCGAGATCGAGGATCAGTGCGGCGGCTTACCTGGCGGCGCGGTGGACACCCTGTTTCTTCCATTTGTTCAAAGCGGTGAAAATCGTTCGGGACTTGGGTTAGGTCTTGATATCTGTAGGCGAAGCGTCGAGGCAAACGGCGGGTTGGTGACGGTTCGTGATGAGCCGGGCTCGGGGTGCGTCTTTACAATCGACTTACCCAGACACGTCAATTTCTAATTGCCGCCGATGCGCGCGTTTCGGCCCAATGTGTAATTGCTAGGTCTCAGCATTCAGGCCGACTGGCAATTTGTTCTGCCGCATGCTCAAAGGAGCGAGGTTGATGCCATGCATGACGTGCCGATAACCCGCCCAGGATCGGAGTTTCATAACTTTCTCTATGCATCGATATGTCAAGACAATGAGGGAATGACACTCACCGTGTTATCGGCGATCGCGCGCCAAGACATTGACCCGTGGAGCGAAGCCGCGCGGCTTGCTCGATTGCCTGAAGAAACTGCAGTGAAGCAAATAAAGGGCTTGCTTGATGCCATGCCACGCCAGACCGTGGCTTGTTCGGATCGGTTGGCAGTCGCAGCACGCTTAAGCGCCCTGTTGCCACGGCGTGCCGGCCTAGACCTGTCGGGCGTCCTGCGGAGACCGGCAGCAGGAGACGAAAGTCCTGCGGTGTTTACATTCAATTGGCGTTTCCTTTGTATGTACATTTGCTTGATGCTGCTCATGAATTGGCTCATCACGCTAGCTCACACCCCTCCACCACCCGCCTCGGGGTCTAACACACGCTCTGATGCCGTGGGGATGTCGTTGCCAGCCGCCTCAGATACCAAGGCACAGTAGAACGGGTCCGGATGCCGTCTGGTTCGTTCGATATATGCGGCTACGCAACACACGGAAATTGCTGATCCAAGAGGGATTAAAGTCGTTTCTCGCGTTTGGCTATGACGGTGTCGGTATTGGCCCGGTACTTTCCGCAGTGAATGTGCCAAAGGGCTCCTTTTATCATTTCTTTCGCAGCAAAGAGGATTTTGCAATTGCGGTGCTAAAGGCGTACGTGGCCCGCTACGCGAGCTTTCGAGAGAACCTACAGAGCGACGCAACGCGTCCTCCGCTGAATCGTTTGCGAGCGCACTTTGATGCACTAGAAAAGGAACTTGTCGCGGACTTTCCTGCGGGCGGCTGCCTGTACGGCGTGCTATCGCAGACGATCATAAGGCTGGGTCCAACCCTACGTAAGCGAGTCAAAGACTCTTTTGATATATGGCAAGAGAGCATTCGCCACGTTTTGCAGCAAGCTCAGAACGGCGGGGAACTCGATCGAAAATTGGATGCCAAGGAGGCTGCCGCTTTCTTGATCGATGCTTATGAAGGTGCACTGATTCGAATGAAATCAGAAGGTGTTGCTCCGGCCTTTAGGCGTTTTAGAAAATTCGCGCTTGAACCCTTGCTGGGTCAAAAACCTCAGTCACGAGCGTCAAGACCGCTGTCATCGGCGTCTAATTGAATGCTGACTGGCGTCGTAGCGGCTCTTTTCGCTGCATTGGCATGGTCGCTGAACTTCATTGTCCCCTTTGTCATCGGCGACTACTCTGTTTTCGATTTTGCTCTATTCAGGTTCCTCATATCCGGACTCCTCGGATGCGCCTTTCTCGCCGGCAACTTAGCGGCGGTCAGACGCCTAAGCCCCGGCGACTGGCTAATGGCATTTAGTCTCGGACTGATAGGCTACCTCGGCTACTTTCTTGCTGTGGTCGGGGCCGCGATGTATGCCGGACCCGTGATTGCTCCAGCCTTCCTGGGGTTGGTTCCTGTTGTCCTTGCGATCGCCGGCAATTGGCGTCAACGTACAGTAGCGTGGAGCGACTTGCTGCTGCCGCTCTTCCTCTCGGCGGTCGGATTACTTTTAGTCAACATCGATAGCTTAAGACCGCGAAATTCTCAAAAGCCCGTGGCAGCTGTGCTCGGAATTTCGCTTGCCCTCGTTGCCGTAGGCTTGTGGACATGGTTCGGGGTATTAAATCAGAGCGCGCTGGCCAAGCGGACGCAGATCGATGCAGGTGTTTGGACGGCTCTCATCTTGGTCGGTGCTGGATTGGGTATGCTGGTACTCGTTCCTGTCGGCTTGGGGTTGGGTGTTTTCGAGATTCCGAGGCTGGGGTTGCGCTGGGAGGCGGCGAGACCGTTATATATGTGGGGCACATCGTTGGCTGCGATTGCGTCCGTGGGAGGAACACTAGCATGGACATACGCTGCGCAACGATTGCCGGTAGCCCTCTCAGCGCAATTAATTACAATGGAGATTCTATTCGGCACAATTTTCGGATTGGCATTCCGTCATCGGTGGCCAACCTCTTCAGAGAGTGTCGGCATGACACTACTGTTGATGGGTGTCCTCGCAGTAATTCGAATTGTTTACGGTCAGCGAGCACTTAAGCTTGTTGGCCGATCAACCTAGTCGATGAGCTGTTCCCGGCGCATTCGCGCATGAATGGACATCGGTATGGGCCGTGTTGCATCCCAAGGTCGATGAATCGACAATGGTGTTCCAACATGGCCGCATTTGCGACAATCTACGGGGCGCGAGGCCGTTGAAATCAAAGCCTTGGCACGCATGCGAGGCTGCGCCAAGAGCTAAGGACGAACAAAGAGTCGATGTGGCAGATACTGTCTTCTGATCAAACGCTACTGCGGGATACGACCGCGCGCTTTCTGATAGATCAGGTTCCGCTGAGCCGGCTGCGCAGGGATCGTCACGATCCTGCTGGCTTCGATTCCTCCTACTGGAAAAGCGGGGCCGAGATGGGCTGGACCTCATTACTCGTCGACGAGGAACATGGCGGCGGCAGCCTGAGCGGCCGTGGCCCGGTTGATTTGGCACTGATCGCCTACGAGTTTGGCCGACATGCAGCCCCCGGCCCACTGGTGGACTGCAACGTGGTCGCCTCAGCTCTGTCGGGGCAAGAGGGCGATTTGCATCGAGCCGTGCTGGCAGATTTGATCGGCGGTACGACGATTTCCGCCGCCTGCCTTGGCGCGGCACCCTGGCATGATCCTGACGCAGCGACTGTCCGGATCTTGCGCGATGGCGGCGACATACTGATCGACGGCGCGGTGCGTCCGGTCGAATCGGCAGAGCAGGCCGCGCATCTGCTCGTCACAGGGATGAGCGAGAGCGGCTTGACGCAAGTGCTGGTCTGCGCGACTGCGCCCGGTGTCGCCATAACGACGCTCAAGGGAATCGACGTTACGCGGCGCTTCGCATCGGTTACCTTCGACGGAGTGCGCGCGCCGGCCAGTGCCCTTGTCGGCGCATTCGGGCGGGCCGGCGAACAGGTATCGCGTCAGATCCAGCAGGCTGCGGTCATTTTATGCGCCGAAGCGGTTGGTGCGATGGATACCGCCTTCCAAATGACAGTCGACTGGGCGTTCAGCCGTTATACCTTCGGTCGGGCCCTCGCCTCGTACCAGGCGCTCAAGCACCGCTTCGCGGACATGAAGGCATCGCTCGAGGCAAGCCATGCCATCAGCGACGCAGCCGCCGACGCCGTGGCCGATCGGACGGACCTGGCCGCCGAAACGGCCAGCGCAGCCAAGTCCTACGTCGGCGAGCAGGGCCCCGAACTGGCTCAGGAATGCGTCCAATTGCACGGCGGAATCGGTGTTACATACGAGCATGATCTGCACTTCTTTCTTAGGCGGGTCACACTTGACCGCCTGCTGTATGGCACTCCTGCTGAGCACCGGCGCATGCTGGCCTTTATGCATACAGGTCAATTCAAGGACAAGCCTGCGTGAACGATTACATGGAAAGCGTCGAGGATTTCCGCCTGCGCGCGCGTGCCTGGATAAAGGGCAACCTCGGGCCCACCCTGCCGCAGGACGTCAGCCAGAGCTGCGACAGTGACGACGAAGAACTCGTCGCCGTGGCGCGCGACCGGAGATTGCAGCGGCGGATGTTCGATGGCGGATTTGCCGGCATCTGCTTTCCGCGCGAGTATGGCGGACTGGGACTCACGGCATCGCATCAGCGCGCCTTCAACGAAGAACTCGTCGGGCACGAGTTCCCCTCGCGCTTGTCAGTACCCACGTTCTCACCGTGCGCCGCAGTTCTGCTTGAGTTCGGCACG
>Ga0302325_10008730_pt1 | contig 22233 bp, 14 predicted proteins | sample Palsa_T0_2_FD_201948 | JGI IMG/M metagenome (GOLD analysis project Ga0302325, IMG submission 201948) | Peat permafrost microbial communities from Stordalen Mire near Abisko, Sweden - Palsa_T0_2 | ecosystem: Environmental > Terrestrial > Soil > Palsa > Peat permafrost | place: Sweden: Abisko...
ATAAAAAGAAATCATACAAGTATAGAATGATGTCTAAATAGTCCACCTAGAGCTCATGCATTTGTAAGTTTACCCTTACAATCTAATTGTATAAGTATAAAATTTATTTGTATAAATGTTAAATAAATACAATAATTATAATAATTACAATTATTTTAGTTCATTATAATAGATTATAATAATTTATTTATATAAATTAATATTTAAAATAAAAGTATAAATAATATTTCTATTTTATAGAAATATTTCTACTATAAAAAGTAGCAAATTTAACTATGTATTAGTATTTTTTCATTTATATGAAAAGTATTTAATAGGGATTATTAGAGTAGGAAGCTATATTTTAATGTAAGACCATGTATAAAAAAATATTTATTCTTAAAATAAATTAAGTTTTAATAAAAGTGAATTGAAGATTCTTAATAACTTTTTAAAAATAAATCAAATGAGTTAAAAAAAAATAAGATTTAAAATTAAGTAAATCAGATATATCTGTTTGAATATAGGGAAACCTTTCTCTAAATCTAAAAAAATAAATATAAGCGATAGAACAAATTAGTACAGTGATGGAAAAATACTAAACTAATAATCTTATAAGTAGCTCAAGTTTATATAATAAGAGCGTACCTTTTGCATAATGGGTGGGCAAGTTAACATTTTATGCAAGCCAAATTTGGCTAAGATAAATCAATTAAAAAATAATACAGTACAAAATGTTAGACCCGAAGCCTAGTGATCTTACTTTAATCAGGATAGATAGTCCGAACAGGTTACCGTTGTAAAGGTATCTGATGAATTAAGGTAAGTTAGTGAAAGATAATTCTGACTAGGATAGCTGGTTTTCTGCGAAACCTATGTAAGTAGGTAATTTAAATTTAATCTTTACAGGTACAGTATTTAATCTCGTCGTTTAATTGAAATAAATTAGATGAATATATTGGGGGATCGTGAAGATTTTATCAGAGAGATTTAGACCTCGGAAGGGTAAAGAAATAATTTAAATAATCAGACATAAAATGATAAGGTTATATGTCAAAAGGGAAACAGCCCAAAACAAGTATTTAAGGTTCCAAAATTATTATTAAGTGAAATAAAAGATGTTATATTCTTAAACTATCAGGAAATAGACTTAGAAGCGGTCATTTTTTAAAGATCTCGTAACAGAGCACTGATATATTAATTTCATATTATGAAATTAATATGTTTTTTAAATCTTACGATATAACGGATCTAAATAATATACCGATATCTTGTTTATAATAAATATTATAACTATACTTTTATTATGAAGTAGCAGAACAATGAGTAAAATTTATTATATCTCAATAGATAATGCCACACAATGAGTAACGAAAAGTAATCTCGCCTAAAGCTTATGGTTTTTAATCGGTTCCAAAGTTATTATTACCTAAAGGATAAAACGAAGGATTAATTTGATAATATTATTATAAAAAATATATTTAACTACCGTACCTAAATTCTACCTCAAGTAAGCTAGTAGAGTATATGAAGGCGTTTGAGTTAAAAATCATTAAGGAACTCGGCAAATTGACTCCAAAACTTAGGGATAAGGAGTACCAATTCATTTATATTTAAATGAAACAGGGGGCATAGAATGATGCTGTACGACTGTTTATTTAAAACACAACACTTTGCATAAGACGTTAAGTCAAAGTATTGAGTGTGATTTCTGCCCAATATTATACAGCTAATTAATATATTTTAGTTCATGAATAAATTAAAATATATTAATAATAATTAATCAATGGCGGCCTTATCTATGAGGGTCTTAAGGTAGCAAAATACCTTGGCCGTTAAATGCGGTCGTGCATGAATGAAATAACGATACAGCAGCTGTCTCAATGATTAACTCAGTGAAATTATTAATAGCAGTGCAGATACTGCTTACCTTTAGTTAGACGAGAAGACCCTATGCAGCTTTACTGTTATTAGTTATTGTTTTGATAATCTTTTTGATTATATATATTTAATATGTTTCAGAGTAAAAGGTATATCGAATAATATATTTTATATTATTGGCAATTGAATTAATTAATCGTAACATAATAATGAGACACCTTTATTATGTTAAATATAGAACTTTTATAGTTTAAATAGTAACTAAGAGACAGTTTATGCGGGGCACAGATCCCATAAATAGTAACTGGGTATGTCCAATATTAAATTGTAAGAAATAAAGTACAAAAATTAACGATTGTTTGTTTTGTACAAGCTTAATATTTTATTTATGTAATTTAGATTATATAAATTCAATTATTTATAACAAGTAAGATTTTAATTATAAGGAAAATAATTTAATATAAATTATAATAATATATTATAGTTTATTATGTATAATATATTAATAATATATTATACATTTTATTTATTAAAGAAGTTTAACGGCATAATCTTGCTATACTGTTTGATTTACAAATCTTACAGTTGCGTAAGCATGGCATATTATCACAAGACTCAGAAAGGAAAGGTCTTGGATTAAGGAATAAAGCTACGCTAGGGATATAAACATGTCCTCTAATAATAGTATTATTAGATTAAACTGGGTTAATTTCAAAGAAAATTATATTAATTTATTTGAAGCGAAACTTTTTATAAGTACGTTCAACGACTATAGAATCCAGAATTATTAAATTATTAATCGAAAAATATAATAGAAATAAATTAAAAATTTATGTATATTAAAAATTATTTGTTTAAAAATTACAGATCTAATTTAATAAATTGACAAGATAGTATTTATTCTTATAATTTTAATAATTTGAATATTATCAACCATTATAAGAATAAAAGTGTATACATTTTATTAGATAGTTACTTTAATATGAAAAATAAAATAAATACTTATAAATATAAATATTTATTGAAATTAAAATTAAATTTTGATAATATTAAATATAAATACTTTATGTATGGTATAAATAAAATATATAATTATAGTTTGATTAATAAACAATTTAATTTTATAATGAAAAGAAAAAAAAAATTATTAAATTGAAAAAATAAACTAATATTAAATAAAAATATATTTTTTTCTTATAAAAAATCTATTGCTTATTTATCATTAAATAAAATATTTTTAAATTCATATAATATAAAACATACGAATAATATTATTACCATTTTATTATTTATATTTAATAAAAACAATATATATCTTAAAAATAAATTAAAAAAATTGAATAAAGTTATAAAAAACACAAAGACAAATATAAATTATGATTTTATAATAACTAATTTTTATAAATATAAAAATTGTAATTTAAATTTAATAAAAATAATACTAAAAAATTATATAAAAACTAAAAAAAATAGATTATTATTAAAAAGAAATTATATAGCATATTTATATTTAAGTAATTATAAATTTAACTATTTAAATGTAATAAACATAAGGAATTTAATAAATAAAATATATAATAAAAAAATAAAAATTAACTTTATTAATATTAAAAATATATATATGGATAATAATATTTTTATTAATAGTATAATAAGAAAATTAAATGATAGAAAAAAAAGAGTATTAAAAATATTTAAAAAAGCATTAAGTATAACCAAAGTAGGAAAAATGAAAACTGTTTATACTAAAAATTATATAAGAAATATAAAAAAAAATAATATAATTAATATTATGAAATATAATAATTATATAAATTATATATATAAATACTATTATAATAAATATGAACTAATAATAAAAAATATGAAAAACATACATATAGTAGGTGTATCCATGGAAGGGAAAGGAAGATTAACTAGAAGATTAACAGCTTCTAGATCTATATATAAAATAAAGACAAATGGGTTTATTAAAAATATATATTCATCAATATATGGTGTATCTATGTTATTAACAAGAGGGTCAAAAAATTCTAATAATACATATATACAAAATAATTCTTATAATAGAAATGGATCTTATGGTATATCAATAAATACAAACACTTATTAAAAAAATTTTTACATCTATTAATAAATAGAATAATTAATAAATAGTCTGATCCTATTTGAAAAAAAAGGAGATTAAATTATAAACAAAAAGAACAGGCTAATAGCGCCAGAGAGTACAAATTGAGTGCGCAGTTTGGCACCTCGATGTCGGCTTTGCTCATCCTCATGAATGCAAGGAATATGAAGGGTTTGACTGTTCGTCAATTAAAGAGCTACACGAGCTGGGTTAAATACGTTGTGAGACAGTATGGTTTCTATCTTCTAAAGGAAATTGAAGTAAAATAAAATATATAACTTTCGTACGAAAGGAGTTAGTTATATTAACCTATGGTTTACTTGTTGCAATATTATATATAATGCATGGCAGGGAAGCTACGTTAATTAAAGATAAATGCTGAATACATATAGGTATAAAGCTTGTTTTAAAATACTTTTAAAATAACGTAATAGAATATTACGATAATATAGGTTTTATTTTAATAAAATACTAATTTATTTAACAAACTAAATACTAAAAATAAAACTTATAAATAATTATTAATATTACAGTGAGTTATTCTATAATATCCTATAATATGAAGATATTTATAAAAATTAAGCCTTGTTAGCATAACAGTAATGCACCCGTTTTGTAATCGGAAGAAATAAGTGCGAATCTTATACGAGGTTAAGTTAATAAAATATTATAAAGTGGGATGATGTAAGTAACATAATAGACTCATGATCTATTTATAAAGGTGCAAGTCCTTTTTCCGCTTAAAGGCTATAGCTTAATTGGTAGAGCAAGCTGCTCATAATAGCTCAGATGAGTGTTCAAATCATTCTAGCCTTAATAGTCCGAATGCTGGAATTGGTAGACAGGATAAGCTTAAATTTTATTGATAATATCGTAAACGTTCAAGTCGTTTTTCGGATAAAAAGACCCATTCGTCCAATGGTTAAGACCAAATGTTTTCAACATTTTTACAAGGGTTCGAATCCCTTATGGGTCCTAAGTGATAATAGGGGATATAGTTTAATTGGTAAAACAACGATTTTGCATATCGTTAACTTGGGATCGAGTCCCAATATTTCCAATAATATAAGCTTAAGAAGCTCAATTGGTTGAGCGAGACTCTGAAGATGTCCAGGTTATAAGTTCAAATCTTATCTTAAGCACATTAAATGGGTATGCTGAAATTGGTAGACGGATTTCTTTTAGGAAGAAATAGTGAAAACTATACAAGTTCAAGTCTTGTTACCCATATTAGGTGGATATAGTTCAATTGGTAGAATAACTGTATGTGGTTCAGATGGTTCCCTGTTCGATTCAGGGTATCCTCCTTTATTTGCCAAGATAGTTTAATTGGTTAGAACATTAATTTCATGCATTAATAATGAGAATTCAAATTTCTCTCTTGGTAAAGGAAGATACCGTTTGTTGGTACAACGGGTTGAGCTGTAAACTCAATAGCTATGGCTGTCAAAGGTTCAATTCCTTTTCTTCCTATAAACTCTTATTAGCTTAATAGGTAAAGCAAGATACTTCTAATATCTGTATATTAGTTCAATTCTATTATAAGAGTACGATTATGAAGTTAATAATATTTAAATCAGGAAATAGTATAACTAAATTTAATTTATTAATAATAAATAAATAATTAGAAAATATCTATATAAATATATAATTATATATAGTGAATTACTAAATAGTTTTTATTAGTTATTATATAATAACTAATTAGATATATAATATTATAAACATAATATACATTATTTTGATTCATAATTAATGTGTTATCGACTAATGGGCAAGTCATAAATTTTTGATATTTAGCATAAGTGTTCAAATCACTTTAACACAAAATGGATTAGTTAAAAGTATAACATAATACTACGGATATTAATTTATAGGTTCGACTCCTATATCCATTTTAACAGGACTTTAGTTTAATGGTAAAACATATGCCTTTTAAGCATTACAATTTAGGTTCAAATCCTAAAAGTCTTAATGGCTATAGGTTAATGGTAGACCTATCGTCTTCCAAACGATTAGTACCGATTCAAATTCGGTTAGCCATATTAATTCATGTAAAATTATTAGAGTTAATAGTTAATAGGTAGACGATTTTCTTGTCACGAAAAGATATGTCGGTTCGAATCCGACTTAACTCGGATTTAGGAAAAGTTGTCATAGGTAGGATAAGGTATTTGCTAAATACTGTGTTACGCACATAGATGTTCGAATCATCTCTTTTCCGATTATAAAGAGTATAATTTAATTGGTTAAAATATGAAGCTTCAAACTTTATCTTTCTAGTTCGAATCTAGATACTCTTGTCTATTATAGAGAATTGGCTGAGTGGTTTAAAGCAATAAGCTTGAAACTTATCTGATATCATATATCACATCCGTTCGAATCGGATATTCTCTGTGTTTTATTTATTCTTAATTATTAACAATTATTAAATTAGTTTTTAATTAATCTAAATTTATTATTTTGATAGAATTGAATAAGTTTTTATGTTAATTGGTATAACTCTTTTTTTAATAGGTATTTTAGGATTTGTTTTAAATAGAAAAAATATAATATTAATGCTTATATCTATAGAAGTTATGCTTTTAGCTATAACATTTATTATATTAATAAATGCATTAATTTTTGAAGATATAATAGGACAAGTTTTTTCTATATATATTATTGTAATTGCTGCAGCAGAGTCTGCTATAGGATTAGGTATATTAGTTGCTTTTTATAGATTAAGAGGTAATATTACTTTTAAATATTAAAATTAAATATAATTTATAAGTCAAAATTATTTTATAAATAATAATTTTTTGTTTTAGCCTATAAATTTGAATTAATTTTAACAAGATTATTATTTTACCTAAACTTAGGTCAATTTGTTTATAACATGTTATATTTATATACTAATAATATTATTCCTTTTTCTAATTTTTTGATCATACTAGAACTATTGATTATAATATCTGCTATTTTTGTTATTATTAGTAGAAATCCTATTATTTCAGTTTTATTTTTAATAAGTTTGTTCTTATTTATAGCTATCTATTTAATAATAATAGGATTAACTTTTATAGGTTTATCTTATTTATTAGTTTATATTGGAGCTGTGTCAATATTATTTTTATTTATATTAATGTTAATTGATATAAGAATCTCTGAATTACAAACTGATACAAATAATAGTTTATTTTTAGGTATATTAATAGCTTTAATATATTATCAAATAATAAGTAATAATTTGTATATAAATAATATATTAAATATTAATATTATAGAAAAATATAATTATGATATAAAATATTCTTTATATAATATATGAGATGGAACATTAATTGAAAATTATGATTTAATTAGTATAGGAAATATTTTATACACTAATATGTCTCTATGGTTAATATTATCATTATTAATATTATTATTAGCTATGATAGGATCTATAAAAATTAATATTAAATAGATATTTATAAATATTTATTTAATATAATTAATATTTTTTATTTATATAAATAATAAAAAAAATGAATTTAATTATAAATGACTTACTATAAATGTGATGCACCAACAACATGAGGTTTATATTTTCAAGACAGTGCTAGTCCTCAAATGGAAGCCATAATAGAATTACATAATTATGTAATGTATTTTTTAATTTTTATAATGACAGCTGTAATGTGAATTATAGCAGTAATATTATATAAATATACAAAAAATACATTTAGTAATATTTATTTAACTCATGGTACTTTAATAGAATTAATTTGAACTATAAGCCCAGCCTTAATTTTGATTTTAATAGCATTTCCTTCTTTCAAATTATTATACATAACTGATGACGTAACTGATCCAGAAATGAGTTTAAAAGTAGAAGCACATCAATGATATTGAAGTTATGAATATGCAGATTTCTTAAATAGTGATGATGAATTTATTATGTACGATTCTTATATGATAAATGAATCAGAATTAGAAGAAGGTAAGTTAAGAATGTTAGAGGTTGATAATAGAATTGTATTACCTGAATTAACTCATGCTAGATTTAATGTATCTTCTACAGATGTTATACATTCTTTAGCTAGCCCTAGTTTAGGTTTAAAATGTGATGCTTATCCTTATAAATCAAATCAAATATCAGTTTATTCTAACAGAGAAGGAACTTATTATGGACAATGTTCAGAAATATGTGGTATATGACATAGCTCAATGCCTATTGTAGTAGAATCCGTATCATTAGAAAAATTTTTAGTGTTTTTAAAAAGTCAATAATGTTAATATATTCTATAGTTTTTTTAATAATGTCTAATGCCGTTAATAACAGACGAGATAGTTCAATTTTATATTCAAGAATAGCTATATTAATATTAATTACTTGTATAATTTTACAATCTATTAATTACAATATAAGTTATATATTAAACGGTTTAATATTATATAATGGTTTAATATATATAAATAATTATTTAATATTTTTTATGTTATTTATATTTATATTAACCATATCGATATTATCTATAAATTCTTTTTTTACAATAAAAACAGTCAATTTTAGGAAATCTTTTCTACATATAAAAAATTTAAGAATAAATAATCAAAATAATATTGAAGAAAAAAATTCTAATATAAAATCTTTAGACTATAATGTAGATAGTATGTCTGAACAATTTAGAATAATAGAATATCCTTTAATTATATTATTTTGTATATCTGGTGCTATTTTTTTAATGTTAAGTTTTGATATAGTATCTATATTTTTATCTATAGAATTACAAAGTTATGCTTTATATTTAATATGTTCTATTTATAGAAACTCAGAATCTTCAGTTAGTGCAGGTTTAACTTATTTTTTATTAGGAGGATTATCTTCTTGTATAATATTATTAGGAATTAGTTTATTATATGTTAATTCTGGTTCAACTAACTTAGAAAATTTTTATATGATAAATAATATATATGATATGATTATATATAATATGTTTTATATTGATAACAATACAATTAATACAATCATAAATGTAGATAATAATTTTTCATCTATATTTACACAATATATATATTTACAAATATCATTGGTAATAATGTCTATAGGATTTTTATTTAAGATAGCTGCTGCACCTTTTCATTTTTGAAGCCCTGACGTTTATGATGCTGTTCCTACAATAGTTACTACTTTTGTAGCTATAATTCCAAAAATATCTATAATAATTTTTTTGTATAAATTATTATATTTTACATATTCAGATCTTATATATTCATCTTGAGTTAATAATATAATTATATCTTCAATATTATCTTTAATAATAGGATCTATATTAGGTTTAACTCAATATAGAATTAAAAGACTATACGCTTATAGTACTATTTCTCATATTGGTTTTATTTTATTAGGATTAAGCATTAATAACTTAGAATCAAGTAAAGCTATGTTTTTTTATATAATTCAATATTCATTTTCAAATCTAAATGCTTTTTTATTACTAATAGCTATAGCTTATACTTTAAAAAATTATATTTTAGACAATAAAAATTTTAACGTTAAAGATTATAATTATTCTCCTATTCAATATATATCTCAATTGAAAGGATATTTTAATATAAATCCATTATTAGCTACAAGTTTATCTATTACATTATTTTCTTTTGCAGGTTTACCTCCTTTAATAGGATTTTTTGGTAAACAGATGATATTAACTGCTTCAATTAACAATGGATTTATATTCATAACTATAATAGCTATATTAACTAGTGTAATTAGTGCAGTTTATTATTTAATAATAATAAAAATGATATTTTTTGAAAAATCAAATTATATTACAAGTAATAATACTATTTATAAAGAAAAAATTACTGTTTCCAGTAATTTCTCATTTCTAATATCTATATTAACATTAATTATAACTTTTTTTATATTTTTTGATAATGAAATATTTAAATTATTAAATATTATATAAATAAAAAAAAATACTATTTAATCATATTAAATTAGACTTCAAGTTATATTATAATTCATAATAAATATTTTATATTCATTACTATTAACCCCTTTAATAGGAATATTAATACTGGCCTCAGATTTTTACAAGAAAAATGACATTAGATATATAGGTTTATTTATATCAATATTTAATTTGATAATATCTTTAATAATATTTATAAGTTTTGATTTTTCAAATATTGATTATCAATATGTTCAAGAAATAAAAGAAGTTAAAGGTATAAACATATATATGGGAATTGACGGAATATCTATATATTTCGTATTATTAACTACATTAATAACTCCTATAGTATTATTATCTAATTGATATTCAATTACAGAAAAGGTAAAATCATATATAATAATAATTTTATTATTAGAGACATTATTATTAGCAGTATTTTTGGTATTAAATATATTTTTATTTTATATATTTTTTGAAAGTACTCTAATACCATTATTTATATTAATAGGACTATATGGTTCTAATAACAAGGTAAGAGCTAGTTTTTATTTATTCTTATATACATTATTAGGATCTTTATTTTTATTAATATCAATATTATATATATTAACATTAATAGGAGCAACAGATTTTGATATATTATATAAAACTAATTTTGATTATAATACACAAATTATATTATTTATTGGTATCTTTATAGCCTTAGCAGTAAAGACTCCTGTAATATTTTTAAATAATTGATTGTTAAAAGCTCATGTGGAATCTCCTTTAGGAGGAAGTATAATACTAGCTGCTATAGTATTAAAATTAAGTTTATATGGAGTACTAAGATTAATACTACCTATTATACCAAAATCTTCTATAAGTTTAACATATATAGTATATGTTATAGGAGTTATAACAATAATATATGCAAGTATAAGTACATTAAGAACAATAGATATAAAAGAACTAATAGCATATAGTTCAGTATCTCATGCTGCTGTATATTTATTAGCAACTTTTAGTAATACTATACAAGGTATAGAAGGAAGTATATTATTAGGTCTAGGACATGGATTTGTTTCATCAGGTTTATTTATATGTGTAGGAGGTATTTTGTATGATAGATCTCACACAAGATTAATATCCGTATATAAAGGATTAGTTCAAATAATGCCTATATTTTCAATATTATTTTTCATATTATGTTTAGGTAATGCTGGTACACCACTTACCTTAAACTTTATAGGAGAATTTTTAAGTTTATATGGTATATTTGAAAGATTACCTTTATTAGGTATATTTGCAAGTACATCTATAGTATTATCAGCTGCTTATACTATATATATGTTCAACAGAACAATTTTTGGAGGTAATTATTCTAGATTATTTATAATAAATATAAAAGATTTAAGTAAAAGAGAATTTATTATACTATTAATATTAGTATTATTAACTATTATATTAGGTATTTACCCTTCGCCTATTATAGATGGATTAAATTATAATGTATCAAATTTAATATATAATTCAAATTAATAATATTAATGAAAAATTCTACATTAAATAAATTACAGTTTATATAAAATACTATTTAAAATAAGAAAAAGTTCTTTAAAAAGAAAGAAAAAAGAAAGAAATTTCTTCTTTCAAATTATCATATATATGATAAATATTATAAAAAAAATAAAATTGAGTTTGGTGATAGCTCTGATTGAGTGCTATTCAATTGCTTGACACATGCTAATAATGTTTTATATAAAATATAAAATATAGTGAACAGGTGAGTATATGAATTTCTACCTTAATAGAAAATATATTAATATTAAGATGTTATTTTTATTACGGATATATATTTTAAGGTAATGTCTTAATAAGTCAATCCGTAGTTGAAACTGAGAAGTTAATCAACCACATTGGGTCTGGGAAAACCCCAATACATAATAGTACAGCAGTGAGGAATATTGGTCAATGATTTATAGATTGAACCAGCAAATTGAAAGATATAACAAACAAATATATGGAGAAATAATGAATATTGACAAATTTTTACCAAAAGTCTTGACCAAATCTTGTGCCAGCAGTCGCGGTAATACAAGAAAGACAAGTATTTTTCATCTTTATTAGGTTTAAAGGGTGAGTAGACGGCAAAATAAATAATTAAAGTTATTTATATAGCTAGAGTTTAATAAAAAGAACTTAGGAGTATAGTACTAATAGTGTAATGATGGAATATTTAAATATTATTAAGACTGGTGATTGTGAAGACAATACTCTAAATTTTATAATCTTGAATAAAGAAAAACTGACGTTCAGTTACGAAGGCTAGGATAATGAATAGGATTAGAGACCCTAGTAGCCCTAGCAGACAATTATAAGTGTCATAATTATAAGTAATATAATAATAATTATAAATAAAAGTGTAAGCACTTCACCTCATGAGTAATGCGGCAATGCATAAATTGAAATCACTAGACCGTATATAAAATCAGTAGTGAAGTATGTTATTTAATTCGATGATCCGCGAAAAACCTTACCACAACTTGAATATTAATTATATGTAATTAATACAAGCGTTGCACGGCTGTCTTTAGTTTATATCGTGAGAGAAGGTGTGATTAGATACCCTTAATAGACATAAACCTAATTATTATTTAAATAATTTACTTAGGATTAAGACAAGTCATCATGACCTTAACTTAGTTGTGGGCTATAGACGTGCTGCATATACTTATACAAAGGGATGTAACATTGTGAAATATAACTAATCCTTAAAATAAGTGATATAAACAGATTGTAGTCTGAAACTCAACTACATGAAATAGGAATTACTAGTAATCGTAAATCATCATGTTACGGTGAATTATATATTATATAGGTACTAACCACTCGTCAGGCGCTGAAAAAGGTACATGCAATAAGTTTGGTCATATGTAAATTTCTGTTAATTATAAGTATTAATATGTTTATATATTAAATCTTCGAATGCGTGATCTTAATTGGTGTTAAGTCGAAATAAGGTTCGTGTAATGGAAGTTGCACGGAATGAATAAAATAAGACTTTTTTATTAGCTCTTATAGCTCAATGGTAGAGCAGGATACTGTTAATATCTTTATAAATGTTCAAATCATTTTAAGGGCTTATTTTTTTTTCTTATAATTTTTATAGAGGAAAAAAGGGAATTAGCTTAATTGGTAGAGCAATCGTTTTACACACGATAGGTTAAATGTTCAAATCATTTATTTCCTAATAATATATTTTTATATACGTAAATTATAAATTTTTACCTTTATAAAAAACGGATTAGAGCCAGGAAGGTTAGGCGTCTCTTTTGGGTAGAGATATAGTTATGTTCGAATCATAATAATCCGAGATTTTTTAGCTTAATAGGTAAAGCATACTTTTGATAAGAGTACTATTCATGTTCAAATCATGAAAAAATTAATATTATAAAATAATATATTAAGCTAATGCATTAAAACCTATTATAATTAAGTAGTAATAAAACATAATTCAATATTTTTTATAAAATTTATGAGAATATTAAAAAAACACCCTATATTAAAATTAATGAACGCTTACGTAGTAGATGCATCTCAACCTTCAAATTTAAGTTATTTATGAAATTTTGGTTCTTTATTATTATGTTGTTTAATAATACAAATAGCTACAGGTGTAACTTTAGCCATGCATTATAATAGTAATGTATTAGAAGCATTTAATTCTATTGAACACATAATGAGAGATGTAAATAATGGATGATTTCTAAGATATCTTCACGCTAATACTGCTTCTGCCTTTTTTTTCTTGGTATATTTACATATAGGAAGAGGAATATATTATGGATCATACAAAAATCCTAGAACTTTAGTATGAGTAATAGGTACTTTTATTTTTATAGTTATGATAGCTACAGGATTTTTAGGTTATGTACTTCCATATGGTCAAATGTCTTTATGAGGTGCAACAGTTATTACTAATTTAATGAGTGCTATACCTTGATTAGGTCAAAGTATTGTAGAATTCATTTGAGGAGGGTTTTCAGTAAATAATGCAACATTAAATAGATTTTTTTCATTACATTATTTATTACCTTTTATTTTAGCTGTTTTAGTATTGTTACATTTAATATCTTTACATGATAAAGCAGGATCTGGAAATCCTTTAGGTATAGGTAATTATTTAGATAGAGTAACTTTTTCTCCATATTTTGTATTTAAAGATTTTATTACTATTTTTATATTTATTTTTATCCTAGGAGGATTTGTTTGTTTTGGTCCCAATGTACTAGGAGATAGTGAAAATTATGTAATGGCTAATCCTATGCAAACACCTCCTGCTATAGTACCAGAATGGTATCTTTTACCATTCTATGCTATATTAAGATCAATACCTAATAAATTATTAGGTGTTATAGCTATGTTTTCTGCTATATTAATAATATTATCCATGATATTTTTAGATATTAATAAAACAAGAGGATTTCAATTTAGACCTTTAAGTAAAATATTTTTCTATTACTTTTGTGCTATATTTATTTCATTAATGATATTAGGTGCAAAACATGTAGAAAGTCCTTTTATTGAATTAGGTCAATTATTTACTTTATCTTATTTTTTATATTTTTTAATAATAATACCTTTTATATCTTATATAGAAAATAATTCTATACAAATAAGAAAAATATAAAAAACAAATTACAATATTACATTTATTACAATAATTATTAATATAATATATTTTATATTAATAATGGTTTAGTGTTTAGATATAAATTTATTTTTAGTAATTTTTTATTAATTATTTTAAAAACCTACATATTATTATTACTACTCCCTTAGATCAATTTGAAATTAGAGATTATATTATTATAGATGCTCCTATTTTGAATAATATACATATTTCTTTAACAAACATGACATTATATATTATAGTATCTTTCATTATTATAATATATATGTTAGGTACAATTAATACAGCTCCTCAATTTATACATCGTAATTGAATTTTAATTAAAGAATCTATATATGATACAATGTCTAATATAGCTGTAAATCAAATAAATAAATATAACGGACAAATATATTTTCCATTTATATTTACATTATTTATATTCATTTTAATAAATAATCTAATAGGATTAATACCTTATAGTTTTTCTACTACAAGTCATTTTGTATTAGCTTTTTCTTGAAGTTTTACAATAGTATTAGGAACTGTATTATTAGGAACTAGTATACATAAATTACAATTCTTGGCATTATTTGTACCTCAAGGTTGTCCTTTGGGATTATTACCTTTATTAATTGTAATTGAAGCTATATCATTTCTAGCTAGAAATATATCTTTAGGTTTAAGATTAGCTGCTAATGTTTTAGCAGGCCATATGTTATTAGTTATTTTAAGTGGTTTTACTTTCAAAATATTTAAATCTGGTATTATAGGATTTTTAGGTATATTACCTTTATTATTTATAATAGCTTTTACTTTTCTTGAATTTGGAATAGCTTTTATTCAAGCTCAAGTATTTGTAGTATTAACTGCCGGTTATATTAAAGATAGTTTAGATTTACATTAAATAATGATTTTTTAATTATATATTAATTATTTAATTTAGTCCAGTAATTTTATCAACAAATTATAATAATATAGAAAGTATATATACATATATAATTTTATATTCACATTTTGCAATAAATATTTATAATTTAATTTTTTATTTTTTTGTAGTAATGTTATATAACTTGACAATTTTTAATATATTAGAAATAATTATTTTGATATTACCTATATTATTAGTAGTTGCTTTTATAACTATAGCTGAAAGAAAAACTATGGCTAGTATGCAAAGAAGATTAGGACCTAACATTGTAGGATATTATGGTATACTACAACCTTTTGCTGATGCATTAAAATTATTAATTAAAGAATATATAGCTCCAACTCAATCAAATATTATTCTTTTTTTTTTAGGTCCTTTTATAACATTGTTATTCTCATTTTATGGTTATGCTATGATACCTTTTGGACCAGGTATAACTATAAGTGATTTTAATTTAGGTTTATTATACATGCTAGCGGTATCTTCTTTAGCTACCTACGGTATATTATTAGCAGGATGATCTGCTAATTCTAAATATGCTTTTTTGGGTTCATTAAGAAGTACAGCACAATTAATAAGTTATGAACTAATACTTAGTTCAGCTTTATTGTTAATGGTTTTATTAACAGGAACTTTGAATTTAAGTGTAATAATAGAAGCACAAAAAATAATATGATTTATAATCCCTTTATTACCTTTATTTATAATATTCTTTATAGCATCCGTAGCAGAAACAAATAGAGCTCCATTTGATCTAGCTGAAGCTGAATCAGAATTAGTAAGTGGGTTTATGACAGAGCATGCTGCAGGAATATTCGTATTTTTTTTCTTAGCTGAATATGCAAGTATTGTATTAATGTGTATATTAATAAGTATTGTATTAATAGGAGGTTATAATTTATCATTATTAACATATATAATAGAAAAATTTATATATATGGATATAGAATATTGATTATACAACATAATATATAGTTTTGAGTATATTATTAGTTTAGGTTTAAAATCATGTATGTTAATTTTTACATTTATATGAGTAAGAGCAAGTTATCCTAGAATACGTTTTGATCAATTAATGTCATATTGTTGAACTATACTGTTTCCTATAATAATAAGTCTTATAACTTGTATTCCCTGTATTTTATATAATAAAGATATATTAATATTTAATATATCTTTATTATAATATAACTTTACAATTAAATTTAATAACGATTAATAATTATTTATAAAAAATGAATACTTTTTCAATATATATATTTGTAATATTATTAATATCTATATTATTAATATCAATCAATTTTATTTTCGCTGTACATAATCCATATATGGAAAAAAAAACTGCATTTGAATGTGGTTTTCATTCATTTCTTGGTCAAAATAGAACACAATTTACTATTTCCTTTTTTATATTTGCTTTATTATTCTTATTATTTGATTTAGAGATATTATTAATATATCCTTATACAATTAGTGCATATAATAATAATAGCTATGGGTTAATAATAATGTTAATATTTTTTGTATTATTAACAGTGGGATTAATATTTGAATTAGGTAAAAAAGCTTTAACTATTTCTTCTAGACAAAATAACTATAAATAAAGTATTATAGATATCTATAAAAATTAATCATGTCAGTATATAATGAAAATGAGAGAAAAAGTGTTGAATATCAAGCTCATCCCTTTCACATGGTTTCTCCTTCTCCTTGACCAATATTAACTAGTTCAAGTCTGTTATCTCTTGCTGTATCCGGAGCGTTTAGTATGCATGTTTTTGTACATATAAGTAAAATATTTTTCTCATCTTTAGCATTAGTGGTATATTCCATGTGTTTATGATTTAGAGATGTTATAGTAGAAGGGACTTACCAAGGTCATCATACTTTAGCAGTACAAAAAGGTATAAATATAGGAGTAGTCTTATTTATTGTATCAGAAGTATTTTTCTTTCTTGCTATATTTTGAGCTTTTTTTCATAGTAGTATAAGTCCTGATATAGAAATAGGGTCTCAATGACCACCTTTAGGAATACAGGCTATTAATCCTTTTGAATTACCTTTATTAAATACTATAACATTATTGTCTTCAGGAGTAGTAGTAACTTATGCTCATCATTCTTTAATCCAAGGAAATAGAAGTGGTACTTTATATGGATTATTATATACTATAATATTAGCAACTATCTTTACACTATTACAAGGAGTAGAATATACAGTATCTTCATTTACAATTAGTGATGGTATATTTGGATCTTGTTTTTATTTCGGAACAGGATTTCATGGTTTACATGTTATTATAGGTACTATATTTTTATTAGTTGGTTTATGAAGAGTATTAGCTTACCACTTAACTGATAATCATCATTTAGGTTTAGAAGCAGGTATTCTATATTGACATTTTGTGGATGTTGTATGACTTTTCTTATATATATTTATATATTATTGAGGATCTTAATATTATAAACTTATATTATTGTATGTACAATAATTTTTATTTATTTATAAACATATAAGATTTTTAAGGATATGTTCAGATTGGTTCTGAGTTTTGACTGCAAATCGAAATAACAAGGTTCAAATCCTTCTTATCCTTCACATTTCATTAAGTTAATTACTTAACAATTTCATACATAGATATAATAACAACTTAATAAGATGTATTTAACTGTATTAATATTACCTTTATTAGGTTCATTTATAGCAGGTTTATTGGGTAGAAAGATAGGAGTTAAAGGAGCTCAATTAATTACTAGCTTAAGTATAGTATTAACTACTATAATATCAATATTTATATTTATTGAAGTAGGATTAAATCATATACCTGTATATATAAAATTATTCAAATGATTAGATTCAGAATCTTTATTTGTTTTATGAAGTTTTAATTTTGATAGTCTAACAGCATCTATGTTAATTCCAGTATTAATTGTATCCTCTTTAGTTCACATATATTCTGTAAGTTATATGAGTAATGATCCACATAATCAAAGATTTTTTAGTTATTTAAGTTTATTTACTTTTATGATGATAATATTAGTAACATCAAATAACTACTTAGTTATGTTTGTAGGATGAGAAGGAGTAGGAATATGTTCTTATTTATTAGTAAGTTTTTGATTTACTAGAATAGCAGCAAATCAAAGTTCTATATCTGCTTTTTTAACTAATAGAGTAGGAGATTGTTTATTTACAATAGGGATGTTTATAATAATATGATCATCTGGTAATTTAGATTACAGTACTATATTTTCATTATCTCCTTATATTAATAATAATATAATAACTATAATAGGAATATGTTTGTTAATAGGAGCCATGGCAAAAAGTTCACAAATAGGTTTACATGTATGATTACCTATGGCAATGGAAGGACCGACACCTGTGTCTGCCTTAATACATGCAGCTACTATGGTAACAGCAGGAGTTTATTTATTAATAAGAACATCTCCATTAATAGAGTATAGTAATACAATATTATTAACATGTTTATGATTAGGAGCTATAACAACAATGTCAAGTTCACTAATAGGATTTTTTCAACAAGATATAAAAAAAATAATAGCTTATTCTACCATGAGTCAATTAGGTATGATGGTAATAGCTGTAGGATTATCCTCATATAATATAGCTTTATTTCATTTAATTAATCATGCATTTTATAAAGCACTTCTTTTTTTAGGAGCAGGATCTATTATTCATGCAGTATATGATAATCAAGATCTTAGAAAATATGGAGGTTTAAAATTATATTTACCATTAAGTTATACTATTATATTAATAGCTTCGTTAAGTCTAATAGCTTTACCTTTTATGTCTGGATTTTATTCTAAAGATTTTATACTAGAATCAGCATACGGTCAATTTTATTTTTCTTCTATAGTAGTATATTTTTTAGCTATAATAGGTGCCTCATTTACTACATTATATTCAATAAAAATATTATATTTAGCTTTTATAACTAATCCTAATGGATTATTAGTGGATTATAAAAATACACATGAAGGCGATATATATATGACTTTACCCCTTATAATATTAGCAATATTTTCAATATTTTTTGGATATATAACTAAAGATATGTTCATAGGTTTGGGTTCAGATTTATTTTTAGATAATTCTATTTTTATACATCCTATCCATGAAATTACAATTAATACTGAATTCGCGACACCTCGCTTATATAAAATATTACCTTTGATAATTACATTATCATTATTTATTATATATATTGCTAATAGTGAAAATAATTATTATAAAAGTATAATTAGTATTAATATATTTAATAACAAGTATATAGTGTTAAAAAACATATATTCATATTTCAGTCAAAGATTATTTATAGAATTATTTTATAATAAATTTGTTTCAGAATTAATTTTAAATTTAGGTAGTCAAACTACAAAAATAATAGATAAGGGTTCTATAGAGTATATAGGACCTTATGGTTTGGAAATAGGTTTATTAAATGTAAGTAATAAACTTTCTAAACTAGATTCAGGTATTATAACATCATATGCTTTATTTATATTGTCAGGATTAATTATATATTTATATATTTGAAATAATATAATCATAAATGAATTAATTATAATAATATTAATAAATATATATTTTATATTAACGAGAAAATAATAAAAAATTTTTAATTTATTAATGTAAAATACATAATTTAGAAATAATATACAAGATAAATTTTCGTAACAAAAATAAAAGTAATAAAGAAAGGAGAATTTATATAGGTAACATGTGACCTTATTTAAAAGAACAAATACATTAAATCAACATGAAAAAAAAAACTATTATAGCATTAGTGAATCTATGCATACAGAACGTTGGACTTGATCTTCTAATGCTAAAGATATTGGAATATTATACTTAATATTTGCAGGATTTTCAGGACTAATAGGTACAGCTTTATCTGTACTAATGAGATTAGAATTAGCAGCACCAGGTATTCAATATATATCTAATAATCAATTATATAATAGTATTATAACAGCACATGCTATAGTTATGATATTTTTCATGGTTATGCCTGCTTTAATAGGAGGATTTGGTAATTTTCTAATGCCGATTATGATAGGAGGTCCAGATATGGCATTTCCTAGATTAAATAATATATCTTACTGATTATTAATACCTAGTATAACATTATTTTTAATAGCTGTAAATATAGAAAATGGAGTAGGAACAGGATGAACATTATATCCACCATTATCTAGTATTCAAAGTCACAGTGGACCTAGTGTAGATTTAGCCATTTTTGGATTACATTTAGCAGGAGTTAGTTCTTTATTAGGAGCTATGAATTTTATTACAACAATATTAAACATGAGATCTCCAGGAATAAGACTACATAAAGTTACATTGTTTGGATGAGCTACAGTAATAACAGCAGTATTATTATTATTATCTTTACCAGTTTTAGCGGGAGGTATTACAATGTTATTAACAGATAGAAATTTAAATACTTCATTTTTTGAAGTAGCAGGAGGAGGAGATCCTATTTTATTTCAACATCTTTTCTGATTCTTTGGTCATCCTGAAGTTTATATTCTTATAGTTCCTGCATTTGGTATTGTAAGTACTACAATTTCAGCAGGATCAAATAAAGGTGTATTTGGTTATTTAGGAATGGTATATGCTATGATGTCTATAGGTATATTAGGATTCATTGTTTGAAGTCACCATATGTATACTGTAGGATTAGATGTAGATACAAGAGCATATTTCACAGCTGCTACTATGATAATAGCTGTACCTACTGGTATAAAAATATTCTCATGATTAGCTACTTGTTATGGAGGAACAGTAAAATTAAGTCCTTATATGTTATTTGCTTTAGGATTTGTTATAATGTTCACTATAGGAGGACTTAGTGGAATTGTTTTAGCAAATGCTTCTCTTGATATTGCATTTCATGATACTTATTATGTAGTTGCTCATTTCCATTATGTACTAAGTATGGGGGCAGTATTTGGTATATTTAGTGCTTGATATTACTGATCACCTAAAATATTAGGACTTGATTATGATGAAAATCTTGCAAAAATTCATTTCTGAATTTTTTTCATCGGAGTTAACATAACATTCTTCCCTCAACATTTTTTAGGTTTACAAGGAATGCCTAGAAGAATAAGTGATTATCCAGATGCTTTTGCAGGATGAAATTTAGTTAGTAGTTATGGTTCTATTATATCAGTAGTAGCTACATTTCTTTTTGTTTATATATTAAATAAACAATTAGTTTCAAAAGAATATATAGGAAGAGATCATTGACAGGTAATAAAATTTTATACTGATTCTTTAAGATCTTTAATAAAAAGAAATCATACAAGTATAGAATGATGTCTAAATAGTCCACCTAGAGCTCATGCATTTGTAAGTTTACCCTTACAATCTAATTGTATAAGTATATAATTTATTTGTATAAATGTTAAATAAATACAATAATTATAATAATTACAATTATTTTAGTTCATTATAATAGATTATAATAATTTATTTATATAAATTAATATTTAAAATAAAAGTAGAAATAATATTTTTATTTTATAGAAATATTTCTACTATAAAAAGTAGCAAATTTAACTATGTATTAGTATTTTTTCATATAAATGAAAAGTATTTAATAGGGATTATTAGAGTAGGAAGCTATATTTTAATGTAAGACCATGTATAAAAAAATATTTATTCTTAAAATAAATTAAGTTTTAATAAAAGTGAATTG
>Ga0302325_10008731_pt1 | contig 22232 bp, 30 predicted proteins | sample Palsa_T0_2_FD_201948 | JGI IMG/M metagenome (GOLD analysis project Ga0302325, IMG submission 201948) | Peat permafrost microbial communities from Stordalen Mire near Abisko, Sweden - Palsa_T0_2 | ecosystem: Environmental > Terrestrial > Soil > Palsa > Peat permafrost | place: Sweden: Abisko...
GGGTCGTTTGAATCCATAGCTGCCCCCATTGAGCACGTGGATGGACAACATGTTTGCTGAAATTTGACGTGTTCAAAGAGAACTAGGAATCGTCACTTGGGACATACAGTTTTAAATCAATATGGTTTAAAGGTCCTTGGTGGTAACAATTTGACTTTGAGAGGAGATACCTGCTCCGACCATGCTGTCTGTGAAAACTACAAGGGAAGGCCGTCCCACAAATCGCCACAAATTCTCGAAAAGGTACAAGTCCCTTCCATCCATCTCCGTTCCCGCCTTCGTTTGCCCACCAACCTTTGTCGGGGGTATCCTCAGATCCGCTCCTCGCTCCCTATCTCGTATTAGCCCATTCTCAGCATGTGCAAGAAAGGAATTGAACACGAACATCATCCGCCTCAACACCCAGCCTGGACCTCCAAACAATCCACAGACTATTCGGTCTCACAAACATTCACCCCATTCCGTCTCACGAATTTCTTATCCCCGGGTTCTCCAAAGTCTAGTCCCATCCCTCTACGTCCGCCCCAGTCCGCCCCATCCCGTATCCCCGCCTTGAAAGCCTCAGTGCAACGACGGCGCAGCGCCATAGACACGTGAACCACGCCCTTCGGCCCGCCAACACGTATCCTGTCCCCCAAGATAAGCTTCCACCCGCGCATTCCTCGATCGCCATAAGTAACATACACCCACCCCGCGAGCTATATTGGTGGAAACATTCCAGCCTGTTGCAGCGCAGAGGCGTTTCCATGCCAACGCCGCATGCGCCACCATGCTCAGTGGGCTTTGCGGCGGGCCAATCGGAGGGGGTGGGTGAGATGAGATGGGCAGGGCACATCAACATGGGACATATCTCGACATGTGACAGTATAGTTTTTGTCGCGCCGTGGAGGAGCGAGAGAGAGTATTTATTGCTGCACGGGGAGTTGGATTGTGAGGATTGTGGGATGACTTCGGCTGAGAGGTTTGAGTCTGGAGTTGGACGGGGGGATGTTCTGCATCGAGGGATTGTGAGTGAGTGTGTGGATGGGCGCACTGATACGACTCTCTTGAAGAAAGGTATCCCATATCCGACGATGGGAAAATAATTCATAGGACTAGCGACTGCGCAAGGGAACGCAATGCAAGTCGAGGGACGACCAGTGTTGACCAGACGAAGTCTTTCGCTTCGACGACAATCCTCCACCTCGACAGCAACGCAAGAAAAACACCCCACTACCTCTTACTTCAATTTATCTCTCCCTTACACTTCAGCCTCACCAGTCGCATCCTCCACCCCAGACGATACATCTCCGCCGCCGTATTTCTCCCCTCAGTTACCCTCCCCCTCGACACAATGGCTCGATTTGCTCCCCCACCTCCAAGACCTGGACTCCCTGCCCCTGCCTCCATCGTCGATGCCTCCCCGAGAGAAACCACGCCGCCCCATGTCCTTCCACGGAGGATCACAAGTCAACAACAACTCCCCGGCAATAGACATGCACTCGATGATGACGTCGAATTTACTCGTTCAGAGACAATTGGCTGGGATGCGAGACGAGTTAGCTAGGACGAGGAGACGATGTGCCGAGTTGAGCGAGGTAGAGGCCCGGAAGAAGGGGTTCGAGTTACGGTGTTTGGGACTGGAGAGGGTGGTGGAGGAGTTGATGGCTGCGGTGGAGGAGTTGAAAGTGCAGACCCATGCGGGGGCGGGTCGTACGCGGACGGGGAGCACGAGTAAGATGTCGACGGAAAGGGAGCAATTGGATCCTGAACCGCATGGATTGGGGATTAATATGGACGCACCTTCGACGAAAGGAGACTCTCCTCTACACTCGACAGAGATGAATCAACAAGATCTTACGCATTTGTCACTACAGGAAATTGTCATTACGTTTATAATAGCCTCCCGTCGACGATACATCCCTTACCAACTCCGCGCCATAATCCGGTTCCTGATCCTCCAATTCCAGCATAACGATATCATCGACCGCGTTCTGGGGGTAGGCATCATCGTTGTGGGGGCAGTATTATGGACAAGTCTTCTCGTGGTCCAGAAATTTCAAGTGGGAATTGAATGGAAGACTAAAAAGGCGGTAAACGCCGCTAGGAGAAAGTAATATATCTCAGATCACGCGCGCGGACGATCTGAAGGGCCACAGATAATGGATTCGTCTGGGGATATTCACGGTAATAAGGGAACAGGATAGAAACGGCGTTTTGGAAGTCACCAACAAAGTATACATATACACATACATACCTAAATAAAAACTAATACTCATGGTCAAACATCTTCCAAATCCCATGTGTTCTTGAGATCCCTACCTGCGCCCCCACTGAGCGCCGATCCCCTCACTGTGTCTGGTCTGTGTGCATTTTTCCCCTGTAACCTCCCTCCGGACGCATCTGATTGGCTCACAACCGGTCCCTGATTTAAAGTTTTAATCCCGTCCACACATCATCCTCATCAACACCACGCCCATAATAACGTGCTGTGTCCAACATTTCGCGCACAGGAAATAATCCCCCGTCCATCTTGTCTGCACCGTCCAAGCCATGTCTCAGCGATACACAAAATCCGTGTCCTCCCTAGTGTCTTTTGAGACGGATAGACACTCCCCTTCACCGCAGGCAGGATACGGCACTCGCAACAACAGTAAACGTCGAAAACTAAATACACCCCCGCTATCTCCCGCCGAACCCCTCGCCGTGCCTCCCCCCGGGCTCTCCCCAACAGCCGCAAAAACACACAAACATACCCCCATGTACAGCAGAAACCTGGACAAAGCCTTGAAAAGCATATTATCCGAGAATCCCAAACTGCACGCCAGCGCCAGGGAAGAACACTCCGAGGAGACGGCAAGCAGTTCTATCCGCCAGGTCGTCTCCACGGCAAGTCTGTCGTCGCATAATAATTCGCGGGAGACGACGCCGTCGAGTCTGGCTGGCGAGGCCGGGGAGACGTCTGCTTTTATTGCGTTTTATGAGCGCGAGCGGGAGGCGGGGAGGGTCAAGGCTGAGGTCAGGGAGGAGGCATTGCAGGTTTTGCGGGAGTGGCGGGAGGAGTGGATCGTGGAGGATAAGAGGGTCAGGGAGCTTAGGAGGAGGATTAAGAGTTATACTGCCACCGCTGCTGCTGCTGCGGTCGGTGGGGGGGTGCAGGTAGATGTGTCCTCTGGGACGGCGGATGGAAAGGGACGGTCGAGAGGGAGGACTTCGACGATGGGGACAACGCGATCGTCGCCGACGGGGGGCAGGATGGAGGTGTCTTCCGCTGAGATGGAGGAGGGGACTGTAAAGGCGAGGTCCGAGTCGCCTTCTAGGAGTCGGTCTGTGGGGAGGAGGGATAGCATTACGGGACCTAATGGACTTACTGGGACTTACTGGGATGTGCCTTTGGACGAGATGGGGAGGGGGAGCAGACGTAAGTCAAAGGTGTGAGTGGGCCAAGGATGGAGGGGCATCTGGTGGGATGGTGGGATAAGGATAAGGGGGCAGGGTTCCTGGTGTTGCATGTATAGAAGCTGGGGTGTGTATAGCTAGACTCGAGGAAATGTACATATAATCCTATACACTGAATAAGTAAGCCTGTGTTTCAATTACTGACTGGCTGGATTGATGGGTCCTAGTCCCCTGTCAAGGTTGGGTTTTGCCACGTCAGACTACGCAATCACGTTACCGTAAAGTAGCGCGACCATAGTCTTATGCTCAAAACATGACTGCGAGAGGTTCAGAATGATAATAAAGCCTTTTGCAGTATCTAAGAGAAGTTGATCTGTGCGTATCCTCTCTATTCTTTCCTACTCCGTGATTGTCACCGCACCGTTGTCCGCCCGTGGAATTCCGCCAACTCGCTTATCTTCGCAACAGCCAACGCAATCATCCCAATGCTCTTCAATCCCTTAGATCCAGTCCCCAATGCCCAGAATCCTCAATCAACCCCCATCCGGATCCTTCACTCTCACACACGAACAATGCTCTCATCCCCCAATCCATGCCCCTGACTCAACTAGCTACCCATTCCTTCCCACCCGTCACCCCTCCCTCTTCCTCTTCCGCTTGCTCCCCCCGGGACTCAACTCAGTCTCACTAGCACCCTCCAGATCAATCACCGCAACCGGCTTCTCCAGGAACCGCAACACCCTAGGCCCCACCTCCCCCTTCACATCTACCCTCAATCTCCATGACCGATGATCAGCGTCCATAAGTACCTCTATCGCCGGTGTTCATTACTTTTGCTTGTTGAAGGAAGTTGTGGGAGATATCTGATTTCGACAAGGGGGATAGCTTTCTGAGTGTTATTTTGGGCAGACTGGTCGGAGATGTCATGTTGACGTCCTCTGGGATAGGTTCTGGTTTCCGTGGCGATCATTTTGGATATTTAGAGGGACATCACGTGCACTCGAGTAAAACCGCAAATTTCATCAACACCCTCCAAAGAAGGAAGCCTTGGAAAACGATGGTTCAGGGACAGGTTAAGAAGACGGGCGGGTCACAGCTTGTGAAACAGCATAAAAAGGCCCAGACGACAAAGTTGAGTAAAGGAGGTACGTCCCCGACTACCCATCCAACAGGGCCACTAATCGGGTCCCTGGGGGGTTCAACGAGGCGTTGCTGATGCGGGTTAGCAAAAGTATTCAAGGCCAAGAATACGACGATCCGAAAAGATCAAATGAAACACGAGGTAAACCTCCATTCCCGAATATCCCCTGCCTTTGGCGATGTCTTGTCGTCTTGTGTGCATATACTGGATTTTGATTGCGCGGGACTAATTATGTAGGAAATCACGAAACACATCAATCGCAAGAATGAGCTGGAAATGGCGTCGAGAGCGGCTGCTGTGGGAGGGACTACTGGCACGGGCAATACTGGACGGTTCACGATTCTAAAGGGTCTATTGAAGGAGGGCAGGAAGATGAATGAACAAGGCGGTTCGAAGAAGAAACGCAAAGTCAAAAGCGGATCGAAGAGATAGAAATTCACTGAGGATCAAAGGGTTTTGCATTTTGTCGTGCAGGATAGTATTAAGGGTCTACGGGAAAGGGGGCGTTGTTTTGAAATAGAATCATAATTGACCGCAAAACTGGTCGAGAAAAAGTCGTCCCGACTGGACCTGCCACAACGGCTTCGCTTGAAATAGGATGGTGTGTCTCTTCCTTACGGGACCATTCATTCATATTGAAGAATGATGGATCTTGGAGAAAGATTTCTTTTCTCCCTCCTCAAATCACTCCCGTTCCCACCGCATACGAGAACCGGAGCTTTTATTCTGCATTTAGAAGAGGTGTCAACTTTCTAAGAAAAAAAATCACTCCCACAACTCCCTTATAAACCGCCTCACCCAGGGGTTAAACCCGGACCCAATCCCAGTGGCCGGTAAATTTACCCGCGTGAGGATCCCTTTTTGCTCGACTATCATTTATTGACGGCACAACACGGGACAATTCAAGCTGCCACGACGAAAGAACGGCACCTGTGTTCGATGGCTTCTGCGTCTCCGAAGGATCTGTTGGTGCAGACTTTGGCGGATTCGGCGAGTCAGGTGGATCATGAGCGGGTCAGGGAGGCGACTGTCCGACTTGAAGACTGGAGAACACACTCAGGATTCTTTTCCACGCTTCAGGTACGCTCCTTAACACCGCTTGAAGACCCCATTTTTTGGGGGGAAGAGTTGTTTATTTATGAGAAGAGTTGTTTATGGTGATAGGATATATTTCTAGATGCGAATGTACCGGAGGAGATTCGCTTTCAAAGTATCATTTACCTTAAAAACAACATCGATCGCTCCTGGCGCAAGACCGCGAAATCGTAACTCCCCCGCTCGTTTTCCTACGTTCCCCGTTATCACATTGTATGTGGGACTAATGCCAGGGCTATTATTGAGGATGAGAAGGTTGTCATCCGGAGCGGATTGCTTCATGCTTTGACATTACATTTACCCCATCCGTGGATCGCAACAGATGCCTATACCATAGGCCGAATTGCACGTCATGATTTCCCGCGCTTCTGGCCTGATTTGGTGAATCAGCTGCTTGATACGGTGCGACGCGCATTTGAAGTAGAGGCACAGGCGCAGGAACAGTGGAGGATGGAGAATGCGTTGACGGCGCTGGGGGCTGTGGTCAAGGAACTTTCGTCGGTCAAGCTGGGGATGGCTGTATCTGCGTTTCACCAGGTATTTCATCCCTCGTCGTAGCAGTGTTTTCCACATGTTTACACTTGTTATTTGGGAGTTTTTATCCATGGGGTGTTGGGGGATGTGTTTGACGGTAGGTGACGCCTGAGATCTTTAGGTTTCTTGGACAGATGTATCAACATATGACATCCCAATGGATCGAGCAATTACCTTCCGTATCTCCAAAAATGGCCATCAGCGCCAAGATCTTGGGAATAATGAGAAATCTATTTGTCTACGGATACGAGAAATCCGGCGAATTTATCGAGACTCAATCATTTTTTGACCTCGCAGTCACACATCTAAGAGACTTCTACCAACTATGTACCCTCCACATCCCCCACTGCTCCCCCTGTCTATCTACTCTGCCTGAACCTTTACCATCGAGTGAATGCTGACGTTGGGTAGATAACAGTGTACAAGGCCCAAGTCAAGAAGAAATCCTCAAACATATCGCCAAACTAACTAAACTCTTTTCCGCCTACGCCTCAGAACGGCCCTTCGAGTTCCTCATCATGCACAACGCCCCTATTCTAACCAGCGCATTCATCCAAATCAGCCAACACGAGTCCCCCCACTTCAATAAACCGGCCTCCCAAACCGATGACACTAAACTCTCCATCCTAGGGAAAATCGTCATCGGCGCCATCTCAACGATCCGAAATCTCCTACGCGCTGTCTCGGATCCAAAAATCCTGGACAAACGTATGCACACCCATCCATCTGACCCCCTCCCTTTTATCGGACAAGGTTAATTGGTAGAACGAGAGAGTAGGCCGGAACAGGCTGCTGTTGCGAAGAGCACGTTGGAGACGATTTTTAGTTCTGACAATGTATTGGAGATGGCGGTGTTTTTGTTGCGACATTTTTTGATTTTGAGGGAGTGTGATTTAGAGTCCTGGGAGGAGGATCCTGAGGAATGGGTATTGGAAGTGACGGGCGATGTTGTCAGTGCTGAAAGCGGGTTCAGGGTATCATCTCTACTTGTTTTTCGAGGAGTCTAATTGTCAGGTCGCGGGAGAAGCTTTGTTTATGGAACTTGTTTCGAATTATAAGGATCATATGACCAAATTCCTCGCTGGATGTATTCAGAGTCTGCAACGTAGTATTCCCTCTCTAGTTCTTGTTGACATTTTAATAGATCCCGACATGATGACACCAGAACAGATTATATTCCGTGAAGCGGTTTACAATGCGATTACCCTGAATGCCCTCGCCCTCTACGAACTAGTTGATTTCGACGAATGGCTCCTTTCCATCATACCCGCCGAATTATCTTACTCGGGCCCCCACACTAAAATCATCCGACGCCGAATGGCACTCCTTGTAAGTGAATGGGTAGGCACCAAATGCTCTGAATCCTCTCGACCAAAAGTTTACGAAACGATTCTTAGTCTGCTTACCCCGCTGGATCCACGAAACGATACTGTCGTGCGTCTATCTGCTGCATCGGCATTACGGTACGCGGTGGATGAGTGGAATTTCAAGGCAGATGATTTTCTTCCGTACTTGGATGCGGTACTTATTGGTACTCCTGAGGAACATGATAAGGGCGGGATTATCGGGTTGATGGGGTTTGTTCAACATATTGAGGCAAGGATGAAATTGATCAGGGTGGTGGATGTCATTGTCGAGAGAATTGATAGGAGGGTAGGCTCCTGTATAGAGGCTTTGAAGTTGACGGGGTAGATTACACCGTATGTCCCGTCGATTATGAATTTGTTGCCGTATTTATGGGAACAGAGCGAGGAGCAAAGGATTTTCAGGGCTTCCGTGTTGAGTGTTCTCAAGACTTTGACTGGGGTACTACAAGAGTTCTGGAATATACTGACTTATAAATAGGCTTTGGGTGAACAGAGCGTTGATTATCATCCTTTCATCGTGCAACTCATCAACCTTGGCACAGATCCCACTCAACAAGTACAACCGGCCTGCAATGACACTAACCCGTAGGAGGAATTCATCTATCTCTTCGAGGATGCTCTTGACCTTTGGGAGGAAGCCGTTAAAAACGCTCCCACCGAAATCAAAGACCAAGAACCCCTCACGGGCCCGGACTACAATTTCATGGGTCTCTTCCCCAAAGCCATCTCCTGTCTCCAACTAGGCAGCGAAAACCTCAAGAAAGTGCTTCGAATCATCGAGTCTTACATCATTCTCGATCCAGTGGGTATCATGCGACGATATGCAGACAAATTGTTCAGCGGATTTGCTGCGTTGACAGTGGATCTCAAACCAGAGGCAAGTAGGACGGTCATGAATGTTGTCGAGGTGGCTATTCAGGGATGTCCTTTGGATTTATATTTCGCTACTTTTGTCGAATCGGGACTTTTCTTCAAGATCCTCGCTGCTGTGATGGATGATGATGTATGTCCCCCTTCTAAGTCCTATGGTCTAGGTGTATCTGACGGGGTAGGAGAATATGATTGTGACTTCGCAGAATATGAATATCCTAGCTCGGTTGGCTCTTGAGAATCCTGACCTGTTGCTGCATTTTCTGCGATCCGTGGATAACAGTCCGGATATTGTTTCTCGTTTCGTGGATAAATGGGCGGGACAGAAAGTTAGTCCCCGCCAAAGTTCCTTTCACTGATTGTAGTTCGATAGTATCGGTCAACCAAAGAGTCGCAAACTCAACGCAATGGGTCTCACGGCATTACTCCGCACGAACGATCAAGAAGTCCTCAACAACCTCGGCGCGATAATGAACGTATGGTTCAACGTCCTCTCCGAAGTCAAAGACAACGAGGGCGGAGAGTACACCCCCCTGGCTCCCAAATTTACTCCCGGCGGAGTGCTTACAACTAGTGCATTAATATACTGGCGCAACGAAGAAGAAGAAGAAGACTCCTCGGACTTCGGAGGAACCTACGCACCCTCCGCGAACGACCGCCGCAAACGTCTCTTCCTCCAAAACGATCCGGTGCACACAACAAATTTGTTGAATTTTATGAAGGAGCATTTAGCCCTTGCGCAGGCGAACATTGGCGGTGTGGACAACTTTAGGGAAGTATGTTTGAGGAATGTGGATGAGGCATTGGTGGATCAGATGAATACTATGTTTTTGTGATGATGATGATAGAGGTTCTTTTATCATTGGCATTGTGGGCGACTTTTAGAGGCTTTGGTGGTGGGCATGGCTTGGAATTTGGTGCATGGCGATGACGCATTTTTGTATTTAATTAGACTCTCTCCATTGGTTTTAATGTTTTGTGACGATGATGGCTTGGGTGTTGGACTTCTCCTTGAGCGAGATGGCTTGTTTCGGGGTGAAGGCAGACCATGGTTCTGCTATCAAACCCGAAATCATACCATCTGGTTGTCAGATGATGTGAAGTGTAGTATACGAACATCGAGTCTACAATAATACAGTCGTGACTTCGATATGCGAGTTTTATTGCTACTAAATTTGTTGTCCAAAGAGTCGAAGAAGTGTCAGTTCACATCACAAATGTCATAAATGCCCTCTTATGTCACAATACTATTAAAACACCAAACAGAAACTTTTAAGCATAAACAGCTTAGTCCTCCGTTACCACAATCAGGGATTTATTAATGCTCTTTATTTCTCCTTGATATCAATGCTGTATGTAACGAATCAATGAATCTCAACAACTCCAAGTTTTGTCCCAAAGGGTCATCCTCCGCTAAAAAATCCAAATGCTCCAATCAATAACTTAAGCAAGCCACACTGACCGAGCCATGCCATCTACTCACCAATTCCCCTAACTACGCAAAGTGTTGAGTTCAACATGTGTAGGAACTTCGCGTCTAATGGGAGGCTGGTCTTTCCTGCGCTCCAGCTTGAACCTCCACCGCTTGGTTCCGCCTGCGCCAGTCACCAGGCCATGCCATTTGACGTCGTAGAGACCATCGTATCGTAGTCCGCCGGAAGGACGATACGGTCCCTCTGACTTTGAAGTACGAATGACCCGGATGGGGAGGTGGTTTGTCTGACTGGTGATGAGCGACTGGGTGGCATTTGTAAGTGGCTGAACTCCATCCCTGCCGACCTCGCCGGAGCCAGTATACCATACGATATCGCCAAGGTCGCGGTCCGCATATTCGCCTCCGCCGGAAATAATGACCGAGAAACAACCGGTGTCCTTGGAGCCGGCGATGCCTCCCATCATGGACCCATGCGCGCCGTCGCGAAGCGCGCAGATTTGGTACGGCCACCAGTCGCCGACGGTGAGCCCGTTGTGTCCTCTGACGTTTGCGGAGCGCTTGAAGCGGGGGTCGAGAACGCGTGTCTTGGGACCGAATTTGCCGTTCTTGACGGTACGACGCTCGGATATGCCGCGCATGGCGCTGCCGCGAGCTTTGGCCACGACGGAGGCGCGTGGCGAGGTATCCTCGTCCATGAGGTCGCCGTCCGACTCGTCCTCGGAGCTGACTTCTGCTTCCTCCTCTGCATCCGACTCGGACTCATCATACGCATCGAGCTCGTCTGTCGCGAGGTTGTATTCGCCGCGCTCCCACGATGTAATGAGTCTATGGATCTGCGGCGGGATGTAATCAGGAAGCAACGTCGAGAACCGAAGGACATGCCGAAACGCCCTGCTAAGGCTGTAATATTCGACGTACGGTCTAGCCTTGTCATTGACTTTGCAGCAGAAACGGATCGCCTGACGCAGATGGTCGACTTCCTCGTCAGAAAGAGGAACCCCATCCTTGAGTTTGCCTCTGATAAAACCTTGCAGCAGCTTGCGGACATCGATGATCGACCTTCCAAGGCGGGTTACGGGGGGTTCCGTGGGAGTTGATGACCCGTCACGAGAAGACCCGCCAGCCGATTTGACGGAGATGTTGTCTGTGGAGACGGCCATGGAAGACATGCTGGTGCGGTGGCCGGAAAATGCAAGCGGACGAGCGAAGCAGGGATCGCCTGGCACACGTCCAGGACTCGGGGAATGGGGAATTTGATTATTTATCGCCTCACGTGACAAGCCACCGCCTCGGTTCTGTAGCGTCACTCGTGTTGCGTCGCTTTACTTTAACTTACGCGCTGTTGAGGAGTTGCAAGCAACTACAGCGTAGAGGAATCACTTGCTTTGGCAGGAGTTGATCTGGGAAGTGGAAAGTGGATTGGCAAAGTGCCCCCCCTATCTATATACATAGTGTCCAATTTCCCTGACCTTCTTCCTTGACTTGATTGGTCAAATGGCTCATAGTACCACTGTCAAAGATGACCTGTCATTGGTCAAGGGGGGATCCTTCTGCAGATTTCTTTGGACCTTGTGACCTGTGCTTGGGCACCTTGTGACCTGTGCTTGGGCCTATTTGTTGGCCTGCCTTGGTTGTACTACTACAAACCTAAACTGTAATTTAGAAGTGGAATTCACAGCTTTTGTGCCAAGAAAATTGTGTTGGGACTTGGAAGGGAGATAGATAGAATGTCCAAGGCTTTAACCTCTCACCGTTTTCCAGTAAATACTTTATCTCAAACTAGCCCATTCCATTCCATTCGACAGACGGCCGCCCAGTCAAGCGGAGTCCGGGCAGCAAGCGGAGGTCTCGCTTCCCTTCTCATAAAATTTTAAGAGCTTGGACGTCGACGTCATGTATGCTGCTAGTAAAGTCTCGCGGAGAACGGGGTACCCCTGTCGCAACAATAACAAACCTACGCTGCAAAAATTATGGCGAAGGGTATCTCGCACATGCGATATTTCTCCAAAGATTCATCCTCTCCCGGTTTTACTACAGTATGTAAACCCATAATCCGATACCATGAGCCGAAGGAATGTGAAGAGCTCGAGCTCTTCTATGTCCGATCCCCGAGGTGTGATCAAGGGGTTTCGCGCTCAGCCTCAATCGATTCCCAGATCTGGGCCTGTTGGTCATGCGCAAACCAACACGATTGAAGTACTTTTATTCCGTTCATCGAGTCATACGTTTGCGATCTGGGAAGAAGACACCCTCGCCTTGTGTCGTCTGCCATCAAATGAAGCGTGGTGTTTGTTGGTTGTGCGGCGTGCCATTTTCTGTGGCTGTGGCGCCTGGCGGTTTTTGTTGTTGGCTTAGCTAATTGTGCATTTACGCGCGTTCCAGCACAGAAGCGTTGAAGAGACAAAGCCGTTGGAGCGCAGCAGCAGCCTTAAACCAAATCAGCAGAAGGACAACCCACAGACCCTTCTCGTCCAGCCTTTCAAGGGACACGCCGGTGACAACCCACTCCTTCATCCTCGCCGACTTCCCGCCTCGCAATCCATCTCCCGTTCCATCCCCCTCGCTCCTCACTGCTGCACCCCGTCCTCGCAATCCGACGCGTGTCAACACCTCGAAAACAGGAAGCACGATCCCAGCATGTCGGCCGGAACAGCGGGCATGGCAACAGCCGACCAAGCCAGTCCTGCAAAGAAAAACAGGTACTTCCACCGCCTCCCTCTTCCCCGGACTCTGATGCGCGCGCGAATCAACTATATGTTTTTGTGTTTGCAGGTTTGCGAGTTTAGACTAACCTGTTTCCCTTTTGGAGTAGTGTCGTCATCAAAGTAGGAATGGTCGGAGACTCTGCAATCGGAAAAACAAGTCTCATGGTCAAGTATGTCGAAGGCGCCTTCGATGAGGATTACATCCAGACATTAGGTTCGTTTCCCGCTCCTGTCGTCGGCATTGCTGGTCAACCTTAGTAACTTTGCTGCGTAGGCGTCAATTTCATGGAAAAGACGATTAGTATTCGGAATACAGAGATCACGTTTTCGATATGGGATTTGGGCGGCCAGCGAGAGTTTGTGAATATGCTGCCTTTGGTGTGCAATGATGCTGTGGCGATATTGTTCATGTTCGATTTGAGTCGCAAGTCGACCCTCAATTCAATCAAGGAGTGGTATCGACAAGCACGGGGATTCAATAAGGTATCTGAATGTTATACGTCTGCTGATGAAATAGACTGCAATTCCGTTCCTGGTTGGCACAAAGTTCGATCATCTTGTCAACTTTCCAAGAGAAGACCAGGAAGAAATCACCAAACAAGTATCTCATCATACGCTTTGAATATTCTAACCACAGGCCCGACGATTCGCACACGCCATGAAAGCAAGCCTCATCTTCTGTTCAACAAGCCATTCAATCAATGTTCAAAAAGTATCGTCCCACCTATATGAATTCTGACCTAGATCTTCAAAATCGTCTTGTCGAAAGCATTTGATTTGAAATGTACCATTCCCGAGATTTCGGCGGTTGGCGAGCCGATATTCGAATACATGAGCGTGTGATTGTTGGGCTTGCATTGGTTTTTCCACTATGGCATATCTGCGGTGCTTGGTCTGTCGTTCTTTATTTTGCAAATTGGAGTTGGTAATATAGGCAAGGAAGTAGTAGTAGGATATCAAGAGCTCTCTATACGCACTATATCCGTAGTTGCCAAATTGAATGTCCATATCAACATCGCCTGGTCTATTTCTTCTTGACGTCCTTGAGCTTGATGGTCTCGGCTCCGACAAATATACCCTGTCGTCAGTACTGTCAGAGAATATGGCAATAAATACCTTCCCCTTGTATGGCTCGGGGGGTCTGTGTTTTCTGACATTCGCGCAGAATAGTCCCATCTTCTCCTTATCCACACATTTCACTTCGAATATCGTGGGATTCGTCATGCTTATCTGAATCCCTTCTGGAATATCCGAATACACATTATGATTGTATCCCACTTTCAACTCGAGTCTTTTCCCGTCCTCGACAATTGCCGCACGATATCCAACTCCCTTCAACGTCAATGTCGTCTGATGACCCGCCGACACGCCCTTGATACTGTTATGTAGAAGCGATCTTATAGTCCCCCACATCTCCCTTTGCTTTCTGTTTCTGTCATCTTTCACAACGACAGCAAGATCGTTCCGTTCCGGAGCGTCCTTCCCCAACGCCTCTTTCTCAGCAATTTCCGACGCAAGTTTAGAATCCACCGTCCATGCAGGGACAATCGATATGAAATCAGGAACCGGGAGTTGCAGAGTTCCTAACGGACCTGTGATATTGACTGTGTAATCGTCGGATTCTCGGGCACTGTCGCCGCCGAGCGGGTGATGCAGCTTAGAAGGTTTGTAGAGTTTGTAGAGTTTCGGAGGCGGACACGGTGTGACGGTCAGAGCCACACCCGACGGGACAGCGAGACGTTTCTGGCCGATATTCGAGGCGCATTGACGTGTCGTAGAGAATGTCCGTATACACTGTCCAGGTATTCGCCGAGACAGCATTGGCTTTGTTTGCGAAAAGCTCAATTTTCGAACAGGCCCAAAATTTCGATTTTGAAAGCGCCCATCGCTGGATGTCGATCTCAAACATCAGCTCATCAGACTAACAGATTTGACAATATTTATGCGTCAAATTGACTACAATGATACGACAGCTACTAAAGAAACATCATTTCACCCGTCTAGAGGACACTAAATGCAAACCGTTCCAAACTTCATAGACCACATGCCACTTTTAAGCATAGAGATCATCATCCCCACCATCATCACCAAACGCGTTTCCACCAGATCCATTCCCATTTGTCTCCATCGCATCAGGGAACTTGAACCCTCCGAATCCCCGGGCCTGTTGCAAGTTTTGTGCAAATAACTCATATCTCCTTAGATCGCTCTCGCTGACACTTCGTCGAGCATAAGCCATGGCCTCTTCGAAATGCTTGCGTGCGATTTCAGGAACAGGGTCTTCCATATCCATGTCTTCGTCCGCGCCAGACTCCTTGGCCGCTCGCTCGCGCTGGATATCGAATGCAATGGACTCTTTGATGGCCATCTTTGATGCTCGTTGGACGATGAATCCGAGATCTGCTCCCGAGAAGCCGTTGGTGGCCTTTGCGATGATACTAAGGTCGACGTCGGGAGCAACGGGGGAACGACGGAGTTGAGCTTGCAGGATTTGTAGTCGTGAATCCTCGTCGGGAAGGGGAACATAGATTAGCTGATCCAGACGTCCAGGTCGAAGAAGCGCAGGATCTATTTGATCGGGTCTAGAATTAGCAAGGATAATTGTGAGATGAGTACCTGTTGGTGGCTCCAATGATGAACACACTCTTCTTGCTTGCCATACCATCCATTTCCGTCAAAAGCTGGTTGACAACACGGTCACTCGCTCCACCTGCATCGCCAACGCTCCCACCACGACTCTTCGCAATACTGTCCAACTCATCCAAGAAGACAACACAAGGAGCAGCAGCACGGGCCTTATCGAAGATATCACGAATATTTGACTCAGACTCTCCAAACCACATACTGAGCAACTCGGGTCCCTTGACACTGATAAAGTTGGCAGCACACTCATTGGCAATTGCCTTGGCGAGGAGTGTCTTACCCGTTCCGGGGGGACCATAGAAAAGAACACCCTTGGAAGGTTGAAGACCAAATTTGACGAATTTCTCGGGGTGTTCGACGGGATATTGGACGGTTTCGCGGAGTTCGTCTTTGATCTTCTCGAGACCACCGATGTCTTCCCATTTGACGTTGGGGACTTCGACGACGGTTTCGCGGAGAGCAGACGGGTTGCTAGCTCCGAGAGCAAATCGGAAGTTCTCCATCGTGACACCCAGTGAATCAAGGACTTCGGCATCAATTGTATCTTCGTCCAAGTCAATCAAATCCATTTTCTCGCGGATTTGTTGCATAGCAGCCTCCGAGCACAGAGAGGCGATATCTGAACCAACGTAACCGTGCGTCTCGGATGCAATTTGTTCCAAATCTAGAATTAGTTTGATTTACGAGGGCGAGAAATACCAACATCGTCAGCGAGTTTCATGTTCTTGGTGTGGATTCTTAGGATTTCCAAACGACCAGTAGGGTCGGGAATACCGATATCGACTTCCCTGTCGAATCGACCAAATCGACGAAGCGCAGGGTCAATACTGTTGGGTCGATTGGTAGCTGCCATAACGACAACATTGCTCCTTGCCTTCATACCGTCCATCAAAGTCAACAACTGACTCACCACTCGTCGCTCGACTTCTCCATTGGTTTTGTCTCGTTTTGGAGCAATGGAGTCGATTTCGTCAATGAAGATGATTGCGGGGGAGTTCTTCTCAGCCTCCTCGAATGCTTTGCGGAGGTTGGATTCTGATTCTCCTGCCATCTTGGACATGATTTCTGGACCGTTGATAAGGAAGAAAAATGCTCCGGTTTCATTTGCCACAGCTCGGGCCATCAAGGTCTTTCCTGTACCGGGGGGACCGTAAAGAAGGATTCCACGAGGAGGCTTGATTCCGATAGACTTGAACAATTGAGGGTGACGAAGGGGCAGTTCGACAAGTTCTCTGATTTGTGCCATCTAAGTCATTAACTTGGAAACAAAGGAAGGAGTAACCTGTTTCCGGCAACCGCCGATATCATCATAACCGACTTCGCTCAAGTTTTGTTCCTCGTCCTCACGGTTGATTGGATCTCCTTCACAGTGGATAACGGTGTCCTGAGCGACGATACCGTACTCGGGAGGGTCGACCTCCACGACCTTGAACTCGACGGCCCTCATACCTCCACGAACGGTGAAAAGGTCGCCCTGTCGGATAGGTCGGTAAGCTTCAAGGAAATATGGCTTGAGGTAGACATCAAAGAGAGAGCCAGTGAGACCTTCGACGGTATCTGCGATGGGAAGAATAGATACACGTTTGGCATACTTGATATCGGGACATGCATGAATCGTGACGATGTCTCCCAGACGAACTCGGATATTGGCACGCACAACACGGTTGATACGGGCCATTCCATCATCGAGATCATCGTCTGCGAGAACAATCAGGACAGTGTCCTTTCTCTTCTTTCCCTTGACGAGGACAGTGTCGCCACGGAACAGCCCAAGTGTCTCCATTGTATCTAAACGGATTAGCAATGACGTGTACAAAGCCACATACTGTTTGAAAGAGTGATAACCGAGTTATCATCGTTAACGGCATCCTCAACGATCAAGTTCTGCAACATCAGCCAAATCTACCTCCAAAGACATACATTAGGCTTCTTCTTCTTCCGCAAGATCGCAGTGGCCGTAGGGTCCTCCGCCCTGTCGCTGTACGGCGCAGTTGTATCAGCCTGCTCGAGCTTTGTCTTTTTATGGGGCGAGTCTGCGGGATCTGCCATGCTGTTGTGAGACTGCAAGAAAGGACGACTCGAAGGAAAGGGTTTGTTGATGGATCGCGAAGAAGAGGTTCGATGACGGCTTGACGAGGTAGCGGATGGATTAGCGTGGTCACCGAATTTACCTTTATTCATGGGCCGCGTCAGCAGCATGGGTTAGGGTTCTGACTTCCAGTGTTTTCTACAAGGCGGCGATTGAGCTCCTAGTCAAATCTTCGAATTTCAAGACAGCTGTGTACCCTGAGTGAACGACCAGAGAAGCAGGACCTGACTTTCTCGAACGTTTCGTCGGATTTTTAGCTGATTAATGACAATTTGGCGGCGATTCCAGCACAATCTCAATTGCTACTCAAGCCCCAGAAACACATAAACTCGACCCCCGAAGTCGATGCGCGCAGCAAAACGCACCAGTTGTTCTCCCATTTCGGAGCACTTTCTGGCAGATATGATCAATAATAGCGATGGAAGATTACTGGGACTGTTTTCAGATCTGACCATTCTGACTATTAATTCCAGACCCCGGGCGAGCTATAAGGAAGCCAGCAGACTTTTCGCAACATATGTTGGTCAATCGGAAGTTGGCCGTTGTTGTCATGGACTACACTTTTCTGAGACAGATATCAGGATGCATAACTTGCTTACGGCGAGAGTTTGATGCTATACATCCCAATCTCTGAACTCAGCAGATCAATAGCTTTGGTTGGGCAATTCAACTTTAACCGATGAAGACGGATCCGGCCCTCTCTTCGGTACCCGTGCAAGTCACACGTTAGGCCGGGAGGTCATGCGACTTGGACGCAGGGTGCATTCGGTCTGCGTCTGTTCCCGCGCCGCAATAGATAGATATTTGGGTCGATAGCGTTGGAACGGGCTCGAGAGCTGCGTTCCATGCGGGAAACTACTATGTACATACATATGTATGCAGATACTGGACAGCGGATCGCGGATCGCGGAATGATAATCCGGATATTCCGTTGATGATATGCTGGAGCTTATGCACTCGAAATGATCATTCATCTCCAGCCTTGCGCTCGGATCGAAAAACTTAGCGGCCGGTGTCAGTTATGAGCCATTGTCTGACGCCAATTTGGACGGATGAAGCAGAGCTGGCCACTCCTATCTCGACTAGCGAAATCCATTTGATTTAAGCTCCCTGAAATAGAGCAATCGATGTTTACAGCTATCCTTCTTGCATTGCATAACCGCTAGTACTATAGTTAATCAGTGGCAGCCTCCAATATGCTAAGCTTTTGAATGACGGATATGTATAAGCACTATGATTGGATCGGTGGGGGCTGCGGATCATTTAGCCACCTGCCATAAAAAGGGGCGAGACCGGTAATGATTGGGGAGTGAACGCCCCCCCACGGAGTAAGGGGGAAATCGTGCAAGGAGCAAAGGCGAAACATTACTAAAACATCTGAAATGCCTTCCGAATCGGGTCGTCAGAGGCCCCCGTCCCAAGGTACGCAGACGTAGAGGCCCATTTTCGAGTCAATGAGGTCTTGTTCGACTTAAAGGGAGAAGCTCAAGTTGTCGTCATTCCGATTGACGATAAAAATAGCAAAGACGGTAACGTGCTTGGAAAGAGTGTCGCTGTAATGAGCTGCCAATGATTGGACGGCACGCCCTTCCCGGCCAATCAGGGCGATTTGAGTGACTGGAATGCAACCCCCCGTTTTATCTCTTTTAATTGCAACAAAGCGACGAGTAATATTCCAGCCGCAAAGAACCCGCCCGCCCCCAGCACACACAGTGTGGCCCCCCCGATTACAGATACCCTTGAGCCTTGTGCCATAGGTAGTTACATTCACCAGTGTCCAAGAGTGCCACCATAGAGATACCGGGACCGGACTGACACAACGCCCTCACACACAGAATATCAAGTGGCGGCCGGCGCACGATTCGGACGGCGTAGCTATTATCTCTGCTGCAGCACGGGCAAGTAAGTGGCTTCATTCTGGTTTGGGCGGCCCTTAACCTGTTCATTTCACAAAGCACACACACACAACACACGCAACACCGAGATACGGAAAACATCCTCTTCCCTCGCTGGTCGACTCCCCACGAGATTCAACACCAATCCATCATCTCTCGTTCTGCACAAACACGACTCTCGTTACACTCTTCCTACTTCCTTTGTGTTCGTTATACGCCCCGCGCGTCACCAGCCGCATCGCCAGTATCACACGTCGCAAATTAAAGCAAACCTCCTATTTCACGGCAAGGCCCGGGACTTGTGCAAGTATTTCGATCGTATGAGTTCGTCTGTCCATTGAGTTCTCTCTCAAGGCTTCACACCGCCGTACACCTCAGCGCATCATCCTCCTTCGAGGCTTGCTCGAACGGACGCAATGGCTCCATTAGCAGTGGATGTACGAATATTACACCTGTTGCAGGCCTTGGACAAAGGTGAACAACAATCAAATCTATTCGTCAAACGAGGCGACGCTTTCCATGAGGCAGAACTCGATCCAAGGAGTGTAAACACTGCAGTGACACCCTCAACAACCGTTTCGAACCCCTCTCCTGTCACCTCCAGACCACCACCGCCTCCGGGCCATGGTTCCTCGGCGGGATTCTTTGATCCCGGTCCACCCGGTCCTCCACCACCAGCGGCCTCGCAGCCTTGTCTATCTCCTGGAAGTACTCTCACATACGTCGATGCAAACGGCACGACCCACAACTACACAAATCTTGGCGGGAACTGTCTAGGTCTGGATGTCGGGGAAACAGGCTCAGGCATAAGCAATGTCACGATCACAGGAGGCGCTGATCTCCACGACCCCTTCTTCGCCTCCGTCACTCCTCAAACATTTGCCCTCGCTGGCGCCACCATCGCTTCCACAATCCTTTTCCTCCTTTTGTTTCTCTCCCGCGATCGCAAACCCTGGGTTCAGAGGGCCGCAGCTCTTTCGATGACAGTCTCACTGGTAACGTACATGGTCGTCACCGTCAATATGCTGGAAGACCAATACGCAGAAGGCAGTTACGATGCCGATGCCCTCCGTGGAGTTAACCAGGTCATGGTCTGCAAAATTATCGGTTACATCGCTGAGTTCGTCATCTACCTAGCACAAGTACAGACTTTGATGCGAATTTTCCCCCGGAAACGAGATAAAGTAATCATCAAGTGGACTGGGTTGTGTTTGATTGCGCTCACCATGATTTTCTCTGCGTTGTTTACATTTTTACGGCCAAGTGCGCCTCCGCCGTCACAGAGAAACACATCATGGCAAATATTCATGCAAATATTGCCGCCCCTCAATTATTTATTTTCAATTGCGTTGGCCACGATATACGCATTATGTGTTTTCTACTTTGGTATTATACATCGACGAACGGCCTTCACGATCCCAGCTGGCTTCATTCTTTCCTTGCTATCTGTTGCCTGCATCACGATGCCAATTATCTTCTTCTGCTTGGATATTTGGGCGGAATTTGTGGTGGGTTGGGGTCAGTACATCCGCTCGATTGCATCCGTCGGAAGTACGGTGATAGTGTGGGAGTGGATTGAAAGAGTAGACGAGGAAGAAACGAAGAGAGACGGCAAAAGTGGAGTGCTGGGAAGACGAATATTTGAGGACGAGTTTGATTCGCCACAGAAACCATCCACATCGAATGAATTTGGATCAGGGTGGAATTTGAGAAAGAAAATTCGCGTGCCTAGCATGTTTTCTGGTCTCTCCGATAAGGCGAGCGAATGGTCTTTGAAACTACAATCGAAGCTCGATAGACGAACATCTACGCCAACGCCTCCTCGTGTTACCGAGCTAGCTTTATCAGATCTCAGTTCCGCCATCACAACCCACGAGGGAGTCGTGTTGTCCACACCGACCGCTTCCGATGATACGCGAACCACAGCCACAGGCGATGATTATGCTACATCATACACAGGGACGTCAGCAGCATCATCATTCTCACCGCTCGTAGGTGGAAAACGTCCGAAGAAGAAACATCATTATCCAATCGCAAGATCCTCAAACCGAACCCGACAATTAACCCACACACCATCAACATCAACCCCATCGCCCATTTCCGAAATACCATCAACATCAACCTCTGCTCCTATACATCTCAGGCCTGAAGCAGAGAATACCGAGCCATCGACTTCCAACGCGCCGTCTTTTCACAGCAGGGAGAGTGATGATCGAAGACCACGATTCTCAGTACTGCCGGGCTTCACTTCGGGGGATTATTTCCTAGATGCTGCCGAACTGGAAAAACGAGGTTGGACCGATAATTGGACACAGTGAGCATCAGTGGGTTTGTACATGATTGGCAATTGGTAGCACTATTAGCGTGGTTTGTTATCGGGTCTTGTTCATAGGTTGGGGGAGTTCTACGATTAATGGGTTTGGTTCAATGATGTTAGGATGTCGGGATTCCCAGAAATACAATGGATTTATCTGACTTTCTTCTTCCTCTTATGAATGACACACACTCCTTGATCTACTCATATATTCGAAGACGAGGACAACGGAGAAGTCATCATTCGATACCGCCATACTGCTTTGAGAGGAGGTCAAAATGCGTGTAGCAACTCGAAAATAATGTACTGAAGATATTTCACATTTCCAATCCAGGGAACTGAGCCGCAGCAGCCTAATTTTAGCCTAGTAAGTTCCCCTAGTGCAATAAAAAGCCAGGCTCATGCGGTGGGAATCTTAGCTGGATAATATCCCTAAGCCGAGGTTATGATAGTCATGCCAATCTATCTCTTCTTTTCGGAGCCGATCGACGACGGCGATTCACGGCAGGAAATAGGAAATGTTTCAAACCAGAGTCATACTACTAACTAGTAGTTTGACACGTGTAATGAAGGCGTACTATAGATCAGTATTATCAAAAAGGTAAGAATTTATTTTTCGGATATGTTCACTATTTCAGGCAAACAGGATTACTCCAATGAAGGTGTGCATTGACAGATGTTGCGTTAATCGGACCGGAAATTATGACCGCCGGCCGATCCTCCGCAGCGTGCTGCGTACCTTTGCCGGCGGAGTAATTAAGACAAC
>Ga0302325_10008733_pt1 | contig 22232 bp, 18 predicted proteins | sample Palsa_T0_2_FD_201948 | JGI IMG/M metagenome (GOLD analysis project Ga0302325, IMG submission 201948) | Peat permafrost microbial communities from Stordalen Mire near Abisko, Sweden - Palsa_T0_2 | ecosystem: Environmental > Terrestrial > Soil > Palsa > Peat permafrost | place: Sweden: Abisko...
GGCCACGTCGTTGGTGATGGAGAACGTGGTCAGCGCGCCCCGGGTGATCAGCAGCTGCTTGCCGATTTCCACGATCTCGATGAGCTTGGTCGGGTTGGAGTCCAGGTCCACCATGTTCCCGGCCTCCTTGGCGGCCGAGGTGCCGGTGTTCATGGCCACGCCGACGTCGGCCTGGGCCAGGGCGGGAGCGTCGTTGGTGCCGTCGCCGGTCATCGCGACCAGCTTGCCGCCCTCCTGCTCCTTCTTGATCAGCGCCATCTTGTCTTCCGGCGTCGCCTCGGCCAGGAAGTCGTCCACCCCGGACTCGTCCGCGATGGCCTTGGCCGTCAGCGGGTTGTCGCCGGTGATCATGACGGTCTTGATGCCCATCTTGCGCATCTCGGCGAACCGCTCGGCGATGCCCTCCTTGACGATGTCCTTGAGGTAGATCACGCCGAGGGCTCGCGCCCGGGCGCCGGCCCGCTCGGCCACCACGAGCGGGGTACCGCCCAGCGCCGAGATCCGGTCGACGATCGGGCCCAGGTCATCCGGCACGGTCCCGCCGTTGTCCCTGATCCACTGGGCCACCGACGCGGCGGCGCCCTTGCGCACCTCGCGCCCGTCGGCCAGGTCGATGCCGCTCATCCTGGTCTGCGCGGTGAACTCCACAAACGAGGCCCCGGCCAGCTCACCTTCGGACCGCTCGCGCAGCCCGTACTGATCCTTGGCGAGCACCACGATGGAACGGCCCTCCGGCGTGTAGTCCGCCATCGACGACAGCTGCGCCGCGTCGGCGAGCTCGGACTCGAGGACCCCGCCCACCGGCAGGAACTCACTGGCCTGCCGGTTACCGATGGTGATGGTGCCGGTCTTGTCCAACAGCAGCGTGTTCACGTCGCCGGCCGCCTCGACCGCGCGGCCGGACATGGCCAGCACGTTGCGCTGCACCAGCCGGTCCATGCCGGCGATGCCGATCGCGGAAAGCAGCGCGCCGATCGTGGTCGGGATCAGCGCCACCAGCAGGGCCACCAGGATCACCAGCGTCTGCGGCGCCTTGGAGTAGAACGCCATCGGCTGCAGCGAGATCACCGCCAGCATGAAGATGATGGTCAGCGAGGCCAGCAGGATGTTCAGCGCGATCTCGTTCGGCGTCTTCTGCCGCTTGGCCCCCTCGACCAGGGCGATCATCCGGTCGATGAACGTCTCGCCCGGCTTGGAGGTGATCTTCACGACGATCCGGTCCGACAGCACCGTGGTGCCGCCGGTGACCGCAGAGCGGTCACCGCCGGACTCGCGGATGACCGGCGCGGACTCGCCGGTGATGGCCGACTCGTCCACCGACGCCACGCCCTCGACCACGTCCCCGTCACCGGGGATGACCTGCCCGGCCTCGACCACCACGTAGTCGCCGAGGGTCAGCCCCGTTCCTGGCACCGACTCCTCCCGCAGCGAGGACGGACCGGCTCCGGGCTGCCAGTTGGTCAGCCGCCGCGCCATCGTCTCCCGCTTGGCCCGGCGCAGCGTGTCGGCCTGGGCCTTGCCGCGGCCCTCGGCCACCGCCTCGGCCAGGTTGGCGAACACCACGGTCAGCCACAGCCAGACCACGATGGTCCAGTTGAACGCCGACGACGAGCGGATTGCGGTGTACATGCAGAGCAGGGCGCCGACCTCGACCACGAACATGACCGGGTTCTTGATCTGGACCCGCGGGTCCAGCTTCTTGAACGCGTCCGGAGTCGACCTCCACAGCATCTTCGGGTCGAGCAGGCCACCGCCTACGCGGTGCTCAACCCTGGCCTCCGGGCGGGCGGCCGGCGCGGCCGGGGTGCCCGGGCTCTCAGTTGTCACAGACATCAGTGCAGTGCTCCTTCAACACTCGGGCCATTCAGGACCCGCTGTGGTTCTCGCCGTAGCCGGGGTACCGGCCGCTCGCAGAGGGCGCCGCGAAACCGGCGCCGCCCCCTGCTCGCTAGCCGGTACTGAATGGCCCTCAATGGAGGCCTTCTGCGAACACTCCCAGCGCGAGCGCCGGGAAGTAAGTCAGGCCGACGAGGATGAGGATCACGCCGACGAGCATGCCGACGAACAGCGGCGTTCTCGTATCGAGCGTCCCGGCGCTATGCGGCACCCTGGCTTGTCTGGCCAGCGCCCCGGCCAGGCCCAAGGCGAAGATCTCCGGCGCGAACCGGCCGAGCAACATCGTGATGCCGCCGGTGATCTGGTAGAAGGTGGCCCCGGTGCCCAGGCCGGCGAAGGCCGACCCGTTGTTGTTGGCCTGGGAGGCGTACGCGTACACGATCTCGGTCAGCCCGTGCGGCCCGGAGTTGAAGATCGCGCTCTGACCCCAGTGCGTGCCGATCGCGATCGCCGACATGGTCAGGATCACCACCGGCAGGGTCAGGAAGTACAGCGCCGCGTACTTCATCTCCTGCGGCCGGATCTTCTTGCCGATGTACTCAGGCGTCCGGCCCACCATCAGCCCGGCCACGAACACCGTGACCATGGCCAGGACCAGGATGCCGTACATGCCGGCCCCGATGCCGCCGGGCGCGACCTCGCCGAGCGCGATGTCGAACAGCGCGATGCCGCCGCCGAACGGCGTCAGCGAGTCATGGAAGCAGTTCACCGCGCCGGTCGAGGTGACCGTGGTGGACGACGCGAACAACGAGCAGCCGGGTGCGCCGAACCTGACCTCTGTCCCTTCGGCGGCGCCGTGCGCGAGCTGCGGTCCGAGACCGGCGGTGCCCAGGTGGGTCTCGAAGAAGCTGATCCCGCCGACCGCGCAGGCCCAGATGATGACCATGACGGCGACCAGCGCGTAACCCTGCCTGTTGTCGCCGACCATCTTGCCGAACGCGCGCGGCGTGGCGAACGGGATCAGCAGCAGCAGGAAGATCTCGAACCAGTTGGTGAACGGGTTCGGGTTCTCGAACGGGTGGGCCGAGTTCACGTTGAACCAGCCGCCGCCGTTGTTGCCCATGTCCTTGATGACCTCCTGGGAGGCCACCGTCCCGCCGGGGATGGTCTGGTGGGCGCCGGACAGCGTGGTGATCGTGTGGTAGTTGGCCAGGTTCTCGATCCCCCCGCCGGCCACCAGGATCAGGCAGCCGATGACCGCCATCGGCAGCAGCAGCCGTACCGTGCCGCGGGTCAGGTCGACCCAGAAGTTGCCCAGCCGGTCGGTCCGGGACCGGGTGAAGCCGCGGATCATCGCGATCGCGACCGCCAGGCCGACCGCGGCCGACATGAACTGCTGCACCATCAGCGCGCTCTGCTGGGTCAGGTAGCTCATGGTGGCTTCGCCGGCGTAGTTCTGCCAGTTGGTGTTGGTGGTGAACGATACCGCCGTGTTCCACGCCGTGTCCGGCGTGACGTTCGCCATCCCGACCACCCAGAACAGCCAGTGCTGGGTCCGCTCGATGAGGTACACGAACAGCACGGCCACCAGCGAGAAGGCCAGGATGGAGCGGACATAGACGGTCCACCGCATGTCCGCGTCCGGGTCGATGCCGGTCAGCTTGTAGATGCCGCGCTCGACCCGCCAGTGCTTTTTGTCGGTGAAGATGCGCGCGATGTAGTTGCCGAGCGGGATGTAACACGCCGCCAGGGCCGCGAACAGCAGCAGGAACTGCAGCCAGCCCGCAAGCGCCGAACTCATCAGAACCTCTCAGGCAGGACGAGGGCCACGAACAGGTAGATCGTCAGCAGGACGCCACCGATCAGGCCGATCCAGTTCTCAACGCTCAAAGGTCTCAATCCCCTTCAAGATGAGGAGGAGGAAGGCGAAGACGACGATCGTCAGGCCGACATAGAACAGGTCCCACACGGTGACTCCTAGTGGTGTGCCGCTAGTGGTAAAGCTCGCCCGGGGCATACGCTGCTCCAAGGCAAATCTCAGTTAAGCCTCAGGAATCACCCGCGGAAACGACCCTTACGTGACGCATGCGCCAGTCATCCGGTTCCTAACAGAACCCATGCGGCCCACCCCAATAGGCCCGAACGGGCCTGCCTCCCGCCCCCGGGCATGCCAAACCCGGCCGTGGCCGAGCCCGCGGTTGACTCAGGCGGTTGACTCAGGCGGTTGACTCAGGCGGTTGACTCAGGCAGTTGAGTCCGCAGGCGGCCCCGGCCGCTCGGCCCGGCTACCGGGACCTACGCGTCCGGGGTGTCGGGAATGAGCGCGTGCCTGCGCAGCTGCCAGGAACGCAGCGGGTGGCTCATCTCGTCCATCAGCGCCGACGGCGGGACGGCGAGCACCGGGCACCTGGCGTGCGCCATGCAGTACCGGCTCACCGAGTGGTGCAGCACCCGGCCCAGCCCCGCCCGCCGGCCGGTGCCGATGATCAGCAGGTCATCGGGCTGGTCGGCGGTGTCCACCAGCACCGGACCGAATTCACCGCGCGCTACTTGCGGTTCGACGCGCAGGTCGGCGGGGAGCCCGCCGAGACCGACGTCGAACGCGGCCCACAGCCGCCGCCAGGCGTCGTCCCGCCAGACCTTGCGCAGGTAAGGCGACGAATGCCGCCGTTCGGCCATGTCACCGCCTGGCGGCATCCAGGCGATGACGGGCAGCAGCGGCACGTCCCGCTGCCTGGCCTCGTCTGCCGCGTATCGCAGCGCCTGCAGGCTCCCTAGAGACCCGTGCACACCAACAATGATCCGACGCACCGTAGGCACGCCACTCGCCTCCTACTGCCGCCAACTACCGCCGTGAAAAACGGCGCCCCGCCACCGCTTACCCCTCAAGTTAACCTCTATCCGCGCCGTGGAGTTCCGGTTCCAGGCCGCTTGCTCACGGCCTTCTCACGCGGCCCAGGCCGGCCGCGTGATTAGCGGATATAGGCGTTGACCTTGAGAATCGTGGTGCCGGTGATGCGATAGACGCGCCACCTCCTGGCGTACGACGGCGGGTGCCCGCGGACCTGGACGAGGACCGCGACGGGTTCACCGGGCGCCGCGTTCCCGGTCGACGCGCAGCCGGCCGCGAACGCGATCGGGATGTACTGCACCCCGGCGATCAGGCACGGTGGCCGGACGCCCCGGGCGGCGAGTTCGGCCACGATCCGGGTGTAGTCGTCGTGGAACGTCACCGTCCCGCCGACCTCGTGGTCGAGCACGAGGTGCTGGGTGACCAGCTGGAGGATGAGAAAGCACGTCACCGTGGCCGTCACGGCCGGCCGCAGGTCCCGGCCGACGGCGGCGCGGATGAAGGCGAGCCCGTCGGCGACGGGGATGGCCAGCAGCGCGTAGGCGGGCAGCAGGAACCTCGGTGCCGCGTAGTTGATCATGAACAGGTACTGCGCGGCGAGGCAGAGCCCGCACCCGGCGGGCAGCAGCGCGGTGGCCATCCTGCCTGCCCGCCGGGCGGCCAGGATGCCGAGCGCGGCCAGCACCGGCAGCGCCAGCCACCACAGGTCGAGTCCGGGGTCCCGGAAGCCGATCGTGCAGGGCCGGCACAAGGTCGGGCCGTTCAGCGCCCGCAGTTCGTCGGGCAGCGCGAAGTGCAGCCCGAACCCACCCTGTTCGGCCCCCGCCGCGTGCAGCCGGCTGGCGATTCCGCCGAAGCGCACGAACGCCTCGATGACCCATTCGGCCCCGCCGGCCAGCAGGCCGGCCACGATCACCGCGGCCGCCGCGCCGTACCGCGCGAACCCTCCCGCCACCAGCGCGCCCACCGCGGCCACGACGAGCAGCGGCACGCACAGGTAGACCGCGTCCCCCGGCCGGACCAGCGTCACGAACGCGACGCTAACCCCCAGCCCAGCCAGCGCCCCGTTGCCCCTCAGACCGCGGCCAGGCCCGCGGTCGCCGAAGGCCCAGCGGCAGAAACAGCCGGCCGCGGCCAGCCCGCCGAGTGCCGACCAGATGTCCGGCATGGCCTGCGGTCCGTAGTACTGCGCGACCCACAGCCCGCCGAACATCACTCCGGCCAGCCCCAGGACCCAGGCCTGCCGCAGTCCCCGCCAGGTCCAAAGCGCGAGCGTCAGCCCGAGCCCAGATAGCACCGCCAGGTACACCCGCAGCGCGGCCACCGAACCAGTAAGCAGCGCCACCGGGGCGACGATCAGCGGCACCCCCCGGGCCCGGGCCGGATCGAAATACGCGGCCGGCGCGTGCGCGCTTACCTGGCTCACGTACACGGATTCGTCCCAGCTCAGCCCCATCCGGAGCGAGACGAAGACCAGCTGCACGCCGGTGTAGGCCAGCCCCACCGCGACCAGCCACCACCCGCTGTCAGGCTGTATCTTCCGAGGGGAGGAGCCCCCAAGACCCCGCGGTATCTCCCGGGGGGGACGAACCCGAAAGCCCCCAGGGACCTCCCCGCCGCTGGGGGGAAGCCCTTCCTCCCAGCCCCCCTGGGGGCCTCCTGCGGGGGCCTCGCGGGCCGCGTCCACCGTGTCGTCAGATCTGGCCGGTGCGGACGCCGACCTCGTCGATGCGCGCGAGCATCTCGGCCGGGTCGGCGTAGACGCGGTAGGCGCCCGCTCGCTCGAGTTCCTCCCGCCCGTACCCGCCGGACATCAGCCCGATGCCGAGCGTCCCGGCCCGCCGCGCCGCGAGCAGGTCCCAGACGCTGTCGCCGACGACCATCGCGTGCCTGGGTTCCACGCCGAGCACGGCCGCGGCGGCGAGGAACAGGTCGGGGTCGGGCTTGGCGTGCCGGACCAGGTCGCGGGTCACCATCGGGGTGTCCTCGGGCAGTCCGAGCAGTGCCAGCGCGGGCCGCGCGGTGATCGCGTACCCGCTGGTCGCGATGGCCCACTGCACGCCCGCCTGGGTCAGCGCGCCGAGCAGCTCACGCGCCCCGGGCAGGGCCGTGACCGAGTCCATCTGGGCCCGGTACTGCTCCGCGTGCGCCTGCTGCAGCCGGTCGATGTCGGCCTGGGACAGGGACAGCCCGGTCTCCCGCAGCAGCGCGGACACGAACAACCCGCCGCTCATCCCGATCCGCCGGTGGATCCGCCACACGGAAAGCTCGATACCGAGGTCGGAAAGCGCGTAACGCCAGGCGATGACGTGCTGGTACACGCTGTCTATGAGCGTCCCGTCCAGGTCGAAAAGGAACGACGGAGTCGGTGATTCGCGGTATGCCACTGCGGAGGCCATGGCTCATAGTCTGCCCGCCCCGCCGCCGCGCCGTGACCCGGTATCCCTCGCTGCCAGTGAAAGACCAATTTTCCCGAACGAGCCCCGCTACCACCGCCCGCCACCCACCCGCCGCCACGGGTCGCGCCGCCCGCCGCCGCGCCGCCCCGATCCGGATGGCATCATGGGCGGAATGGCGGAAGGTGACCCCGGGCCCGGAATCGGCTCGTTCGTGGCCATCGGTGACAGCTTCACCGAGGGACTGGATGACCCGGACCCGGGCGGCGGGTACCGGGGCTGGGCGGACCGCGTGGCCGAGGCGATGGCGCAGCGGCGGCCCGGGTTCCGGTACGCCAACCTGGCCATCCGGGGGAAGCTGCTGGACGAGGTCCTCGCCGAGCAGCTGCCGCGGGCGGTGGAGATGGCCCCGGACCTGGTCAGCCTGGCCGCCGGCGGCAACGACATCCTGCGCGGCTCCGACGTGGACACCCTCGCCGCCCACTTCGAACCCGGTGTCGCCAAGCTGCAGGCCGCGGGCTGCCGGGTGGTCATCTTCACCGGCTTCGATCCGCGTATCTTCCCGGTCATCCGGTGGCTGCGGGGCCGGATCGCCGCCTACGACATGCACCTGCGAGGCATCGCCGACGACTACGGCTGCGACCTGGTCGACCTGTGGTCGATGCGGGTCCTGAACGACACCCGGGCCTGGAGTCCGGACCGGCTGCACCTGACCGCGGAAGGCCACCGGCAGGTAGCCCTGCGCACCTGCGAGGTGCTCGGCGTCCCGGTCACCGGAGACTGGCGGGCGCCCCTGCTCCCCGCTCCCGTCCCCGCGGGCTCGGGGAACCGGGCGCGGTGGCTGGCCGCGCGCCGCCAGGATGCCCGCTGGGCGCGCGAGTACGCGATGCCGTGGGCGCGCCGGCGGCTGGCCGGCGCCTCAACCGGCGACGGCCTTTCCGCCAAGCGTCCCGAGCTGCTGGCCCTGTCGGCGTCCTCAGCCGCGGACGGGCCCGGTGAGGTCGGCCAGGACCTCTTCTAGCCGGGCCAGGGACGCGGCGATCCAGGGCAGGGAGCACGGGTCGGCGGAGTTCAGCGCGGCGAGCCGCTGGGCGTCGGTGTCGCCGTAGAGCATCGCGGTGGCGACTCGCAGCCGCAGCCGCCAGCTCTGGTCGCCGAACGCGCAGCCGGGCAGCACTCCGACGCCGTACCGGTGCAGCAGGACCGCGGCCATGCTCTCGTCGTCGGTGATGTCATGCCGCTGGAGCAGCACGTCCGCCATCGGCGTGAAGTCCGGATACAGGTAGAACGCCGCCTGCGGTGCGGGCACCGACGCGCCGGCCGCGGTGAACCTGTCCGCGACCGCCCGGGCCACGCAGGCGTGCAGGCGTCGGCTGAGCGCGATCCGTGCCACCAGCGCGGGCGGTTCGGTGAACGCCAGCGCGGCCGCCTGCTGCACCGGCCCGGCCGGCGCGGACCAGATCTCGCTGCCGATCCCGAGCAGCCGGGTGCGCAGCTCGCTGCCGAGCCAGCCGTCCGGCAGCCGGGCCACGCCGAGGCGCCAGCCCCCCAGGGCAAGGTTCTTGCTCAGGCCGGTGGTCACCACCGTCCGTTCGGGAGAGATGGACGCGGGAGTGACGAACGGCGTGTCAGGGTCATGAATCAGATCCCGGTAGATCTCGTCCGAGACGATGATCAGGTCGTAGGCCTCCGCGACCGCGCACAGGGCGCGAACGGCCGCGGGCGAGGCCAGTGTCCCGGTCGGGTTGTCGGGCAGCGTGACGATGACCGCGCGGACCTGGCGGTCGGCCGCCCGGGCCGATGCGACCGTCCGGGCCAGTTGGTCAGGGTCGGGTACGCCGGCCGAGCCGCGGGCGAAGTGCGCGACCCGTCCGGCCAGGCTCGCCTGCGCGGCGTAGCTGACCCAGCTGGGCCGGGTGACCACGACGTCGCCGCCGATCGCCGCCATCAGGCCGAACAGCAAGGCCTTGCTGCCCGGCCCGCACACCACGTTGGCCGCCTCCGTGGGCAAACCCCGCCGCGACCAGTAGAAGGCGGCCGCCTCGCGCAGCGCGAGATGGCCGGCGACGGGGCCGTAAGAGGTGTATCCGGCGGCCCGGGCCAGCGCTCCGCGCAGCATCGGGTGAGCGGGCAGTCCCGCTTCGCCGAACGCCATCGGCAGCACCGGCTCGCCGCTGCGGCGCCGGGCGTCCATGGTCTCGTTGGCCGCGAGCGTGGCGGAAACGCCGATCGTCGAGGGGCCCAGCCGGCCGTGATCCGGGTGGGCGTGATCGGCGCGAGCGCTTTGCCCGCGGGAGAAATCGGTGTCGGTAGACGGTAGTGGATGCAAAGGCGCGACGGTGAGAGCCACCAGGGCTGGCACTTCCTAGCTGCGGGATCGAAGGGTAATACGGTCATCACGGGTATCAAGGAGTGAACGGTTTTATCTCACTTGCTGTGACAACGCTGTACACCTGTTCAAGTGTCCGCTGGATATACCGTTAGCGCAAGCGCTGATCTCTGTGGCTGAGAGTAAGATTCACTTATGCTCGACCTGCACAGGCTACGCCTGCTCCAGGAGTTCGCGGCCCGCGGCAGCATCGCCGGGACCGCCGCCTCCCTCGGTTACACGCCGTCCGCCGTGTCCCAGCAGCTGGCCGTGCTCGAGCGGGAGGCGGGCACCGCCCTGCTCGACCGGTCCGCCCGGCGGGCCGAGCTGACCGACGCGGGCCGCCGCCTGGCCGGGCACGCGGAGCGCATCCTGGCCATGGTCGAGGAGGCGGAGACCGACCTGTCCGCCCGGGCCGCCGAGCCCGCGGGCCGGGTGGTGGCGACCGCGTTCCCCTCCGCGGCCGTGGCGTTCGCGCCTGCCCTGGCCCGCAGCCTGCGGACCCACCCGAGGCTGGCGCTGGTGCTCCGGCAGACGCAGGCCGCCGACGGGCTGCGCCAGGTGCGGTCCGGTGAGGTGGACGTGGCGATCGTGGATGACTGGAACAGCCGCCTGGCCACCGAGATCGAGACCGGCGGCATTCTGACCTGCTATCACCTGATCCGGGACGAGCTTGTGCTGGTGCTGCCGCGGACGCACCCGGCGGCCGATCCTGGCCAGGCCGTCGACCTGCGGGCGCTGCGGAACGAGCCCTGGCTGGCCGCGCCGGCCGGGGAATCGTCCCGGCTGGCGGTCGACCGGCTGCTCGCCGCGGTGGGCGTGACGCCGCCGGTACTCTCTGAGTTCGAAGGCATGTCGACGATCGTGAGCCTGGTGGCCCGGGGCATCGGCATCGCCATCTTGCCGCGGATAGCGGTCACCGCGGCCGGCCGCCGGGTGGCGGTGCGCGACCTGCCGCACGGCCTCGACCTGGCCAGGGACATTCACGCCGTGGCCCGCACCGCGAGCGTACGCCGTCCCTCGGTGGCGGTGATCGTGACCGCGCTGCGCGCCGCCGCGAAGGCGATGCCGACCCAGCGAGCCCAGGGAGCCCCGCCTAAGCTGGCCGGGTGAATCCGGACCTCGACCTCAGCCTCCCCGGGGCGGCGCTGACCGCGCGACTCGTTGACATCCCGTCGGTCAGCGGCGAGGAAGGACCGCTCGCGGACGCGGTCCAGGACGCGCTGCGGTCGCGGCCGCACCTGACCGTGCACCGGGACGGAAACGCGATCGTGGCCCGCACCATGCTCGGGCGGCCGGAACGGGTGGTGCTGGCCGGGCACCTGGACACCGTGCCGCTCGCGGGCAACGTCCCGTCCCGGCTCGAAGGGTCCCGGCTGTACGGCTGCGGCGCCACCGACATGAAAGCCGGGGTGGCGGTGCAACTGCGGCTCGCGGCCGGCCTGACCGCGCCCGCCCGGGACGTGACCTACGTGTTCTACGACTGCGAGGAGGTCGCCGCCGACCGCAACGGGCTGCTGCGGCTGAGCCGCCACAGCCCGGAACTGCTGGCCGGCGACTTCGCGGTCCTGATGGAGCCGAGTTCGGCGGAAATCGAAGGCGGCTGCCAGGGCACGCTGCGGGCGCAGGTCACCGCGACCGGGAAGCGGGCGCACACCGCGCGTTCCTGGATGGGACGCAACGCCATCCACGAAGCCGGCCCCATCCTGGACGTACTGCGCGGCTACACCCCCCGGGAGCCGGACGTCGACGGGCTGCGCTACCACGAGGGGCTGAACGCCGTCGCCATCCGCGGCGGGGTCGCCGGGAACGTCGTGCCTGACGAATGCGCGGTCACGGTCAATTACCGGTTCGCGCCGGACCGCGATGGGGAGCAGTCGGCGGATTTCGTCCGGTCCCTGTTCTCCGCCTGGCCGGTGACCGTGCTCGACGTCGCCGAGGGGGCCCGGCCCGGCCTGGGTCATCCGGCCGCGGCCTCGTTCGTCGCGGCGGTCGGCGGGACGGCGCGGGCCAAGCTCGGCTGGACCGACGTGGCCCGGTTTGCCGCCCTCGGCATCCCGGCGGTGAACTACGGCCCGGGCATCTCGGAGATCGCGCACACGGCCGACGAGTACGTGCCGGTCGGCAACATCGCCAAATGCGAAGACCGGCTGCGCGACTGGCTCCGCTAAGACTTCTACCGCGCCGGGCCGGTGCTCAGCCTCATCGGGGTCGTGTGCCTGGCCCCGCCGATGCCCTGCCAGCGGACCGAGACGACCGCACCCGGGTGGTACTTGGCGGTAATGCCGGTCAGCGAGCCCGGGGTGGTGACGGCTTGGCCGTCGACGGAGAGAATCACGTCACCGGGCGCCAGGCCACCGGTCTGCGCCGGCGTGCCGCACAGCACGCCGAGGATCAGCGCGCCCGAATCGGCAGGCGCGATCCTGGCCGGGATGCTGAATTGCGAGTTGCTGTTCTGGCAGGCGGCCCGGTAGCCGCCCGGGGTGACCCCGCCACCGCCGGACTGCTCCTCGTCTGAGGCCTGCTGCCGCGGATTCGCGCTGCTGCTGCTGCCCGCGACCTGCACGCCGAGGAAACCGGGCAGCCCGATGTACACCGTGGAGCTTGCCTTCTCGCTGGCGATCTGCCTGGCGATCGACAGGGCGCTGTTGATGGGGATGGCGTAGCCCAGCGTGCCTCCGGTCGGCCCGGACTGGCTGGAAGTCGAGGTATTCGCCGCGGTGATCATCCCGATGACCTGGCCCGCCTTGTTCGCCAGCGCGCCACCCGAGTCACCCTGCCGGATCGGCGCGTCGGTCTGCAGCATGTGGCTCAGGTTCTCGGTGGTGCCCGATCCCTGATCGCTCGCCTGGATCGAGCGGTTCAGCGCGTTGATGATGCCCTGGGCGGGCGTCACCCCGCCCCGTCCCTCGGCGTTGCCGAGCGCCAGCACCTGCGTGCCCAGGCTGACCTGAGCGGAGTTGCCGAAGTTCACCGTGGTCAATCCGGAGGCGCCGACCAGCTGGAGCAGCGCCACGTCATCGGTGTCGTCGTAGCCGACCACCCGCGCCTGGTACGTCCGGCCCGGGTCAAGCACCAGCGTGGCGGTCACCTTGGTGGCGCCGTCGATGACGTGATTGTTGGTCAGCACCAGGCCGGAGGAGGACAGGATCATCCCGGTCCCGTCGGCCGTCTCGCTCTGGTACTTCAGCGCCGATTTGACGTCGACCAGGCCCGGATCGACCTTCTTCTGCACGGCCGCCACGTTCAACGGCGAGGCCGAGGATCCGCTGCCGGTCGCGTTGTTGCGCGGCGCGGGCACGTCGCTTGAGGAGATGCCGGAAGCCGCCGAGCTGTTCTGGTTGTCGAGCGCGACGGTCAGCCCGGCACCGATGCTCGCCGCCAGCGCGGCCACGACCACGTAAACCAGGAAGTGCCCGCGCCGTTTCGGACGTTCCGGCGGCGGGAACCCGGGCAGCGTCCACCCGGAACTGCCATAACCACTGTTATCCCCATGCCCCCCGAAACCCGCTGAACCCCCAGAGTCCCCAGCCTCCCCTGAAGCCCCGAAACTCCATGCCCCCCCAGAGTCCCCGTGGCCGGCCTGCCCGTACCCTGGCTGGTTCCCGTAGCCGGCCTGGTTCCCTGGCGCTGGCTGGTTCCCGTAGCCAGCCTGGTTCCCTGGCGCTGGCTGGTTCCCTGGCGCTGGCTGGTTCCACCAGCCCGGCTGGCTGCCGTAGCCAGGGGTGGCGGCCTGGCCGTACCCGCCAGCCGGTCCGGGAGGCATCCCGAAAGCGAAAGTGTCCTGGGGACCGCTCTCTGGCGGCCGAGTCGCGTTCGATTCAGAGCCTGGCGCCTGCGGGACCTCGGTTTCGCCGCGCGGCGCCCACGGGCTGACGTATTCGGGCGGCTGCTGCCCGGCGTCTCCGCTATCGCTCTCGTTCTCTCGCATCTTCCTCGCCCTCGACCAGACCAGGGTATGCCCCGATCAGTTATGCCGGCTCTAGACCTTAAGACACAGCCACCGTTCAGTTACCTCCATCATCCTTTCCATAAGCTGAAGGTCTCCTCAGGGTTCTCGCATCCTGCGGGCCCGGTCCAGAGCGTTATCGTGACGGCGTGCCTGTGGCCGGTATCGTCGCAGGTCACCGGACCGCGCTGGTCTTGACGCATCGTCACCGCCTCGCTGCCTTAATGCCTGCCCCGAGGCGAGCGCCGTAATCAGCGGATCCTTACTGCGCCGGGCCCGCGTTGAGCGTCACCAGCGCGGTGTGCAGGCCGCCATCCGGGCTGACCCAGGCCACCGAAGCCTTGCTGCCCGGCCGGTAGCGGTCGATGATGGCGGTCAGCGAACCGGGAGTGGTGACGGCTCGGCCGCCTACCGAGGTGATGACGTCCCCGGCGAAAATACCGGCCGAAGCGGCCGCCGTCCCGCAGATGACCCCGTCGACGAGCGCGCCGGACCTGGCCGGCGCGATCTTTGCCGGGGTCGCGGTCGCGTCGCCGGCCAGGCAGCCGTGGCCGCTGCTGATCACGCTGCCGGTTTGCCGTTGCTCCTGGCTGGCCTGGTGCCGGGGATCCGTGCTGCTGCTGTCAGGAACGAGGGCGCCCAGAAACGCGGGCAGGCCGATTTGGATGACCGAACTCGCGTGCCCGGCGGCGATCTGGGCGGCGATCGAAAGCGCCTGGTTGATGGGGATGGCATAGCCGGAATAGACCGTGCTCCCGCCAGCGGCGGTATCGATCCCGATGACCTGCCCCGCGGCATTGGCCAACGGCCCGCCAGAGTCACCTGGCCGGATGTTGGCGTTGGTCTGCAGCATCCCGTACAGCGTCTCGGTCAGGCCCGAGCTCTGATCGCTGGCCTCGATGGTGCGGTCAAGGCTGCTGATGACGCCGGGTGCGACGGTCGGCGATCCGCCCTGTCCCGCCTCGTTGCCGATGGCCAGGACAGGCGCGCCCACGGTGACGCGCGAGGAGTCGCCGATCGGGACCGCCTTGAGCCCGGCCGCGCCCTCGAGCTTGAGCACGGCGACGTCGTCGGATTGGTCGTAGCCGACGATCTTCGCCTGGTAGCTCTTACCGGACGCCACCGCCGTGACCGCCACGCTGGTGGCGCCGTCGATGACGTGGTTGTTGGTCAGCACCAGGCCGGTCGCGGCGTCGATCACGAAACCCGTGCCCTCGGCCGTCTCCTCCAGGTATTGCAGGTTGGAGCCGACATCGACGATGCCCGGCTCCACCTTGTTGTAGACGGTCTCGTCGTTCAGTGCTCCCGCCGCGGCGTCGTCCGGCATCCGGGTGGCGCCCTGATAGGAGGGGCCAGGATGCCGGACCGCGATGGTGGTGCCAACACCCCCCGTCGCGGCCAAGACCGCCACTATCAGGTAGGTCGCGAGCTCTCGGCCCCGTCGGCGCGTCGTCCGGCGGTACCACTTCCGAGCTGCCGGCCAATCCGGACGCCCCGCGGGAGCCAGGTCGCCGCCAGGCGTTCCGGCAGTCAGTGGGCCGGCCGGCGCTTGGGCGGGCAGTGGGTCGGCCGGCGGGCCTTTCGGAGGGCCTGGTGCAGACGGCGCAGACCCCGCCCCAAGCCCGTCGTCGCCCTCGTGCATCTCACGACCTTTGCCCGGAATCGACCCTCGTCAGTAGATTTCCCGCCTTGCGGGCGGATCAAGCCTGCCGGCGGGGCAAAACCCCGGTTTCACCTGGAAAGCAGCGCTCTCGTGGCACCCCTGCGCCCCGCGGAGCGGGTCGGCGCGTCCTCGGCCTGGAATGCGTAATACCGTGATACTGTGCGTCCAAGACACGATATGACGTGAATATCGTGGCGAGCTGTTCGAAGGGCAGGGAGTCGGATGTCCACGCCAACCCAAAGTGATCAGGATCTCTCCCGGCGCGAGGAGATGACTGTCGCCAGTACCGCCATGTCGGGCGCCCCGTGGGCCGCCGCGACCATGACCGGCGGGGTCGTCGCGGTCGGCGACCTGGGTCTGCACCTCATCGGCGCCGGCCTTGGCCTGGCCGCCGTCGGCGGCTCGTTGTCCCTGGGGGCGGTGGCGTTCTTCGTCGTGGCGGCGGCCGGCGCGCTGTGGCGGGCCCGGCCGAGCCGAGCCATCCGCTGGGCCAGGAGCAATCCGTGGCGCTTCGCCGTCGTGCCCGCGCTCGCGGTCGCGGCTATCGCGCTCGTGCTTTCCGTGGTCACCGGCGGCGGCATCATCGATCCGGTGCTGAGCGGCCTGTGGCACGGCGCCTTGGTGTACGGCCTGACCGGCGTGGCCGGCGCGACCAGCAAGTCCAGGAAGCGGACCGCCTAACGCTACCTAGCTGGGCAGGCTGGGCAGCGCCGCGTTATCGGAGAGCGCGTGCTCAGCGGCTCCCAGGATCGAGTAGATCGTCGCCCGGTCCGCGTTGAGCCTGCGCTGATCTCGCTGGAGGGCCGCGTTGGCGGTGGTGCGAGCGGCCGCGCTGCGGGCGGTCATCACGGTGACCATGTCCGTCTGCACGGGCACCGCATCGAAGGCCCAGGTCACGAAGTCGTTGGTGCAGTTCTGCAGGTTGAAGCGGCTCAGCGACTCGGTCACCTGATACTGGGTGAGGTCGGCCAGCGGCTCACTGTTGGCGGGCTCGCAGTTGTTCGCGTTGTAGTTCACCAAACGGACCGCGGTGCTGAGGCTGTCTTTCGAGCCGGTTTCGATGACGCTCAGCGCCTGCTGCGATTCCGTGACACCTCCGGCGCACGACTCGATGGCCGCGTTCATGTCCTTCAGGTACCCGTTGAGGTCGGTGGTCTGCTGCGCGTTCGACGGCCGGTGCGACAGGGAGACCAGCACGCCCGCGCCGGCCAGCAGCACCAGCGCGAGCAGGATCCACATCGGGGTACGGCGGACCGGCCAGCCGCTGCGCCTGATCGGGACGTAAGGCGGGTCGGTGGTGGTGGGCGTGCTCAACTGATCAACTCCCGGTGGCTAGCGCGATGCCCTTGTGCAGGGCGGCGAGCGTTACCGCGCCGAAGACGCGATCGACGATGCGGTGCTTGGCGTTGAGGAAAAAGGTCTGCGGCAGCGCGTTGACGCCATAGGCGCCAGCCGCGCTGAGCTGCGGATCCCACCCCACCGGATAGCTCACGCCGTCGGAGTGGGTGAACGACATCGCGTTGCCGAGGACGTCGTTCTCGTCCAGTCCCACCAGGGCCACCTTGGCCTGTTCGGTGCGGTAGAACCGGGCCAGCAGCGGGGTCTCCTGCTTGCAGGGGATACACCAGGACGCGAAGAAGTTCACGATGACGGGCTGGCCCGAGTAGTCGCCGAGTGTGACCCGCTGGCCGGAGTGGCCGAGCGCGGGGAAGCTGAACGCCGGCGCCACCGGATCGGCGGCCTTGGCGGCCCGGCCCGATCCGGAACCCGAGCCCGAGCTCGCCACGGCGATGCCGGCCAGCGAACCTGCGACGCAGAGCGCGACGACGGCCGAGGTGATCTTGTGCCTGGCCGCCGACCGCCAGAGCTCTCTGATCGCGTCCGCCCACGTCTTTTGCCCCATCCTCCGCCTCATCCTCCTGCCTGCCGCGAGTTGACCCGATCCGGGCGTTCACCCGATCCGGGACCTTACCGATCCGGGACTTCACTCTGCCGTGTTCACCCGGCGCAGGGCTTCGGTTCGCGTTTCAGCGCCTGCTCCGAACGGCTCCCGCCACGGCGTTCGTGCCAGTTTGCCACCGCTGCCAGCCGTCCCAGGCACCCCGGCCGCCATCCCGGCTGGAAACGGCGGCGAGGTCTGGGCCAGCAGCAGCTCGAACTCGCTGCCCTGTCCGGGGCGGCTACGGACGCGGACTTCGCCGCCGTGCGCCCGCGCGACCGCCCGGACCAGCGCCAGGCCCAGCCCCGTACCCCGGGGATGGCCGCTGTCGCCGCTGCGGAACCGGTCGAAGATATGCTGCAGCTGCTCGTCAGGAATGCCCTGTCCGGCGTCCGAGACCACCATGCGGACCGGATCGGCTGCGGCGGCCATGACCGACAGCTTGATGACATCGCCGTCGCCGGTGTGCCGTACGGCGTTCTCGAGCAGGGCGTCGATGGCCAGCCCGAGGCGCTCTTTGTCCGCTTGCGTGGTGACCTTGTCCAGCCGGCCGAGCTGCCAGCGACGATCGGCGGTCGGCCGCCACCTGCGCAGGATCTCCATGGTGAAGCTGTCGAGCGAGACCGGCTCAGGATGCAGGAACTCGGGATCCTCGGCGGCCGCGATGACCAGCAGCCGCTCGGCGATCCGGCGCAGCCGGCTCAGCTCGCCCAGGATCACCTGGATGTCGTGTCCCTCCTGCCTTCCGGTGAGGCCGCGGGCGAGCAGCTCGGCGTGCCCGAGCGCGATCGTGATCGGGGTGCGGAGCTGATGGGAGGCGTCCTGGAGAAACCTGCGCTGGGTGGCGAGCAGCCGGGCGTTCTCCTCGCTGACCAGACTCGACTCCTGCTCGGCGGCGAGTTTGCGCCTGGCGTGCCAGACGATGGCCGAGAAGACCGCCCAGCCGGCATCGAGCCACGCGGGCCGGAACGGCCACCTGAGCCTGACGGCGAACCGGCCGAGCCGCCAGCGGCGGCCTGCCCGGCTCCCGTCAGTGGTCCGCGAGCTGGTAGCCCTCACCGCGCACCGTCTTGATCAGGCCGAAGCCGAGCTTGGACCGCAGCCGTCGCACGCACACGTCGACGACGTTGGAGCCCGGGTCGAAGTCGTACCCCCACACCGACGCCAGCAGCTGCCCCTTCGAAACGGACTGGCCCGCGTGCTCGGCCAGCTCGCGCAGCAGCAGGAATTCGAGCCGGGTCAGCGGCACCGGCCCGGCCCCGATGTCGGCGACCATGCGGCCGAAGTCGAGGGTGAGCCGGCCGGCCCTGACGATCTCCCCGGTCCGGTCGTGCCCGGCCTCCCCGGCCACGCCGCGGGGCCTGACCCTGACCCTGACCCGGGCCAGCAGCTCGGCCAGCGAGAACGGCTTGGTCAGGTAGTCCTGTGCCCCTCGCTCAAGGCAGGCCACCTTGGAAGCCACGTCCGCCAGGCAGGAAAGCACGAGCACGGCCTGCTCGGGGTCGGCGGCCAGCAGCCGTTCCAGGACCACCTGGCCCGCCATGTCCGGCATGACGAGGTCCAGGATCACCAGGTCGTAGCGGCTGGCCAGGGTCCGCTGCAGCGCCTCCGCGCCCGTCGCGGCGAAATCGGCCGCGTAGCCCGCCGCGCCCAGCGCGCGTCCGATGAAGGCCCGGATCCCTGGCTCGTCGTCGGCCACCAGAATCCTGGCGGCCACCGCGTCCGCTGCCTGGGGCCAGGTGGCCTGAGCCGTTTCCTGCGACGTCATTGCCTCGCCACTTATGGTCGTCGCCGCACCCTCGTGGTGCCGGTGTCAAGGCCCCCCACATCGTGCTCCCGCTAAGACCTGCACGCCGTGGTCAAAATGATCGCATATGACCTGTTGCTGATGGTTCTATGCGGCAGTCTCACCGGTCAAGTGCCGGTCGCGGTCGCGCCGCATCTGTTACCCGACTGTGTCACAAACGATTGCAAACCAGGTGTAAAAAAACGTCGGCTCGCGTCGGTACGTGGCCCTGAGGTGCAGAGATGACCTCAGAATGACGGAACGATCCCGCCGCGAGCTCACCGGCGATCCTCGAGCGTCCCCGCCCGGTCGCGGCCACTACTTTGAGTAGTCAAGTGGCGAGTCTTATGTAGCCGCGGTCGGCTCGCGGGAGCGGGTGCGTCCTGCTGTCTTTGGTATACCACCCACGCATGACAATTTTGTCATTCAAGCCGCGTGCTGTTGCGCGCCTATTCGTTCCGCCGCCACCATCGGGTGCGTAACCCGGCATCGTGCCCCGCGGACTTCGCCCGAAGCTGCCCGCCCGGCCGCGAAGCCGCAGTCAAGGCGGTGGCCGCTGCAACCGTGTGCATCTGGGGTAGCAGAGAAACGAGGTGGTAACCGGTGTCACTGCCGGCCCGGGTGACGACGCTGCTGATCGCTTTCGTCGCGGTCGTCGTGGTCGTGACCTTCGTCGCCGTCCATTTCATCCTCTCCAGCCCGCCGGTCGAGAACTACACGCCGTACGCGAGCGGCGGCCAGGTGAACGTGGTGCTGCAGACCGACCCGCAGAACACGGTGACGAACAAGCCGGACTGGGTGTCGTACTTCATCCAGGACCCGCGGACCAAGCAGTGGGTGCACACCACCTACTTCGCGGTGCCCGCCGCCACCAAGGTGAACGTCACGATCGAGGGCTACGACGGCTGCACTCCGCTGCGCAATCCGGTCTGGGGCCAGGTCACCGGCACGATCGGCGGCGTGGAGTACGTGAACGGCCAGCCGGTGTCAGAGCTGAACTCGTGGTCGGGGTGCAACGTCCAGCACACGTTCACGATGGCGGGCCTCGGCATCAACGTGCCGATCGCCTCGCCGCCGACGCTGAAAGAAGAAAACAACCTATGCGGCACCTCGCCGTGCACGAGCGGTCCGCACCAGGTGGTGACGTTCAGCTTCATGACCCCGGCCAAGGGCGGGACGTTCCGCTGGCAGTGCATCATCCCGTGCGGCGGCGGTTACCTGGACGGGAACGGCGGCCCGATGTCAACGCCCGGCTACATGAGCGGCCAGATGGAGGTGCAGGCCTGATGGCCACCGAAGCGTCGCCCTCGAGCCCGGAAGCCCAGGGACCCGCAGCCGAGCCGCGGCACGGCCTGCGGCTGCTGATTCTCTGGATCGTGGCCAGCGTCATCGGCTGCTTGCTCGTCTACTTCGTCTGGGGGCCGCACCTGCCCCCGGGTGACATGTCCTCTTCGGCCGCTAACCAGCAGTTCGACCTGACCGTCCTCGGCACGATCGCCACGCCCGTCTTCCTCGGCGTGGTGATCTACATGGGGTACGCGCTGACCTTCTGGCGCGCGAAGGACGACGACGAGACCGACGGCCCGCCCATCCACGGCAACGCCAAGATCCAGCTGACCTGGATCGCGACGACCACGGTCGTCGTGCTGGCGCTGGCCGTCTTCGGCACCGTCGAGCTGTGGACCGTGCAGGGCGCGGGCGCCGGCGAGGGACCGCAGCCGATCTGGAAGCCGGGCTCCGCCAGCATCCTGCAGGTGCAGGTCATCGGCCAGCAGTGGGCCTGGACCTACCGTTACCCGCAGTTCGGCGGGTTCGAGACCGCGCAGCTTGAGCTTCCGCTGAACGAGCCGGTCCAGTTCAACGTCACCTCGCTGGACGTCATCCACAGCTTCTGGGCCTACCAGCTCGGCGTGAAGGCCGACGCCAACCCGGGCGTCAACAACGTCGCCTACACCACGCCCAAGCACGCCGGCAGTTTCGTGGTCCGCTGCTCCGAACTGTGCGGGCTGTGGCACGGCGCGATGTTCGACTACGGGAAGGTCGTTTCGCCCGCCGCCTTCCAGACCTGGGCGCAGCAGACCGAGACCCAGCTGGCCTCGGTGACCAAGATGCTGCCGCCCTACGCCGCGACCTACGACCCCACCGACATCGCCAACCTGGGCAAGGTGCTGGTCCAGCTGGGCATCGGCGGGGCCGGCGGCGGCTACTACAACCCCAACGACCCCGAGCAGCCATGACCTGGCGGAAGGTAGCGAGGTAACGCAGATGGCTATCGAAATCCAGCCGGAAAGCGCGCAGGTCCCTAGCGGACGCGAACCTGCCGCGGCGCCGAAGGTGCGGCCCTGGTGGCTGCGCCCGGCCGCGCACACCGCGCTGATCGGGGCGATCATCGGGTACGCGCTCGGGCACCTGCTCGGCAACGCCATCTCCAGCGGCTACCAGCAACTCCCTCTGGCTGACAGTAACGACACCCCGATCGTCCTCGGCTACCTCTTCGGTATTCTCGGCTGGCTGATCGGGCTGGGCGTCTTCAACGACACGGTCCGGCAGATGCGCGGCAAGCCGGTCACCGGTGCGGGCGAGGGTCACGTCGGGGACGACCTGGCCAAGTACTTCAGGTACTCCCTGGACCACAAGGTGGTCGGCATCCAGTACCTGTTCGCGATGATCGGCTACTTCCTGACCGGCGGCCTGTTCGCGATGGCGATCCGGGCCGAGCTGCTTTCGCCTACCTACCACCTGCTCACCCCGAGCGCCTACCTCGAGGTGGTCGGCGAGCACGGCACCATGATGATGATGATGATGACCTCGGTCGTCATGGGGCCGCTCGGCAACTACCTGGTGCCGCTGATGATCGGCTCGAAGCGGGTCGCGTTCCCCCGGATCGAGGCGCTGTCGTTCTGGCTAACGCCGTGCGCGTTCATCATCTTGCTTTCCAGCCTGCTGCTCGGCGGGTTCCCGACCGGCTGGACCGGATACGCGCCGCTGTCCATCCAGGCCGGCGAGGGCATGGACGGCTACGCCGTGGCGTTCGGCCTGATGGGTATCTCGGCCATCCTGGCCGCGTTCAACATCGTCGTCACGATCATCTGCTACCGGGCCCCTGGCATGCGGTGGAGCCGGCTGCCGATGTTCGTGTGGGCCATGCTCACCACGGGCTTCCTGCTGGTGCTGGCCGCGCCGGTGCTGGTCGGCGGGATGTACATGATCATCACCGACCGCACGGCGCAGACCGCGTTCTTCGTCAACCAGCTGGGCGGGAGCAGCTATCTGTACGAGGACCTGTTCTGGTTCTTCGGCCACCCGGAGGTGTACATCCTGGCGCTGCCCGGGTTCGGCATCGTCTCGGAGATCATCCCGGTGTTCTGCAGGAAACCGCTGTTCGGCTACAAGATCGCCGCGGCGGGTATGCTCGGGGTGGCCATCTTGTCCTTCTTCGTCTGG
>Ga0302325_10008734_pt1 | contig 22231 bp, 32 predicted proteins | sample Palsa_T0_2_FD_201948 | JGI IMG/M metagenome (GOLD analysis project Ga0302325, IMG submission 201948) | Peat permafrost microbial communities from Stordalen Mire near Abisko, Sweden - Palsa_T0_2 | ecosystem: Environmental > Terrestrial > Soil > Palsa > Peat permafrost | place: Sweden: Abisko...
GTCGCGAACATCTAGGGCAGCGGCAAGACGGCGTCCGGCGCAGGCCCGCAAGAAAGCTCCGCGGATCGCAGCCGCCGCGGCCAAGGAAGTGAAGCCGGTATCGAAACTGGTTCCGGCGCCACAAGTGTTTTTTCGGCTGTGTAAGGCGGGATGGGCGGTAATTGTAGACAAAATCCCGAATATGCAAGGGACCCGATTTGTTTGCCCGTTTTGCCCGTTGTCGCATCGGGTGCCCGGGCCGGTCCGAGGATTTCGGAAGTTCCGCCGAGCGCAGTGGGTGAAGCTGCGGCGGGTAGAAGAGTAAGGGAGATTCGAGAGATTTATGCCACGCTCGCTTAAGAAGGGACCTTTCATCGACGACCACCTGCGCATCAAGGTGGAAGCTTTGAACGTCCGAAACGAAAAGAAAGTGATCAAGACGTGGTCGCGCCGCTCCACGATTCTGCCGGAGATGGTGGGTCATACGATCGCGGTTCACAACGGCAGAAAATTCATTCCGGTGTACGTCACCGAGCAGATGGTGGGGCACAAGCTGGGCGAGTTCGCTCCCACGCGCACCTTCAAGGGCCACGCGGTGAAAGCCGCGCTCGAGAAGGCTGCCGCGGCCGCGGCTCCTCCCGCTGGTGCTACCGGTGGTTCAGCACCGTCCGCCGGACCGAAGGCATAGGACATGGCTCCCGAGACAGGAACGGCACACGCGCAGATTGAAGGGCTGGCCAAAGCACGCTTCGTCCGCGTGTCGCCGCAGAAGGCCCGCCTGGTGATCGATTTGATTCGCGGTCACCGCGCCGAAGAAGCGCTGCAAACGCTGCGCTTCACCAAAAAGCGCATCGCGCACGACATCGAAAAGGTGTTGCGCAGCGCGATCGCCAACGCCGAACGCAAGGCCGAGGATTCCGGCGACACCCTGGACGTCGACGCGCTGTACGTTACGAATTGTTACGTGAATGAAGGTCCGCGCTGGAAGCGCATGCGTCCCGCACCGATGGGCCGCGGTTTCCGCTACCAGAAGCGCACCAGCCATATCGTGGTCGCGGTGTCTGAGCATCACCGCGCCGCCGCCGGCCGCGCCGCCGCCGCTGCCGCCGAGGAAGCCGATTCCAAGGGCGTGCGCGGAACGGTACGCAAAGTACGCAAGGCGCTCACCGAGGGCGGGCAAAAGGGCCGCCGGCGCGTGGTAAAGAAGGCCGAGCCGCGAGACAAGAGTAAGGAGTAGGAGGCAAGAGTGGGTCAGAAAACACATCCGTACGGGTTTCGCCTGGGTTACAACAAGCCCTGGAAGTCGCGTTGGTTTGCCACCCGTGAGTACGCCGACTTGCTGCACGAAGATGTGCTGCTGCGCAAGCAGCTCAAGGAGCGGCTGAAGTCCGCGGGCATCAGCAACGTGGATATCGAGCGCGCGGCGAACAAGCTGGTGATCCGCATTTCCACCGCGCGGCCAGGAATCATCATCGGCCGCAAAGGTTCGGAAATCGACAAACTGAAGCAGGAAGTGCAGAAACGCACCAAACGCGAAGTGCACATCGACATTGTGGAAGTGCATCGTCCCGAGCTGGACGCGCACCTGGTGGCGGAATCAATCGCGCTGCAACTCGAAAAGCGCGTGGCTTTCCGGCGCGCCATGCGCAAGTCAGTGGATTCGGCGCTGCGTTTCGGTTGCAAGGGAATCAAGGTCCGCGTGGCGGGCCGGCTGAACGGCGCGGAAATCGCGCGCAAGGAATGGTATCTGCAGGGGCGCTTGCCGCTGCAAACGCTGCGCGCGGACATCGATTTCGGAACGGCGCGGGCCAACACCACCTACGGCGTGATCGGCGTGAAGTGCTGGATCTACCAGGGGGAAAGCATCCCCCACAAGGGAAAGCCCGGACCGGGCGCGGACGCTTAGCAGCGGCCAGCAGTACATGGGACAACGAAAATGTTGATGCCGAAGAAGGTGAAGTACAGAAAACAGCAGCGCGGCCGCCGCAATGGCAAGGCCTGGCGCGGCGGTGCGCTGGCGTTTGGCGACTACGGATTGAAAGCGATGGAGCCGGCTTGGATCACCGATCGCCAGATTGAAGCGGCGCGCGTAGCGATTACCCGTTTCATCAAGCGCGGCGGAAAGCTGTGGATTCGAGTTTTTCCGGACAAGCCGTTCACCAAGAAACCGGCCGAAACCAGAATGGGCAAGGGCAAAGGCGCGCCGGAACGTTGGGTGGCGGTGGTCAAGCCGGGCCGCATCATGTTTGAGATGTCCGGCGTCGATCTGGCGTCGGCAACGGAAGCGATGGCGCTGGCTGCGCACAAGCTGCCGATCAAGACGCGCCTGGTTACGCGCGCGGGAGAGCTGTAATGCCTCGAGCGATCGATTCGTTGAAAGAGCTCGGCGATACCGAGCTGGATAATAAGCAGCGCGATTTGAGCGAACAGATTTTCCGGCTGCGTTTCCAGATGACTACCGGACAGTCCGAAGGCCTGAAAAAGCTTCGGGAAGCCCGCAAAGATCTGGCGCGCGTGAAAACGCTGTTGCGGCAACGCGAACCGAGGAAAGCATAATGACGGAAGCAACGGCGGCAACACCCGCGACCGAAGTGCGCGGCGCCAAACGCCAGGAATTGACCGGCGTGGTGACCAGTTCGAAGATGCAGAAGACCATCGTGGTGAAGGTAACGCGCACCGTGCAGCATCGCATGTACCAGCGAGTGGTGCGCATCGCCAAGAAATATTACGCGCATGATGAGAAGGGCGTGGCGCACGTGGGCGACACTGTCCGAATCGTGGCTGCGCGTCCGCTTTCCAAGCTGAAGCGTTGGCGCTTGGCCGAAGTGTTGAGCCGTTCCACACGCGTCGCGTAGAGACTTCGCCGGGACGAGGAGAGAGCAACCGACATGGTTCAGATGCGGACATGGCTGACCGTAGCCGACAATTCGGGCGCGCGCCGGCTAACTTGTATTCTTCCGGTGGGCGGAGACGTGGGCCTGGTGGCCAGCATCGGCGACGTAATCACCGCGGCGGTAAAAGAAGCGGCGCCCGATAGCCCGGTGAAAAAGGGAAGCGTGGTAAAGGCGGTGGTGGTGCGAACGCGCAAAGAGCAGCGGCGCAAAGATGGCACCTACATCCGTTTCGACGATAACGCTGCGGTTTTGATCAACGATGCGGGCGAGCCGGTGGGCACTCGCGTTTTCGGGCCGGTGGCCCGCGAACTGCGCGAGAAGAAGTACACCAAAATCATCTCGCTGGCCCCGGAAGTGTGGTAGCGATGAGAAAAGTGATTACCGCTAAAACGCGTTTGTTTATCCGCCACGGCGACGTGGTCAAGATCTTGACCGGTAAGGACAAGGGCAAGACCGGGAAAGTGCTGAATGTGAACCCCAGCAAGCGCACCGTGAAAGTGGAGCACGTGGCGATCATGAAGCGCCACACCCGGGCCAACCCTTCGAAGAATATCAAGGGCGGCATTCTGGAAAAGGAAGCGGCCATCGCGGTGTCGAATGTGATGCTGGTTTGCCCCGGCTGCGGTAAGGCTTCGCGAATCGGCCACACCAAGTTGCCGGACGGAAGCTCGGTACGCAGCTGCCGCCGCTGCAACGCAACGTTTGAGAATTAGCAAGAGCTGAGAATTAGCACCTGGCGTGCGTAGTTTCGTGCCATCGAAAAGTTGTCGGGAATTCGAATCGAGGTCGGGAAGCGGAAATGAAGAGTCGACTGCACGAACGCTACACCAAAGAAGTGATCCCGGCGCTGGCCAAGCGCTTTGGACATGAGAATTCCATGGCGGTCCCGCGCTTGCGCAAGGTGACCATCAACATCGGCATGGGTGAAGCCAGCGCCAACCCCAAGCTGCTGGATACCGCCGCGGCCGAGCTCGGGCAAATCGCCGGGCAGAAGCCGGTGATTACCCGGGCCAAGAAGTCGATCGCCAACTTCAAGATCCGCAAAGGCATGCCCATCGGCTGCATGGTGACGCTGCGCGGCGAGCGGATGTATGAATTCGTCGACCGCCTGGCCAACGTAGTGCTGCCCCGCGTGCGCGACTTTCGCGGGCTGCCGCCGAATTCGTTCGACGGCCGCGGCAACTACACCATGGGCTTGAAAGATCAGCTGGTGTTTCCGGAGATCGATTACACCCGCGTGGATAAAATTAAGGGCATGAACATTACGTTCACCACTTCCGCCAAGAACGACGAAGAAGGCCGGGAACTGCTGAAACAGCTCGGCGTCTCGTTCCGCGCGTAGGGCAAGGGTTGCGAGGAGAACTATAGATGGCACGCACCGCACAGATGGCCAAGCAGTTGAAGAAGCTGAAGTTCAAAGTGCGCCGGCGCAATCGCTGCCGCATCTGCGGACGGCCGCGCGGCTACCTGCGCAAGTTCGCCATGTGCCGCATTTGTTTCCGAGGCCACGCGCTGCTGGGCGAGATTCCCGGCGTGGCCAAGGCTAGCTGGTAGGAATACGAGGAAGACTGAATGACCACTGATCCGATTGCCGATATGCTCACCAGAATCCGGAACGCCTCGCGCGCCAAGCACCCCCGCGTGGATGTGCCCAGCTCCAAGCTCAAAGTGGAGCTCGCGCGCATTCTGAAAGACGAAGGCTACCTGAATAATTTTAAAGTAGTGGACGAGAACAAGGTGAAGCGGACCCTGCGCATCGCTCTGCGCTACACCAGCGACCGCCGCAGCGTGATCACCGATCTCAAGCGCATCTCCCGCCCCGGCTGCCGCCGCTACGTCGGCAAGACCGGCATTCGCACCGTGGTCGGCGGAATGGGCATTTCGATATTGTCGACGCCCCGGGGACTGATGACCGGGCAAGCGGCGCGCCGCGAAGGTGTAGGCGGCGAACTTTTGTGCGAAGTCTGGTAAGGGAATCGACATGTCACGAATCGGAAATAAACCAATTCCGTTGCCGCAAGGCGTGAAGATCAATATTCAAGAGCGCGCCATCGATGTGCAGGGCCCCAAGGGAAAAATGTCGGTAGGCGTGCCTCGGGGAATCAAGTTTGTGTCCAAGGACGGAGTGCTCTACGCGCAGCGGGATACCGAAAATCATCGCGCGCTGCATGGCTTGGCCCGCGCGCTGGTAGCGAACGCGGTGTTTGGCGTTACCTCCGGCTTCAAGAAAGATCTCGATATCGTTGGCGTCGGCTATCGTGCTGAGGTGAAGGGCAAAAATGTGGTCTTCACGCTCGGCTATTCCCATCCCATCCTGTTCCCGATTCCCGAGGGGATTCAGGTGGCGGTGGAAAAGCAGACCCACATGACCGTCACCGGCGCGGATAAGAATCAGGTCGGACAAGTTGCCGCCAACATGCGGGCGCTGCGTCCACCCGATCCGTACAAGCAGAAGGGCGTGCGCATCACCGGCGAGCGGCTCAAGAAAAAGGCCGGCAAGGCCGGCGCGGCAAAGGCTGCCGGATAGCCGCAGCAGCATTTCGCGCCGAAATTTACCGGCGTAGCAGCATTCCGGTTCGAGGGAGAAAAGTCGTGGGAACAGTTTCAGTTCGCAAACTTTCGCGGAAGGCGCATCGCTCGCGCATCCATCTGCGTATGCGCAAGAAAATAGCGGGCACCACCGAGCGTCCGCGGCTGTGCGTTTACCGTTCGCTCAAGCACATGCACGCGCAAATAATTGACGACCTCCTGGGCAAGACCCTGGTCGCCGCCAGTTCGCTGGACGAAGGCGTGCGCGCGCACATCAAGGGCGGCGGCAACATCGCGGCATCCAAAGTGGTTGGCAAAGTTATCGCCGAGCGCGCACTGGCTGCCGGCATCGAACTGGTGGTCTTCGATCGCGGGGGCTATCAATATCACGGCCGTGTCCAGGCACTAGCCGAGGCGGCCCGGGAGGCGGGTTTGAAGTTCTAACGTTTATGCCCAAACAAGAGCTCAAAGATATTCTGTCGGTGCGGCGAATCATCGATGCCAACATGTCCAATTTGAAGGACCAGGTGGTATCCATCAATCGCGTAACCAAGGTTGTGAAGGGCGGCAAGAACCTCAGCTTCTCAGCGCTCGTGGTGGTGGGCGATCAGAAGGGGCATGCCGGTTTCGGAATGGGCAAGGCGCGCGAAGTGCCCATGGCCATCCGCAAAGCGATCGAGCAAGCCAAAAAGAATATGGTCACCCTCAATCTGAAGGGCACCACCATCCCGCACCAGATTCTGGGCCGTTATGGATCCGGCCAGGTGCTGCTGAAGCCCGCGTCGGAAGGGACTGGAATCATTGCCGGCGGTCCGGTGCGCGCGGTGATGGAAGTGGCCGGTATTCAGAATATCTTGACCAAGTCGCTGGGGACGTCGAACCCGCATAACGTGATCAAGGCCACCTTTGACGCGCTGCTGCACTTGAAAGACGCCGCCAAGGTGGCGGAAGGAAGAGGCCGGGGCGTCGAAGACGTCGCCGCTTCCTCTTAGGATCGGGATAAGCGCATGACCACAACCAAAAAGAAAACGGGCACGCTGAAGATTCGCTGGGTGGTCAGTTTCATCGGTTGCCCCAAGAACATGCGGCAAACCATCCGCGGTCTTGGGTTTCGCCGGATGCAGCAACTCGTCGAGCGCGAAGATACCCCCTCCATTCGCGGGATGATCGCGGCCGTGCATCACCTGGTTCGAGTCGAGGAATAAGAGGATACGATGGAAGCGAAGCTATCCAATCTGAAACCGCCGCGCGGCTCGCGCCACAAAAAAGTACGCGTCGGCCGCGGCATGGGATCGAAGCTCGGAAAAACCGCGGGCGCCGGAAATAAAGGCCAGCAATCCCGGCGCGGCTATTCACGCCGGCCCGGATTCGAAGGCGGCCAGATGCCGTTGCACCGCCGGGTACCCAAGCGCGGGTTTCGCAGCCCATTCCCGACCGAGTATGCGGTAGTGAACGTCGAGACTTTGCAGGCGTATTCTGCGGGCGACACCGTCACCCCGCAAACTCTGTTGAATAACGGTATCGTCCGCTCCAAGAACAAGCGTGTGAAGATACTCGGTGAAGGTGAATTGACTCTGGCGCTCACCGTTCATGCTCACGCGTTCAGCAAATCGGCGCAAGAAAAAATTACCGGCGCCGGAGGGAAATTCGAAATCCTGAAATGAAGAAGCTGCTCGAAGCATTTCGGAATATTTTCCAGACCCCGGACCTCCGGAACCGCGTGCTGTTCACGCTGGCTCTGCTGGGTATTTACCGCCTGGGTGCGTTCATTCCCACGCCGGGTATCAACACCGACCTGTTGCAGACGCTCTTCCAGCAAGGCCAGGGCTCGGTTCTGGGAATTATCGATTTATTCAGCGGAGGCAACTTCCGCCGCCTGACGATTTTTGCTTTGGGCATCATGCCGTACATCACCTCCTCCATCATCTTGCAATTGATGGTGGTGGTCTGGCCGTACCTGGAGCGGCTGCAAAAAGAGGGCGAACTGGGCCGCCGTAAAATCACCCAGTACACCCGCTATTTGACGATCATTTTGAGTTTGTTTCAGTCGTTCACCATTTCGCTCGCGCTGATGAAGCAGAACCTCAATGGCGCCTCGGTGGTCTACCATCCCGGCGTGCGCTTCATCATGATGACCATGCTCACTCTCACCACCGGTTCGGCGTTCATCATGTGGCTCGGCGAGCAGATCAGCGACCGCGGCATCGGCAACGGAATGTCCCTGATCATCTTCGCCGGAATCGTGGTGGGATTGCCGCGCGGCGTAGCCGACCTGTGGGATAAGGCCCGCAACCAGCAGTGGGGCCCGCTCACCACCGTCGCGATCATCGCCTTGATCGCCTTGATGGTCGCAGTAGTCGCGTTCATCGTTTTCGTCGAAGGCGGCCAGCGGCGCATTCCCGTGCAGTACGCCAAGCGCGTGATGGGCCGCAAAGTAATGGGCGGGCAGATGACCTACCTGCCGCTACGGGTGAATTCGGGCGGGGTGATCCCCCCGATTTTTGCGAGTTCGCTGCTTACCTTCCCGCAGACGCTGGGCTTGTTCTTCCAGCACAAGTCGCCGTTTTTCGAGTCGCTTCGAAAATCGCTGATCTCGGGCGAACCGTTATACACCTTTATTTATGTGCTATTGATCCTGTTTTTCGCGTTCTTTTACGTGGGCATTATTTTCAATCCCACCGAGCTGGCTGACAACATGCGCAAGTACGGCGGGTTCATTCCGGGGATTCGCCCGGGACGAAACACCTCCGAGCATATCAATCGCATTTTGACGCGCTTGACGTTCGTCGGCGGCATCTACCTGGCCATCGTTTGTGTTTTGCCGGAATGGATGATCAGCGGTATCCACCTGCAGCATTTGTGGCTGGTGGGGCCGTGGATCGACGCGCACTTCTGGCGATTCATCCTGGAAGGGCTCAACGTTCAATTTTATTTCGGTGGCACTTCGCTGCTGATCGTCGTCGGTGTGGCCATGGATACGGTGCAGCAGCTCGAAGCGCAGTTGGTGATGCGGAATTACGACGGATTTGTCAGACGCGGTCGTGTGCGCAGCCGCCGGGGATAGCGCCGCGCTGGGACGGCATGGATGGCTTTTAATTGCGCGGTGATTTTCATCGGCCCGCCGGGCGCGGGAAAGGGCACTCAAGCGAAGCGCCTGGCGCATCGCATGCAAGTGCCGCATCTCTCCACCGGGGAGATGCTTCGCGATCACGTTTCCCGGGGCACCCCCTTGGGAGTGCTGGCCAAGCCGCTGATCGAGGGCGGCCAGTTGGTGTCCGACGACATTGTTCTGCGCATGGTCGAAGAGCGGCTGATGCGCCCGGATGGCCGGGAAGGGTTCGTGCTCGACGGCTTTCCGCGAACCATGCCGCAGGCACAAGGGCTCGACACGGTGCTGTACCGGCGGGGATTCGAACCGCCTCTGGTCCTGGATTTTCACGTCGACCGCGAAATGCTATTCAAGCGGCTGGCCGGACGCAGGACCTGCAGTTTGGGCGGAGAGACGTACAATATTTATTTCCAGCCGCCGATGCGCGAAGGCATTTGCGATTTTGACGGCGGCCCGCTGATCACTCGCGCGGACGACCGGCCGGAAGTGGTGGCCGCCCGCCAGGAATCGTTCGCCAAGCAGACGGCGCCGCTGATCCAGTACTACACGGACCGCGGGCTGCTCGAGCGAGTGGACGGGCTGGGCAGCATGGACGAAGTAAGCGGAAGAATTCTCGACGTTCTGAAGCAGCGGAAGATCGCACATGATCGTTTGTAAGTCATCTTCGGAACTGGAAAAGATGCACCGCGCGGGAATGGTTGTCTGGGAAGCGCTGCAGGGTTTGCGCCAGATCGTGAAGCCTGGAGTCACCACCCAGGACCTGGACGCCTTCGCGGAGAAGTACAGCGCCGATCACCACGCGCGTCCGGCGTTTAAGGGATATCGCGGATATCCGAGTTCGCTGTGCACTTCGATCAACGAGCAGGTGGTGCACGGGATTCCATCGGCCAGCCAGCCGGTAAAAGCGGGCGATATACTGTCGATGGATTTCGGAGTGGAAATCGCCGGGTACTACGCGGACGCTGCGGTTACCGTGCCGGTTGGAAAAGTTACCCCGGAGCGGGCCAAGCTGCTGGAAGTCACCCGCGAATCACTCGACCGCGCGATTGAAAAGGTCCGCGTCGGAAACCGGCTGAGCGATGTATCGGCCGCGGTCCAGGCTTGGGTCGAGAGCAACGGATTTTCGGTGGTTCGCGAGTTCGTCGGCCACGGAATCGGGACCAAGATGCACGAGGATCCCCAGGTTCCCAATTACGGCGATCCCGGGCGCGGCCCGCGCCTGCAGCAAGGGATGGTCCTGGCCATCGAACCGATGGTCACCTCGGGCGGCCCGAACGTGCGGGTGCTGGAAGATAAGTGGACCGCGGTAACCGAAGATGGCAGCGATGCGGCGCATTTCGAACATACCGTCGCCGTCACCGCCCACGGCCCCTGGGTATTGACGCGGCCCCGCGATGCAAGCGGGCCCTGCTGGTAACAAGAGGACGGGAATAGGAGAGCATGGCCAATACGAAAAGAGTTGAGCGGGAAAGGAAGCCGAATAGCGACGGCAACACCAAGGAAGACGCTATCGAAGTGATGGCCACGGTGGTGGAGCCGTTGCCCAACGCCATGTTTCGCGTCGAGCTCGAAAACAAGCATCGCGTGCTGGCGCATATTTCAGGAAAGATGCGCAAAAATTTTATTCGTATTCTGCCGGGCGATCGCGTGGCGGTGGAGCTTTCCCCCTACGATTTGACGCGCGGCAGGATCGTTTACCGCTACAAGTAGAGCCGGTCCAAAAGGGAAAACGGAGCATCAAATGAAAGTGCGGGCATCGGTAAAGAAAATTTGCATGAAGTGCAAAGTGGTTCACCGCCGCGGCGTGGTTCGGGTGATCTGCACTAACCCCAAGCATCGCCAGCGTCAGGGATAGGGAGAAGCTTATGGCACGTATTGCAGGCGTGGACTTGCCGCCGAACAAGAGATTATGGATCGGGCTCACCGCCATTTACGGCATCGGGCAGGCTCGCGCCCGCTCGCTCGCGGAAAAGGCCAAGGTCGATTACTTCAAGAAAATTAAAGACCTGACTGAAGAAGAAGTCACCCGCCTGCGCGCGGCCATCGAAGCCGAGGGCCGGGTCGAGGGCGATCTGCGCAAAGAGATTCAGATGAATATTCGGCGTCTGATTGAAGTGCAGTGCTACCGCGGCCTGCGTCACCGGCGCAACTTGCCGGTGCACGGCCAGCGCACTCACACCAACGCACGCACCCGCAAGGGACCGCGCAAGGGCGCGGTGGCGACCAAGAAGAAAGTTGCGGCGCGCAAATAAGTAATCGTCGCCAAGGAGATACACGCAAGTGGCTAAGGAACCCCAGGACGCGGCAGGTGCAGCAGCAGGAGCGCCGGCAAAAGCGACCTCCAAGCGTAAGAAGGAATTTCGTAAGAAGAAAGAGAAGCGCGTGGTGCCCCATGGCGTGGTCTGCATTCAGGCGACGTTCAACAATACCATCGTCACTCTCACCGATCCCGATGGCCGCGCGGTCAGCTGGTCTTCCGCCGGCTCGGTGGGATTCAAGGGTTCCCGCAAGGGCACTCCCTACGCCGCGCAGCAGGCCGCTGCCACCGCTGCTGGCGTCGCTCGCGATCAATACGGCATGAAAAGCGTCGAAGTGCGCGTGAAAGGCCCTGGCGCTGGACGCGAATCTGCGGTGCGCGCTCTCGCCTCGGCGGGACTACACATTAACGCCATCAAGGACGTCACGCCCGTGCCGCACAACGGTTGCCGTCCTCCCAAGCGCCGCCGCGTCTGAGCGCGCTGGGAAAGCTTCGCCGGATGTGTAATTTTTCCGGCGAACCAAACTATCTTTAGAGCTGCTCGGAAATCGCTGTTGCGTCACGTTGTAGACGAAAAGGAGAATCAGTCTTGGCAAGACATCGCGAAGCAGTCTGCCGCTTGTGCCGCAGGGAAGGTATGAAACTTTTCCTCAAAGGCCTGCGGTGTTTCACTGAGAAATGCGCCATCGAAAAGCGCAATTTCGTTCCCGGCCAGCACGGCCAGGCCCGCCGCGCAAAGATGCAGGGTTACGGCATCCAGTTGCGCGAGAAGCAGAAGGTCAAGCGCACCTATGGCCTTCTGGAAAAACAGTTCCGTAATTATTTCGAGAAGGCCGAGCGCGCCAAGGGTCCTACCGGCTCCAATCTGATCGTCACCTTGGAGCGGCGCCTCGACAACGTCATCTACCGCACCGGTTTTGCGGGGTCGCGCGCCCAGGCCCGCCAGTTCATCCTGCACGGGCACGTCCGGGTGAAAGATCGCAAGGTCAACATACCCAGTTATCTGGTGAACATCGGCGAAGACATCGCGTTGAAAGACAAGATGCATCAGAACGCGATGGTTCTCGAAGCCAAGAATTTGGCGCAGAACCAGAGCGCCACTTCGTGGCTGGAGGTGGACCGTGAGAATTACAAAGCCCGGGTCATCGCCATGCCGCGCCGCGAAGACGTCCAAACGCCGCCGATGAACGAACAACTCATCGTCGAACTTTATTCTAAGTAATTCACAAGAGCACCGAGTTTGTTGGTCCGCGCGATAGGAAGCTCCCGCACTCCTGGGGAGCGCCAATCGCCAAGCGGGCCGGGAGGAATACAGAATATGTGGAAGGGATTTCAGAAACCGAAGCGGTTGGCGGCAGAGCTCGAGACACTTACCGATAAGTACGGAAAGTTTTCCGCCCAGCCGTTTGAGCGCGGATGGGGAACTACGGTGGGCAACGGAGTTCGTCGTGCGCTTTTGAGCTCGATTGAAGGCGCCGCCATTACCGCCGTGAAAATCGAAGGCGTGCTGCACGAGTTTTCGCCGATTCCCGGCGTAGTGGAAGACGCCACCGACATTATCCTCAACCTGAAGCAGATTCCGTTGAAGCTGAATTCGGATCAGGCCAAGACCATTACCCTTATCGTCGATACTCCGGGTCCGGTTACTTCCGCGCGCCTCGAAGAAGACGCGGACATCGCCGTCCTCGATAAGAACGTCTACATCGCCACCGTCAGCGAAGGCGGCAAACTCGAGTTGGAAATGCGCGTCAAGACCGGCCGCGGCTACGTCGCTGCCGACCGCAACTTCGACGAAGATCTGCCCATCGGCTATATTCCGATCGACTCGGTTCACTCGCCGGTGCGCAAAGTGAATTACTCCGTGGAAGCCGCGCGTCTCGGGCAAATGACCGATTACGAAAAGCTCACCCTGGAAGTGTGGACCAACGGCGCCATCACCCCGCAGGACGCTATCGGCCTGGCTTCGAAACTGGTGAAAGACCACATGAGCATCTTCATCAATTTCGAGGAACAGCCCGACCTGCCGGAAGAAGTGATCCAGGATTATGCCGATCCCCGGCTGGAATACCTCGATCGCTCGGTGGAAGAACTCGAGCTTTCCGTGCGCAGCTACAATTGCCTGAAGAACGCCAACATTCAGAGCCTGCGCGAACTGGTTCAGAAGACCGAATCCGAAATGCTCAAGACCAAAAATTTCGGCCGCAAGTCCCTGAACGAGATCAAAGATATACTCCAAAAGATGGGCCTGGGTCTGGGCATGAAGTTCGACGAGCACGGACGCATCATCTGGCCGCCACTTCCGAGCCAGACCGCGCCGCCGCCCGCGGAAGAGTCTACCTCCATCTAGCCCCGCTCCGGCGGGTCGCAGCGTAGTTCATCAATTTGAGCCTTGGGGCGCGCGAGCGCCCCGGGCACACGGGAAGCCAGAACATGAGACACCTGATTTCAGGATCGAAGCTCGGACGTAACCCCGCGCACCGCCGGGCTACACTCCGAAATTTGGTAACCAATCTGATCGAAAAGGAACGCATCACCACCACCATTCTGCGCGCGAAAGCGGCGCGTCCGCTGGCCGAGAAGATGATCACCCTCGGCAAGCGCGACACCCTGCACGCCCGCCGTCAGGCGGCGTCGTTCCTGCAGACACCTTACGCAACCAAGAAACTCTTTGCCGACTTGGCCCCGCGTTTCGCGGGCCGCCAGGGCGGCTACACCAGAATCACTCGCGTGGGATGGCGTATCGGCGATGGCGCAGAGCTGGCCGTCCTGGAATTTCTGGGCTCGGAGCTGAAGAAAAAAGAAAAGAATCCACGCCGCGAAAATAAGGAAGAAGTAAATCCGGAGAAAGCCTCCACCAAGTAGCATCTCCAAATAATTTCTTTTTTTACTGCACAGTTCTACGCTTCTTACGATTCTAAGCTGTACGACTCCACGGTTTTGAGCGTTACGACTCCACGGTTTTGGAGTGCTCCACCTCTTCCCCGGTTTTGGGAAGGGTGGGTGTTTTGACTTTGCCGTAGGTGTTGACGGTGGGTGCCCCACACGTCGAATTTACTTGTGGGGTTCTTGGCTTACGGTTCTACGCCTCTATCTTTTTCGGCTGCCCCACTCTTCCCTGGTTCTGGGAAGGGTGGGCGTTCAGAAGCCTTACTCCGGCTTCGATCCCAACCCCGCGTCCCGCCTTCGCCCTCCCCACCAAAACGCCAGCAGTCCCGCCACCACTTGCGCCGCCGCCCCACCCACCACATCCAGCGCCACATCCTCCACCGCCGCGGTCCGTCCCGGCACAAACGACTGATGGATTTCATCCACCGTCGCGTAAGCAGCCACCAGTGCCACCGCCACCAGCGCGAATCGCCATCGCGAACCGGGATGACCCAGGCGAACAGCGCGCGAAATCAACAAACTAAAAACAAAATACACCGCAACGTGCGCGACCTTGCGGATCACGTGATGCCAGGAGAGCAGCTCACCCTGGGGCAACGCCGGAAATAGCCAGTGCAGCAAAGGCAATATAAACCGCGAAGTGTGAGCATCGCCGAAGACGCTGGTGGATAGCACCCAGATGACCACCGCCCAAATAAGCGCAGGCAGCCACCGCTTAAGCCATTCATTAAATCGGTCTACCGGCGGTTTTGGCACGAGGCGCGGAAATCCATTTGCCGGAGTATTCATCGGCGCGATTCGCTCAGGCATTGCTTGTACAGGGGGACTCCGAAGTAGCGATTATTCCAACCGATAGTTGGGCGCTTCGCGAGTGATAATTACGTCGTGTACGTGGCTCTCGCGCAGGCCGGCGGAGGAGATCCGCACGAAGCGTCCGCGTTCCTGGAGCTCTTTCAGGTTCGCTGCGCCGCAATAACCCATTCCGCTGCGCAACCCGCCCACCAGTTGCTCCACCAGGCCGCCCAGCGGGCCTTTGTACGGCACCTGCCCCTCGATCCCTTCCGGAACCGTCTTCCCGCGTCCGGCGGCTTCCTGGGCGTAGCGATCCGCCGACCCGGCTTCCATGGCCCCGATCGAGCCCATGCCTCGATACGATTTGAAAGTGCGGCCCTGGTACAAAATAGTTTCGCCGGGCGATTCTTCGGTTCCGGCAAACAGCCCGCCGATCATCACCACGTTTGCACCGGCCGCGATCGCTTTCGTGATGTCGCCGGAAAACTTGATCCCGCCGTCGGCGATGATAGGCACTCCTGAACCTGCCGCCGCCCGCGCGGCTTCCTGGATCGCGGTGATTTGCGGCACGCCCGCTCCGGTCACCACCCGCGTGGTGCAAATCGATCCCGGACCGATGCCCACTTTTAAGCCGTCGATGCCCAACGCGATCAGATCGCGCGCTCCTTCTGCAGTGGCTACGTTTCCTGCCACCACCTGAACATCCGGCAGTCGCTTCCGGATCGTCTGAATGGCGCCCATCACCCGTGTGGTGTGGCCGTGCGCGGTGTCGATCGCCAGCACGTCGCAGTTGGCGCGAGCCAGCTCCACCGCGCGTTCCACAAAATCTCCCACCGCCCCAATCGCTGCTCCCACCCGCAGCCGCCCGTGGTCGTCTTTGGTGGCCGAGGGGAATTCGATTTTTTTCTGGATGTCCTTAACGGTGATCAGGCCCTTCAGGTTGAAATCGGAATCCACCACCAGCAGTTTTTCGATCCGGTGCTGCTGCAGAATGCGCTCGGCGGCTTCCAGTGTGGTGCCCACCGGCACCGTTACCAGGTTTTCCTTGGTCATGATCGCGCTCACTGGCTGGTCCAGATTGCGCTCGAACCGCAGATCGCGGTTGGTAAGGATGCCCACCAGCTTTTGCCCGCGCGTCACCGGAAGGCCCGACACGCGATACTTGGTCATGATTTCCAGCGCCTGGCGCACCGAAAGCTCCGGAGAAATCGTCACCGGATCGACGATCATGCCGCTTTCCGAACGCTTCACCCGATCCACTTCCTCCGCCTGGCGGGCGATGGTCATATTGCGATGGATGAATCCCAAGCCTCCCTGGCGGGCGATGGCGATGGCCAGCCGCGCGTCGGTCACCGTATCCATAGCCGCCGCCACAATCGGCACATTCAGCGTGATCTTGCGCGTCAATTGCGTGCTGGTGTTAGCCTGCGCCGGCAGCACCGCCGATCTGCCGGGAAGCAGCAGCACGTCGTCAAACGTCAAAGCTTCAGGAATGGCCCCTTCGATCATCGTTTCTCCGCTACCTCGAAAACCGCTCGGAATACAGCCCCGAATGCAACAAAGCCCGCCTAGGCGGGCCGGGCATCGTTCTGATTGTCTTTGAACCAAATCATAGGCGAGAACTTCATTTTAGGCGGCCCAGCAAAGTAAATCAAGCTCACTCCCGGCGCGATCGTCCATACCTCCAGGCCGCGGCGCCAGGTGTATAATCGTGGAATTATTCTGATCGACGATTTCACTCCTCCCAAACTGCTTCGTAATCCGCATTTCATGACGCTCGCCGCGGCTTACTGGCCGCGCAATTTCTCGCAGCTCGGCGCGCCCACGCCGCGGCTTTTCGAGGTCGAACCCGGATCGAGCATCCGCGGGGATTGCCATTGGCAACCCGATCCGAAAAAATGCCCGGCGATGATATTGGTTCACGGCCTGGAAGGATCGAGCGATTCAAACTACATGTTGGGGACCGCGGAGAAGGCCTTCGTCGCCGGCTTCAATGTAGTCCGGTTGAACCAGCGCAATTGCGGAGGAACGGAAAAGCTCACCCCCACGCTCTACAATTCCGGCCTCAGCGGCGACTATCGCGCGGTAGTGAAAGAACTGATCGAACGCGACGGCCTCTCCGAAATCTTTGCGGTGGGATTTTCCATGGGCGGAAATCTGGTGCTGAAAATGGCCGGCGATATGGGCGCGGACGCGCCCGCGCAGTTGCGTGGGGTGATGGCGATTTGTCCTTCCCTCAATCTGGGGTCCTGCGCCGACGCAGTGGGCGCCCCTCGCAATTTTATTTATCAATGGCACTTTGTGAAGCGGCTCAAGGGCCGTATGCGTTACAAGGCCACCCTGTATCCCGATTTGTACGTCGTGGACGGCATGCGCGGGATCCGCACCGTGCGCAGGTTCGACGACGCCATCACCGCGAAGTATTGCGGATTCGAGAGCGCCGCCGACTACTACGCCAAGTCCAGCGCGAGCCGCGTCGCTGCCGGGATTCGCGTCCCCACTCTCGTGCTCATCTCTCAGGACGATCCCATGATTCCCATCGAACCGTTTCGCGATCCAGCGTTGCTGGGCAACCCAAGCGTCCAGGTGCTGGAAACGCGTTACGGCGGGCACTGCGCTTACATTTCGAAGGGCCACAGGCCGGACCGGTTCTGGGCAGAAACAAAAATCGTGGAGTTTTGCTCGGAGCACCGCAAGAAAGCTTGATCGCGATAATGCGCTACGAGGAGGCCCTGGGCATCACGGTTACCGTCAGCGGAGACTCCAGCTGGAAATCGAGCTTCGTTTCTGGAGTAATCTTCAAGCTCTTGCCGCGCCTCGCTCCCTGGTAGATTGCTCCGCCTCCGCCGCCTATCGTGGCTCCAATGGCCGCGCCTTTGCCTCCGCCCGCGATCGCACCCAGAATCGCGCCGAGCGCCGCGCCGCCTCCGATTTTCTTCCCGGAGTCCGCTCCACGAGACGATCCACTCGCTTCGTAGGTGCCACTCACCAGCATGTACGATCTTCCCTCAAAATCCATCTTGATCAGTTGCAGATGAAGTTCGGCTTTGCCCTTCAGCCGCCCGGCCGACGACGCATCCGTCAACTGCACCAGCACGTCCGCGCCGCGCGGCACCACCACGTTGTTATCCACCATCAATGGACGATCCAGCGAGGCGTGAAACGCTTCGCCCGTATGATTCACCGCCGAGTCGATGCCATCGATCATTTCCACTGTAATCGTCGTGCCGGCGGGAATCACCACCTCGCTCGGTTGCGGCGATGCGGTCGCGGGCGCCGGTGCGGGCTGCGCCGCGGGTACCGCGGGTGACGGCGGTGGGACTAGCGAGGGCGCTTGGTTGGCGTTGGCATCGGCATCCGGAGAAACCGGCGCCGGCTCAGCGTCCGAGGGAGCCGGTGGCTGATCGGCCATTGCCGGTGCTGCTGGCTTGGCCGGCGGTTTGCGCGCCGGTTCGCGTTCCGCCACACGGGGTGCCGCGGCTGCGGGCGAAGGCGCGGGAACCGCAACGTCCGCGGTTTGCACGGTCATCTGGTCGGTGACTTTTGTTACGCCAGCGGTTTGCGTCGCGATTTTGTACGCTTCCAGACGCGCGCCGTCGCTGTTCACCGCTCCGGCCAGGGTCACTTCACCATGCGTGACGCTCACCTGCGGTTGCGAACCCTTCAGCGCCGGCGCCGAAAACATCTGCGATTTGATTTGCTCAGCCAGACCCGCATCGCTAGGCTGTTTCGAGCAGCCGACAGCCACGGCTAACGCCATCGCCGCAAACACAGCCGCTGCTGTCGCCCCCCGTGGTGCCACTCCTGGTTCCCCCAAACCCTCAATTGCGAGGGCGCCATTCCGAACATGAAATTTCCGCGATGGTCAGTTTACTACGATGCTTGGGCACGCGGGAAAGGTGCCTGTCCGGAGGGGTGCGCGGGGCAGTACGGTTAGGACCCTTAGTCTTTCGCGACCCGCATCTCCTGGTCAAATAACCAACTTATATTCAATATCTTAGCCCTAGATCGTCGTGCCGATGGAGGCAGCTTTTCCAGCATCAGTACGGTTGCGAAACGAACCACTAGAACCGCACCACAGGGGTGCAACTTTCCCAGGCGACGAGGGTTCTATACCTACAAGTTAGAGCGATCAAAATCGAACAGCACCATCAATCGCAGTTCCGACCGGCTCGAAGCAAGTGCTCATCTTGGAGTGAAATCATCTTGGAGGAAGGAACTGCCATGGAGAGACTCAAAACATTTGGGGCGTTGCTTTTGTTCTTGCCGCTCGCACTGGTCATCAGCTGCGGTGGTGGCGCGGGTTCATCCAATTCCGGAATGCCGTCGCAGCAGTCCGCTACCGTGTACACGTTAGGGACGGACGCATCGCCAACGATGCCCAACATCGTATCGTTTGTCGCCACGGTGTCCGGAGCGACGCTAAGCGACGGCAGCACCAGCGCCAGCTTGACGACCACCCCGCAGACCCTGGACTTCGCCAAGCTCAGCGGCCTGCATACTCTGCTGGACCTCAATAGCGTCCCGCCGGGTACCTACACCACCGTGAATATTATGCTGGGTGCGGCCACCATCAGCTGGCTCGATACCTCGGCGGTAGCAACCGGCGGCGCACCGGTGGTGAGCACCGCGACTCCCACCCTGACCTCATCGAACGTTGCCGTCACACTGGCTCAGCCGCTGACGCTGAACGGAGGCGACACCGTGGGCCTGTTCGTCGATTTTGATTTGGCAAAATCGATCACCATCGACGGGAGCGGCAATGTGACTGTGAATCCGACGTTCAACATCCGCGCACTGGCGGCCAACGACGTACAGCGCGAAATCGACTGCTTTTTCGCAGGAGTCGTGAGCGTGAGCGGCAACACCATGGTCATTCAGGGCCCGCATGGACGGCAGTACACCGTGAGCACCGACAGCAATACCTTCTTTGCACCCAACGACGGCTTGTCCACCTTTAACACCAACACGATTGTGTCGGTTTCCGGCACCATCGACCCGGCCACCCACGACATCGACGCCGACGAAGTACTGGTGGTGTCGACCGATGGGTTTTTCGCCGATGGCTTGAACACTTTCGTTTCTCCCACTCCCGGACCAGCCACCTCGCTGCAAGTTTTCGTGCGCAGCGAGCTGCCGGACGGCGCCGGTATTCCGCTCGGCGAGATCAGCACGTTTGGGTTGAACGGCAGCGAGATGTACAGAATCGGATTCATCAATCTGCCGATCACCTCGCTGCTATTTAACCAGTCCAGCCTGACGCCGGGTCAACGCGTGGCCATCGGCGGAGCGCTGGATACTTCCACCAATCCTCCCGGGCTCAGCGTTCACCGCGTGATCCTGCAGAGGCAAGGGCAGGAAGGTTCGTGGGTAAGCGGAAGCACGCAGGTATCGAACGGGAACGCCGGCAGCTTCCAACTGATGGACAACCGCTTGGCGGGCGTATTGCTGCCGAGTCCGTTGACGGTGATGACCACCAACGCAACCCTGTTTATCAACATGACCGGACTGTCGACGCTGACCGGGACCAGCCCCATCGACCTCCGCGTCGTGGGCCACGTGTTGATTGATCCAGCGACGAGCCAGCCCGTCTTCGTAGCGCGTTCCGTCGAACTAATTAACGACTAGTCGGGAAGCACGGCAAGCCCGCCGCAAACTCCGAACCGCCGGCCATCGAGTTACTTCGATGGCCGGTTTTTTTTCACAGGCACTCGTGCCGCTACGAATCGGAATGAACTTTCTGGAAAGGTCCGGGAGGGAAAGAAGCTATTCGCTGCGGGTGGCGACTACTTTCGTGCCTTCGACTTTCACTTCGATGGCGATGGGTGGACGCGTAGCAGCGCCGGCGATCACCACGCCGCGGACCAAACCACTGGGAGCCGACGCATACTCCGCAAGATCGAAGACCGAGCGACTGCAGGGATCCACGACCATGGGATGGCCGGCGTTCACCTGATACTCATCGCGCAAAACTTTCACGTCAGTGACGTAGCTGAGCGGGCAGGTCCCGTACGGCTCTCGGAGCGATATTGCCCAAAAGCCGCCGCCGGGCATGCGAACAACTTCGGCGGGAATCATTTCGCCAGTCAATTGATTGTGGAAAACGAAGCGCTTGCCGGACCACGCTTTGCTCAATTCCTGAGTGGTGGCCACCGGACCGGGAGCAGTAGGGATTCCGGCGTCGGGATTCGGCGAACGCTCGCTATTGGCGGGCGCGGCGATTGGCGCCGCGGCAGCCACGTGAGCACGAGCGCGGCGAGCCGAAACTTGTACCCGCAGCACGATGGTGAAGAGAACCACCGTCGCAACGAACAAATAAACGGGCCAGAGCGGCGCGGAGAACTCCGAGCTGTTCGCCGCCGTGTTGGCCGTGCCCGATGTGCTTGCCTGGCGCTGCGCGTGCGAAGCGCGAACCGGCACGCCCGGAATGACCGGCTGCACTGGCAGGAACGGATCGGCGTTTGTCGGTTTCGGTTCTTCGACGGGCATAAGAGTGTTTTCCGTGCTGAGCTATCAGAGTGGCTTTGATCCGAGTAAAACGCAAGGAGCCGGTGTCGAAGGTGTTAACGCAACGTCAACGGTATTTCCGCGCAGCCGGAACGACCATGGCGTTCCGAGCAATTCGAGGCCTAAGCGCCGTGGCACTTCTTGTACTTTTTGCCTGAACCGCAGGGGCAGAGATCGTTGCGTCCCACTTTGGCGGCGGCGCGGACCGGCTTGGGGGCTTCGGCTTGCGCCGGGCCGGTCTGGTATTGCAGGTTCTGCTGCTGTTTTCGCTGGCGGCGCTCGATCTCACTGGGAGAAAAGACGGCGGGCCGCGGCGCGGTGGTGGAGATATTTCCCGATGGCGCACCAGGGGGCGGTGGGGGAGGATTTTCAGCCGGGCGCACCAGAAAGAGGAAGCGCACCGATTCTTTGTCGATGCGATCCATTAAATCGTCGAACAGAACGAAGGCTTCTTTCTTGAACTCGACCAGCGGATCTTTCTGTCCGTAACCGCGAAGACCGATGCCTTCTTTCAAATGGTCGAGAGTGAGCAGGTGGTCTTTCCACTGCGCGTCGACGATATCCAGCAGAATGCGGCATTCCAGCCAGCGCAGAGTGGCGGCGCCGAAAGCCGCTTCCTTTTCTTCGTAGCGGGTGTTGATCGCTGTGGTCAGGGCCTCGGCGAGCTGATCGCGATTGAGCTGCGCCGTATCGATTCCCACCGCCTTCAGATCGATTCCGAACTGATTGAGAACTTCGTTGGCGAACTGGGTGACGTTCCACTGCTCGGGGTGCTGCTCGCGCGGGCAGTAAGTGTCGACGAGTTCGAGTCCGATTTCCTCGCCGCGCTCAAGCACCATTTCTCTCTGGTCCTGGCCCTCCAGCACCGAACGGCGCAGGGTGTAAATGGTTTCGCGCTGCTTGTTCATCACGTCGTCGTATTCCAGCAGGTGCTTGCGGGCTTCGAAGTTCTGCGCTTCGACGTTTTTCTGCGCGGTTTCGATGCGGTTGCTGATCAGCTTGGACTCGATGGGAATTCCTTCTTTCATTCCCAGCGCGTACATCAGGGCTTTCACGCGTTCGCCGCCGAAAATGCGCATCAAGTCGTCTTCCAGCGAGAGGAAGAAGCGCGAAGAGCCGGGATCGCCCTGGCGGCCGGCGCGGCCGCGGAGCTGGTTATCGATGCGCCGAGCCTCGTGGCGTTCGGTGCCGAGAATGTGCAGGCCGCCCATGGCCACCACTTCATCGTGTTCGGCGCGGCACTGCTCAGCGAACTCGTCGTAGACCGGTTTCCACTGA
>Ga0302325_10008735_pt1 | contig 22230 bp, 34 predicted proteins | sample Palsa_T0_2_FD_201948 | JGI IMG/M metagenome (GOLD analysis project Ga0302325, IMG submission 201948) | Peat permafrost microbial communities from Stordalen Mire near Abisko, Sweden - Palsa_T0_2 | ecosystem: Environmental > Terrestrial > Soil > Palsa > Peat permafrost | place: Sweden: Abisko...
GCGTGGGCCGAAGCTGACGCTCGTGCCCACCGAGCTCGGAGCGAACGGCGAGCTCGGCGACCCGGTCGAGTATCAGCTGCCGCGGCGTACGCGCCTGCTGGTGACCAACGGCCAGCTCGTCGAGCCGGGCGATGCCTTCAACGAGGGGTCGCGCAATCCCGCCGACCTGCTCGCGCTCAAGGGCTCGACCCCGACCGAGCTGTACCTCGTCGCCGAGGTGCAGAAGGTCTACAAGTCACAGGGCGTCGAGATCCACGATAAGCACATCGAGCTGATCGTGCGCCAGATGCTCAAGAAGGTCCGGGTCGAGAGCGCCGGCGAGACGGAGCTGCTTCCGGGCCAGCTCGTCGATCGGGTCGCCCTCGAGCGGGAGAACGCACGTGCCAAGAAGGAGAACAAGGAGATCGCGACGTTCGAGCCGCTGATCCTGGGGATCACCAAGGCGTCGCTCGCCACCGAGTCCTTCCTCTCGGCGGCCTCGTTCCAGGAGACGACCAAGGTCCTGACCGACGCCTCCATCGAGGGCAAGATCGACCGGCTGCTGGGGCTGAAGGAGAATGTCATCATCGGGAAGCTGATCCCTGCCGCAACCGGGCTCCGGCGCTATCGCCAGATCGAGATCGGCCCGACCGATCCGGTCACCCCCGGCGCCTACCCGCAGGACACGCTCCTGCTCCAGGCGCTCGAAGAGATCGGCAACGACGCGGGCTCGCTCACGTTCGCGAGTGATCTCGAGACGTCGCTCGACGAGACGGGCCCTGACGAGCTCGGCGAGGCCGGCCTTCCGGAGATCGACTCGCCGCTCGACGACTGAGCGTCACGCGGTCGCAGGTTCACGGGTCGCAGGTTCACGGGTCGCAGGTTCACGGTGAGGCCGGGCGAGGGCCCGGCCTCACACGTGTGTATGCCTCGCTCGGGCGCGCGCGTGCCTCGTGTCGCGGCCGCGTCCCCCGCCGGAGGCGGCGAGCCTCGGCCGAGCGCGCACACGGGAGTCCCGTCTGCGCCCGCTGTGCGGGCCCTCGAGGTCGAGCGCGCCGAGCGAAGCGCTCAGGTGCTACTGCGCGACCGTTCGCGCCTTGCCGGCGTTCTTGGCGCGGTACATGGCGTTATCGGCGCGCGCGAAGAGGTCGGCGGCGGTGTCGTCCTGGCGAAGCTCGGCGACGCCGCCGGAGATCTTGAGGACGCCCACCTTGTCGATCTTCTGGGCGCGGATCGCGAGTCCGACGCGATCGGCGAGGAGCTCGGCGTCCTCGCGGCCCGATTCGGGGAGGATGATCGCGAACTCGTCGCCTCCGACCCGGCAGGGGATGTCGGTCGCTCGCACCACCCCGCGGATGCGGTCGGCGACCGCGGCGAGCACCGCGTCGCCCCCCAGGTGGCCGACGCGATCGTTGATCCGTTTGAAGTCATCGATATCGAGAACGATCAGCGACACGAAGCGCTCGTAGCGCTGCGCGCGCGCGATCTCGCGGCTGAGGAATTCGTAGAAGAGTCGGCGGTTGTGCAGGCCGGTCAGGGAGTCGAGCTCGGCCTGCTCGCGCGCCTCGGTGTAGCGGCGCGCGTTGGCGATGGCGGGCGCGGCGCGGCGCGCGAGCGCCTCGAGCGCCTCGACGCTTGCGGGGCGAAGACTCGATTGATGCGAGCGGCTGATCGCTGCCAGTGAGCCGATCGTCTCTCCGTTCGCCCGGAGGGCGACGGTCACCGCCGCGCGCGGGAGCTTCGAGCTCTCCTCGACGTCCTCGAGCCGGTAGTGGTAGACGACCTCGATTGCGCGCAGGTCGGGGTGGCTCGGCATCTGGAAGATGATCCGCTCGATCTCGTCGTCGCTCAGGCCGGCGGCGGACGCCGTTCGTTTGGCGCGGTCCGACCCGAGCAGAATGAGCGCCGCGTCCACGCCCGGGAGCGCGACGACGGCGTCGAGAGTGTGGTCGAGGACGTCGGAGGGATCGAGGGAGGAGGCGAGTTCCGCGGTGTACCCGAGCCCCTCGGCGAGCATCTGGACGCGTGAGTCGAGCGACGAGCGCGCGCGCAGAGCCACGGCCACCGCCCCGACGGCGACGACACAGGCGAGCCCAAGTACGATGATGAGTCCGACGTTCATCGCGTCCGCAGTATCTGACCAAGCCAGTATCCGACGAAGCAGTGTCCCAGGATCCGAGACCCCGGGACGGGAGAACTGATCGAGCGTCCACGGCCCGCACCCGTTGACGACCCTCGTGCCTCTGCTACCATCACTCTCTGGTTCGGCAGGGGCCTCGCGCCTGCCGGCCTTTCGTGTGTAACGACCTTTTTACCTGGACCCTGAGAGGGACACCGAACTGATGCCGACCGTGAACCAGCTGATCCGCAAGGGCCGCACCTCCAAGCGGGAGAAGACCAAGACGCCTGCGCTTCAGGGCGCCCCGCAGAAGCGCGGCGTCTGCACACGCGTCTCGACGATGACGCCGAAGAAGCCGAACTCGGCGCTGCGCAAGATCGCGCGCGTGCGGCTCACCAACGGCATCGAGGTGGGCACATACATTCCCGGTGAGGGTCACAACCTCCAGGAGCACTCCGTGGTGCTCGTCCGAGGTGGACGCGTCAAGGATCTTCCGGGCTACCGCTACAAGGTGATCCGCGCTGCGCTCGACGCCTCGGGTGTCGCGGATCGCAAGCAGGCCCGTTCGAAGTACGGGGCGAAGAAGAGCTCCTAATGCCCCGCCGCGCCGAGATTCAGCCGCGCCCGCTCGGCGTGGACCCGATCTACGACAGCCTCGTCGTGACACAGTTGATCAACCGTGTCATGCTGCACGGGAAGAAGTCGACCGCCGAGGCGATCGTCTACGGCGCGCTCGACAAGGTCGGCGCCAAGACGGGGCGGCCGCCCGCCGAGGTGCTCGAGCAAGCGGTCAAGACGGTGACGCCCGTGCTCGAGGTGCGCAGCCGCCGCGTGGGCGGCGCGAACTACCAGGTGCCGGTCGAGGTGCCCCAGCGTCGAGGGCGAACGCTCGCGCTACGCTGGTTGGTGACGTTCTCGCGCGAGCGCCGGGAGAAGCACATGGAGGACAAGCTCGCGGGCGAGATACTCGATGCGCTCGAGCAGCAGGGCAGCGCGTTCAAGCGCAAGGACGACATGTACCGGATGGCGCAGGCCAACAAGGCCTTCGCCCACTACCGCTGGTAAGGAGACGATTTGGCAGTCGCAGAGACACGTGTGGCGCTCGACCGGGTCAGGAACATCGGGATCATGGCCCATATCGACGCGGGCAAGACCACGACGACCGAGCGCATCCTGTACTACACCGGCCGCACCCACAAGATGGGCGAGGTGCATGAGGGCGCCGCCACGATGGACTGGATGGCGCAGGAGCAGGAGCGGGGAATCACGATCACCTCGGCTGCGACGACCGCGACGTGGCGAGATTTCCGAATTAACATTATTGATACGCCCGGGCACGTGGACTTCACGGTCGAAGTCGAGCGCAGCCTGCGCGTCCTCGACGGCGCGGTCGCCGTCTTCGACTCGGTCGCAGGCGTCCAGCCCCAGTCGGAGACGGTCTGGCGGCAGGCTGACAAGTACAAGGTCCCGCGGATCGCCTTCATCAACAAGATGGACCGCACCGGGGCGAACTTCTTCGCCGCCGTCGCCTCGATGCGCGACCGGCTCGGCGCCAACGCCGTGCCGGTGCAGCTTCCGATCGGCCAGGAGGAGCACTTCTCCGGCGTCATCGACCTCGTCGAGATGAAGGCGATCGTCTACAAGGACGACCTCGGCCAGGAGTTCGACGTGACCGAGATTCCGACCGAGCTCGCCGAGCAGGCCCACGAGTACCACCGTCAGCTGATCGATGCCGTCTCGCACTTCGACGACGAGCTGCTCGAGGCCTACGTCGACGACGAGAACTCGGTCACCGCCGACCAGATCAAGCATGCGCTGCGTCAGGCGACGCTCGCGAGCGTGCTGACGCCTGTGCTGCTCGGCTCGGCATTCAAGAACAAGGGCGTCCAGCCTCTGCTCGATGCCGTCATCGAGTACCTCCCGAGCCCCCTCGACGTGCCGGCGATCCAGGGCATCGATCCCAGGACGAAGGCCGAGACCGAGCGCGCCGCGTCCTACGACGCGCCTTTCTCGGCGCTCGCGTTCAAGGTCATGTCGGATCCCTACGTCGGCAAGCTCACCTACTTCCGCGTCTACAGCGGCAAGATCAAGGCGGGCGACCGCGTGCTCAACACGACCACAGGCAAGACCGAGCGCGTCGGGCGCATCCTCCAGATGCACGCCAACCACCGCGAGGAGCGTGACGAGATCGGCGCCGGCGAGATCGCGGCCGCGGTCGGGCTCAAGCAGACCACCACCGGCGACACGCTCTCGGCCGAGGCGCAGCCGATCGTGCTCGAGTCGATGACCTTTCCCGAGCCGGTCATCGCCGTTGCGGTCGAGCCGAAGTCCAAGGCCGACCAGGACAAGCTCGGAGCAGGGCTCGCCAGGCTCGCCGAGGAGGACCCGACCTTCCGCGTCACCTCTGACGAGGAGACCGGGCAGACCCTCATCGCCGGAATGGGCGAGCTCCACCTCGAGATCATCATCGACCGCCTGATGCGAGAGTTCAATGTGGCGGCGAACGTGGGCCGGCCGCAGGTCGCCTACCGGGAGACGATCTCCCGTCCCGCCGAGAAGGTCAGGGGAAGGTTCGTGCGCCAGACCGGCGGTTCCGGTCAGTACGGCGACGTCGAGATCAACCTGCTCCCCCAGGAGCCGGGCGCCGGCTACGAGTTCGCCGACAAGATCGTCGGCGGGAAGATCCCCAAGGAGTACATCCCGGCCGTCAACGCCGGCATCGAAGAGGCGATGGGCGCGGGCGTCCTCGCGGGGTATCCCGTCGTCGACGTGAAGGTCGAGCTGATCGACGGCTCCTACCACGACGTCGACTCGAGCGAGCGCGCATTCAAGATCGCCGGCTCGATGGCGTTCAAGGACGCGATGAAGCGGGCGAAGCCGATTCTCCTCGAGCCGATGATGTCCGTCGAGGTCACCACTCCCGAGGAGTACCTCGGCGATGTGATGGGGAACCTCAGCTCCCGCAGGGGGCGCATCGAGTCGATGGGACCCCAGGGCAACGCCCAGATCGTCAGCGCCAGCGTTCCGCTCTCCGAGATGTTCGGCTACGCCACCGACCTACGCTCGATGTCGCAGGGCCGGGCGGCCTTCACGATGCAGTTCGAGCGGTACGAGGAAGTCCCCCCTTCGATCGCCTCGGAGGTGGTCGCAAGCAGAAGTTCGAGCGCTCGAAGCCACATCTCAATGTCGGCACGATCGGCCACATCGACCACGGTAAGACGACGCTCACGGCGGCGATCACGAAGGTGCTCGCGGACGCCGGCAACGGCAACACGCAGGTGCGCGACTTCGCCTCGATCGACAACGCTCCCGAGGAGCGGCAGCGCGGGATCACGATCAACACCTCGCACGTCGAGTACGAGACGGCGAACCGCCACTACGCCCACGTCGACTGCCCCGGCCACGCCGACTACATCAAGAACATGATCACCGGCGCCGCGCAGATGGACGGGGCGATCCTCGTCGTCAGCGCCGCCGACGGGCCGATGCCCCAGACGCGCGAGCACATCCTGCTCGCCCGCCAGGTCGAGGTCCCCTATATCGTCGTCGCGCTCAACAAGGCGGACATGGTCGATGACCCGGAACTGCTCGAGCTCGTCGAGATCGAGGTTCGTGAGCTGCTCTCGAAGTACAACTTCCCGGGCGACGACATTCCCGTCATCCAGGTCTCGGCGCTGAAGGCGCTCGAGGGCGATCCCGAGTGGGCGGCGAAGATCCTCGAGCTCATGGAGGCCGTCGATACCTACATCCCCGAGCCGATCCGCGACGCCGACAAGCCATTCCTGATGCCGATCGAGGACGTGTTCACGATCACGGGCCGCGGCACCGTCGTGACCGGGCGCATCGAGCAGGGAAAGTGCGAGGTCGGCCAGGAGGTCGAGATCGTCGGGATCCACGACAAGGTCGCGAAGTCCGTCGTCACCGGTCTCGAGATGTTCCAGAAGACGCTCGATTTCGCCCAGGCGGGGGACAACGCCGGCGCGCTGCTGCGCGGTGTCAAGCGCGAGGACGTCGAGCGCGGACAGGTGCTCGCGAAGCCGGGCTCGATCACCCCGCACACCCAGTTCAAGGCCGAGGTATACGTCCTCGGCAAGGACGAGGGTGGCCGCCACACGCCATTCTTCAACAACTACCGTCCCCAGTTCTACTTCCGCACGACCGACGTCACGGGTGCCGTCAAGCTTCCCGAGGGCCAGGAAATGGTCATGCCGGGCGACAATACGAACATGGACATCGAGCTCATCCAGCCGATCGCCATGGACCAGGGGCTGCGGTTCGCGATCCGCGAGGGCGGACGCACCGTCGGCGCCGGCGTGGTCACGGACATCATCAAGTAGGAGGCTGAGGAGCGATGGCGCAGGGAAAGATCCGCATCCGGTTGAAGGGATACGACCACCAGCAGCTCGACCGGTCGGCCCAGCAGATCGTCGACACCGCGCAGCGAAGCGGTGCGACGATCACCGGACCCGTGCCCCTGCCGACCGAGAAGAACGTCTACTGCGTGATCCGCAGCCCGTTCAAGGACAAGGACTCGCGCGAGCACTTCGAGGTGCGGACGCACAAAAGGTTGATCGACATCCTCAGCCCGACGCCCAAGACGATCGACCAGCTCATGCGGCTCGATCTGCCGGCCGGGATCGACATCGAGATCAAGCTCTGACCGTGATCCGCGCCTGGACATACACCGGCTCGACACGCGGCGGACCGACACACGCCGGACCGACACACGGCGGACCGAAACACGGCGGTCCGACGTCGGCGTTGCGTGCAATCCCCCTCGACGGGTGCGCGTGGTGCCGATGAAGGGGATCATCGGGAAGAAGCTCGGGATGACCCAGGTCTTCGACCCCGAGACGGGCGCGGTCACGCCGGTAACGGTGATCGCGGCCGGTCCCTGCCCGGTGGTTCAGGTGAGGACGGCCGAGGTCGACGGCTACGTGGCGGTGCAGCTCGCCTACGGTCCTGTGCCCGCACGAAAGCTCAGCAACCCCGAGCTCGGACATCTCCGCCACCACGGTGTCGCCCCGCACCGGACGCTCGTCGAGTTCCGGGGCGGAATCGACGGCGCCGTCACCGGCGAGGCGGTCACGGTCGAGCTCTTCCAGCCGGGCGACCGGGTCAAGGTGTCGGGGATCGGGATCGGCAAGGGCTTCCAGGGTACGATCAAGCGGCATAACTTCTCGAGCGGCCCGCGCGCTCACGGCTCCCACAACATCCGTGCGCCGGGCTCGATCGGGGCGTCGGCGACGCCTTCGCGCGTCTTCAAGGGCGTGCGGATGGCCGGGCGCATGGGGGGCAAGCGCGTCACCCAGCTCGGTGTCACCGTGCACGAAATCGATGCCGGGCAGAACCTTCTGCTCGTCAAGGGCGCCGTTCCGGGCCCCAGGAACGGTCTCGTCGAGGTGCGGGGCTGATGGCTGCGCCCAAGGCGCCCGTGCTCGACGCTGCCGGGGCCCAGGCGCGCGAGGTATCCCTGAGTGAGGGAATCTTCGCCGCCGAGGTCAAGCCCCACCTCGTCCACGAGGCGGTGCGCGCGGAGCTGAACGCCCAGCGCGCCGGAACGTTCGCGAGCAAGAGTCGCGGGCTCGTGTCCGGAGGTCGCTCGAAGCCGTGGCGCCAGAAGGGGACCGGCCGGGCTCGTGCCGGCACTGTCCGCGCCGGCCAGTTCACCGGCGGCGGCCACATCTTCGCCAAGACGCCTCGCAGCTTCGAGCTGAAGGTGAACCGCAAGGTGGCCCGGGCGGCGTTCCGCTCGGCGCTCGCCGGCCACGCCCAGGCGGGATCCTTCGCGCTTCTCGACACCGCTGACTTCGCCGAGCCTTCGACCAAGCGGGCGGCGGGACTCATCGAGGCCGCGGGCCTCGTCGAGCCGCTGGTCGTCGTCTTGACCGACGACGAACTCGTGGCCGCCAAGTCATTCCGCAACCTCCGGCGTGTCGCGATCGTCTCGCCGTCCGAGCTCGAGGTCGGCGCCGTCGTGTGGGCGCGCTCGCTTCTCGTCAGCGAAGCGGCCCTGCCGCTGCTCGAGCAGAGGGCGCGCTGATGCACGCCGGGCAGATCGTGCTTGCTCCGATCGTCTCGGAGAAGAGCTACCACGGGAGCGTCAGGGGGATCTACACCTTCCGCGTGCACAACGACGCCCACAAGACCCAGATCCGTCAGGCGATCGAGGAGCTGTTCGAGGTCAACGTCACGCGCGTCAACGTCATCAAGGTGCAGCCCAAGCCCAAGCGCCGCGGCGCCACGCGCGGCCACAAGCCCGGCTGGAAGAAGGCCATCGTGCAGCTCAAGTCGGGGCAGTCCATCGAAGTCTTCGCGGGGGCGCAACTCTGATGCCGGTTCGCCGTTTCAAGCCCACGAGTCCGGGTCGCCGCTTCATGACCGTCTCCGACTTCGCCGAGGTCACGAAGTCGACGCCCGAGAAGGCGCTCACCGAGCAGCTGACCAAGAAGGGCGGACGCAACAACAACGGCCGTATCACGACCCGTCACCAGGGCGGCGGCCACAAGCGCCGCTACCGCCTGATCGACTTCAAGCGTCTCCACGACGGCGTGCCGGCCAAGGTCGCCGCCATCGAGTACGACCCGAACCGCTCGGCACGGATCGCGCTCCTTCACTATGCCGACGGACTCAAGGCCTACATCATCGCTCCCGCCGGACTGCGCGTCGGCTCGGAGGTCAGCTCGGGGCCCGGTGCGGATATCAAATCGGGCAACACGCTCCCGCTCGAGAACATCCCGACCGGCACGCTCGTCCACAACGTCGAGCTCAAGCCGGGGAGGGGCGGCCAGATCGCACGCTCCGCAGGCTCGGGCGTGCAGCTGGTCGCCAAGGACGCCGGCTACGCGACGTTGCGCCTGCCCTCGGGTGAGATGCGCCGCGTGCTCTTGACCTGTCGGGCGACGGTGGGACAGGTCGGTAACCTCGACCACGGGAACATCACGGGCGGCAAGGCAGGGCGGAGCCGCTGGCTCGGCAAGCGCCCGACGGTGCGCGGCTCGGCGATGAACCCGGTCGACCACCCGCACGGCGGCGGCGAGGGCAAGTCGAAGGGTGGGCGTCATCCGGTCACCCCCTGGGGCGTCCCGACACTCGGGAAGCGCACGCGAGGCAAGCACAAGGAATCCGACAAGCTGATCGTCCGCGGCCGGCGCCGCGGGAAGGAGAAGCGCTGAATGAGCCACTGGCGTTGCAGCAGATTGGCGCCGACCAGGCGGTCGTCGCATGAGTAGGTCGAGCCGGAAGGGCCCGTTTGTCGAGCAGCGCCTGCTCGACCGGATCACGACCATGAACGACGCGGGCAAGAAGCAGATGATCCGCACCTGGTCGCGCAGCTCGACGGTCTTTCCCGAGATGGTCGGCCACACGATCGCCGTTCACGACGGACGTAAGCACGTGCCCGTGTTCATCTCCGAGCAGATGGTCGGGCACAAGCTCGGCGAGTTCGCGCCGACCCGGCACTTCCGGGGTCACGCGGGCGACTCCAAGACGCAGGTGAGACGGTGACCGCCGCCCGCTCGGAGGTGCGCGCGTGCGCGAAGTTCGTGCACGTCTCGCCGCGTAAGGCGCGTCTCGTCGTCGACCACATCCGCGGTCGGACCGTTCCCGAGGCGCGCACGATCCTCGCCTTCATGCCGCGCGCCGCCGTCCACGACGTCGAGAAGGTCCTGCGCAGCGCGGTCGCCAACGCCGAGTCGAACCCGAGCCTCCGTTGGAACGGCGACGACCTCGTCATCGCCTCGGCCTATGTCGACGAAGGGCCGACCTTGAAGCGCTGGAGGGCGCGCGCCCGCGGTCGGGTCAACCAGATTCTCAAGCGCACCTGTCACATCACGATCACCCTGGAGCCCGCGGCCAATCCCGCCGGCCCGACGGGCACGAGCGGCCGTCGGACGGGTTCCGTCGAGGAGCGTCCTGCGCGCCGCGTGGGTGCCAGGCGGAGAAAGGCGGTGGCCTGATGGGGCAGAAGGTGCATCCCGGCGGACTGCGCGTCGGCGTGATCCACGACTGGAAGTCGAACTGGATGGTGAGCAAGAAGGATTTCGCGGGCGCATTGCTGGAAGACCTCAAGATCCGCCAGCACATCGTGAGCAAGCTCTCGCACGCGGGGCTCTCCGACATCCTGATTCGCAAGGACAAGCAACGGATCACGATCGACATCTACACGGCGAGGCCCGGGATCGTGATCGGGAAGTCGGGCGTCGAGGTCGACGCGCTGCGCAAAGAGGTGCACGCGCTCACCCAGAAGAACGTCCACATCAACATCAACGAGATCAAGCGTCCGGAGCTCGACGCGAAGCTCGTCGCCCAGTCGATCGCCGAGCAGCTCCAGAACCGCGTCTCCTTCCGTCGGGCCATGAAGCGCTCGCTCGCGAGCGCGATCCGCAGCGGCGCGGCGGGGGTCAAGGTGCAGTGCTCGGGACGCCTCGGCGGCTCGGAGATGAGCCGCTCGGAGCAGTACTCCGAGGGACGCGTCCCGCTGCACACGATCCGGGCGGACATCGACTACGGGTTCACCGAGGCGCGCACCCCGACGGGGCGGATCGGCGTCAAGGTCTGGATCAACAAGGGCGAGATCATGCCGGCGGGCTACGGTGGCGTTCCCGGCGGTGGCAAGGAGACGCGGCTCGGCGAGCAGGACACCGCCCGGCGGCGGGGCGGTGTCAGCGAAGGTCTCGGTGCCTCGCGCGAGGCGGGTCGGAGCAGAAACCAGGACCGCGAGGGCCTCGGGCCGGTTCGGCGCGGCCGTCCCGGCCAGCGTGGCGGTCGTCCCGCCGGGGGAGGGGCCCGCCGCGCACCCGAGCGCGCTCCCCGCGAGACCGCAGCCGCTCCGGAGGCCGACCAGCCTCTGGTCGAGCAGCCGCGCGAGCAGAGCGCGCCGATCCAACCGGCGCCCGATTCGCTTGCCGCGCCTGCTGCGGGTACCGCCAGGCCGGCTGCGGCGACGCCCCGGCCCAAGCCGGCGGCGCGCAGCCGCACGCCCAAGGCTCCGCCGGCCGAGGCGCCCAAGCAGGCACCCGCCGAGGGGGATGAAGGCTGATGCTGCTCCCGCGCAGGACGAAGTACCGCAAGACCCACCGCGGTCGGAGGCGTGGCGAGGCAAAGGGCCAGTTCGAGGTCCAGTTCGGGGACTACGGGATCAAGGCGCTCGAGAACGGGTGGATCACCAATCGACAGATCGAGGCCGCGCGTATCGCGATGACGCGGAAGATCAAGCGCGGCGGCAAGGTGTGGATCAACGTCTTCCCCGACAAGCCGTTCACGAAGAAGCCGGCGGAGACTCGCATGGGGAAGGGCAAAGGCTCTCCCGAGGGGTGGGTCGCCGTGATCAAGCCCGGCCGCGTGATGTTCGAGCTCGCGGGCATCCCCGAGCCGCTCGCCAAGGAGGCGCTCCACCTCGCAGGTCAGAAATTGCCCATCAAGACGAAGTTCGTACGCCGTGAGGGCGGTGATCTCTTTGCGGGCTAGGGATCTCCGCCACCTCAGCAAGGATGAGCTCGCGACGCGGCTCGCCGATTCGCGCAAGGAGCTGTTCACGCTCCGCTTCCAGTCGGCGACCGGCGCGCTCGAGAACACCATGCGGCTCAAGCTCACGCGGCGTGAGATCGCACGCATTCTGACGGTTCAAGAGGAACACAATCGGCAAGCGGAGGCATAGAGGACGGATGGCAGACGACGAAACCAAGAACGAGAAGGCGGCCGCGGCTCCCCCCGAGCCCGAGACGCCCGTTGCGCAGACGGCCGAGCCGGCGTCCTCCGCGGCTGCCGCCGAGGTAGGCGAAGCCACGTCCGGGGCCGAGTCGCCGCCGAGCGAGGAAGCCGCGCCCGTGGTAGAAGCGGCCGCGGCCGGCGGTCGCACGGTCGAGGAGCCCGCAGCAGTCAAGGAGCCCGCAGCGGTCGAGGAGCCTGCAGCGGTCGAGGAGCCTGCAGCGGTCGAGGAGCCTGCAGCGGTCGAGGAGCCTGCAGCGGTCGAGGAGCCTGCAGCAGCGGAAGCCGTCGCAGGGCCGGCGGTTCAGCCGCCGACCCCGACGCCGGCGCAGGAGGCGGCGCCGGCGGGCCCCGCGCGCGAGAAGGGCAAGCGCAAGCGTCTTCCGCGAGCGCTCCGCCACAAGCATCTGAAACCGGCGCGCGAGCGCTCGGGGGTGCGTTCCCCGATCGTGCGCACACCCAAGCCGGAGACCTCGATCGGCCGGCGCCAGGAGCGTCGGGGCGTCGTCGTCTCCGACAAAGGAGACAAGTCGATCATCGTGAAGGTCGAGACGACCCAGGCGCACCCGAGGTACAAGAAGGTCGTGCGGCGCAGCCACCGGTTGCACGCGCACGACGAGCGCAACACGGCCGCGACCGGCGACGTCGTGCGCATCGTCGAGTCGCGCCCGCTCTCGAAGACCAAGCACTGGCGTCTGGTCGAGATCGTGGAGAAGGCGAGGTAGCGGGCCGATGATCCAGCAGGAAACACGTCTCAAGGTCGCCGACAACACGGGCGCGCGGGAGATCCTGTGCATCCGGGTCGCCGGAGGCTCACGCCGCCGCTACGCGCGCGTCGGCGACATCATCACCGCGACGGTCAAGACCGCCGCACCCCAGAGCGCGGTCAAGAAGGGCGAGGTGGTCAAGGCGGTCGTCGTGCGCACGAAGAAGCCGTTCGGACGCGTCGACGGCACCCTGATTGCCTTCGACGAGAACGCGGCCGTCATCATCGACGCCCAGCGAAACCCCCGCGGCACGCGCATCTTCGGTCCGGTTGCCCGCGAGCTGCGTGAGAAGAACTTCATGAAGATCGTCAGTCTCGCCCCGGAGGTGTTGTAAGCGATGCGCGTGAGAAAGGGAGATGTCGTCCAGATGATCACCGGCAAGGACCGCGGCAAGCAGGGTCGCATCCTCGACGCCCAGCCGCGTGCCGGTCGCGTGATCGTGGAGAACCTCAACGTCGCACACCGCCATCAGAAGCCCCAGCCCATCCGCGACGCCAACCGTATGGGCGGTACCCAGATGTCCCCGGGCGGGATCATCAGCCGGCCGATGGCCGTCCCGGTCGGGAACGTCATGCTCGTCTGCCCGACCTGCGGCAAGCCGACGCGCATCGGGCACTCGACCAAACAGGTGAAGGGCGAGACGCTCAAGGTCCGCCTCTGCAAGCGCGCGGGCTGCGGTCAGGAGATCGACTAGCCATGGCCGTCACGGAGACCATCCCGGAGACCTCGGCCGCGGAGACCTACGTTCCGCGCCTCAAGCGGCGCTACAACGAGGAGCTTCGCCCCAGGCTGAAGGACGAACTCGGCGTGGCGTCGATCATGCAGGTGCCGCGCATCACCAAGATCACGCTCAACATGGGCGTTGGCGAGGCGAAGACCGACGCCAAGGTGCTCGACGGCGCGATGGAGGAGCTGTCGATCATCGCCGGCCAGCGAGCCCAGGTGCGCCGTGCGCGCAAGTCGGTCGCCCAGTTCAAGATCCGCGAGGGGATGCCGATCGGTGCGCGCGTGACGCTCCGCGGCGACCGGATGTGGGAGTTCCTCGACCGGCTGATCTCGATCGCGCTCCCGCGGATTCGCGATTTCCGCGGGCTCAGCCCGAGCTCATTCGACGGTCGCGGCAACTACTCGCTCGGCCTGCGCGAGCAGATCATCTTTCCCGAGATCGACTACGACACCATCAAGGAGATCCGCGGCCTCGACGTCGCGATCACGACCAGTGCCGAGAACGACGAGCAGGCGGAGGCGCTTCTGCGGGGCCTCGGAATGCCGCTCGCGACCGAGGCGGGAGGGGAATAGCGTGGCCAAGAAATCACTGATCGCGAAGGCCGCCCGGCCCGCGAAGTACAAGGTGCGCAACTACACGCGCTGCAACAGCTGCGGACGGCCCCGCGCCGTGTTCAAGAAGTTCGGACTGTGCCGGATCTGCCTGCGCGAGCTGGCTCATCAGGGGGTCATCCCCGGAATGACGAAGAGCTCGTGGTGAGAGTCCAGCCGAGCCGGGCCGGGAGGCCCGACACGCACACCCCTCTGCCATCGGGCCCGCGATGAACACCGACCCTGTCGCCGACATGCTGACCCGGATCCGCAACGCCAACAAGGCGCTGCACGATCACGTCGAGATGCCCAACTCGAGGCTCAAGCGCGAGATCGCGCGCATCCTGAAGGAGGAGGGGTACGTGCGTGACTACCATGTCGAGAGGACCGACCTGCTTCCCTACGAGGTGCTCGTCATCGAGCTCAAGTACGGGCGCAAGCGGGAGCGCGTGCTCACCGGGCTCAAGCGCATCTCCAAGCCCGGCCGCCGGATCTACGCGGGCAAGGATCGTCTTCCACGCGTCCTCGGGGGGATGGGCACGGCGATACTCTCCACCTCGCGCGGCGTGATCACGAGCCGCACCGCCGAGCGCGAGGGCGTCGGGGGCGAGGTCATCTGCTTCATCTGGTGAGGCAGCCCGAGATGTCAGTCATAGATCACATGCACCCACACAGCAAACCCAACGAGCCGTCAGGCGGGCCAGGCGCATGAGCCGCATCGGGAGAAGGCCGATCGACGTGCCCTCCGGGGTGATGGTCGCGATCGACCCCGGTCGCGTGACCGTGTCCGGCCCCAAGGGCGAGCTGCGCCAGCAGGTCCCGCTGCGGATGTCGATCGAGCGCGAGGGCGACCAGATCGTCGTCACGCGTCCGAGCGAGCGCGGACCCGACCGGGCGCTCCACGGACTCACGCGAACCCTGGTGGCCAACATGATCGAGGGCGTGACGAGCGGTTTCGAGCGTCGCCTCGAGCTTCAGGGCGTCGGCTACCGCGCCACGCTCGGGGGCACGACGCTGGAGCTCCTGGTCGGCTACTCCCATCCCGTGCGGATCGTTCCCCGCGAGGGAATCGAGTTCGCGGTGCCGGTGCCGACCCAGATCGTCGTCCGCGGGATCGACAAGCAGGTGGTCGGTCAGACCGCGGCCGAGATCCGCAGGGTGCGCCCTCCCGAGCCCTACAAGGGCAAGGGGATACGCTACGAGGGCGAGCAGGTTCGCCGGAAGGTCGGGAAGCGGGCATGAGCGCTCCCACGGTGCGCGAGGCGCGCCTGCGGCGCCACCGCCGCGTGCGCGGGAAGATCACGGGAACCGCGGAGCGGCCCCGTCTGGTGGTCTTCCGCTCCAACAAAGGTGTCTTCGCCCAGCTCGTCGACGACGCGAACGGCAAGACGCTCGCCGCGTCGAGCTGGACCGCGCTCAAGGCGATGACGGGCGACAAGAGCGATCAGGCGCGCGAGGTCGGCAGGACGCTCGCGGCGGCTGCTAGGGCCGCCGGGATCGAGACGGTCGTCTTCGACCGCGGGGGCTACCTATACCACGGACGCGTCAAGGCTCTCGCGGAGGGAGCACGCGAGGGAGGACTGATCTTCTGATGGCGGTCGAGGTTGCCGAATCGAGGGAGTTGAAGGAGCGCGTGGTCGAGATCAACCGTGTCGCGAAGGTCGTCAAGGGAGGCCGGCGTTTCTCGTTCACCGCGCTGGTCGTGATCGGCGACGAGGTCGACCGGGTCGGCGTCGGCTACGGGAAGGCGCGCGAGGTGCCGCTCGCGATCTCCAAGGCCGTGGACGACGCCAAGAAGAACCTGTTCACCGTGCCCAAGCACGGCCAGACGATCACCCATGAGGTGCTGGGCCGGTTCGGGGCGGCGCGGGTGCTCCTGCGGCCGGCCTCACCGGGGACGGGTGTGATCGCGGGTGGCGGCGTGCGCGCCGTGCTCGAGCTCGGCGGCATCCGCGACGTGCTCGCGAAGTCGCTCGGCACGACGAACCCGATCAACATGCTGAGGGCGGCCGAGGCGGCGCTGCGCGGGCTGCGCCGGCCGGAGGACGTCGCCCGCGCCCGGGGAAAGGCGATCCGGGACGTGCTGCCCTGGAAGCCCGACGTGGTGAGCGAGCATGTCGAGGCTTAGGCTGACCCAGACCCGCAGCGGCATCGGGCAGTCACCGCGCCACCGGGGCACCCTGCGTGCGCTCGGACTGGGGCGGATCGGCAAGACGCGCGAACATGACGCGAGCCCCGTGCTCGCTGGCATGCTTCGGAAGGTGCGTCATCTCGTGAAGGTCGAGGAGATCTAGTGGCCGACGAGCAGGAAGAGCCGCGGCTCAGCCTCTCGACGCTCCGTCCCGCTCAGCCGCGCAAGGATCGCAAGCGTGTCGGCCGCGGGATGGGCTCGGGAAAGGGCCGCTACTCCGGGCGCGGGATCAAGGGCCAGAAGTCCCGCGCGGGCTCGCACAAGATGCGCGCGGGGTTCGAGGGTGGCCAGATGCCGCTCGCGATGCGCCTCCCCAAGCTGCGCGGGAATACCTCGCGCGACGCGATGCCCATCGGTCCGTTCCGCACCTACTCCCAACCGGTCAACATCCGCGACCTCGCCCGCTTCGAGGCCGGAGACGTCGTCAGCCCCGAGACGCTGAAGGCGAAGGGGCTCATCCGCTCGGTGCGCAAAGACGTCAAGCTCCTCGGGGTCGGCGAGCTCGAGCTGGTGCTCTCCATCTCTGTTCACCAGGCCTCGGCGAGCGCCCGCGCCAAGGTCGAGGCGGCGGGCGGCACGCTCACGCTCCTCAAAGAGCCGAAGCTCAAGAAGAAGGGGAGAAAGGCCAAGAGGCCGGGGGCGTCCTCCGAGCAGGCCTCGGGGGAGGAGATCGATGCGGCGGCGTCGTCGGTCGGCCCAGGGTCGGCGGCCGGCGCGGGCGACGACTCCGAGTCGAAGCCGGAGAGCGGGCAGTAGCCCTTGCTGTCCTGGCTCGCCAACGCCTGGCGGGTTCCCGAGCTGCGGCGCCGGGTGCTCTTCACGGCGGCGGTGCTCTCGGTCTACCGCCTCGGGACCTGGATACCTGCTCCGGGGGTCAACTCGGCCGCGATCCAGGGGCTCTTCGGCGGTGGCGTCTTCGGCCTCCTGAGCCTCTTCAGCGGCGGCGCGCTGGCGCGGTTCTCGATCTTCGCGCTGGGGATCATGCCCTACGTCACCGCCTCGATCATCCTCCAGCTCCTCGGCGTGGCGATCCCGACGCTCGAGCGGCTCCAGAAGGAGGGCGAGTCGGGCTACGCCAAGATCAACCAGTACACGCGCTATCTCACCGTCGCGCTCGCCGCCCTCCAGGCTGCGGGGTACGCCTACCTCTTCCACCGCAGCGGCGGTCTGAAGCTCGATGCCGGTCGGCTGGTGCTGATCGTCGTGACGCTCACGGCCGGCACCTGCATGTTGATGTGGATGGGCGAGTTGATCACCAAGCGCGGGATCGGAAACGGTATCTCGCTGCTGATCTTCGCCTCGATCCTGACCGCGGCCCCTGCGGGGATCGACGCCTGGATCAACGGCGGCCCGGTCGAGAAGCTCTTCTTCCCCATCGTCGCCCTCTTCGTCGTCGTCTCGGTCGTGTTCGTGCAGGAGGGGCAGCGGCGGATCCCGATCCAGTACGCCAAGCGCATGGTGGGGCGTCGCCAGACGGGCGGAGGCTCGACCTACATGCCGCTGCGGGTCAACATGGCGGGGGTCATCCCTGTCATCTTCGCCGCCACACTGCTCGCGCTGCCCCAGACGGTCGGCCTGTTTGCCCCCAACACCCAGAACTTCATCAACGCGCACTTCTCGCCCGAGTCGTGGGTCTACCTCGTCGTCGAGGCCGCGCTGATCATCATCTTCACCTTCTTCTACACCGCGGTGCAGTTCAACCCGGTCGACCAGGCCGACAACCTGCGCAAGTACGGCGGCTACGTTCCGGGCATCCGGCCCGGCCCGCCGACGGCGCAGTACCTCGACCGCGTGCTCACGCGGCTCACCCTGCCCGGCTCGATCTTCCTCGCCGTCCTCGCCGTGTTCCCGTCAATCTTCATCGACTACTTCAACTTCTCCCAGGCGACCTCGCGCGCGCTCGGGGGCACCTCCGTCCTCATCGTCGTCGGTGTCGCGCTCGACACGATGCGGCAGATGGAGTCGCAGATGATGATGCGCTCCTACGAAGGGTTCCTGCGCTAGTGAACCTGCTCGTGCTCGGCCCGCAAGGCGCCGGCAAAGGGACTCAGGCGCAGCGTATCGCGGTCGACTACGCGATCCCGCACATCTCGACCGGAGACATGTTCCGGGCCGCGATCGCGGAGGGCAGCGAGCTCGGCCAACAGGTCGGGCCGATCCTCGCGAGCGGCCGCCTGGTGCCCGACGAGATCACGATCGAGCTGATCCGCAACCGGCTCGCGCGCGCCGACGCGCGCGCGGGCTTCGTCCTCGACGGCTTCCCGCGGAACCTCGCTCAGGCCGAGGCGCTCGATGCGATGCTCGTCGAGATCGGACGCCGGCTCGACGCCGTGCTCTTCTTCGACCTCCCCGACGAGCTCGCGACCGAGCGCATGCTCCTGCGCGCCGGCAGCGAGGGCCGCGCCGACGACGCGCCCGCTGTGATCGCGCGACGGCTGGCGACCTACCACGAGCTCACAGAGCCGGTTGTCGAGTACTACCGGACGGGCGGCACGCTCGCCCCGCTGCACGCGGCACGCACGATCCCGGAGGTCTACGCAGAGGTCCAGGAGGCGCTCGCCGAGCTCGAGGGTGCGGCATGATCATCCGCAAGAGCGCGCGCGAGATCGAGCTCATGGCGGCCGCCGGCGCCATCGTCGCCGGGACGCTCGCGCTGCTCGAGGAGCAGCTCGCGGTGGGCGTCTCGATGGCGGAGCTCGACCGGCTCGCCGACGAGTACATTCACGCGCGCGGTGGCGTTCCGACGTCCAAGGGCTACAAGGGCTTCCCCGCCGCGACCTGCATCTCCCCCAACGACATGATCGTGCACGGCATCCCCGGCGACTACCGGGCAGGCGAGGGCGACATCATTTCCTTCGACATCGGCGTCACCAGGGACGGGCTGATCGCCGACTCCGCGGCGACCTTCCCCGTGGGCGAGATCTCCTCCGAGGCCCAGCGCCTGCTCGACGTCTGCCGCGCAGCCCTCGAGGCGGGGATCGATGCCGCGCAGCTCCACGCGGCGGTCGGCGACATCTCGGCCGCGGTCCAGGGCGTCGTCGAGGAGGCGGGGTTCGCGGTCGTTCGCAGCCTCGTCGGGCACGGCGTCGGGAGGTCGTACCACGAGGATCCCCAGGTGCCGAACTTCGTCGTGCCCTACCGCGGGCCCGAGCTCGTGGAGGGGATGACGATCGCGATCGAGCCGATGATCACGGCCGGGGATCCCGATGTCTTCGTCCACGACGACGAGTGGTCGATCTCGACCGTCGACGGCTCGCTCGCCGCCCATTTCGAGCACACGGTCGCGATCACCCCCGACGGCCCGCGTGTGCTGACGAGAGCCGCTCCGGTCCTGGTAGGATGAGCGTTCCGCGGCGTCAGCCGTGCACTGGTGTGTGCGCGGTGTGTGCGGCCAGTATGACCGCCTGACGGACGTCCAGCGACAGCATTTCACGACAGCAGAAGTTCCGGAGACAGCAGAAAGAGGGATGGCCAGCAAGGAAGAGAAGATCGAGGTCGAAGGCGAGGTCACCGAGGCGCTTCCAAGCACGATGTTTCGCGTGAAACTCGACGGGGGTCATGACGTCCTGACGACGATCTCAGGGAAGATGCGCAAGCACTACATCCGCATCCTCCCCGGGGACAAGGTCAAGGTCGAACTCTCGCCCTACGATCTGACTCGCGGCCGAATCACCTACCGCCACCGCTCATGAAGGTCCGCCCCTCAGTCAAAGCTATGTGTGAGCGCTGCCGCGTGATCAAGCGGCACGGCCGCGTGCTCGTGATCTGCTCCAACCCACGTCACAAGCAGCGGCAGGGCTGACGCGCGCGCAATGGCAAGGATCGCAGGCGTCAATCTCCCAAACCAGAAGCGGCTCGAGATCGGGCTGACCTACATCTTCGGCATCGGCCAGCCGAGTGCGCGCCAGATCTGCGCTGCACTCGGGCTCTCGGCGGACACGAAGGTGCGCGACCTGACCGAGGACGAGGTCGCGAGGCTGCGCGACCACATCGACCAGAACTATCAGGTCGAGGGCGACCTCCGCCGCGAGCGGACACAGGCGATCAAGCGCCTGTCCGAGATCGGCGCCTACCGCGGGCTGCGCCACCGCCGCAACCTGCCCGTCAACGGACAGCGCACGAAGACCAACGCCCGTACACGCAAGGGCCCGAAGAAAACCGTCGGTCGTGGAAAGAAGGCCTCGAGATGACCGGCCCCCAGGGAGGAGACCGCTAGATGGCACCGCCCCGTAAGGCCGCAACCCGTGGCCGCGCCCGTCGTCGCGTGCGCAAGAACATCGCGATCGGCCAGGCGCACATCAAGACGTCCTTCAACAACACGATCGTCGCGCTGACCGATCCCGAGGGCAACGTCATCGTCTGGGAGTCGGCCGGTTCGGCCGGCTTCAAGGGCTCGCGCAAGTCGACGCCCTTCGCCGCACAGGTCACGGCCGATGCCGCCGCCCGCAAGGGTATGGAGCACGGCCTCCAGAAGGTCGAGGTCTTCGTGAAGGGTCCGGGCTCGGGGCGCGACACCGCGATCCGCTCGCTCCAGGCAGCCGGGCTCGAGATCCTCGGGGTCAAGGACGTCTCCCCGCAGGCGCACAACGGTGTTCGACCCAAGAAGCGGCGGAGGGTCTGATGGCGCGCGACCGCTCCCCGAAGTGCAAGCAGTGCCGGCGTGAGGGAATGAAGCTCTTCCTCAAGGGAGAGCGCTGCCTGACCGAGAAATGCGCCGTCGAGCGCCGCAGTTATCCGCCGGGCGAGCATGGACGCGGCCGCATCAAGCAGTCGGAGTACCTGCTCCAGCTGCGCGAGAAGCAGAAGGCGCGCCGCTACTACGGTCTGCTCGAGGCGCAGTTTCGGACCTACTACGCCAAGGCGAGCCGTCAGGGCGGGATCACGGGCGAGAACCTTCTTCGCATGCTCGAGACGCGCCTCGACAATGTCATCTACCGGCTCGGATTTGCCGCCTCACGCGCCCAGGCGCGGCAGCTCGTGCGCCACGGTCACTTCTCGGTGAACGGGCGCCGGGTGAACATCCCGAGCTATGGTGTTCGTCCCGACGATGTCGTGACGCTCAAGCCGGGTTCGGCCGCGGAGCAGATCATCCGCGACGCGACCGACCTGACCGCGGCCGTCGCCCCGTGGCTGCAGGCCGACCACGAAGGGCTTACGGGCAAGGTGCTCAAGTGGCCCGAACGCGAGGAGATCGACACGCCGGTGCAGGAGCAGCTGATCGTCGAGCTCTACAGCAAGTGAGTCGAGCTCCAGAACAAGGAAACCAGTAGCCGCCGCGCTACTTGTCCGGAAGAACGAAGGGAGAACCCACTTTGTCAGCAACATCCACCGTGTCGGATTTCCAGGTTCCGCGCATCACCCACGAGGAGGTGAAGGAGCACCGGGGCGTGTTCGTGATCGAGCCTCTCGATCGCGGCTTCGGGTACACGTTCGGTAACTCGTTGCGCCGCGTGCTGCTCTCGTCACTCGAGGGGGCGGCAGTGACGTCGGTCAAGATCGAGGGCGTCGCGCACGAGTTCACGACGCTCACCGGTGTGCGCGAGGACGTGACCGACATCCTGCTCAACCTCAGGCAGCTCGTCTGCATCCTCCACGGCGACTCGCCCGAGGTGGAGGTGCGTCTGAGCGCGCGGGGTGAAGGCACGATCACCGCCGCCGACATCGAGGTGCCGGCCGATCTCGAGATCCTCAACCCCGAGCTCGAGATCGCGAACGTCTCCTCGCGGGGACGGCTCGAGATCACACTCACCGTGGGGCGCGGGCGCGGCTACGTGCCCGCCGAGGGCAACCGCGGCCACGCGCACACGATCGGCGTCATCCCGGTCGATTCGATGTTCTCGCCCGTGCGGCGGGTCGCCTACGACGTCGAGGCCGCCCGTGTCGGCCAGCGCACCGACTACGACAAGCTGATCCTGGACGTCACGACCAACGGCTCGATGGACCCCAAGGACGCGATCGCCCAGGCCGCGGAGATCCTGATCCGCCAGCTCGCGATCTTCACCGACCTCGACAAGATCGAGGGGTTCGGCAGCGACTCCGCGCCGCTCGAGGGCGGCGCGATGGTGGATGTCTCGCTCGCGCACGGGATGGAGAACTTCCCCATCGAGGAGCTCGAGCTCGGCGTCCGTTCCTACAACTGCCTCAAGCGG
>Ga0302325_10008739_pt1 | contig 22226 bp, 20 predicted proteins | sample Palsa_T0_2_FD_201948 | JGI IMG/M metagenome (GOLD analysis project Ga0302325, IMG submission 201948) | Peat permafrost microbial communities from Stordalen Mire near Abisko, Sweden - Palsa_T0_2 | ecosystem: Environmental > Terrestrial > Soil > Palsa > Peat permafrost | place: Sweden: Abisko...
GGTATCCCCGCTGTGGGGATAGGTGTGGGGATACCCTAAAGGGGTTCAACTCCCATTGCCTCCAGCCGTCGAAGCGACGGTCTGTCCTTGAAAAAAAGTTCGAGCGGTGTTATAAAGAGGCACCATTATTGTGGCAGACCCGAATGCCTTTGGGATTGGTCCAATGGTCCAGGGTCGAATCTTTGTCAGGCAGATTTAAGCGTAAGGATTGCTGGCATCCGCAAGTCATCGCGCCGGCTCAACGGGGATGGGAGCGGGCTGGGCAATGAATCCTTGGAGAATTTGCTTGAAGGCGTCCCATCTGGCGGCTGGCGGATCTTCATCTGTCTGCTCCTGGCGCTGGTTCAACTTTCCAAGCGCGGTTTGCGCCCTGACTTGAAGCTCCGCAATGCCGATTTTTCCATCTTCAAATGCCTGCACCGTTTTGAAGTAGGATTCTGTCGCTGCTTTTGTTTGCGGATCAGCGCCGGGGCCGATGACCCCGTCGCAGACGCTTTTGAGCAGCGCCGCTCCCTCCGGTGTTCGCAGCATGGTTCGCATCTCCTCTTCGGTATGCGGCTGGTTAAACTCGGCTGTAATGGAATTGGAAGCCGCTCCAGTTAATTGAGGCGCGCCGGCCAACGCGAGCGCCTCGGGCGGCTGAACGACCGGGCTGGCCGCCAACTTGGACCATCGGACGCTGCCGCGCGCGATGTTCATCCTCTGGCCGCCCGCGGTTGAGACGACAAAGTTGGAAGGACTCTGGCTGACCAAAAGGCCCGTCACCAACGAATCGTTGGTTAAAGCAAGGGTGATGCGACTGAGGCGATTGGAAGTTCCGCCGGAGATTGGCTGACCGCCGGCTAAAGCCGCCGCGTCAGGCGATTTAACGCCCGGAGCTTCCGTCAACTCCAAAGAACTGATTTCACTGACGGCAAAGGTCATCCTCTGGCCACCGCCAACCGAAACAACCACGTTGGAAGAGCTTTGGCTGACAAAAAAGCCGGCCACCTGACACTGGTTGGTTAAGAGGACCGTGATATTGGTTTGCGCCGCCCGGAGAGCGCCGGCCAAGACGATCAGCAAGGCGAAAACACCTGTCGTTACAAGGGAATTCCTCTTCATCATTTTGTTCACGCCAATCCTATGTCGTTGCATCCCGGGCAAATTTGCCTCTGGACCACAATCTCAGTACAGCCTCGCGCTGATTCCGGATTATTTCAAGCCCTTTTTCCTCTGACGGTCCTGTGCTCCCAGCACCTTCCGGCCCCCAATAACGTCCCAATTTTGAAAACGTTAAGCCGAAAGTAGCCGAAAGCAGGCGAAAGCAACCGAAACTAACCGAAACCTCCAATTGCTCTGTCGGCAACTGGATTCTCCCGCCCGAAAATCCCTGGCTTGCTGGCGCAAAACCGGAAAAAGATGCAAAAACAATATTCACAACTCCGATCCACTCCGATTGACGCCGATTGACGCCGATTGACGCCGATTTTCGCATTTCTGGAAAGGCCCGATGGGGCGTTTGTTGGCCATGCTTGCGGGAGCGCGGGTGTCCCGCCCGCCGTTTTCGGCCTCCGGCCGAAGACAACCCTTTGACAGCAACCAGCGAGTCTCTGGCTGCGGCGGTCGCGCTCCTCATGCTAATCGGTAATGCGCGAAATTCACGCAGCCGGCCTCTCCGGCCTCTTTCTTCGTTTAGCATACGCATATCCAAGGTCATGACGCTTGAGCACATTACCACGCTTTGACGGGAATACAAGTGGCATTATTCATTGCCGCTTTGCCTTGATTCCAAAAGCGGGGGGGGCAAAATCGGTGGTTCTAACCCACTGATTTTGACCCCCTTGCGCCCTACCAGAGTTGAATTTGTTCGGGCATTTCCTCGGCCTCACTCTCCGTGGCGGGCGAGCCTTGGATGACATAGGAGCGTTCCCATTGCGCCCGCGTGACAAAAATGGCCCGCACACTGCCTTCGGATGGCAGATTCTTCTTAAGCCGCTCAATGTGGGTTTCCTGCCGCGCGAAGGAGACAGAGGCGCGCGCGTTGGAATCGGCCCTGAAAAGAAAGAAGAACCCCCGTATCGCCATTTACACTCTGTTCGAGGGGCCGTCGGCGGTTGGTAGCGCGCAACGGCCTCAATTGGGATGAAAAGACGGATGGGTGGCCCAATTGGTCGAGCAGCCCCGAAATCTTTCGGGGTTGGTCGAGGGTTCGAGTCCCTCCCAACCCAACTGCCACCAGAAAAGGGTTTTTCGAGGATGAAAGACCAAGGTTCAACGCTCGAACCGCAGGCTTTTTTGCAGTCGAGGAACAGGTTCTCGCCAAACACTTGTGCGGCTCGGGCCTTTTTCTCCCGTAGAGAACCCGAAGTTGCGATTTTCCCCATGTTTTGTGCTTTTTGTATCCAATCCTTCATCGGTTCGAGCCACGCATGGTGGTTGTCCTCGCGAGACTCGAATTGCTCCTGCAAAGCCTGCTTCGCCGCCAAATATTCGGCTTTCTCTGAAGCGAATGTTTGGCGGTCAATCAACTGTTCCAAATACGCGTCAAACAGCCGTTTCGATTTAAGGCCGATTTCTGCAAGCTCGGTCTGCTCCGAAAAGCAGGCTGAACTCATTTTGTCTATGGTGGCACCCGGCGGTCGGGTGTGGATTGCACCGGATGGCGACAAGGCCGGCGAGCGTCACGCGCAAGCCCTGCTCGCCCTCATTTCCCCACACCGCTTCGTGCGGTGGGTGAAATTGGCCGATGGCATACAACCGACGGAATTGTCGGCAGAAAAATTAAAAACCCGCTTCACCCTGTGAAACGCTCAGCGATCCTTGAGGGTCGCTTTTTTATTGTGGAACAGCATTTGTCGTCGCCGCTCGATAGAAGCCAAAGACGTTCGACATTGTATCCTGAAAGGTAATTGACCAACCGGCGTTGGTGCCAACGGTGTATGCTCCGGTGATCGCCGTCCAGGTTTGCACGTCGGGACTTTTCTCAATCTCGAAAACCCTGCCCGCATCGCCACCGGTCACCGACAGATTGACGTTTCCATTCAACTTCGTTATGGCAAGGACGAGAGGCGTTTCCGCCACTTCCAAGCCATTGCCGTCGACGACTTGGAAACCATTACCCATCAGCATGGTCAGTTTCATCCGATATGGTCCGGTGTTTCCCGACGTAATAACACTGGTGGCCATGGTCAGGGCTTCATTCGACACGCTGATGCTGTTGGTTGATACATATGGATACCTCGAATCGGCAACATCGAATGGTGTGACCATGTTCGTGGCGTAGTACGTTTCAATACGGGCCCACTGCAGACCCGGAACATAGTACGATAACAGATATAACAGGCTGATGTTTATACCCGACAAGTCAGGCACTGTATATGCGCCGTTGGTATAGACCAGACTGAAAGGCACTATATTAACCCAGAAATAGTAATAACCCTGGTCATAATTCCAATCAGGTTTGAATATATAGGTAACTACATCATAGGGTAACACCCTATCAACAATGGTATTTGTAGTCGCCGACTGGGCTATGGCCGCAAAATACTCGTGGAAGCAGTCATTGATCTCTGCTTCATTTGTAAATGTGTAGGGACCGCCGTTTATATACGGCAACTCAACAATCGTACCATTGCTCGCATGTCCTTCGACAGCGACTGCCACATACTGCGAGTTGGACACAGCGTCAGCGATGACGTTGTTCGAGCTTCCCCAAGGGAAGATTTGAATCGGTGGTTGAACTTCCACCGGCAGATATTGCCCCCTCGCTGCGGCGGTGAAAAGGACGATGGCGATGATCATACCAATGCTTACGCCAATGTTGGTAATTGCTCCCGAAAGAATCAGGAGCGTTGCATCTGTTTTCCGTGTTCGACCGATTGAGAGTTTCGTTGGGCCTGTTGAAACATGCCTCGGCTCCCTCAAACTGCCACATTCCGTCCCGCGATAGTGTTCACAAAGGAGCGAATTCTGATCCAAGCGCATCCCTAAATATGTACCCCACACACAGTGTGTCAATATCTTGATTTCCCTATTTATCAAGCACTTACATCGCTGATGATTCAGTGGACGTGGCAATCTCACGTTCACCCGGCGGAAAAAAATGGCAAAAAAACTCTTGCTAAGTGTGACATGCGTAACATATATTGCTGGTGACGGTTGTAACAGATATGAAAAAGACGGCGCGTATCACAGAGGCGGAGTTGTCCAAGGAAGACATCCAGGAACCGCGGCGCATTCTGCGCGGGAAGGAGAAATGAACATGAGCACCTTGACACATCTGGGCGGCGGGGTCTTTCAATGGATACTGCAAACAAGCTGGCAGGCGGCGGTCTTGGCCGGGCTGGTCCTGCTGGCGCAATGGCTGTTGCGGAAGCGTCTGTCACCCTCCTGGCGTTACGGACTGTGGCTGCTGCTGGTCGTTCGCTTGTTGATGCCGGTCCCGCCGCAAAGCGCCTTTAGCATTTTTAATCTGGCCCGTACGGCGCCCACGCACGATGCCTCGGACGGTTTGGCGCCGCCTGTAGATGGCGGCCGTAATTTGATGGCCAACTCAATCAGTGGAACTGCGCCGCCGAGTTCTCCCGGCGCTGGCGATCCGCATTTCGATCTCGCGCTTAAGCCCCCGGGAGCGGCCAGCAGGCCCGCCTGGAAAATGGATTGGTTTGGCCTTGCTTTATGCGGCTGGCTCGCGGGCGTCTGCTTTTTCGCCGCGCGGCTGGTTTGGACCAATGGGCGCTTCCGCGCGCGGATCGGCGGGTATCAACCCGTTGCGGATGAGAATGGGACACGGCTCTTTAACGAATGCCGAGCGGCGTTCAAGATCACCCAGCCTGTGACTTTGATTGAGAGCGAGGAAGTGGAAAGTCCGGCGGTCTATGGGATTTGGCGCAAATGGCTGCTGTTGCCTGACGGCGTCTTTGAGCGCTTCTCAACGGAGGAACTGCGCTGCATTTTTTTGCATGAACTGGCCCACCTCAACCGGGGTGATCTGGCGGTCAACTGGCTGGTCGCGCTGTTGCAGGTGTTGCACTGGTTTAATCCGGTCCTGTGGCTGGCGTGGGCGCGCATGAGGGCCGATCGCGAGCTGGCCACGGACGCTCTTGCCCTGGCCCATGTCCGCGAGGGCGATCACGCGCCGTATGGCGAGACTATTTTGAAAGTGCTCGAGGGATTGAGCGACGAGCGGACCTTGCCCGGATTGGTTGGGATCGTGGAAAACAAGGCGCAACTCAAGGAACGGCTCGCCGCCATCAGCCGGCCAGGCAAGTATTGGAAATGGGCGGCACTGGCGGCCGTCGTCCTCATCGCCGCCGTGGGTTTGACTGGCGCCCAGCAAATCCATCCAACGGATGCAGGCAACCAGCACGCAGCAGAAGAAATTTCTGGAAGAGTTGTTGATCCCGACGGACGTCCAGTTGCCGGCGCTCAACTGGCGATATTTAAGCCCGAATCCGAGCTGGCCCTGACGGGCACACCGCGGCTTTTTAATCCCCAGTCCGGACACGTGATGGGTGAAACGCGCCTCAAAAGCCTGCCTTGGAATTATTGCACGACCGATGCCCAAGGTCGTTTCCTTTTGAACGACCTCGCAGACGGGTCATGTCTTTTGGTCGCCCAGGAATGCGGCTTCGTCCGCATCGCGACCAACGAATTCTCCACGAATATGACAATCACATTGCAACCGTGGGGGCGGATCGAAGGAACTCTCTGGCATTACGACGAAGCTGTCACCAATAAGTCGGTTGGGGCCTCACCTTTTGACGACGGCACCCATTGGACGCATGGTTCCGGGTTTCACTCCATAACCGACGACCACGGGCGGTTCTCGTTTGAATTTGTCCCGCCCGGCAAGTTTGCAGTCTTGGGTGGCCCTGGCATGACCGAAACGGCTATCGTCAAATCAGGCGAAACGGCGGTCGTAAGGATCGGCGGCAGTGGCCGGCCGGTGGTTGGACAATTCAAAATCCGCAATCCACCTGTCGAAATTGAGTGGGGCAAGGAGTTTGACATTTATTTATTTAACACGGAGCTACCCAGACCACCCGGGGGCTTCAAAACGAAGGAAGATCACGAGGCTTGGAGGAAGAGACCGGAATTCGAACGTACGATCGCTCACCACCACTCTCGTCCTGTGCAATGCGCCAAGGACGGCTCCTTCCGCATTGAGCAGGTTGATCCAGGCAAATACACGATGAATGTCATCATTCACGATCCCAGGCCCTCCACGAAGTGGTCCATGACCAATTTCATCGCGGAATACGAGGGCACATTCGAGATTCCCGCCGGCAAGCCCAATACCCGCGAACCGCTGGATTTGGGCGTCATTGAAATTTCGCTCAAACAGTAATTCACTGCGGCGAACGGATGGCCGGCCTTCACTCCGGCGCCTGTGGAAAGCGTCTTCAGCATTAGTCGTAATCTTCATCTTTTGACTGGCTAAAGGCGGATTTTCTTTCCACAGTCCCCGCGCGATATGTCGTCCGAGCCTGTCATCGAAACGAATGGCCTGTCCAAAGTTTTTGGACGGCAGCGCGCTTTGGACGATGTCAGCCTCAAGGTCGCTCCCGGTTCCATCGGACTGCTCGGCCCCAACGGCGCGGGCAAGAGCACTTTTATGAAATGCCTCCTGCAACTGCAACCGATCACTTCCGGGACAGCCAAACTCCTCGGACGCGAGGTGGGGCGCGAAGGTCGGGAGATTCGCAAGCGCGTCGGTTACGCGCCGGAGCAAAATTGCCACATCCCCGGCATGGCCGGTTGCGAATATGTCACTTATTGCGCCCAGTTGTCCGGGTTGCCCTTTCAAGCGGCGCGGCAGAGGGCGCATGAAATGCTCGACTTCGTCGGCATGAGCCAGGAGCGTTACCGCAAGGTGGATACTTACTCGACCGGCATGAAACAGCGGCTCAAACTGGCGCAGGCCATTGTGCATGATCCGGAAATCGTCTTTCTGGATGAGCCAACCAACGGCCTCGACCCCAAGGGCCAGGCGCAAATTCTCGAATTGGTGCAAGGCTTGTGGCGCAGCTATGGCATCACGGTGATTTTGTCCTCACACCTCCTGCATGATGTGGAAAGGGTGTGCGAACAGATCATCATCATCGCGCGCGGCCGGGTCCTGGTGCATGACACGCTGGAGAACCTCAAGGCCCGCAAGCGCGGCGCGGCCGAAGTCGTGCTGGCCCGCGGCCACGGCGAATTGCAGGCCGCCTGCCGCAGCAAAGAGTGGGGTTGCGACATCCTGCCCAACGGCCACCTGCGCATCGAGCACCGGGCGGACACGCTCAATCCATTGTTGACCCTTTTGCACGAACTCCATCTGCCGCCGCTGGAGATCATTCCCAGCCCCAACGCGCTGGAGGAAACGTTCGTGCAAGCCCTGGAGATTTCCCATGCCGCTGCATGACGCGCATTACCAGCATTGGGATGGGCGGCACACCGGCATCTGGGGCCGTCGCTGGGTCATCGCCCGAAACGGCCTCGAGGCTTGCCTGAACAACAAGGGGCTGCGAACTTTGTTATTGACATGCTGGTCCGTCGGATTGATTATGGCCGGGATCCTGTTTCTCGTGGGGCAATTGCTGGTGCCGGACAGCATCGTGGCGCAGTGGGTAACGAAAATGAACCCAAACCTGCAGAGCTTCGCCGGCATGTTGACCTTCTGGCTCAAGGATCACCCGGCCATCTCGGTCGGCACCAGCCAGAACGTGCTCTTCTATTACTACTGCGTTTATTCGATGCCCTTGAGCATCTTTGCGCTCGGTTTTTGCCTGCCGGCGCTGATCACACGCGATCTGGCCAGCAACGCCATTGTCATTTACTCTTCCAAGGCGGTGACGCGCGGCGATTATCTGCTGGGCAAGTTTTGCACGGCGTTCGGCGTGCTAACGATGACCTGGCTGGGACCGGTCTGCGGGGCGTGGTTTATGGGAAATCTGCTGGCGCCGGATTGGAAATTTTTCTGGCATGCGCGCATCGCGTTGTTCCATGCGCTGGTCTTCGGCCTGAGCAGCATGGTCATCCTGTGCCTTCTGGCCCTGGGTGTCTCGGCCGTCTCGAGCCGGGAAAAATCAACGCCCGCGCTCTGGTTCACCTGGTGGGTGCTGGGCCTGGCGATCCAGCCCATCGCGCTCCACACCTTGAAGTGGCTGCGGCACCTGAGTTTCGGATACGATTTGAGGCAGATCGGGCTGGCCATCTTCAATCTCGGCCAGAATTTGAAGACGGCGCAGGACGGCATCCCGATTTTCGGGCAAATGTTGCAAGGTGTCCGTCCCGAAACCCGCGCCGCCATCAATGATCCGACCCTCGGCGGCGCCCTCGCGGCTCTGGCGTTGATGCTGCTGTTGGCGGCCCTGATTATCAAGAAGCGCGTGGCACCCGAATGAGCGTCCTGATTGAAGCACTGGAATTGAGCCGCTGGTACGGCATCGTCATGGGGTTGAACAACGTCAGCTTCCAGATCGAACCCGGCCTGACCGGTTTGGTCGGCCCGAATGGCGCGGGCAAGAGCACGCTCATACAAATCATCACGGGCCAGCTCAAGCCCAGTTCCGGCCAACTCACCGTCTTTGGCCAGAAGCCTTGGAACAATCCTTTCCTGCTCCGCCGCATCGGCTACTGTCCGGAAGGCGAGGCTGTGCCGAAGGAATTGCGCCCGATGGATTGGCTTGAGGGTTTGGGCCTGCTCTCGGGCCTTCCCGCCGCTGAAGTCAAAGGGCGGGCGGAGGCGATTTTGGATAAGGTGAAATTGCCGCGCGAACATTGGGGCAAACGCCTCGGCCAGTATTCCAAAGGGATGAAACAACGGGTCAAACTGGCTCAGGGACTCTTGCATGAGCCTGAGCTTCTGGTGCTGGACGAGCCGATGAACGGCCTGGACCCGATGGGTCGGCAGGAAGTGGCGCAAACGTTGAAGGAGCTTGCAGCCGACGGCGTCAGCATCCTGATCTCCAGCCATATTTTGGCCGAGCTGGAAGCGCTCTGCAACAACATCCTCGTCCTCAATTGGGGCCGCATTCTCGCCTCGGGCAGCCAAAAAGAAATCCGCAGCGACATCAAAAACTGGTCCGAAGAACTGGAAATCGAGTGCGATGCGCCGGAAAAACTGGCCCGCCACCTTTTTGACGCGGGCGTGCTGGCCGGGTTCGATTTGCTCGCGGAGGAAGGTCTGTTGCGCATCCGGGTCAAGGATGCCGCCTCGTTTTACGAGCGATGGACGGCCTTGTTGCTGGACAGCGGTGCCGAGGTCCACGCCATCCGCAGCCGCAGCCGGTCGCTGCAAAATATTTACGACAAGGTGACCACTTGAACGAGAGCGCTCCCGCCTCCCCGCCCCCCATGGCCGCCAACCGGCGCCAGCCCGGTTTTTTGGGCGCGCTGCGCGGCGTCTGGCTTTTGACGTGGAGAAGCCAGTTGATCCTCCGCAAGCTGCCGGGCCAGTTGGGGACGCTGCTGGTGCTCCCGATCCTGGTTTACATCACCATGTATTCGCCCGACACTTGGAATAAGAAGCACGTCTCTATGGGCGATCCTGGTAGAGTGTTAAGCAGCTTCTCCCACCGCTTGGACCGTCAGCGGATTCCATTGCAGCCGGCCACCAGCGAAACCCTCGGGCGCATTTTGACCGAGGAGATGGAAAAGGGCGACTCAACGTGGCGGGAGCAGAAGGGCGAGAATCCCGAGGCGCGCCAGAAGCGGCTCAAAGACTACATCCTCGAATGCTACAGCCGGATTTTGGCGCGGGCCAAACCCGTCCTCAACGACGCCCAGTATGCGGAGTTCGAGAGCACCGAACAACGCAACAGCGACAACGCTGTCAGAAAAGTGAGCGAAGTCTCCGTCCCTTGGAACCGGACCGAACCGTTTTATCATTGGCTGATGGACTTTTACTTTTTCATCATCCTGCCGCTGACGTGCGTCCGTGGATGCGGCCCGCTGATTCGCGATGAATTGCAGGCGGACACACTAGGCTTCCTCATCACCCGGCCCGTTGGCCGGGCGCGCCTGTTGATGGCCAAGTATGCCGCCCAAGTCGCTTGGCTCGAAATAATCCTGCTCGTGGAGACTCTTCTGATCTTTGCCGCCGGCGCGGCCCGCGAAGTCCCATCGCTGGGCACTCTCTTGTGGCTGGTGTTGAGGGTGCAGATCTTGGTCGTCCCGGCCTGGAGCGCCCTGGGTCTGCTGCTGGGTCAACTCACGGCCCGTTACATGTTTGCGGCGTTGATCTACGGCTTCGTGGTCGAAATGGGCATCGGACGCATCCCCACCAACATCAACAACCTCTCCCTCATCCGGCATCTCCATGCCCTTCTGTCCAACAATACCGCCCTGCATGGCATTTACGCGTGGCCCTCGGACGGCATGGCCACGGCCATCGGCGCGCTGGTCGTGGCGCCCGTGCTGTTTGTGAGCCTGGCCGCGCTGCTCTTCAGTTTGATCGAGTACCACCACGCCGCCGAAATGCAAAAATAAGGCCGCGCGGCAATTAAATCCTTTCCTTGTGTTAAAACGTTTTCACATCTTGTAGCCCGGTTTTTTGTATAGCTTCTCCGGCTGGTTTTTTTCGTCAAATCACCGGCGATATTGTTCATCGCTGACTTTTTCCATCCACTCAACAACCTTGCCGTCGAGCGCTTCTTGAATGGCGATGTGCGTCATGGCTGTGGTCGGCGCAGCACCGTGCCAATGTTTCTCGCCCGGCGGAAACCAAACGACATCGCCGGGATGAATTTCTTCGATCGGGCCGCCCTCGCGTTGCGCCCAACCGCAGCCGGCTGTGACAAGCAAGGTCTGACCCAGCGGATGCGTGTGCCACGCGGTTCGAGCACCCGGCTCGAACGTGACGCTCGCGCCCACCGCACGCGCCGGAGCGGTTGTCTGAAACAGCGGGTCAATGCGCACCGTGCCGGTGAACCAATCAGCCGGACCTTTGTTGGAGGGCTGTAAGCCAACTCTAGTAATGTTCATAGAGAATTTCAATCTGCACGTCACGCTCCGTCGGATTGCGGCGGTTAATTTTGGTGGAAGCCAGCAGCGCGGTGGCGCTGGCGGCGGAATAGGCTTTCGTTTGATACATAAATGATGACTTTCCCATCTTCAGATGCGCTTTAGGAGAACGCCTCAGTGGCGGGATGAGGTTGATATGGCTCTTCGAGGCGGCCGATTTCCTCGTCCGAGAGCTTGACCGAAAGCGCCGCGACCGCATCTTCAAGATGATGAGGCTTGGTGGCGCCCACAATCGGCGACGTGACCGCCCGTTTGTGAAGCAGCCAGGCCAGCGCGATTTGCGACGGTGGCAGCTTGCGATCACGCGCAACCTCATTAACGCGGTCAATGACGGGCTTATCCAGATCCACCGTCTTCGTGAATAGCTTCTTCGCGAACTCGTCGCTCTTGGCGCGCTGGGTTTGCGGCTCTTCAGACCAGGGCCGGGCCAGCCTGCCACGAGCAAGCGGAGACCACGGAGTCACGCCCACGCCCTCGGACAGGCAGAGGCGCAGCATTTCGCGCTCTTCCTCGCGATAAAGCAAATTATAGTAGTTCTGCACGGAGACAAACGCCGCCCAGCCCTGGGCGCGCTGAAGGCCAATGGCCTTCAGCAGTTGCCACGCATACATGGACGAGGCGCCGAGATAACGAGCCTTGCCGGTGCGAACCACGTCATGGAGCGCTTCGAGGGTTTCCTCCAGCGGCGTTTCATAATCGAAGCGATGAATGATGTAGAGATCAATGTAGTCAGTGCCAAGCCGCTGCAAACTCTTGTCCACTTCCGACAGGATCGCCTTGCGCGAGAGGCCGCGACCGTTGGGGCCTGGCCGGACTGGCCCCCACACTTTTGTCGCAAGGACCACCTCGTCGCGCCGCGCAAAATCGCGGATCGCGCGCCCAAGCACAGCTTCGCTCTGGCCGTCCGAATAGATATTGGCGGTATCGAGAAAGTTCACGCCCAACTCCAAAGCGCGCTTGATGAACGGGCGGCTCTCCTCCTCGCTCAAAGTCCAGGGCCAGACGATCATGCCGGTGGTGGCCTGCCCGTAGCTCATGCAGCCGAGGCAAATGCGCGAAACCTCCAGTCCAGTGTTTCCCAGCTTGACGTAGTTCATAACAATTATTTGTTTCAGATTTCACCAGTGGACGCTGCCGGCTTCGTCGCCCACAATTCCAAATTTTTTCATCGCCGAAAGATGCCGGCGCCAGGAACCATCATAGGACAGAATCTAAAAACCTCCACCGCTCTTTATCAACCCTGTTTCAGCAAGGGTGGCCAGGGTAGAGGCTCATCCAATTGTTCTTGCCATTCCGAGGGAAAACCCATTCTCCTCCTCCCCGAATCGAGGAGGATGTCCAAATCCGGCCACTGGCTCCATTCCTAAATGCAATGGCATCAATGGTTTGTGAAGCAGATAGCCACAAAGGACACCGAAACGGACACCAACTTTGGTACTCCGTATGGAATTGCGATAACGGGCGATAACTCGCCACTTACTCGCTAACGGTTCGGACGCGGGTTTCTTTATCATCGCGGTTGCGTGAAAGAAGTATGAAAGCACGTTACCGTTTAATTCGCCGTGGCATCCGTGGTGGAGGTTTCTATTGTGTTGACAGAGAAACCGGCAAGCGCGTCAGTCTGCACACGTCCAGCGAGGACGCCGCCCGGCAAATCATAGAGGCCCAAAATCAGGCCGCCCGCCAGCCCGCCATCAATATGCAGATCGCCCATGCTTACTTGCAGCACGGCGACCCGACTCTGGCCAAACGCACCTGGCAGGATGTCATGGATGCGATGGCTCCCTTGAAAACCGGCCCGACTCAGTCCCGCTGGGTGTCTGCGATGGACATTCGCGCAACGGGGGAGCGCAAGTCGGTGAGTTCCGAGGCGTAGTCTTTCAAGGGGAATCGAAAGCTCCAAAACCTGGCGGACTTTCGTAAGCTTCCTGTGTGCGCGAAGCGTCTTGGAGTGCGTGCGCGCCAGCGCCGCTTTGGTCCTGAAACAGGCGTCGTGTCCCCATCAGAAGAATTTTGTTTCACACCCCTCGACTGCTGAATCGCAACGGTTCAGCCGCCCTTCGTTCGTCGGCGCTTGGCGTGCGAAACAGGCCGTACCGAACTGGGAATGGCTGGCTTTGGCGCAAAAATCGCGTTGGTGCTCAAGATCGTTGAATATTCACGTTTGCATTCCCGTCAAAGTGTGTTAGTGTCGAATGTGGCAGACGCCCAGGCGTCCGTTCTTTGAAAATTTGCAGAGGGAAAGGGAAGAAAGGGAAGAAAGGGAAGATGGGGAAGCCTAAAAGCCGAAGGCTGGGTTCGGAAACCTTCGCCAGGGTTTTCGCACGGGATGACCCTCAGAAATCGGACTCAATAGTAGTCAATGGGAGTGAATCGGAGTGAATCGGACTAAAAAATAAAAAATCCTGAAAAACGCACGATCCATAAAAACCCACTGCGATGGTAGAGATTAAAATGAACAATCTTGTGCTTCCTGCATGTTTCTTCCTGCTACCTTCTTCCTTTCTTACGTAAGTCGTTGATTTCCATGATAATTTCAGTTATTCCCGGTCATTTTCAGGTTTCAACGGACCACTTCGCCCATATCAAATCCCGATCCGCTCCTCCAACCGCGCGCCGTCCCCTGGTTCACGGCCAGCAACCGCGCCTGCAGGAGCAGCCCGAATTGGCGGTCAATCAAGCGCCGCCCGCTGTGCGCGACCAAAGAATCGAATCTTCGTATTTCCTGGTCAGAATGCGCACCCGGCTGACAATGGAACGACTCAGCGAATAGATAAACAAAGTCGCCAGAGCCGGGGCTTCCCGCACGAGCCGGTCAAACGACGTGGCCGGGATGCGCAACAACACGCTATCCACGTTGGCCGCGACGCTGGCCGACCTGGGTCCCTGATCCAGCAGCGAAATCTCACCAAAGAAGTCGCCCACCCCCATCGTGGTCAGGGTGGTTTCCTTGTCGCGGATCACCGTGAAGGCGCGCAACTCGCCTTCGAGGATCAGGTACATGGCATCGCCGTGCTCGCCCTTGCGGACGACGGTGGAGAATTGTTTGAACCGCTGCACCTCCATGTAGTTCACGAACGATCGCAACTGCGCCTCCTCCATGCCCGCGAAGACTTTGATTCGCCGCAACAGCCCCGCCGGGATCGGTTCGTCGGCAAACGTCTCGTTCGGCTGGCGCGCCGGCGCCTTCTTGCTAAAAAGCGACTTGAGTTCGGGCACATCTTCAGCTTTGCTCCACCGTCCGCTCTCGTGTTGGAAGAGCCAACTATCGGCGACCACACGCTCGGCTTTGATCCAGGCTACCACCGTCGGCAGTTCGACCGGTCCGTAAGCAACGCTGTCCACTCCCCAGACTCGATACAAGGGCGCATCCGATTGGGATTCCATGTGATGTCTTTCTTTTGTTGCAATCGTTATTCCGAAAACGAACTGGATATACCAAAAATCTCGTGGCTTGACAAGCGGAATTTTTTTTGGGTTCGAGGGTTGTTGACGTAGTGGTTGGAGGATGGCAGACTGCCCTTGAAAGATGACCCAGGCGGTGCCGAATGAATTTGAAAACGTCTATTGTTTACAGCGGTTTGATGTCCGGGCCGATGAGCATGGGGCGCGTGGGTGAGGCGCTGGTCCGCCACTGGTTGTCCCGGCCAGCCTATGATGTCTCGTTCCTGCCGTGGGACGTTGATGGGTGCGATGACTTGTGGCCCCCGGAGATTCGGTCAAGGGTGCTCAAGGAAGAGCGCACTTTTGACGTGAGCGTCCGCTTCTGTTCGGTCCATGACGCCGATTGGCCGCGAATCGCGGCTCGCCATTGCTCCTGGATATACTACGAATTTGCCACTCTGCCCGGTGAATTTGTGAAGAAGCTTGACACAAACGATGTGGTGTATGCGACGAGCCGTTTCACGCGCGACGTCTTTATATCGTCGGGCGCGCGAAAGCCGGTGGAGGTGTTGGGGCATGGGTTTGACCCCGCCCACTTTCGCTACCGCGAGCGGCGGCGACCCGACGGCAAGCTGGCTTTCCTTTGCGTGGCCGAACATCGCCCCCGCAAGAATCTGGCCGGGTTGATCCGCGCCTTCGAGAGGGCGTTTCCAAACAACGATGATGTGGAACTTCGGATCAAGGGAGGCGTGCATGCGTATGCCTCGGGCGTGGATGATTTGATGGAGTTGATTCGCCAGCCGGAACGGGTCAAATTCATAGAGGCTTTTTACGCCAACGACAGCGGCATGGGCGCCCTTTATGAAGAAGCCGACTGCTTTGTGCTTCCGACCCGCGGGGAGGGATTTGGACTCCCGATTCTCGAAGCCATGGCGACGGGACTGCCTGTGATTGTGACGGCCTACGGGGGCCATCTGGACTTCTGCACGGCGGAGAACTCTTTTCTGGTAAACGTCAAAGGGATGGTTGACTGTGACCCGAATTTCTTTCCGGGTGTGCAAAGCCAATGGGCCGAACCCGACGAAGACCACCTTGTCAGCCTGCTGCGCGATGTTTACGAGCACTATGACAAGGCGCTCGAGGTCGGCAGGAAAGGCTGGGAGTCCGTCCGCGAAGATTGGACTTGGTCCGCGCAACTCGACAAGCACTTTCCCTAGCGCGCTTGCGACCCTGCTCACCGCCAATGCCAGGACCAGACGGTGGTTCATCCGCCCGACCAGAGCGACAGCAAATGGCGCCTTAGCCGGAACGATGCAGTTAAAGAACTGAATTTTGACAGGATTAACAGGATTTACAGGATGGAAAAGAGGATGTGGCATCGGTAATAATCGCTCACTGTTTGTGGAGACCTCCTTGTGCTGTGCTTCATCCTGTTCATCCTGTTAATCCTGTCTCAAAATCTTCCTGTCGTGTTCTTCGACTGCATGGATGCGGCTTAGAGCCGGGCGCCTTGCTTTGAGCTTGCAAGGGCTGGGGCGGAGGTTTAGAACCACCAATGGATTCCGTGAGACCATGCCATCGCTGTCCATCCCCCCCCAGCGCAGGTGACGCGCCGGATCAGCCCGCGCGGCACCAGACGGGCCTGATCACCATTGTCTTCACCGATTTGGTCGGTTCGACCGCGCTCAAGCAGCAAGTGGGAGATCGCACCGGGGCCAGCTTGATCCAACAACATCATCTGCTGGTCCGCGAGTTATTGCGGGAATTCCAAGGCGGTGAGGAAAACGAGACGGCTGGGGATTCTTTTCTGATTGTGTTCACCCGGCCCTCGGACGCGGTCCATTTTGGGCTGCTCCTGCAGGCGCGGTTGCGGGCCATGAACCAGGGGGCGGCGGTGCGGATGGAGGAGCGGATCGGTGTTCATGTGGGGGAAGTGGTGATACGGGAGCAAGACGGCTCGCCCAATCCCAAGGGGTTGACCGGCACCCAAGTGGACACCTGCGCACGGGTCATGGACTTGGCCAGGGGTGGTCAGATTCTTTTGACCCGTTCGGCGTTCGACAGCGCCCGGCAGATGCTCAAAGGGGAGGACGTGGCGGGAGTGGGGCAATTGGAGTGGCTCAATCATGGGTCTTATTTGTTGAAAGGGATCGAATCGGCATTGGAAGTATGCGAGGTGGGAGAGGCTGGGATCGCTCCGCTGCAAGCGCCGGCCGGGTCGGAGAAAGCGCAGCGGCAGGTGACGGCTGAGGCTGAGGCGGTGCTGGGGTGGCGTCCGGCGGTGGGGCAATTGGTGCCCGGTCTGCGCTGGCGATTGGAAACGAAGCTGGGCGAAGGCGGGTTTGGGGAAGTGTGGCTGGGGCGGCATCAAAACACCAAAGAGCGGCGGGTTTTCAAGTTCTGTTTCCAAGCGGAGAGGGTGCGGTTTCTTAAGAGGGAGATGACCTTGTTTCGCGTGCTCAAGGAACGGGTCGGCGATCATCCGAACATCGTCCGATTGAACGATGTCATGCTGGATCATCCTCCCTTCTACGTGGAGATGGACTACGTGGAGGGAGCGGACCTGCGGAGTTGGAGCGCGGAGCACGGCGGAGTGGAGGCGATTCCGCTGGCGACCCGGCTGGAGATCGTGGCGCAAGCTGCCGATGGATTACAGGCGGCGCATGAGGCGGGAATCATTCATCGCGACATTAAACCCGCCAATATTCTGGTTGGCGGAAAAGGCATCGAGCCGGGCGAGGTTCGAGTCAAGCTGACAGACTTTGGGATTGGGCAGGTGGTGTCGGAAGAATTTCTGAAAGGGATCACGCGAGCCGGTTTTACGCAGACGATCCTGTCCGATTCATCCTCCTCACACACAGGCACGCAAATCTACATGGCGCCGGAATTGTTGGCGGGCAAGCCTGCTTCCACGCGGTCGGACATCTACTCCCTTGGCGTGGTGCTCTACCAACTTTTGGTCGCCGACTTCTCCCGGCCACTGACCATCGACTGGGCCAGGCACGTTTCCGAGTCATTGCTCCAGGAGGACCTTGCGCGCTGCTTTGCGGGCGACCCCAACGAACGGTTTGGCAGCGCCGTGGAATTGGCAAAGAATCTTCGAGCCTTGACCGAGCGCCGCGCGGCATTGGAGCGCCAAGAGGCGGAACGGCAGCGCCAGCAAGCGGAGTTGGCTGCGCGCGAGAAGGCGGCGTATCGGCGTGGAATCATGCGCGCGGCAGCGGTCGCGGCGCTAATTGTCGCGGCCTTTGCGCTGCTGGCCCTCTACGCCTTCAAGCAAGCCGCGCGCGCCGAACACGCCCAGCAAGCCGAAAAGCAACAGCGCCTGCGGGCGGACGCTGAGAAGACCGAAGCCAACCACCTCCTTTACGCCGCCAACATGAACCTGGTCCGCCAAGCCTGGGACCAAAATGACATCCCTCGAATGCGGCAACTGCTGGAAGACACCCAAGACTCTCCGTACCGTGGATTTGAATGGTTCTATTGGCGACTGCAAACTCACCGGGCAGTCATGACGCTCCGAGGCCACGAGGATGGGGTCAGCTCCGTGGCCTTCTCCCCGGACGGCCAGCGGATTGTCACGGGCAGCCTCGATAGGACGGCCAAGGTGTGGGACGCGGCCAGCGGCCGGGAACTGCTCACGCTCAAGGGGCACGGCGGAGCGGTTAACTCCGTAGCGTTTTCCCCGGACGGCCAGCGGATTGTTACCGGCAGTCTTGATAAGACGGCCAAGGTGTGGGAGGCGGCCAGCGGTCGGGAACTGCTCACGCTCAAGGGACACAGCGATAGCATTAGCTCTGTAGCTTTCTCACCGGACGGCCAGCGGATTGTCACCGGCAGTGGTGATAAGACGGCCAAGGTGTGGGAAGCCGCCAGCGGCCGGGAACTGCTAACGCTCAAGGGGCATGGCGGAGTGCTTTTTTCTGTGGCTTTTTCCCCGGACGGCAAGCGGATTGTTACTGGCAGTGCCGATCAGACGGCCAAGGTCTGGGACGCGGCCAGCGGCCGGGAACTGCTAACGCTCAAGGGGCACGGCGGAGTGCTTTGGTCTGTGGCCTTTTCCCCGGACGGTCAGCGGATTGTCAGTGGCAGTAATGATCATACGGCCAAGGTCTGGGACGCGGCCACTGGTCGAGAACTGCTCACGTTTTGGGGACACCACGACGATGTTTCTTCTGTGGCCTTTTCCCCCGATGGGCAGCGGATTCTCAGTGGCAGTACAGATCGTACGGCCAAGTTATGGGATTCCGCCAGCGGCAAACAACTGCTCACGCTCAAGGGCCACGGCGCCGACCTTCGTTCTGTAGCCTTTTCCCCGGACGGTCAACGGTTTGTTACGGGCAGTTCGGATATGACGGCCAAGGTCTGGGACGGGGCAAGCGGCGTGCCTGCGGACGAGTCAACTCCGAGCATGTTCACGTTCAGGGCACACGGCAATGGGGTCTCTTCCGCTGCCTTTTCCCCGGACGGTCAGCGGATTCTCAGTGGCATTACTGATGGTACGGCAAAGGTGTGGGACGCGGCCACCGGCAAGGAACTGCTCACGCTTAAGGGGCACGGCAATGTGGCTTATTCTGCCGCCTTTTCCCCAGACGGCCAGCGGATTGTCACAGGAAGCGCGGAGAATACGGCCAAGGTGTGGCAGGCAGCCAGCGGCAAGGAACTGCTCACGCTCAAGGGGCACAGCGAGCGGGTACATTCTGTGACCTTTTCCCCGGACGGCCAGCGGATTGTCACGGGCAGCTTTGATAACACTGCCAAGGTGTGGGACGCGGCCAGCGGCCGGGAACTGCTCACACTCAAAGGGCACAGCGGAGTGCTTTGGTCTGTGGCCTTCTCCCCGGACGGCCAGCCCATTGTCACAGGCAGCGGCGATTATACGGCCAAGGTCTGGGAGGCGGCCAGCGGCAAGGAACTGCTCACACTCAAAGGGCACAGCGGTGGGATTATGGCGGCGGCCTTCTCCCCGGATGGCCAGCGGATTGTCACGGGCAGTTTGGATCAGACCGCCAAGGTTTGGGAAACGGCCAGCGGCCGGGAACTGCTCACACTCAAGGGGCGCGGCGCTACGGTTAGGTCTGTAGCCTTTTCCCCAGACGGCCGACGGATTGTCACTGGCAGGCGTGAGGAGTCGGCCAATGTATCGCAGGCAGCGTCCGCCCAACAGGTCGCCGCCTGGCAGGCAGAAGAACAAGCCGCGGAGCAACGCCAGCCAGCAGAATCAAAGTGACGCTCCTTCGAGCGGCCAAGACTTGACCATCAAACCGAATCGGGATGAAGCCCTCTTGGCGTTGCTGTTAGCCAAGCCCGCCGCCGAGTGCGCGGCGTGACTGAATGGCGAGCGCGCTGGCCACCCCGCTCTCCGCCGGCGCCAGAAGGTCGCCACGCTGCGTTCGCCGGCTTCGGATGCCCAACGAACAGCCAAGAATTGCATTTGCAGTCCCGTCAAAACGTGTTATTGTGCCTCTGTGTGGCGCTCCCGCGCCTGTTCTTTGAAATAAGGGGGGAGTGGGAAGGGAAAACTGGGAACGTGGCCATCCGCCTCCGCTAAAGCTACAGCGGACAAGGTGGCTGGTGCGGCCTCGCCCCACTTCGCGTATGGATGGGGGCGGAGCTCCCCGCCAGCCAGCGAGATGTAGGTAAATCCAAGTAAATATAGGTAAATATAGGTGTGAAAAAAATAAAAAGTGGTCCGTTGAGCCGTTTTGTCAGGCGTTCCCCTACAAGGGATAATCTCTAAACAATTGACATAACCTCTTGTCTTTGTGTTCTTTGCGTTCTCTTGTGGCAAAAGTCTAGTCACGAAAACCAGCCGGCCAAAATCATGCAAGTCGTTGATTTCCATGATAATTCCAGATAGTTCCTGGTTTTCTTGGGACGACGTAATGTTTGGGCAAAAGTGCAATCGGTGCAATGGTAGGGCGGCTCTGCTGCGCCGCCGGGCCTATAGGCTGCGCAGCAGCGCAGCCCTACCGGAGAGGAGTATGTAGCGATTATCTGTGAGAATTGGTATCACAGGATTGATTCCACGTTCACAGGCTGCGAACCTCAACTTTCACGGCAATAGGTATCGGGTCCAGCGACCACTGCCTGTGCGCTGGAGCAGCCCCGCAGCGTGGGCTTTGCGCAAAAGATAGCAAGCGTGTTGGAGGCCCACCGCAAGGAGTTCACGGCATTCAGCGTTGTTGATGCTCCCCCGTGCGCGGACATAGCTGAGGATTTGGCCTACTTGCGGCCCGCCGGGGGCAGGCTCCACTGCGAGGGGTGGGGCCGGTACGGCTGGCGCGGCAGCCGACTTGAAGTTGACGAAGTGGAGGTGCGCCGGCATAATATCCCCCCCGCCGCTCTCAATAAGAGCTCGCTCGACGAGGTTCTTAAGCTCGCGGACATTTCCAGGGAAACCGTGACGCTGGAGCGCGGTGATGGTTTCCGGCGTAAGGACCGACTTAGCCACTCCCATCTCTGCGGCGAAGAGTCGCAGGAAATGCTCGGCCAGAGGAGGGATGTCCTCCGGGCGCGCGCGCAGCGGAGGGACGTCAATGGTGAATCGAGCGAGCCGGAAGTAGAGATCGCTGCGGAACCGGCCCTCGGCGACGTCGGCCTGCAAGTTGGCGTTGGTGGCGGCGAGAACGCGGACTTCCATCGTTTTGCTTTGAGTGGCGCCGACGGGGACGATGACGCGGTCTTCGAGAACGCGTAGGAGTTTTGCCTGGAGGCCCAGCGGCATGTCGCCCACCTCGTCGAGGAAGAGTGTGCCGCCATGCGCCTGCTCGAAGTAACCGGCATGGTCGGCGGTGGCGCCGCTGAAGGCGCCTTTGCGATGGCCGAAGAAGGTGGACTCTGCCAACTCGCTAGGGATGGCGGAGCAGTTGACCGGGATGAACGGGCCGCGCGACAGGGAGCTGCCGCAATGGATGGCGCGGGCGATGAGTTCTTTGCCAGTGCCGCTCTCGCCCGTGATCAGGACGCTGGTGGAAGGGAAGGTCTGGACTCGGCGGATGTCGCGCACGATGCTGTCAATGCTCTGACTTTGGCCCACAAAGCCAGCCAGCCCCCAGCGTTGCGCATCGCGTTCGGAGAAGAACGAGATCTGGGCATCGGCGGTTTGCAAGGCGGCTTCGACAGTGCGGCGTTGCTCAATCTCGGCTTGGAGTTGCTCGTTCTTCCGGCGGAGTTCGAGGGCCAGAAGATGGATTTTGAGATGCGTGGCCACGCGGATCAGCACTTCCTCGGTCTGGAAGGGTTTGGTGACGTAGTCCAGGCCGCCAGCCTTGAAACCCTGCAGGATGCTCTGAGGCTCGTCGCGGGCGGTGATGAAAATCACGGGTATGTGCTGGGTTTCCGGCCGCTGCTTGAGCCGCCGGCAGGTCTCGTAGCCGTCCATCTCCGGCATCATGACATCGAGCAGGATCAGGTCGGGCGCAGCGCGTTCGGCGATGCCGAGAGCGATTTCGCCGCTGGGCGCGGCCAAAATCGTGTAGCCGAACGGTTCGAGCGCGTCGCTCAACAAGTTGAGATTGGCGGGAACATCATCAACGATGAGTATGCGTGGGCCGGAGGCGCTGACGGATTCGCCGGTCATAGCAGATCTCCGTTTTCCCCGGTCACGACGGGAGGCGGCAGGTTGGGGGGCAGACGCGTGGAAGCGAGAACGCGGCGAATGGCGCCCATGTTGTAGCTGCGGAGCAGGTCCAGGAGCGCGGCGGCCAGTCCTCCACCGCTGGGGCCGAGATCGTCCACCTCGGCAAGGCAGCGCTTTAGCTCGGTGGTATTGTAGATTTCGGTCGCCGCCGCGATGCGCTCACGCAGCTTCTCCGGGATGACCAAGTCGCTAAAATCCTGCGGCAGGA
>Ga0302325_10008740_pt1 | contig 22225 bp, 23 predicted proteins | sample Palsa_T0_2_FD_201948 | JGI IMG/M metagenome (GOLD analysis project Ga0302325, IMG submission 201948) | Peat permafrost microbial communities from Stordalen Mire near Abisko, Sweden - Palsa_T0_2 | ecosystem: Environmental > Terrestrial > Soil > Palsa > Peat permafrost | place: Sweden: Abisko...
GGCCCGCGACATCGACCAAAGTGGACGACAGTTCGTCTTGGGTGTGCCGGTGCGGCGGAAAGGTCAAGGCCACACCGGCCACGGCAGGCGCGCCGGTCGCGTCGGGCGTGGATGGATTAACGTCGCACAGCGTTGAATGAGTCTCCGAGTCCATGTTGGGGTTACGTTGCTGCCCCACGACCGGTTCAATGTCCTTGCAGTTATTACTAATTCAACGTCTGTCAAACTGCTGTTGATGGGAAGGCCGACTGCGTGGTCGATGCGCCCACTACCGTCATATCTCACGACCACCGGCTTGACGCTAGGTTGGAAGGTGTGCGGATTCTCGTGACGGGCGCCACCGGTTATGTGGGATCGCGGCTGGTCACGGCGCTGATCGTCGCTGGCCATCAGGTACTGGCCGCCACCCGTGACCCGGCGCGACTCGAACGCTTGGGCTGGTTCGACGACGTCACCGCCGTCGCGCTGGATGCCTCCGATGCCGAGTCGGTTCGTGTGGCGTTGGCCGGTGCCGGCCAGATCGACGTCCTCTACTACCTGGTCCACGCCATCGGTCAGCCCGGCTTCCGCGACGCCGACCGCGACGCTGCCGGCAATGTCGCCGCCGCTGCCAAGGACGCCGGGGTGCGCCGCATCGTCTACCTGGGCGGCTTCGTCCCGCAGGACCCCGATGACGGGGAGTTGTCCGAGCACCTGGCCAGTCGAGCTGAGGTGGCCGAGGCGCTGACCGTGGCGGGCGGGCCCGAGGTGGTGTGGATCGGTGCGGCGGTGATCTTCGGCGCCGGCTCGACGTCATTCGAGATGTTGCGGTATGTCGGCGACCGTTTCCCGGTGATTCCGATCCCGAAGTGGATGCAGAACCCGATCGACCCGATTTCCATCCGCGACGTGCTGCACTACCTCGTTGCAGCTGCCGACGCCAAACAGGTGCCGGCAGGCGCCTACGACATCGCCGGGCCGGACACGACGTCCTACGGTGCGCTGCTGCAGACTTATGCGCAGGTGTCCGGCAGGTGGTACACCGGTCTGCCGGTGTGGGGAGTGAACACCGCGGTGGCCTCCCGAGTCACCGCGATCGCGTTGCCGGTGCCAGATGGATTGGCCGCGGATCTGGTGGAGTCGCTGGATTACCCGATGCGGGCCAGCGGCATCGGCCTGCACGACCTGGTTCCCGATCCGCCGGGCGGGCTACTTCCGATCGAGGAAGCGATGACCCGCTCGTTGTCCGACCGTAGGCCGCGCCCGGTCAACGCGCTGGCCGATCCGCACCACCTTGCCGACAGCGATCCGGCGTGGGCCGGGGGTGACGCGCTGCGGCTGCGGCGGCTCGCGAGAATGGTGATCCCGTCAATCGCGCGACCCGGCCTCGGCTTGCTGGATGCTGTTCCTGGCCCGATCGCCGGTGCGGTGCGCACCGGCGCCGACATCCTGATCACCCTGATACCGAAGGTGCACTTCGCATGACCGAGGCGACGACGATGCATCGCGAAGCGATGAGGAGGAGCGGCTCCCATGACTGAGGCGACGACGATGCATCGCGAAGCGATGAGGAGGAGCGGCTCCCATGACTGAGCTGAGCAGTCGTCCCAAGACCAGCGCCCTGGACGAGATCCGTCGCGGGATCGTCAATGTCGCTGTGCCCCACAATGAACCGCCCTCGATCGTGCGCCGTAGACGGGTCGTTGTGGTGGTCGTATTGGTCCTCGGCGCGGCCGCGTTGGGCATGGCGCTGCGACGCCATCCCGGCGAACCGAGCTTCTACTGGTGGTCGTTGGCGCTGGCGGGAGTGTGGGCACTCGGAGCGGTCGCCTCCGGACCGCTGCATCTGGGTGGCGCCCGGTGGCGGGGTCGCAACCAGCGTCCGGTGATCAGCGGCACCGTCATCGGCCTGCTGCTGGGCGGTGTCTTCGTGGTCGGCGGGTTGATCGCGAGACAGATCCCGGTCGTCGCCGAGTTGATCACCCGCGTGCTGCACTACACCGACCAGGGATCATGGCGGCTGACCATGGCCATCGCGCTGCTGGGCGCCATCGCCGAGGAGATGTTCTACCGCGGTGCGCTGTACACCGCGCTGGGCCGGCACCATCCGTTGTTGATCTCGACCGTCGTGTACGTCATCGCAACGCTGGCCAGCGGGAATCTGATGCTCAGCTTCGCCGCGATCTTCCTCGGAACCGTCTGCGCACTCGAGCGCCGCGCCACCGGCGGGGTGCTGGCGCCGATCCTGACCCACTTCGTGTGGACCCTGGTGGTGCTGCTTGCGCTGCCCCCGCTGTTCGGTTTGTGAGCCGGTGAGTTCAGCTGTCGTTGAAGTTCGGTGTCCGCCGCTGCTGGAAAGCTGTTGCGCCCTCTCGGAAGTCGCGTGATTTCAGCAGGACGGACTGACCCTCCAGTTCGCGCTGCAGCGCAGCCTCCAACTCAGTGAGCGTGGCCGCGTTGATGGCGTGCTTGGTCTTGGCGAACGCCACCGCTGGGCCGGTCAGCAGCCCGGACACCACCTTGTCCACTTCGGTTTCGAAGTCGTCGGCCGGGTAGACCGCGGTGATCAGTCCGCTGGCCAGTGCGTCGGCGGCGGGCAGTCGCTCGGCCAGCAACGCCATCCGCATCGCACCGATCCGGCCGATCGCGGCGGCGATCAGCGCCGACGCGCCCCCGTCGGGCATCAGGCCGATCTTGGTGAATGCCAGCATGAAAAAGGCCTTGTCCGAAGCCAATACCAGGTCGCACGCTAACGCCAGCGACACACCGACCCCGGCCGCCGGACCCTGAACGACGGCGACGACCGGGCGCGGCAGTGTGGCGATCGCCCGCACCACGCGGTTGGCCGCCAGAATCAGCTCGTCCCCGGGGCCGGCGCCGGCCACGTCGTCGGCGCCCATCCCGGCTCCGGAACAGAAGCCGCGGCCGGCGCCGCCCAGCCGCACGACTTTCACCCGGGAATCGTTGGCCGCCTGCTCCATCGCATCGGCGATTCCCTCGAACACCGGCAGCGTCAGCGAGTTCAGGCTCTCCGCACGATCGATCGTCACCGACAGCACACCGTCGGCGAGGGTGACGGAAAGGCCGTCAACGGGGGCGAGGGTGTCGATTCCGGAATCGATAGCGGTCATGGGCTCGACTTTAAGGCACCTTCCGCGACCGGGTGCAGGGCAGTCGACGGCGGCTGCGAAGATGCCTGTTGTGCTTATGGTGGCGGCCCGCCGCACCCGGCCACGCCGGGCTGGCGATCGCCACTCGTGTCGACGAGGAGGTCGGTAGAGATGGCGGGACCGCTGACAGGATTGCGAGTCGTCGAACTCGCCGGAATCGGGCCGGGCCCGCACGCGGCGATGATCCTCGGCGACCTCGGTGCCGACGTGGTGCGAGTAGACCGGCCCGGGGCCAGCGGCGCAGACGCGATGCTGCGCAACCGCCGATTCGTCGTCGCCGACCTGAAATCAGAGCAAGGCCGCGAGCTGGTGCTCAAGCTCGTTGCCAAGGCCGATGTGCTGATCGAGGGCTACCGACCGGGCGTCACCGAACGCCTGGGGCTGGGCCCGGAGGACTGCGCCAAGGTCAACGACCGGCTGGTGTACGCCCGGATGACCGGGTGGGGCCAGACCGGCCCACGCAGTCAGCAGGCCGGCCACGACATCAACTACATCTCGCTCAACGGCGTGCTGCACGCCATCGGGCGGGCGGGCGAGCGGCCGGTGCCGCCGCTGAACCTGGTCGGCGACTTCGGCGGCGGATCGATGTTCCTGCTGGTCGGCATCCTGGCCGCGCTGTGGGAGCGGCAGACCTCCGGCAAAGGCCAGGTTGTCGACGCCGCAATGATCGACGGATCCTCCGTGTTGGTGCAGATGATGTGGGCGATGCGCGACATGGGCGTGTGGACCGACGAGCGCGGCACCAACATGCTCGACGGCGGAGCGCCGTACTACGACACCTACGAATGCGCCGACGGCCGCTACGTCGCAGTGGGCGCCATTGAGCCGCAGTTCTATGCGGCCATGCTGGCCGGGGTCGGACTGGACGCCGCGGATTTGCCGGCGCAGAACGACCGTGCTCGCTGGCCGGAGTTGCGGGCTCGCTTCACCGAGGTGTTCGCCAGCCGGGACCGCGACCACTGGGCCAAGGTGTTCGCCGATTCCGACGCCTGCGTGACGCCGGTGCTGGCGTTCGGCGAGGTCGAAACCGAGCCGCACATCACCCAGCGCAACACCTTCTACCAAGTCGGCAGCGGACTGCAGCCGTTGCCGGCGCCCCGATTCTCCCGCACCGCTCCGGGCGAACCGCGCCCGCCGGGGCAGCCGGGAGCCGACACCGAAGCCGTCCTCAACGACTGGGTATAGTCCCGACCAACCAGTAGGTCGGCCGCCCAGACCCGACCAGACCGAAAGGAACATTTGCGTGGAGATCAGAGACGCCGTAGCGCTCGTCACCGGCGGGGCGTCCGGCCTCGGCCTGGCCACCACCAAGCGCCTGCTCGACGCCGGCGCACAGGTGGTCGTGCTCGATCTCAAAGGCGAAGAGGTAGTCCGCGAGCTAGGTGATCGCGCGCGATTCGCGCCTGCCGACGTCACCGACGAGAAAGCGGTGACCGCGGCGCTGGATATCGCCGCGTCGCTTGGTCCGCTGCGCATCGTGGTCAACTGCGCCGGCACCGGCAACGCCATCAAGACGCTGGGCAAGGACGGGGCGTTCCCGCTGGAGGCCTTCCGCAAGGTAGTGGAGATCAACCTGATCGGCACCTTCAACGTGCTGCGACTGGGCGCCGAGCGGATCGCCCAGCAAGACCTCATCGGTGAAGAGCGCGGCGTCATCGTCAACACCGCGTCGGTGGCGGCCTTTGACGGTCAGATCGGTCAGGCCGCCTACTCGGCGTCCAAGGGCGGCGTAGTCGGCATGACGCTGCCCATCGCGCGTGACCTGGCCAGCAAAGGCATCCGGGTGGTGACGATCGCCCCCGGCCTGTTCGACACCCCGTTGCTGGCCGGCCTGCCCGAGGCGGCCCGGGAGTCGCTCGGCAAGCAAGTGCCACATCCCAGCCGGCTGGGCAATCCGGACGAGTACGGCGCCTTGGCGGTACACATCGTCGAGAACCCGATGCTCAACGGTGAAGTCATCCGGCTCGATGGCGCGATCCGGATGGCTCCGAGATAGGACAGCGGTAGACAGCCGACGAATAAGCCCCCGTCATGGCGGGGGCTTATGAATGACTAAACACCAGATGTGCACGTGAGGCGCACGCTCACTTCGTGACCGGCACGCCCACATCGAGGGAGCGCGCGTCGCGCGAATCAGCTCGCGGTAGGGAGTGGGTGCCAGTCGTCGAACTGCTCCGAGCACTCACCCTCAACCAGCACGTCGCCGTGGTAGAGGGCCTCGAAATCAGCTTTGATCACGTCGGCACTGGAGTCATCGATCCACATGACCATGAGCGTATGAGTCACGATTAAGGATTCATTGAGTGACGATTCGGAAAATGGTGGCAATATTACCGACGGGTAGCCACACGCCGGGTTGGACAGCATATCCGGACTCCCGGATGTTCGTCGCGGATCTAATTACCAGCCGATAGTGTCGGCAAAATGTCCTGGTTATTCCGTCTTCCCGTGAACCTTTTCGCATACCTGGCACGTACCTCCTGGTAGGGCGCCGTATGACGAGCGTGCCGTTGCGAGAGAAACTTATCGCTGATAAGTTAACTCGGATATCCGTGCGGAAGGACTGACCCATGTTGCAGCGCATCGCTCGCCTGGCCATCGCGGCACCGCGGCGGATTCTCGCGATCGCTGCTCTCGTCATGGTGGCCGCCGCGATCTTTGGGATTCCGGTTGCCAAGAGCCTCTCCGCCGGCGGCTTTCAGGATCCGGCGTCGGAGTCAGCTCGCGCCATTCATCTTTTGACTGACAAGTTCGGGCAGAGCGATCAGCAGTTGGTCATCCTGGTGACCGCGCCGGGCGGCGCGCAGAGCGACCAAGCCCGCCGCGTCGCCACCGACATCGTCGCGCAGGTACAACGGTTGCCCGGGGTGTTCAATGTGGCCTCGGCGTGGACCTCGCCTACCACCCCTGGTCAGCACCTGGCCGCCGCCATGGTGAGCAAGGACGGCAAGTCCGGACTTATCGTCGCAAACCTTCAAGGCGGGGAGAACGGCGCGCAGAACTACGCCAAGAGCATTGCGAAGCAGGTCGTCCATGACCGCGACGGCGTCACGGTCCGCGCCGGCGGTGTGGCGATGGTCTACGACCAGATCAATCGCCAAAATGAGCGCGACCTGCTGCTGATGGAGGCGCTCGCGATTCCGCTGAGCTTCCTCGTGCTGGTCTGGGTTTTCGGTGGGCTGCTGACCGCGGCGTTGCCCATTTGTCTGGGCGGGCTGGCCATCGTCGGATCCATGTCGGTGTTGCGCCTGATCAGCTTCAGCACCGACGTGTCGACCTATGCGCTGAACCTCAGCAGTGCGATGGGGCTGGCCTTGGCCATCGACTACACCCTGCTGATCATCAGTCGTTACCGCGACGAATTGGCCGACGGCAGCGGTCCCGACGAGGCGCTGATCCGGACCATGGCCACCGCGGGCCGCACCGTGCTGTTCTCGGCCACCACCGTCGCCTTGTCGATGGCGGTCATGGTGTTGTTCCCGATGTACTTCCTGAAGTCGTTCGCGTACGGCGGCGTGGCCACCGTGGCCTTCGTAGCGGTGGCGGCGATCTTCGTGACACCGGCGGCGATCGTGCTTCTCGGGCCGCGGCTGGATGCGCTCGACGTGCGCCGGTTGGGACGGCGGATATTCGGCCGCCCGGACCCGGTGCACAAACCCGTCGAGCAGCTGTTCTGGTATCGCTCGACCAAATTCGTGACGCGTCGAGCCGTGCCGGTCGGCTTGGCGGTCATTGCGCTGCTGTTGGCGCTGGGGGCCCCGTTCCTCGGGGTGAAGTGGGGAATGCCTGACGACCGTGTGTTGCCGACATCGGCGTCGGCGCACGCAGTCGGTGACCAGCTGCGTCACGATTTCACCGATGACTCGGCGACGGCGGTGCCGGTGGTCGTCCCGGATGTTCGAGGGGTGCGTCCGGGCGACCTCAACCGCTACGCCGCCGACCTGTCACGGGTGGCCGATGTCTCGGCGGTGTCCGCACCGACCGGAACGTTTGTCGGCGGCGTCCAGGTCGGACCGCCGTCGGCTGCCACCGGGCTGGGGCAAGGCAGCGCGTTTTTGACCATCGCCAGCTCCGCACCGCTGTTTTCGCAGGCCTCCGAAACCCAGCTCGACCGGTTGCACGCCGTCCCCGGTCCGGCCGGCCAGTCGGTCCAGATAGCCGGCCTGGCCCAGATCAATCACGACAGTGTGCACGCGATCACGGCCCGGCTACCGCTGGTGTTGGGGCTCATCGCGGGTATCACCTTCGTGCTGCTGTTCTTACTCACCGGCAGTGTGCTGCTGCCAATCAAGGCGTTGGTGTGCAATGTGTTGTCGTTGACGGCAGCGTTCGGCGCGCTGGTGTGGATCTTCCAGGACCGCCATCTCGGCGCGCTGGGCACGACTCCGAGCGGGACGCTGGTCGCCAACATCCCGGTGCTGTTGTTCTGCGTCGCGTTCGGCCTCTCCATGGATTACGAGGTGTTCCTGGTCTCAAGGATTCGGGAGTACTGGCTGAGGTCGGTCGCATCGCGTCCCGCGACTGCGGATAGCCGAGCGATTCGTGCCGACAACGACGAGAGTGTGGCGCTCGGGCTGGCGCGGACTGGCCGAGTGGTGACCGCTGCCGCGTTGGTGATGTCGATTTCGTTCGCCGCATTGATCGCCGCGCAGGTGTCCTTCATGCGGATGTTCGGCGTCGGCTTGACCCTGGCCGTGCTGGCCGATGCGACGCTGGTGCGGATGGTTTTGGTGCCGGCGTTCATGCACGTGCTGGGTCGGTGGGGCTGGTGGGCGCCCAAACCGCTGATGCGGCTGCACGAGCGGTTCGGTATCAGCGAGGCGGGTTCGGAGACGCTGCCGGAACTTGTCGCCGCTACGCCCGGACGGCACCGCCGTGACGACGGGCATCCGGCCGCGCCAATCGCGGCCCGCGCGGGCGCACGTACCGCCGCGACGGTCATCCACCGTGGCTAGCCCGTCGACGGAGAATCTTCGCCGTCGGCGCGCCCCGCGTGGGTCCGGTGATCTGCTGCGTGACGAAATCCTCGACGCCGCAACCGGACTCCTGCTGGGCACCGGGAACGCCAAAGCGGTATCGATCCGCTCGGTGGCAGACCGCGTCGGTGTGACGCCGCCGTCGATCTACTTGCATTTCCAAGACAAAGACGCACTGCTCGACGCCGTATGCGCGCGTTACTTCGAGAAGCTGAACGAGGAAATGCAGCGGGTGTCCGCAGGCCAGTCCTACACCGTGCAGGTGCTGCGGGCTCAGGGGTTGGCCTATGTCCGGTTCGCCACGGAAAACCCGGAGCTCTATCGGATCGCGACCATGGGTGAGTGGCGGTCCGGCAGCCACGTCGACGCCGCGCTGGCCAGTTCGGCCTTCGAGCACATGACGGCCACCGTGCACACGCTGATGGACGAGGGGATCTTCCCGCGCGGGGACGCGTCCGCCGTCGCCCTGGAACTGTGGAGCGCCGCGCACGGTGTGGCCTCGCTGCTGATCGCCAAGCCGCACTTGCCGTTCGGCGATGCGGAGGCGTTTACTGACCGCGTGCTGCGTGCGATCTTCTCCGGCAACATGGTGACCGGACTGGTCGGTGCCGACGCCACCCCCGAGCAAGTCGTGGAACGGCTGACGGCACTCAAGTCGTCCGAGCAGGTGTCGAACGGCTGGTCGGCATGACGCCAGCCACCACGGTCACCGTCGACCACCCGTTCTTCGCCCGGATCTGGCCCACCATCGCCGCACACGAGACCGAGCAGATGCGGGCATTCCGCCGGGAGAATCTGGCCGGGTTGTCGGGCCGGGTTCTCGAGGTGGGTGCGGGCACGGGGACCAACTTCGCGCTGTACCCGGATTCCGTCGAGCACGTCGTTGCCGTCGAACCCGAGCAGCGGCTTGTCGAACGGGCCCGGACCGCGGCCGCCGGCGCTGATGTCCCGGTCGTCGTCGCCAATAGGACGGTGGAGAGTTTCTCGGCCGCCGAGCCATTTGACGCGGTGGTGTGCTCGCTGGTGCTCTGCTCGGTGGCTGAGCCTGATTCGGTTCTGCAGCAACTGTTTTCGCTACTGCGACCGGGCGGCCAGCTGCGGTATCTGGAGCATGTGGCCAGCGGGGGAATCCGGGGTCGGTTCCAGCAACTCGTCGACGCGACGATCTGGCCGAAGCTGGCGGGTAACTGCCACACTCACCGCCGCACCGAGAGATCAATCCGCGGTGCAGGATTCGAGGTCGACAACACCCGCACCGAGCGGGCATTACCGGCATGGGTGCCGCTGCCGGTGGCGGAGTTCGTGCTGGGCCGGGCCCGGCGTCCGGCCTAATTCAACGGGCCTATCTCAGTCCGGCCGAATCCAGCAGGGCGGGGAGTCGCTGCAGCAGCGTCGGAAGCGCCGTGCTGGCCGATTCGCGCACGGTGATCGTGGCGCTGCTCGACAGCGGCGTCGGCTCCGGATTTACCTCGACGACGACCGCCCCGCGTCCCAGGGCCAATTCGGGCAGCCCCGCCGCCGGGTAGACGATGCCGGAGGTTCCCACCACGACCAGCACGTCGGCGTTGGTTGTCGCCGCCACCGCGTGCTGCCAGGGCTCCTCGGGCAGCGCTTCGCCGAACCACACGATGTCCGGCCGGATCAAACCGCCGCAATCGCACGTCGGCGGCTCGACTTCCAGCGCGGGCTCCGGCATCTCGGGAAGGTCGCCGGTGTAAGGCAGACCACAAGTCGCACAACGGAATTTGAACAAGCTGCCGTGTAGATGATGCACGGGTGCGCTGCCCGCGCGCTCGTGCAGGTCGTCGACGTTCTGCGTGACGACGCTGACCTCGGACTGGTTCTGCCAGGCGGCGACGGCGCGATGGCCGGGATTGGGTTCGACGGTGCCGACCAGGTAGTGCCGCCAGAGATACCAACCCCACACCCGCTCGGGATTGTGCAGCCAGCCTTGAACACTGGACAACTCGTACGGGTCGAACCGGGCCCACAATCCGTTCTTGTCGTCACGGAACGTCGGCACGCCGCTCTCGGCGGAGATTCCCGCGCCGGACAGCACCGTGATACGCACCCCACCAAGATAGCGGGACTGCGGGATACTGAGCTGGTGGAGATGGGGGAGTGGCTGCAGGTTGACGGACAAGCGGATCGACCGCTGTTCGATCAGCTTCGCGGTCAGGTCATCGAGGCCATCCGGGCCGGGACCTTGCCGCCCGGGGCCCGGCTGCCGACGGTGCGTGAACTGGCCGGGGAGCTGGGCCTGGCCGTCAACACCGTGGCCCGCGCATACCGTGAGCTGGAGGCGGCCGGCATCGTCGAAACCCGAGGCCGCTTCGGCACATTCGTTGCCCGGGACGATCCTTCGGACACCGCGATGGCGGCCGCGGCACGCGCCTACCTCGACGTCGCGCACGGACTCGGGCTCGGCAAGGACGAGGCGCTGCGCTACGTCGAGGCCGCCGCCGACGACTAATCCCGCAGAACTTTGACCAGCGTGCGCAGATTGCGGGTGGTGGTCGACGACTTGTAGCGCTTCTTGCCCATCGTTTTGCCGATGGCGCTGTCCAGCGTGTGGTTCTCGCGTACCTGCCAATAGATCACGCCGGTGGACGCGGGGCCACGCTCGATCCTCTCGTCGGCCCCCGCATCGTCGGCCAGCGCGGCGAGTTCGTCCAGCACGCCCGTGTCGCTGACAAACGTGACGTAGGACTGGTATCCCGCCGCGTCCGCCTCGAACGGGTAGTCATCGACGATGGCTCGTAGTTTCTTGACGGGGTAGACCAGCACCCAGGCGTCGTATGCGAACCGCGTTCGTAGCGTTTTCTCGGCCGTCGCACGAACAGTATCGGCGCGGCCGGGCGAATCCAGCGTGACGTTGCCGGTCGCCAGAATGGTGCGCACGTCGGCGAATCCGGCGTCGGTCAGCGCGGTCGCAACGTCGGCCATTTTAAGGTTGACGCCGCCGACGTTGACGCCGCGCAGGAATGCGGCGTACTTCGTCATGGCGTGATGGTAACCAGCTGTCATCGAACCGATCGAGTCGTGATCTGGGCGGGCGTAGGCTTTCGCCATGAGTCGCCACGTGTTCGACGACAAGCTGCTTGCGGTCATAGCAGACAACTCCCTCGGCGTGCTGGCCACTCTCAAGCGCGACGGACGCCCGCAGCTGTCCAACGTGTCGTACTACTTCGACGCCCGCAACGTCGCCGTTCAGGTGTCGGTCACCGAGCCGCGGGCTAAGACGCGCAACCTGCGTCGCGACCCTCGGGCCTCGTTGCTGGTCAGCTCCGACGACGGTTGGTCGTATGCCGTAGCCGACGGCACCGCGAAGCTGACGCCCCCGGCGACCGCGCCGGACGACGACACCGTCGAGGCGCTGATCACGTTGTACCGCAACATCGCCGGCGAACACCCGGACTGGGACGACTACCGCCAGGCGATGATCACCGACCGTCGTGTCGTGCTGACCCTGCCGATAGGGCACGTCTACGGCATGCCGCCCGGCGTGCGATGAGCGTGCATCACGCTTAACTGCCGTGGGCGCGTTACGCTGCGGGGATGACTGGATCGAAGTCGGGGCCCAAGTCTTCTGCGGCTTCTGAGTCTGAGAACGACGCCAAACGCAAATTCCGCGAAGCCCTCGAGCGCAAGAACTCGAAGTCGTCCGGCGGAGGCGACCATAAGGACGGCGGCGCCAAGAAGCCGCGCGCACAGGGCCCAGTGGAGAACCGCCGGGAGTTTCGCCGCAAAAGCGGCTGATCGCCTAGCGTCTGCGATCCCGAAAAATGCTGCAGGAACGATAAATTCGATCGCCGTAAGCACTTCCTGGAACCCGTGCGCCGCCCCTTTCCCAGCACGACGGACGCTGATGCGGCCCGCGCTACGTCGCCGTGTCTTCCAGATGCGAGGACAGGCCGAATTTCTCGACGAGCGTCAGCCAGTCGGGCGTCGTGGAGAAGTACTCGCTCGCGAAATTCTCGACCGATGACCCGGGTCGCGGCACGGGTGGCCGAGTACCCCCGACCTCTACTCGTGCATCGTCTCTCTTGGGATGACTATGGAGTGCGCGCGCCGTGGCCTATCGAACCATCCGGCCCGACCGCTAGTCTTCTGACATGGCTGTGAAGCTCTGGCTGGCACAAGAACCGGCGGCCGACGAGTTGCTTTCTGGAAGTCCGTTCGCGCTGCTCGTCGGGATGGTGCTGGACCAACAGATACCCCTCGAGCGGGCATTCGCTGGCCCAAAGACGATCGCTGACCGGCTCGGCGGTCTCGACGCGGCCGAGATCGCCGACTACGACCCGGACAAGTTCGCCGCGCTGTGTTCGGAAAAGCCCGCGATACACCGGTTTCCGGGATCGATGGCCAAGCGGATCCAGGCGCTGGCCCAGATCGTCGTGGACCGCTACGACGGTGACGCGGCCGCAGTGTGGACCGCCGGTGACCCCGACGGACCCGAGTTGCTGCGGCGGCTCAAGGCCTTACCCGGCTTCGGCGAGCAGAAGGCGCGCATATTTCTGGCGTTGCTCGGCAAGCAGTACGCGGTGACTCCGAAGGGCTGGCGGGACGCTGCCGGTGAGTTCGGCAAGGCGGGAACGCACCTGTCGGTCGCCGATATTGCCGACGCCCGTTCCCTCGAGAAAGTTCGGTCTTACAAGAAAGAGATGAAGGCCGCGAAGTCGGCTGGAAAGAAATAAACCGAAAGGCGACACCGTGAAAACGCACCTGAACTGTCCGTGTGGCGAGGCGATCAGCGGCAAGGACGAAGACGACCTGGTCGACCTGACCCAGGCGCACCTGGCCAGCGCCCATCCCGGGTTGGACTACGACCGAGACGCGATTCTCTTCATGGCCTACTGACGGCCGATCCGCCGACGCGCATACCGAGATCGGCGCGCGCCGGCGGAAGGAACCGGGCTCAGGGCACCACCGTCGAACCGATGGTCGGCATGAACTGGCACTGCTTGTCCTTGGTCGTGACCTGCCCCATGATCGTCGACATGATGCTGCCCGAACCGGTGTCGACGACGGCGGTCAGCGTGGTCGGCCCCTGCGGATTGATGTCCGCCTGCGGCTTGAGCGTCGCGCTGCCCGACTTGCCGGTCGTCAGGTTCACCCAGGTGACATTCAACGGCAGCTTCTGCACCTCGGCGGGTCCCGACGTGCCGAGTGCGGTGAAGACGTAGGCCGTCTGGCTGGCTTTCGGTCCCGGCGCTGGGATCTTGGCAGGTCCGGCCACCGACAGCACGGGCGCCAACACGTTGCCGCCGCCGGCCGCACAGCCATTGCTGATCGACGGGTACATGAAGTCCTGCATGGGCGGGGCGTCCGGACTGAATCCCGGAGCCGCGGCCTTGGGCGCAGGCGCCGGGACGGGTGCGTCGGGTGCTGGAGCGGGCGCGGCCAGAGCCGGAGCCGCGGCCGGTGCCGCGACGGGAGGCATTGCTGCGGCCACCGGGACGGCGTTGGCGGGGACCGGTGCGGCTTCGGGCCCCGGGCCCGCGGCGTGCACCGGATCGATGCCTGTCGGCAAGTGCGCCTTGGCGCCGGGTTCCACACCCGGTGGGACGGTGTGCGCCGTCGACGCGGCGTCTGGCGTCTGGACGAATTGGTTCACCGACGCAGCAACGCTTTTCGATTGCTCAGGCGCAGACGGGTTGTTACTGAAAGCCTGCGCCGCGGCCATCAGCAGCTGCGTCGCCTGGTCGGGGTTAGCCGCGGCCTGCTGGATGATCGGGCTCAACTCGGTCAGTGCAGGCAGTCCCGGAATCTGCTGAGCGGGGATCGGTGCGGGCGGTGCCGCGGGGTCGGCGGCCGCAGTCGGGGACAGCACCACTGCGGCGCTGGACGCGATAGCCGCGGCGGCGAAAGTGCTGATCAGATTCCTGGCGATGAACATGGTGTGCTCCCGATCGTCGGTGTTGGTGGCCGGCTAGCGCGCGGCGGCGCTAGCCGGCCAGGGGCGGCGTCAGGGCAGGGCGGAAACCGGGAACAGCGACGGGATTGGTGACGCGACCGGTGCTGCTGCACTCACCGGCACCGACGGCGTGGCGGCCGGAACCGCGCCGCTGAACAGCGAGGTCAGGTCGCCGGGCAGCGATACCTGTGACGGCAGCGGCAACGGCAGGAACGGCATCTGCGGCAGGTTGAGCTGCGTCTGGGGCAGCATTCCCGCGGGTCCGGTCGCCGGCACAGCCGAAGCCGTAGCCGGTTGGGTCAAGCCTGGAATCCCAAGTCCGGTCGCCGGCACAGCCGAAGCCGCGGCCGGTTGGGTCAACCCTGGAATCCCAAGTCCGGGTGTCGTCGCAGCCGCAGTCGGTTGGGTGAACCCTGGAAGGCCGGGGGTAGGTGCCGCGGCGGCCGGAGCCGCGGTGGTCGCTCCCGGAATGAGCGACGACGCTCCCGGGAGGGTAGAACCGGTCCCGGGCAAACCGGAGCCTGCCGATTGCGGCATTTTGATCGAAGCGCTGGCCAGCGGCGGCGGCGTGGCGGGTTGTCCGCCCAGAGCCCCCGCGAGACTTTGCAGCATCTGCGGTGCGCTGGACACGGCGGTGACCAGCTGGTCCCCGATGTTGGGTGCGGGCAGCGGTGCCGGGTCGGCGTGGGCTGTGCCCATCAGACCGCCGATGAGCAACGCAGCCGATGAGCCCACCACGACGGTGGTGGCGCGTAACAACGTCCGAACTGTTGACATGTCTCTCCCTGAATTTCGATGACGGGTCTCCGCGCTGATAGTTCGCCTGATGCGTAAGTGGCTCAAGTGACACGAGTGGCATTTATTCGATCGTTACGGATACGAGCGACGACGGTGACCGAATGCGTTGCGAAGGGGACCGCTGCGGCGGTGGGACCCCGTTAGAGTCGTGCGGATAGACGCCACCTCAACCTCCCCGGCGGCAGCCACCCGCCGCCGGCGCGCGACTTCGGTGCACACGCTCGGGCCGGTGCTTCTGGTCGTGAGCGTCGCCGCGCGGCTGGCCTGGACATATCTGGCATCCAACGGGGCCAACTTCGTGGACCTGCATGTCTATATCGGCGGTGCCGCCACGATCGATCACCCGGAAAATCTCTACCGCTACGTCTACGCCGACCAGACGCCGGATTTCCCGCTGCCATTCACCTACCCGCCGTTCGCGGCGGTCATCTTCTATCCGCTGCACTTGCTGCCGTTCGGCCTGGTCGCCTTCTGTTGGCAGGTCGGGACGATGGCCGCGCTCTACGGAGTGGTCCGGATCAGCCAGCGATTGCTCGGTGTCGGGGCCGGCGAGGGCCACCGGCTGGCGATGCTGTGGACGGCGGTCGCGATCTGGCTCGAGCCGCTACGCAGCACGTTCGACTACGGCCAGATCAACGTGGTGCTGGTGCTGGCCACGCTGCTGGCGGTGTGGTCTGCCCGGTGGTGGGTGGCGGGGTTGTTGGTCGGCACAGCAGCCGGCGTGAAGCTCACGCCCGCGATCGCCGGGCTCTATTTCCTCGGTGCCCGCCGGTGGGGCGCGGCGGCGTTTTCGGCTGTCGTTTTCCTGGCCACCGTTGCGGTGTCGGTGTTGATCGTCGGCGATCAGACTCGTTACTACTTCACCGAATTGCTCGTCAAGACCGACCGGATCGGTCCGATCTGCACGATCTTCAACCAGTCCTGGCGGGGCGGCATGTGTCGGATCTTCGGTCACGATGCCGGCTACAGCCCGGCCGTGCTCACCGGAATCGCAGTCACCGCCATCCTTTCCGTTCTCGCCTGGCGTGCGCTGAGCAGCGCCGCCGGCGCGCCGGACCGGCTCGGCAGGCTGCTGGTGGTCGAACTGTTCGGGCTGCTGCTGTCGCCGATTTCCTGGACCCACCACTGGGTGTGGCTGGTGCCCTTGATGATCTGGTTGCTGCATGGGCCGCTGTCCGACCGTCGTGGCGCGCGGATCCTCGGCTGGACCTGGTTGGCGTTGACCGTCATCGGCGTGCCGTGGCTACTGAGCTTCGCTCAGCCGACCATCTGGCAGAACGGGCGACCCTGGTATCAAGCCTGGGGTGGGCTGGTCTACATCGTGGCGACATTGGCCACCCTGGGCTGGATCGCGGCCAGTCGGGCGCGTGCGGCTACTCCGCGATAATCGAGTCGATATCGTGCGCCATCGCCACGTCCTTGTCGGTGATGCCGCCTTCGGAGTGCGTTACCAGCGCGAAAGTCACGGTCCGCCAACGAATATCGATGTCGGGGTGATGATCCTTCTCTTCGGCGCGCTCGGCCACCCGACGCACGGCTTCGATCCCGGCCAGAAAGGCCGGAAACTTCACCGACCGGCGCAGAGCGCCCTCGTCGCGTTCCCAGCCGTTGAGGTCAGGCAGTGCGGCGTCCACTTGCTCATCCGTTAACACAGCCATGTCTCGACGGTATACCGTCACCGCGATGCCGAACCAGATCGTGGTCGCCGGAGCGGTCGTTGCCGAGTCGAAGGTGCTGATCGCGCAGCGTGTCCGGCCCCCTGAATTGGCCGGCCGCTGGGAACTGCCGGGCGGGAAGGTCGCCGCGGGGGAGACCGAACCCGAGGCCCTGGTCCGCGAACTTGCCGAGGAACTCGGCGTCGACGTCGCGGTCGGCCCGCGTCTCGGCGACGACATCGCGCTCAACGCCACCATGACCCTGCGGGCCTACCACGTAAGCCTGGTCCGCGGCGAACCGCATCCACACGACCACTCCGCGTTGCGCTGGGTCTCCGCGGCGCAACTCCACGAAGTCGACTGGGTGCCCGCCGATCGGGGCTTTCTGGCCGCCCTGGACCGACTACTGCATAGTTAACCGGCGGCCGGAAATCGGTGAGCCGGGCGGCGGGTGATGCTCGTCACAACTACCGCGACGGCGGTCCGGTCCAGACCGCTCAGTTCGCTATCGGCAGCCCGCACTGTCAGAATCACCGGCGTGGATTTTCGTAACGTAGCTATTGTCGCCCACGTCGATCACGGTAAGACGACGCTGGTCGACGCCATGCTGCGGCAATCCGGTGCGCTGAGCCACCGCGGCGACGATGCCATCGAGCGCCTGATGGACTCCGGTGACCTGGAGAAGGAAAAAGGCATCACCATCCTGGCCAAGAACACCGCGGTGCACCGTCAGCACCCGGACGGCTCGATGACCGTCATCAACGTCATCGACACGCCCGGGCACGCCGACTTCGGCGGCGAGGTCGAGCGCGGGCTGTCCATGGTTGATGGCGTGCTGTTGCTCGTCGACGCCTCCGAGGGCCCTTTGCCGCAGACCCGGTTCGTGCTGCGCAAGGCGCTGTCGGCGCACCTGCCGGTGATCCTCGTCGTCAACAAGACCGACCGGCCGGACGCGCGCATCGCCGAGGTGGTGTCCGAGAGCCACGACTTGCTGCTCGACGTCGCCACCGACCTCGACGCCGAGGCGCAGAAGGCCGCCGAGGACGCCCTCGGACTGCCGACGCTGTACGCCTCGGGCCGCGCGGGCATCGCCAGCACCATCGAGCCGGCCAACGGCGAGAACCCCGAGGGCGACAACCTCGACCCGCTGTTCGACGTGCTGCTCGAGCACATCCCGCCGCCGCAGGGTGACCCTGAGGCCCCGCTGCAGGCGCTGGTGACCAACCTCGACGCGTCGGCCTTCCTCGGCCGGCTGGCGCTGATCCGTATCTACAAGGGCCGGATCCGCAAGGGCCAGCAGGTGGCGTGGATGCGCGAGGTGGACGGCCATCCCGTCATCACGAACGTCAAGATCACCGAATTGCTCGTCACCGAAGGTGTCGAACGTTCGTCCACCGACGAGGCGATCGCGGGTGACATCGTCGCCGTCGCGGGCATTCCGGAGATCATGATCGGCGACACGTTGGCCGACACCGAGCACGCCCACGCGCTGCCGCGCATCACGGTCGACGAGCCCGCCATCTCGGTGACCGTCGGCACCAATACCTCGCCGCTGGCCGGGAAGGTCAACGGGCACAAGCTGACCGCGCGCATGGTGAAGAACCGACTGGACTCCGAACTTGTCGGCAACGTGTCCATCAAGGTCGTCGACATCGACCGGCCGGACGCGTGGGAGGTGCAGGGCCGAGGCGAACTGGCCCTGGCGGTCCTGGTCGAGCAGATGCGCCGTGAGGGCTTCGAGCTCACCGTCGGCAAGCCGCAGGTGGTCACCAGGACCATCGACGGCAAGTTGCACGAGCCGTTCGAGGCCATGACCATCGACTGTCCCGACGAGTTCGTCGGCGCGATCACGCAGCTGATGGCCGCCCGTAAGGGCCGCATGGAGGAGATGGCCAACCACGCCGCGGGCTGGGTCCGGATGGACTTCATCGTGCCAAGCCGCGGCCTGATCGGCTTCCGCACCGACTTCCTCACCCTCACCCGCGGTACCGGCATCGCGAACGCGGTGTTCGACGGCTACCGGCCGTGGGCGGGCGAGATCCGGGCCCGGCACACGGGCTCGCTGGTGTCGGACCGGACCGGCTCGATCACGCCGTTCGCGATGATCCAGCTGTCCGACCGCGGCCAGTTCTTCGTCGAGCCGGGCCAGGACACCTACGAGGGCCAGGTTGTCGGAATCAACCCGCGGGCCGAGGACCTCGACGTCAACGTCACCCGCGAGAAGAAGCTGACCAACATGCGATCGTCGACCGCGGACGTCTTCGAGACGTTGGCCAAGCCGCTCGAGCTCGACCTGGAGCAGGCGATGGAATTCTGCGCGAACGACGAATGCGTCGAGGTGACGCCCGAGATTGTCCGAGTCCGTAAGAACGACCTGGACGCCAACACCCGTGCGCGCAGCAAGGCCCGGGCCAAGACCCGCGGCTAGCCCGCACTCGTGAGGTTGGGACAGCCCGGCACCGATACCCTGTGGGGCGTGCCGAAAGCAGCTCGCCGCGCCTGCGCTACCACCGGCCTGCTGGTTACGTTGCTGGTGTTCGCCGGCTGTGCAGTCAGCCCGCCGCCAGCGCCGCAGAGCACCGAGACTTCGCGGAGCACCGCGCCGCCGCCTCAGCGCAAGACCCAGATCATCGTGGGCATCGACTCGATCGGTGCCGGGTTCAACCCGCATCTGCTGTCCGATCTGTCCGCGGTCAACGCCGCGATCAGTGCACTGGTACTGCCCAGCGCCTTTCGTCCGGTGACCGATCCGGCCACCCCGACGGGATCCCGGTGGGAGCTGGATCCCACGTTGTTGGTGTCCGCCGAGGTGACCGGACAAAACCCGTTTACGGTGACCTACAAGATCCGCCCGGAGGCACAGTGGACGGACAATGCTCCCATTGCGGCCGACGACTTCTGGTACCTGTGGCGGCAGATGGTCGGCCAGCCCGGTGTGGTCGATCCGGCCGGTTATGACCTGATCACCGGGGTGCAGTCGATCGACGGCGGTAAGCAGGCTGTCGTCACGTTCTCTGAGACCTACCCGGCCTGGCGCGAGCTGTTCAGCAACATCGTTCCGGCGCACATCGTCAAAGACGTACCGGGCGGCTTCCCGGCCGGGCTGGCGCGCGCACTGCCGGTCACCGGCGGACAGTTCCGGGTGGAATCCATCGACCCGCAACGCGACGAAATCCTGCTCGCCCGCAACGACCGCTACTGGGGACCGCCGGCTAAGCCGGATTTGATCCTGTTCCGGCGCGCGGGAGCGCCTGCCGCGCTGGCGGATTCGGTCCGCAACGGCGACACCCAGGTGGCGCAGGTGCACGGCGGCTCCGCAGCGTTCGCGCAATTGTCGGCGATCCCGGACGTGCGGACCGCCCGAATCATGACGCCGCGCGTCATGCAGCTCACGCTGCGCGCCAACGAGCCCAAGCTGGCCGACGGGCAAGTGCGCAAGGCGATCCTGGGACTGCTGGACGTGGACTTGCTCGCCGCCGTGGGCGCCGGCACCGACAACACCGTCAGCCTGGCCCAGGCGCAGATCCGGTCGCCCAGCGATCCGGGCTACGTGCCGACCGCGCCGTCGGCGCTGACCCGAACCGCGGCGTTGGGCCTGTTGGAATCGGTGGGCTACCAAATTGACAACGATGCGTCGGCGTCGGTCGCGCCGCCCGTCCCGCCCCCCGCGGGCGGTCCGCCGGAGATCACCCGGGGCCGGGTCAGCAAGGATGGCAAGCAGCTGTCGCTGATCATCGGCGTCGCGGCGAACGACGCGACGTCGTTGGCGGTGGCGAACACGGCCGCCGACCAGTTGCGCAATGTCGGCATCGCCGCGACCGTGCTGGCGCTTGACCCGGTGGCGTTGTACCGCGATGCGCTGGTCAACAACCGGGTGGACGCTCTGGTGGGCTGGCGCGAGGCGGGCGGGAATCTGGGGACGCTGTTGGCTTCCCGCTACAGCTGTCCGGCGTTGGAGGCGACGGCGGTATCGACGACGACGGCAATTGTGAAGCCGACTGCGCCAGCTGACTCGTCCACTCCTGCCAAGCCGGACCCGGCGACCACTCTGACGGCTCCAACCTCGACGCCCGCCGCCCGCGCTCAGGAGCCCGGCGCGCTGCTGCAGGCGCCGTCGAACCTGACCGGTATCTGCGACCACAACATTCAGGCGAACATCGATGCCGCGCTCAACGGCACGAAGGACGTCAACGACGTGATCAATGCGGTGGAGCCGCGGCTGTGGGAGATGTCCACTGTGCTGCCGATTCTGCAGGACACCACGATCGTCGGTGCCGGTCCCAAAGTGCAGAATGTCAGCCTCTCCGGTGCGGTGCCGGTCGGCATTGTCGGTGATGCGGGGCAGTGGGTGAAGACCGCACCATGAGCGCCGCCGGGGTTCAGATCTCAGCTGGCGAGGGGTGGGCGATCACCGTGTCGACGATCTGCGCGAGTTGACGCTTGTTCGGCGGGTCACCGGTCAGCAGTACTTGCTGGTTGATCAGCGCGGTGCCGACTCGCGCGGTGTATGGCGTCTGGATGGCCGCGTCGATCTCGCCGTTCACCGCGCCGGCTTGCAGGATCGATTCGATGATCCGCAATCGGGGTCCGACCACGGCGTCGGCGAAAATCGCGCGCAACTCTGGCTCGTGCAGAAGTTGGTTCATGCATACCAGGCCGGGGAACGCTGTCTTACCGGCAACGACGTCGCAGTGTGCGGCGAACGCGGCCAGCAGGTTCTCCCGCACCGATCGGTCCGAACGGGGCTCGGGCAACGGCGGTAGGGCGTAGAGCAGCGCCGCCCCAACCAAGTCGTGCTTGCTGGACCAACGTCGGTACAACGCGGCTTTGCCGGTGCGAGCCCGCGCCGCGATCCCTTCCATGGTCAGTCCGCCATAGCCGACAGCAGCCACTTCGGCCAGCGTCGCGTCGTAGAGGGCGTCCTCGAGTTCCTTGCCGCGTCGGCGGGTGCGGACCGATGCCGACTGCTGTGCCATGCGACGATAGTAGTCACCAGCGTTTCTTCAGGCGCGCCGAGTTTGCCGATTCACCGACCACCCCTGCGGTGCAGTGAATTCGGTTCGCGCGATCATTTGCCGCGCGAACACAACGGTATGGTGCGTGCATGCTGGAGACTCCGCGTCTGCTGTTCGTGCATGCCCATCCCGACGACGAGACCATCACCAACGGCGTCACCATCGCCCACTACGTCGCACGCGGGGCTCAGGTGCAGGTAGTCACCTGCACGCTGGGCGAGGAAGGCGAAGTCATCGGCGACCAATGGGCGCAGCTGGCCGTCGACCGCGCCGACCAACTCGGTGGCTACCGCATCGGCGAATTGACGGCGGCGCTGCAGGCCCTCGGCGTCAGCGCGCCGATCTTTCTCGGCGGCCCGGGCCGCTGGCGGGATTCCGGCATGGCCGGCACCGAACCGCGCGGCGGACATGGTTCTCCGCGGTTCGCCGACGCCGACGACCGCGACACCGTCGGCGCGCTGGTTGCGATCGTTCGCGCGTTGCGCCCGCACGTCGTGGTGACCTACGACGCCAATGGCGGATACGGGCATCCCGACCACATTCAGGCCCATCGCGTGACCGCCGCCGCGGTGGTGGCCGCGGCCGGCAGCAGTGGCGACTATTCCGGTCAGCCGTGGTCGGTGCCGAAGCTCTATTGGACGGTCATCGCCCGCAGCGCGTTCACTGCGGGTTGGGAGGCGCTCGGCCCCGGCGATCTGCGGGCCGAATGGGTGAT